>Ga0307509_10003420_pt1 | contig 24129 bp, 11 predicted proteins | sample 10_EM_MG_FD_202245 | JGI IMG/M metagenome (GOLD analysis project Ga0307509, IMG submission 202245) | Populus trichocarpa ectomycorrhiza microbial communities from riparian zone in the Pacific Northwest, United States - 10_EM | ecosystem: Host-associated > Plants > Roots > Unclassified | place... | reverse complement strand
TATCTTATATTGAACAATTTTGAAACTTATTGCTTGCATTGAGTAGAATGAAATTTCAATTTTTAATGCCTGGAGGCTAACTACCACCTATAGCTAATACTACTCATATAGAAAGATTAGCTAGAAACCAATTTTATGACCTGATTATTTCACTAAATTAGACTGAATCATTGATTATCACTTTTGTATTTTAATAGCTCAACTTATTCTATTTTGAGATTTTTTTTCCATATACTATATGACTTTGTACAAGTCATAAAGACTACTAAATATCAGTCACTTGAATAAACTAGAGGATTGATGGTGTTGAATTTTGATGTTTTTTGAAATGCCAAGAATAGTGACTCATTACTGGGGGGTGACCCATTACTGGGGGGTGACCCATTACTGGGTGAAATACGTTACTCCCAAGCCACTACTATGCCCAATTTGCCCCTCACACCCCGCTAGCTGAGCACCCCCCTGCTCGTGAAATATACAATACTTAGGCGCTCTACCTCCGTAGGTAACAGGCTGAACGCAATGACGGCTGGCTCGGGGCTCGGGGATGTTGGTGGTGCGGCTTATGGAGGGATCAGTCTAACTGGTGGAAAGGGCTTGGCAGCTTGGCATCGCCACTTTGACATGGATCTATGATTCAAGAGCAGGACATCACCACCCCCGATTAACCTCACGGTTCCCAAGCACTCGAGGTTGGACCCCCGAATCTCAATTACAACAATACGGTACCGGTATTCCTTCAATAGAGACATTGGTAACCTATCGCCAAGAACCTATTGCAGTGGGCAAGGAGACTTCGACTACCCGGTGAATCGATTTTACCTCGCCAGAGTACCGTACCTCCCGTTTCATCCCGGGCCTCTTGGTACACTACAGCTCGCTCGACAATTGCAGGAACCTCCTTGTTATTTGACTTTACAACAAGTCGAGGCTCTCTCGACGAGTCGCTCCCCGATATCCAACCCAAATCTTTTCTCGCTCTCCAACCTGCTCTCTCTCGAGCTCCAACACGGAGCCTTACTGGAATATTCTTCCCTATATGCGGGAATCCGCGCGAAACTGTACCTTTTAGATTGCGCGGTGTTTCTGGGGCTGATGTTATTAGACGACTGCAATAGCCACATATCTACTAAAAGCCCGCTGGAAAGCACGGAAACTGTATGTTTACCCTATTGATTTCGATAAGATTTCCCAGTCCGGTGGTCTGCACCACGCATTATCTTCCCGGATTGCTGAGATTGTGGCTAGTTTGGCAGAGGTGAAAGGTTACGATAACAAGCAAAAGACAGTATGAGTGATACGCCTCTGGCGTGGGCTGCTTGGGGTGGGCACGTGGAAGTGGTGAAAATACTACTCGGCCGCTACGACATCGACCCTAACAAGTCAGCCGAGGACGGCCAAACGCCGCTGCTCTTGGCCGCCCGGAACGGATGCGAGGGAGTGGTGAAATTGCTACTTGGGCGAGACGACGTCAACCCTGACAAGCCGGATAAGCGCGGCCGGGCACCACTCAGTTTTGCTGCCCGTGGTGGGCACGAGGAAGTGGTGCAGTTGTTGCTCGGACGGGGCGACGTCAATGCCGGCAGGACAGATAACTATGGCGTGACAGCGCTCTTGGAGGCTAGCTACGAGGGGCACGAAGGATTGGTGAAATTATTGCTTGGGCGGGACGATGTCATCCCCGACCAGCCAGATCAGAGTGGCCGAACACCGCTCACGTGGGCTGCCCTCAGGGGGCATGAGGAGATCGTGAAATTACTCCTTGGGCGAGACGACGTCAACCCTAACAAACCGGATAAACGCGGCCAAACGCCACTCTATTGGGCTACCCAAAATGAGCACGAGGGAGTGGTGGAGATTTTGCTCGGACGGAGCGACGTCAACCCCGACCAGCCAAATGTGGACGACAAAACGCCGCTCAGTTGTGCTGCGTACCATGGTCATAAAGGAGTGGCGAAATTGCTACTCGGACGGGATGACATCAACCCCAACAAGCAGGATGTGCGTGGCCGAACACCACTCGAGTGGGCAGCTTGCAATGGGCACGAGGAAGTTGCCAAACTACTACTGGGACGGAAAGGCGTAACCCCTGCGAGCCAAGTATCCGTTACAGGACACTGCTCTGGTGGGCTACTGAAAATGGCTTCACAGGAGTGATAACTCTGCTGCAGCCCCCAACAGCTTCCACCCACAGCCCAACCTGAGCCCGAAGAGGCATCATCCTTCTTACCACCCCCGAATACTATTCTGATGACCCATGCGCCATTTCCTTGAGGACTGCAAAAACTCCGCGGCGAGTTTATCGCCGCCACCGCCCTCCTCTTGCCCCCGTCCAACCCCCTCCTCCAAACCAAAATGTACCTTGCGGCAGTTGCCACCTGACCTTCCCTTCTGGAATAAACCTGTCGCTCAAGTACCGTAGAGCTTAAATACTTTTCTCGGCGAGAGGAAATATTACTCCATCGGAGTGCGCATATCTACCACATACCCGTCCCATTCTCCATCCCGATTTTTCTCATGAAGTTAAGTCTAGAATTATGAGCTCCCGTTTGAAATACAGTGTATAGTACTGTACCAGTACCATCCAAGTTTTTTTTATCCCAGCAAAAACGTAACGTTTCACCCACAGCCAAGAAAATATTGCTTCAACTTTTAGGTGAGAAAACACAATCACAAAGATTCCTATATAAAAAAAAAAATTTCTTCAAAAATAAGCAAGACCTAGGTGCATCTATTGGTATTTTTTTGCTTCAAAAACCAGCTGGTAGAGAAACGCAATTTATCTAAAAAACCGAATTCTTCTGGTGCCAAGCACCATTAACACAGCTTGCCTGCCTAAGCGTTTTCCTAAACAGGAGATCTTTTGTTTAATTTTTAGGCTGTGGGCGAAAGGTTGCGTTTTTCCTGGGATATCATAAAAAAATTGGATGGCATTCTGTAGGGAGGGTTCGAGACTCGGGTTTTCTCTCATTCTACAGTAGTTGTACGATATTTCCTCGATAGAGTTTGGGCACGTGACATGTTCATCCCTATGTTGACCACATACGGTATTTCGATGGCACAAGCTTGGAAATCTGTCTTAGAGTCTAATTAAACTCTATTGCTTTTAACTCTCAATGCCAATGGTTATCACATCACCAAGCTTAGAAGTCACCAATATTTTTCCCACTTAAACTATTTGATTTTCGCATCAGATCGAGGCACTCCCGGCTAGTCTCTCCCCGATCCCCAACCCACATCCCCTCTCAGCCTCCAACCCACATCATTTCTCAGCCTCCAGCCCGCCCTCTCTCTCGAGCTCCAACACAGACCCTTACTGGAATATTCTTCTTTATATGCGGGAATCCACGCAAAACGGTACCTTTTGGACTACGCGATATTGCTTGGACTGAAGTTGTTGGACGACTGCAATAGCCACTTATCTGCAAAAACCCTTTGCAAAACACGGAAAAAGTATATTTAACCTATTAGCTTTGATAAGATTTCCCTGTTCAATGGACTACACTGCGCGTTATCTTTGGGATTGCTGAGATTGTGGCTAGTTTGGTATAGGTGAGAGGTTGCGATATCGAGGAAAAGACGGCATGGGTCCTACACCTCTCGCGTGGGCTGCCTGGAATGGGCACGTGGAAGTGGTGAAAATACTACTCGACCGCGAGGACATCGACCCCAACAAATCAACTGAGGCCGGCGAAACACCGTTGCGGTTGGCTGTTCGGAATGGACACGAAGGAGTTGTGAAATTACTACTCTGCCGGGACGATGTCGACCCCAACATGCCAAGTGAAGAAGGCCAAGCGCCACTCTGGGAGGCTGCCAACAGGGGACACGAGGGCGTGGTGAAATTGCTGCTTGGACGAGATGACGTTGACGCCAACGAGCCCGGTGATGAAGGTCAATCACCACTCGGTCGTGCTGCTTACATTGGGCATGAGGGAGTGGTGAAGATAATACTCGGACGGAGCGACGTCAACCCCAACAGGACAGATTGGTATGGCGGAACACCACTCATGCGGGCTGCCTACGAGGGGCACGAGGGAGTGGTTAAAATACTACTTAGTCACGGCGACATCGACACCAACAGGTCAACCGAGGACGGCGAAACACCACTGTTGTCGGCCGCTCTGAATGGACACGAGGGAGTGGTTAAAATACTACTTAGTCACGGCGGCATCGACCCCAACAAGCCAACCGACGACGGTGAAACACCACTGCTGTTGGCTGCTCGGAGTAGACACGAGGGAGTTGTGAAATTACTACTCAACCGAGACGACGTCGACCCTAACAAGCCAAGTCTGGAGGGTCAAACACCACTCGGTGCGGCTGCCTGTAAGGGCCATGTGGGGGTGGTGGGGTTACTGCTCGAACGGGACGACACCGACCTTAACAAGCCAGGTGAGGCCGGTCAAACACCACTCTGTGGTGCTGCTCACATTGGGCACGAAGGAGTGATGAAGATATTACTCGGACGGGGCGGCATCGACCCTGAAAAGCCAGATTGGTATGGCGGAACACCACTCACGTGGGCTGCTGACCATGGGTGCGAGGAAATTGTGAAATTACTGCTCGGACGGGACGACGTCGACCATAACAAGCCAGGTTTGTACGGCGAAACACCATTCAGTTGCGCTGCCCGCAATGGGCATGAGGCAGTAGTGAGGTTACTGCTCGGACGGGGCGGCATTGACCTCAACAAATCAGGTGACGATGGCCGGACACCACTCTTGCGGGCTGCCCGCGACGGGCGGGAGGAGATAGTGAAATTGCTACTTAGACAAGGCGAAGTCAAACCAGATAAACCGGACGAGAACGGCCGAACACCACTCTGTTGGGCTGCCCGTAATGGGCATGAGGGAGTAGTGAAGATGTTGCTTGGACGGAGCGACGTCAACCCCGACAAGCCCGATAAGGACGATAGAACACCGCTCAATTGTGCTGCCCGCCATGGGCACAAAGGAGTGGTGGAAATACTACTCGGACGGGATGACGTCGACCCCAACAAGCCAAATAAGGACAGCTACACGCCCCTCTGGTGGGCTGCCCGCAACGGGCACGAAGAGGTGGTGAAATTGCTACTCAGACGAGACGATATCAGCCCCGATAAGCCTGATAATTACAGCCGATCACCGCTGTTGTGGGCTGCCTGCTTTGGGCACGAGAGAGTTGTGAAATTTCTCCTCGGACGGGAAGAGGTCGACCCGGACAAGCCAGCCGAGGATGGACAAACACCACTCTCGTGGGCTGCCCGCAATGGGCACGAGGGAGTGGTGAAAATACTACTTGGACGGGAGGGCATCAACCCCGGCAAGCCAAATAAGGACAGCTACACGCCACTCTGGTGGGCTGCCAGCAATAGGAACGAAGGAGTGGTGAAATTGCTACTTGGACGAGATGACATCAACCCTGACAATCCAAATAAGCACGGCGAAACACCACTCAATTGTGCTGCCTGCGCTGGGCATGAGGGAGTAGTGAAATTACTGCTCGGACGGGATGACGTTAACCCTAACCAGCCAGATGAAGGCGGCCGAACACCACTCTGGTGGGCTGCGTGCAATGGGCACGAGGGAGTGGTCAAACTACTACTCGGACGGGAGGGCATCAACCCCGGCAAGCCAAATATCCATGGCAGAACACCACTCTGGTGGGCTACTAAAAATGGCCACACGGGAGTGGTAGCTCTACTACAGTCTCCAACATCTACCACTCACAGCACAGCCTAAGCGCCAAGAGGCACCGTCCTCTTCATCGCCCCCGAATACCCTACTGAACCTATATGCCATTTCCGCGAGGACCGCAACAGCTCTACAAAGGTGTTATCACCGCCACTGCTGCCGCCCTTTCACCTTCAACCCCCTCCTCCAGTTTAAAACACGTTTTGTTTGTGGTAATTGCCGTCTTACCTTCCCTTCCGGAGTAAGGCTGTCACGAAGCACGGCTTAAATACTTTTCCTGGCTCGAGCAAATCCCACGCCATGGGAATGTACGCATCTAATCACATCCTTTCAATCCTCTGTTCCAATTTTTCCTATAGAGTCAAATCCGGAATTGTGAGCTCCCGGTTGAAATGTGGTATTAGCGTTAGTGGGGAAGCATGTGTGCTCTATTAAAACAAGCCAGTGTATCTTGAAATTTCCCTTAAATCTGCTTTGTTTCTTATTACTTTTTTGCTTCGGTGATCTTTATTCCGATCCATTCTTTCTCCTCTCCTCATTCCAGAGTGTAGGCGTGGCAGTGGTTTAGATATAGAAGAAAAATATACAGTGCTAGCACTTCCCACACTCATACAGAGTAACACAAAGCTAGTTGTTATCTAAGTAGGTATGGTGGTGATTGGTTTCCACTATGGATATGATTGAGCGAAGATCACGCCTATCTACAGTAGGATGCCCTCTAGTAAGGTGAGATTCAAAGGTGGAAGGTTATCCGCACCTTTAAGTCTCGGCCATCAAGGAAGCCAATACGGTAAGGAGTCTTTTAGCCACCACATTAAGTCCAATTCACAAGCACTGCATAAACTCCAAACCCCTTCCCTCCTGCATCCTCTTAGATGTCACCCACCCGCATGGTGCGCTATTCTGGAACGCCAGTACTCGAGTATACCCCTTCCAATCCTCCCGCACTCAACCAGGTCTCCCCTGACATGGTTCAAGAATTATTATAAAGCAACCTCTGCTTCTTGGGGTATAGGTGAGTAAGTGAGTGCTTCAAATGCTTGATATCTCGATATAAAAATATTCTAATTTAATTGCGGCTGTGTATATAATAGGGGAGTTTTTTTTTTTCAAGTTATATCCGATTCCCCACCTCAATTAATTTTGACAAGACCGAATAGGGGGAAACCTGTGCTGGGCAATATCCATTTATGGGCGAGTTGAGATATGCCACCCTCCCATGGTCTTGTTCTGCCTATAGCAATTGTTTCCTCCTAGAGCATTTCCGTTCATGCCTAAATCTGGTACATATCACGAGCCCATCTGATCTCCTGAGCCCGGCATGGGGGATCTTCACATGTTCCGGGATAAGTAGTTCTTGAATAATACTATGGGTTACGGTATTATTATTTCTCTAACTGCTGCCGAACGGTGAAATATAGCCGTAAGGTAAGATAGTGGAAGATTGTAGTTGCTTGACCTGGACTATAATGTTTGGTACAGTACCGGGTAATACTGCAACTTGTTAGATGAGTTCGTGTTGAAGAAAGATTTTAATAGCTTACCGCCACTCTGCAAAAGTGTTCACGGAACCGAGCTTCACTTCTGACAAAGGGGACAGTGGTCAGGGCTGGGGTACTGTGCAACTTAGGGTCTGTGGGCCATTTCCGTAAAGCCTCTTGCCCACTGGCTGCAATGTCCCCTACAGCAAGTGGGTTTCAAGTTTCAGATCATCGAGCAGTCGAAATTGAAAGATGGCTCAATAAGAAGTTTATGCATAGGGTTTTAATAGCTTGTGAGGGATTATATGCAGGAGGGCGCTACTATGAAGACATGTTAAGCCCACAGGGTTCTTATGCACAATAGCTAAGACCAAGCACATAATTGGGGCCTGTTCCGTAGATACAGTAGAGACGCCAGTTGCGAAGGACTTGTTGTGTGCTGTTGGAAGTCGTGAGGTGCTGCTCGGCATGCTTTTCTGATAGTCGCTTTGTGATGGAGGTGGCACGGTTCGTGTGCAGGCGTGTTGACGGAGGAGATATCTTGCTTTGTACAGGTGCCAGCAATAGTTGCATTGTGTATCATATTTTTTTCCTCTATGTCTTAACTACATGTACTGTGTCTTCACTCCATAGGGGAGGGAGGGGGAAAGAATAAATCGCGAAAAAAATAAGTGAACAAACAGAATCAAAACATGCAAGTAAATAATATCATGATGGAAATTTAGAGCCACAGTGGCTTACCCCAATACAGTAGAAACAGCACCTCCACCAAAGCTAAACTCTGGATTGAATCAGGATCTCATAAATCCGGCCGCACTTGACTCCAGAAGAAAAAGGCGAACAGAGGGTTGGGCGGGTATCTGTATGTGCATTCACATTGGGTATAGTTTCATTGAACGAAAAAAGAAAAAAACCTGAGGTATGTTTCTGTGGTAGGCTTACTCCAGAAGGAAAGTAAAATGGTAATTACCGCAGGGCGGTATTTTAAGCTGTAGGACAAGGTCGGGGGGGGAGGGTGAGGGGAGAGGGGAGAGAGACACATTTAGGGAGCTGGTGTAGTCCTTTCGGAAATGGCGTATTGGCCGTCTATGTTTGGCGGGGTGCGGGGGGTGTCTCATCGGGCTTAGGCTAGATTGGCGGTGGTAGATAGTCGGGGCTGTAATAGAGACATCACTCCGGGATGCAGCTCTCAGAGGCCCACCAGAGTCGTATTCAAGCTAATTTGCGCCGCTTAACGGGGCTGGCGTCGTCCTGTCTTAGTAATTTCACTACGTCCTTCTGACGATTGCGGCGAGCCAAGAAAAGTGCGGTTCGGCCGCGATTATCTGGTGTGTCGGGATTGACGTTGTCCTGTGCGAGTAGTAATTTTACCACTGCCTCATGCCCCTTGCGGGCAGCCCACGAGAGCGGTGTTCTGCCGCGACAATCTGGCATGTCGGGGTTGACGTTGTCCTGTCCAAGTAGCAATTTCACCACTCCCTCGTGCCCATTGCGGGCAGCCTGCCCGAGAGGTGTTTGGCCACCCAGATCTGGCATGTCGGACTTAATGTCGCCCCGCCCGAGGAGTACTTTCACCACTCCCTCGTGCCCATCTGAAGCAGCCAACCAGAGTGGTGTTATGTTGTACTGTCCTGGCTTGTTGGGATCGACATCATCCCGTCTGAGCAAGATTTCCACCACTCCCTCGTGCCCATAACAAGCAGCCCATGAGAGGGCTGTTTGGCTGTAGTCATCAGGTTTGTCGGGGTTGACGTCGCCCCGCTCGAGTAGTAATTTTACCACTCCCTCGTTCCCATTGTAAGCAGCCTGTGAGAGCGGTGTCATGCCGTAATGATCTGGCTTGTCCGGGTTGACATCGGCCCTTCCGAGTAATATTCCTACCACTCCCTCGTACCCCTTGTCAGCGGCCAACCAAAGCGGTGTTTGGCCGTCCTGATCTGGCTTGTCGGCGTTCACGTCATCCCGTTCAAGCAGTGTCCGCACGACTCCCTTATGTCCATTCAAAGCAGCCAGCAGCAGTGGTGTTTGGCCGCCCTCACCCAGCTTGTCGGGCTCGATGTCGTCCCGGCCGAGCAGCACTCTGACCACGCTCTCATGCCCATTCCCAGCAGCCCATGCGAGAGGTGTATTGCCCATGCCGTCTATTTGGTTGATATCACAACCCTCCACCTCTGCTACACCAGCTGTAATCTCAGCAATCCCGAAGACTATGTGCAGTGTGAACCATGGAACAGGGAAATCCTGTCGCAATGAATAGGGCAACATACAGGTTCTGTGCTTTCCAGGAATTTCACGGGATATGCAGTTGTTGGAGAGGTCAAACAACCTCAGTGCAAGGGCAGTATGAAAGGTCCCGTTTTGCGTAGATCCGTCAATACACAGAAGAATATTCCGGAAACTGTGTTTGTTGGAGGTAGAGAGGTGGGGAAGTCAGAAATCGGGAAAGGATCTGCGTTGGATATTAGGAGCAGGAGTGGTCGAGAGAGCTTTCCCGCTACGAATTCTGACAATCCAAGCAGGTTCCTGCAATAGTCGAGCGAGCTGTGCCAAAAAGCTGGGTACGAGCCCGGAGGTGAGTGAGGTGAAGGACAAGATGGATCAAGGGGACAATGGAGCCTCCACGTCCACAACAAGCCCTCGGCAACAGGCTAGCAATGTCCCTATTAGGGAGGTATCGCAATCGAGTTGTGGTCGTCAGAGAAACAGGTTAGGATTCATGCCCCGTCCACAGTCTTGACAATATAGTGCTGTGCTTGGGTGCTAGCGGGGGGATTAGGCGGGTGACGAACAGGGGCGCGGGCGTTTGGTGAGCAAAAAGAGTGTTAAGGCGCAAATCACTTGGAAAGCTGAATGGCAACCGCACAAAATCGCTGTTGCTTACCTAACACAATAACAACACAACAGGTCAACCAGGTGCCAAGCGCTTTTACCCACGGTACTCGAGCAGTTCAGTTGTATGTTCTGTGGAGGCTGCTAGCTACGGTTCACCTTAAGTAGTGAAAACTCTGTGATACCCCTATGTCTCCGCATATGCCGTTCATCTCCTAGAGCGTTCGCCTGTCCACACTTCAGTGTTCCTCTATACATGTGTGCGCTTCCCTCTGCCTGCGCTATCTCTACTCATAATGCAGTGCTCTACTACTGGGATTATTATACCATCACTTTGTTGTTCGGAATGCTTCTGGGGACGCGCTTTGGCTTTGGGAATGCTTGACTTTCCGGGCAGTGGGAGCTTTTTGTCTTTCCTTTGTTAGCACGAGAGTGAGTACCAGTAAAGGGAAGAGAGACATACGTGCAGTAGCATGGACATGTGTGGTGTCCATGGGAGGATAGGAGGACCTTGTTGTGGTTGATATACGTACATACTCCTGTCTTTACCGTTAGTTAGTTGTGAGCGTGGTGGTAGAGAGTGTGTCGTTGAATGAAGAGAATTTTCCCGCTACTGAGTGGTGCAATCTGGTTTTTCGTTGCGTGAACTCTTGTGTTTCGTTTGGTTGTCGTCGCCGTCGATCCGAGTTTAAAATACCGGTAGGGCGATAAAGTTTCTACGGGTACGGTACTATCCGCCTAATCTACTGTAACTTACCCAGCAAGAGTACTCCGGGCTCATCCCCAGTCTATTTGGACAGCCCGCCCCACAGCTGCAGAAACCTCCTTGTCGAAATATACGATTTCCTACCCTGTGCGGTCGCATATGTGTAAATTAAGCTATACACGTACAAGTAGATGTACGAGACCATATGTGACTCAGATATTTCCGTGGCAGAGAGTTTGGCCACGTGACTTGTTACCGGTATATATAGAGGAAGTTTATCCCTTAGTTTACCGTATATCTCGATAGCACAAGCTTGGGAATCTATCTTAAAGTCTAAACTATATTGCTTTAAACTCTCTGTGCCAACTGTTATCACCACAAATCTCAAAAGTTACCAATATTTCCACTACATAAGCTATTTGACTTCGCATCGGGTCGAGGCACTCTCGGCCAGTCGCTCCCCAGATCCCCAACACACATCCTTTCTCGCCTTCTAACCCGCTCTCTCTCCCTCGAGCTCCAAAACAGACCCTTACTGGAACACTCTTCTTATATGCGGGAATCCCCGCAAAGCGATACCCTTTAGACTGCGCAGTATTGGTTTGGCCGAAGTTGTTGGAAGACTGTAATAGCCACATATCTACTAAAACCATGGAGAACACGGAAGAGGTATGTTTACCCTATTGAATTTTGACGAGATTTCCTAGTTCCGTGGTCTACACTGCGCATTATCTTCGGGATTGCTGAGATTGTGGCTAGTTTGGTATAGGTGAGTGGTGGCAGTATCGAGCAAGAGACAGCATGGGTGTTACACCTCTCGCGTGGGCTGCGTGTCGTGGGCACGTGGAAGTGGTGAAAATACTACTTGACCGCGAGGACATCAACCCCAACAAGTCAAATGAGGCCGGCGAAACACCGTTGCTGTTAGCCGCTCGGAATGGACACGAAGGAGTTGTGAAATTACTACTCTGCCGGGAGGATATCGACCCCAACATGCCGAGTGAAGAAGGCCAAGCGCCACTCTGGGAGGCTGCCAACAGGGGACACGAGGGTGTGGTGAAATTGCTGCTTGGACGAGACGACGTTGACCCCAACGAGCCCGGTGAGGACGGTCAAACACCACTCTGCCGTGCTGCTTACATCGGGCGCGAGGGAGTGGTGAAGATAATACTCGGACGGAGTGATGCCAACCCCAACAAGACAGATTGGTGTAGCAGAACACCACTCATGTGGGCTGCCGACAAGGGGCACGAGGGAGTCGTGAAATTACTACTTGGCCGGGACGACGTAGACCCCGACAAACCAGGTGGGCACGGCGAAACACCACTGAGTTGTTCTGCCTGCGCTGGGCATGAGGGAGTGGTGAAATTACTACTCGCCCGGGACGACGTCGACCCTAACAAGCCAAGTATTGAGGGTCAAACACCGCTTTGCAGGGCTGCTTGCAAGGGACATGAGAGAGTGGTGGAATTACTGCTCAGCCGGGGCGACGTCGACCCTAACAAGCCAGGTAATGATGGTCAAACACCGCTTTGCAGGGCTGCCTGCAAGGGACATGAAGGAGCAGTGAGATTACTGCTCGGGCGGGGCGATGTCATCCCCGACCAGCCAGGTAAGGATGACAGAACACCACTCTGGTGGGCTGCCCACAGCGGAAACGAGGGGGCAGTGGAGATGCTGCTCGGACGGGGCGACATCAACCCTGACAAGCCGGACAAGCACGGCCGAACACCACTCTATTGGGCTGCCTGCAATGGGCACGAGAGAGTAGCGAAGATGTTGCTCGGACGGAGCGACGTCAACCCCGAAAAACCGGATAAGTACGGCCAAACACCACTCTATTGGGCTGCCCGCAGTGGAAACGCGGGAGTAGTGAAGGTGTTGCTCGGACGGTACGATGCCAACCCCAACAAGCAAGATAAGGACGGCTACACGCCACTCTGGTGGGCTGCCCGCAATGGGAACAAAGGGGTGGTGCAACTGCTACTCGGGCGAGATGATATCAACCCTGACAAACCGGATAATTACGGCCGATCACCGCTGTTGTGGGCTGCCTGCTTTGGGCACGAGGAAATCGTGGAACTCCTACTCAGACAAGGGGGCGTCGACCCGGACAAGCCGGCCGAGGACGGCCGAACACCACTCTGGTGGGCTTCCCGCAACGGGCACAAGGGAATGGTGGGGATACTGCTCGGACGAGACGACGTTAGCCCCGACAAGCCAAATAAGCACGGCGAAACACCACTTAATTGTTCTGCCTGCGCTGGGCATGAGGGAGTAGTGAAATTACTACTCGGACGGGATGACGTTAACCCTAACCAGCCAGATGAGGGCGGCCGAACACCACTATGGTGGGCTGCGTGCAATGGGAACGAGGGAGTGGTCAAACTACTACTCGGACGGGAAGGCATCAGCCCCAACAAACCAAACATCCGTGGTAGGACACCACTCTGGTGGGCTACTAACAATGGCCACACGGGAGTGGTAGCTCTACTACAACCTTTAGCGTCTACCACGCACAGCATGGTCTAAGCGAGAAGAGCACTATCCTCCTCACCGCCTTCGAATGCTATACTGATTACCTATGTGCCATTTCCGAGGCGACCGCAGTCCCTCTATAAAGGTGTTTATCACCGCCACTACCGCCCCCCCCTCTCACCTCCGCCCAGCCCCCTCCCCCAGCTTGAAACACGCTTTGCTTGTGGTAATTGCCGCCTTACCCTCCCCTCCGGAGTAAGGCTGCCACGAAGCTCGGCTTAAGCACTTTTCTTGGCCGGAGTAAATCCCACACCATGGGAATGCATACATCTATCACATACCCGTTCAATCCTCTACCCCAATTTTTCTTGTGGATTCAAATCTGGAATGGTGAGCTCACATTTGAAATTTAGTATATAGCGTTGGTGGGGGGTTATATCTACAGTACTCTATTAAAATAAGCCAGTGTCTTGAGGTCTCCATTAAATTTCCATTTTTTTATATTTTCTACGTTTCTGCTTTGATTATTTTTATTACAATCTATTGTTTCTCCTTTCCTCCCTCTAGAATGTAGGCGCGCCGGTTGTTTAGATATAAAAGAAAAATATACAGTGCAAGTATTTCTCACATCTATACTGAGTGGCATAAAACTAGTTGACTAAGTAGGTATAGTGGTGATTGGTTTCCACTATGGACATGATTGCACGAAGATCACTCTTATCCAGAATGTCCTCCAGTGGTGAGCTTAAAGGTGAGGTTGGAAGCTGTAAGGTCATCCGCACCTTTTAGTCTTGGCCATCACGGAAGCCAATACAGGAAGGAGTCTTTTAAATTTAGCCGCAACATCAAGTCCAATTCTACAAACACTGCATAAACTCCAAAACCCTGCCCTTCTGCATTCTCTTAGATGTCACCCACCCGCGGGATGTGCCATTCTGGAATGTGATACTGTACTCGGCCCACCCTATTATCCCTTCCTATCCCTCACCTCAACCCGGCCTCCCCGGATATGGGCAAGGTTCGTTACACAAACTGTATTTTTTAATCACCGATCTGCATAAATTGAAAGATGGTCAGCCAAGTGGCTTATGCATAGGGCTTTAGTAGCATTGGGGGACGCTACCAAGGAGACAAGTTAAGTCCAAGGGGTTCTTATCTACAATACTTCAGACTCACGTATTTAGGACTTGTTCCGTAAGTACAATAGAAATGGATCGGAATATTTTTGAAAAGCTGGCCTGATTTATTTTTATTGTGCCTGCCGAACGGTCGGGCCCTTGAAGGTTTAAATTTGGGCTTCCCCCTACCACTGGTGGTCGTGTGTAACTCACTGCTTAAACCTTCGTCGAGATCAAAGGTCCTTTTTTTATATTGGTCGGCTAATATTCGCTGCCAGATTTACGACAAATTACAATAAGTATTGTACCCTATGTAAAGCTACAATCCCACTACTCAAAATATACGAGTGACTATCTGTGACGGGATATAAAACAAGGGATGAGGGGGAAATAGTGGTGATACCATGTCAACTAGAGCTCCTTTAGACAGACGAAGAGCGGAGTTAAGATCTCTTTCTCTCTTGGTCATAATACCATATAACAATAATGGTGATTTTGTTTTTCATTGTGGATACTGTATGCTGAGTGCAGAGAACTTAGCCTGATGCCTCGGGTAATCAGTTGGGTGGTAGGTTCTAGATCTTAAATTGTCCTGGACTGACAGGAAACTATACATTAGCAAATTCACGGTCTCTTTAAATTATTATCATACTTAGGTTAATTTGTCGTAAAAACTGAATTTTCTCTAAGAAATTTCTGGATGGATAGAAAGAAAGACGGTATAAGCTATAGCAATAGTAGCAGCCCGCCGTGGGACTGCGCTGCACTGTGTTGTGCGGGCGCTGTGCTTTACTTAGCGGTCGTGATGAATACCGAAGGGCACAATCTTCACTGCATACTCCTAGAGCCTTATCGAAGGTTGCGACAAGCTTTTTCACCCCGTGCCGAGATTGGGAAGGGCTCTGCTGCGATGCCTTGAGTAGGGCGATATGTAGATTTTTCGACAAATTTATTCGTGAGGCCTAATATATATCTATACACACTAAGCTAGCCGATCCAGTGCGACATTTGTGCTGCCGGGCAGGATAGGGCTTAGTATTTCATTTTCTATGGATACGGTGGGGATAAAGTGAGAGTTTGTGGGAACAAATTTGGGGGAGGTTGACTGGACGTCCTGGAAGGCGCTCAGGAGTGCCCGCAAATCACTTTGCATTCCTCTAGCTTCGAGTAATTCTAGCAGTGGACTAACCCCACCGCCCCCCCATCTACTATATGCTAAGCAGCGAAAGAGGGAAAGTGTCACAGATAACACAAATAGTAACGGTTTACATATGATACCGGATAATACGATATGGTAAGTACTCGTACGGAAACTTCCCGCAAATTTACTAGCTGCCGCTGGCCAGGGCTACCATATCCTTGGCTAGAAACCCTTCCGGATACGGTACCATTGACTGAGAGATAATATGCCATTGAAAAAGTGAAACCTGTGCAAAGAATTACCGCATCTCCAGCCCACCAAAATCAACCTCTCCCTATCATCCAGTTTATGTTAAAAAAAAAAGTTCCAGAGAAAATTTGGGAAAATTACCGGCAAGCCCTCAAGTAATTCTTGATTTTCTACAAGTATTTTTTATGATCCTTTTTGCTTTGTTTGGGGAATGGAGGGATAGGGGAAACTCTTGTGAGTGTATGATTTCCTCAAGAGTGGTATTGTAAAGGTATCATACCTCCCCTGTTTTCCATGGTACCGGTATTCCAAAGGGGGGGGGTTTTAAAAAAAAGACACTATATCTCGATGGATGCAAGAGAGGGGGTTGGGGAGGGTTTAATGGGTGCAGAGAGGAAGAAGAGAAAAGCATAATTCAGGCTTTGAGTACTGTACACAATTGAACCTTTTACATTGCGAGAAGGATTTTGCATCCATCATAGAAAGCATAAATAAGAGTGAATATAATGGAAATTTTGGGTTGCACTAGCTCACTCTAATACGGTAGAAATGGCCCTCCACTAATGCTAAACTCTAGGCATTAAACAGAAACTCAATATCCTAACTTGACTCTAAAGAAAGTCTCGAATAAGAGTTAGGTGCGCGATAGATATGCGCGTCTGATTGCATGAAGTGTTTCCGTAGCAGGTCTGCTCGGGGAGGAAAGGTAGGGCAATTGCAACAAGGGGTGTTTTAAGCTGGGGAGGGAGGCAGCGGTGGCAACAAACACGTGTATGGAGCTGTTGCAGTCCTGGCGAAAATTCCACATATCATAGCATGATATTCGAGGGCAGTGAGGAGGACGATGCCTCTTCAGGCTTAGGCCGTCCTGGGGTAGTCAGATGTTGGAGGCTGCAGTCGGGTCACCACGCCCGCATAAACATTTCAACAGCGGGCTAGGGTGGGTTTTGGCCGCGATTAATTGGCTTGTCCGGGTATCATGGTAGTTTCACTACCCCCTCATGCCCAAAGCAGGTAGCCCACTAGAGTGGTATTTGACCGCCCTCGTTTGACTTATCAGAGTCGACGGCGCCTCGTTCGAGTAGTATTTTAACTACTCCTTCATGCCCTCCATAAGAAGCCCGGGCGAGCGGTGTTCGGCCGCTCTGATCTGGTTTGCTGGGGTTGACGTCGTCCCGCCCAAGCAGTGCTTTCACCACTCCCTCATACCCCCAGTAAGAAGCCCACCAGAGCGGTGTTCGACCGTCCTTATCTGTCCTGTTGGGATTGACATCATCCCGTCTGAGTAGTAACTTCACTACTCCCTCGTTCCCATTGTAGGCAGCGCAATTGAGTGGTGTTTCGCCTTGCTTATTTGGCTTGTCGGGGTTGATGTCGTCCCGCGCGAGTAGCATTTTTACCACCTCCTCGTACCCCCTGTAGGCAGCCCACCAGAGTGGTGCTGGGCTGTCCCCATTCGACTGGTCGGGATTGATATCATTCCGTCCGAGTAGTATTTTCACCACTCCCTCGTGCCCACTGTAGGAAGCCCCCCAGAGCGGTGTTCTACCATATTTATCTGGCTTGTTAGGGCTGACGTCGTCTCGTCCAAGGAGCAATTTCACCACTCCCTCGTGCCCCCTGTAGGCAGCCCACCAGAGTGGCGATGGGCTATCCCCCCCTGACTTGTTGGGGTCGATATCGTCCCGACCAAGTAGTAATTTCGCCACTCCCTCCCACCCACAGTAAGCAGCCTGCGTGAGTGGCGTTTTGTCATACCTATCCGGCCTTATGAGGTTGATGTTGCTCTGGCTGAGTAATATCTTCACCACCCCCTCGTGCCCATTAAGAGCAGCACAATTGAGTGGTGTTCGGCTGTCCTCATTTGGTTCGTTGGGGTTGGCATCGTCCCGTTCGAGTAGCAATTTCACCACCCCCTCATGTCCCTGGCAGGCAGCCACACAGAGTGGTGTTTGACCGTTGTCACCTCGCTTGTTAGGGTCGATGTTATCCCGTTCGAGAAGTATTTTCACCACTTCCGCGTGCCCATTCCCCGCAGCCCACTCGAGCGGTGTAGCACCCATGCTATCTTTTGGTTGATATCACAACCTTCCACCCCTTCTAAACTAGTTGCGACATCAGCAATCCCGAAGGTACTGTACTGTGTATACCATCGAACGGGGAAATTCTTATCAAAACCAGTAGGGTAAACGTACTGTTTCCGTGCTTTGTAGAGGGTTTTAGTAGATGTGTAGCAATTGATGTCCTCTAATAATCTCAGCTTAAGTAACACCGCGCAACCTGAAAAGTAGCCTTCTGCGTGGATTCCCCAACACAGGGAAGAATATTCGAGAGACGGTGTTTGATGGAGGTTAAGGGGGTGTAGTGGAGACGGAGAGAGTGTGGGCGTTGGGGATTGGAGGAGGGACGAGTTGAAAGAGCCTTTACCTCAGCGGGTTTAGACAACATTAAGGTTTCTGGGGTTGCTGTTTCTGGGATTGCTGTGTGAGGAACAAAAAGCTCGGGATGCGCGCGGTGGTACCCTCCCGAGGTGAAGTGGGTTAAGCAGATAGTCGGATTATTAACACCTCCTGGTGCCTGGAACTGCCGTACACGTATGATAGGACGTAACACACACCAGCATTCAGTATTAATCACGTGAGCTCACCCGTCAGCTTCCAGCTTTCAGATTTTTAGACTAATGTTATATCGAGAGCATAATGCAACTAACTCCCTAGGACCACAGCCGCCTGCAAAATCACCTCGCCCCAGGAACCAGGAAAGTTGCGGTCGTTGGAACAAGGCAAAAAACTGATAGAAATGATACTATCAAACTAACCGACAGTACAGTCTCTATACCAAAAGCACATTTTACAAGCGCCTCCTCCCCCCATCACCCCCCTCTCAGTTATGAAAAACACCCATGAGATCCAAGTTACCGACCAGTCGCTTTAGCCCTCCGAGATGGTGGCTTTGGGAACTCCAAGGGAATCTTCAACACCGCTCTTTTATGCTGCAGGGCCTCGGCCTTTGTCATTTTCATAGCGGTGTACTGCGGCTTCGTTAATTCCCGAATCGAGCAACCAACCTCTTTAAATGCTAGGGTGAGCCTACACAGAGAAATCCCTCAATTAGTCATGGATCATCCAAGAACTAAAGTGATCGTGGGAGGGGTACTCTTTAGGCTGCAAGCCGAGATCATTCTTCAGCTCAAAGATGTCTACGTCGTATTGGTCTACCATTAAGCAAAGCACGACCATGTAGTAAAGGATCTTATTTGCGAGTGCGGGGGATACGGCGTATATCTCCTTGTCACTTCCTTCCTCGTTGGAGATTGTTTTTTCGGTGTAGCGTCTGAAGAAGCCCTCTACTATTGCGTGGTCCACGGATAGGGCTTTCTTTACACGGTCAATGGAGGGCAGGCGGCCACGGCCGCGCTGCTGGAACAGGTAGAAGTCTATCATGAGTGAAATGTAACGGAGGATTTTTAGAAGGCGGGTGTGCTTTTTGCTCTTGTCTTCGGAAAGTTTGCGTATGCGGACTTGGACGAAGGTGGATTTGCTGTTTTATTATTATTTGCCTTTAATTCTCTATTTGCCCTTATCGAGGAGGGAGGATATTGCAGAGATATATATGAACCGTACCTCTTGAGTTCTTCACCCCTCTCCCACTCTCGAACCCAGATCACATTATATTCGTCGGAGCCGATGATGTCTTCGAGGTTGTAAACCTCATTAGGATGTTTTGCGTCGTGGTTTACCTTTGGAATAGGCTTGTTCGCGCGGATTTGGTTACCTAGTTCTGCCGCGGTGGGCATGTCCTTGGTGTTTGCTTCCACTTGAGAGACAATCGAAGTAGTAATGTTCCTGCCCATATCCGAGACGTCAATCTTGTTGAGTTCGAGCGCACGAAGTCTCTTCTGGCTCTTCTTCGTACCAAATTCCTTACCCAGGGCTGTTCTCGAATCCACATTCTATTTCCCCGGTCCAAATCAGGATTCTTCCTCCGTGAGCCCACAAATTGGAGGAAAGGTTGTATACACTCATAACAACCCCCTTCCCGTCAACCAACCGATCCCGCTTGATATGCGCCTTAATCATCCTACTAAAATGAAGCCTCGGCGCGACATGCAGCTCGATCTCGTTCGTCTTGGGATTGAAGATGCCAACGTAATGCCTCCGGTACTCTTCGTCTTCGGGCATCTCTCGACCCTCGTACCCGATACTAGGAGTCTCCCCATAGAGCAAGAGTTCCTCTCTTTTCCGGGACTTCTTAGAGGGTTGATTGATTGTGTGGACGTAAGGTGTGAATTGAGTAGTTGGTGGCATAGATATGCCATGTGATGAAGCTGTTCATCTCCCTTTCAGTTAGTTTGCGAATGGATGGGATGAGGTGAGGCAAACCGAGAATCGGAGGGAAGTCGCTTGTGGGCGCTACGGTGATGGTGTAATCCGGAAGTGGCCCATTGGCTTCAGGGGGGGGTTCTCGTTTTCGTTTCTTTTGATCTGGCATTGTGTTATCATACGGGTAGATAGATGGCAGTGGGAGGTTGGTGACGGTTTGAAGAAATTTTATGAGAGAGGGCTCGTAGTAACCTTCCGTGAAAAAATTAGGGCGCAGCCGAGCCGCACCAGATTGGGCTACAGCCACCACCGTACCCGATCAAAAGACGAAACTGGGCCCCCTAAGAGACAAAAAAAACCCCCATCAGACCTTACCAAAGGAGGCAACTCCGACTGCACAGCACATGACTCGATTATTCCAGTTTTTTACGGTATCGTAGTAGGGCCTTCACCCCACCTTGTCCCTCTATCCGGCCCCGCGTTCCGCCATAATTATCCTCCAGTCACCCCCAGCCCCAAGCCATTGGCAATCGTGTTTAAGTTTTGTCCCGAGAAAACCTTTAGAATTCCATGGTGGCACTCAAAGTGGATTATAAGGTGCCGGCACCATATGGGTATGGGTAGAATTATATCCGGACGATGTGGGGCCGCAGGAGAGCCTGCCTACGGTAGGTGCGTGGGTTAGAAACGGATACAGTCACCACCGGGGGGCATGGCGAAACTGGACGGGCGGCGAACAGGGAATAATTCTTAGTAATTTTTCATAACCCTAACCTTAGGGAATTAATTTTTGCCCATGAAGTATCCCTGTTCGCCACCCGCCCAGTTTCGCCATGCCCCCGGTGGTGACTGTAGGGTTGCCAAGCCATTGTCGGCCCCATGGGATTCACCAATTTAGGGTTAAGGTGAGGGAGAAGGCGATTTATTTATATGGTTGCGTGGTGTAGCTGGTTATCACATCTGTCTCACAATTGGCAGAACACAGGAGGTCCCCGGTTCGAACCCGGGCGCAATCACTTTTTTACCTCCTTTCCTTATACCCAAAAGTCCTCCACAATGCTCGCCCCAGCATCTTAGCTGCCTAGATACCTGCCACACTCTATTTCACCACCATTGCTCTGTTTGGCAATCAACCTCCATAATAAAAGGCGTTGTCAAATAACTCCCTTTCTACTCACCTGGGCTAGGGTATAACAAACCAGCCTTCCTCGAGGTGTTCATAACGGGAAATGACTATTGTGGCTATTATAGACTTTCAACATAGTCTATGTAGTTTTACTTTGTCTATCGTTATAGAATAACATCTTGCGTTCGTAGTAGGTGTAGTGATCGTAGGAAGTCCTATCGTGTAGGAAAAGTGTTCTCGCATAGAAGCGAGGCAGTATAGAGATAAGGGCATTAGGTATCTCGAACATATTGCACCTATTGAAGGTCACTGTCAATGGGCTTGGCCCGTGCCCCAGTATCTGAGTGGTGTATTACTTAGATGGTTGCGTGAAGAGCTCTAACTACGGTGACCTTTTTTTATTTTTTATTTATTTTTTATTTTTTTATATTATTTAAATTTTGTTTGTCAAGCTAAAAAGCTAAATAGGTACAAAAGTGTTAGGCATACCGGAAGGTTTAGCCTTCCCTTAGTGAATAAAGACCTATAGTTACCCTACCTTAGGATTCTGAGTTCAAAAAGACAAGCCAACACCCCCCTCCTGCACCAGCGTTGGGACGGCACTACATCGGCAGACGCCGCCGTAGTTGCGTCCCCTCACCAAAGACATGGTCATTGGAGCCCTCCTCGTAACCCCGTATACGTCGCGGCCGTCCGTCTGACCGGATCCGGTTCGCAGGATATATGAGGGGAGACCTTTGGCGAGCTTATGCAAGTGGTTCGAGCCAAATGGGTAGACGTCGCATAAAGCAACTGAGCACTAAAGACAAGAGTCATGAAAGTGGTCACTAAGTAACGGGACGTTTTCACGGACAATGGTTAGGCAACACATTCTATACTCCACGCTCTCGCGAGGAAAGTCGCAGAAGTGAATGGCGTTGTCGGATGAGGTAGTTTGAGAAATCAGACATACCCGCACTCACACACGTGAATAGTATCCATAGGATGCTGACGGAACCCTGCGATAACGATATGACTATGGAGGGATAATGGCTATTGGTACCATTATTGTGACAAGTCTATCTTATGCCTCGCAGATGTCGGTTGCAGAATATGTCTGTAATGCTGAGAGGTTCGATAAGAAAGCTGGCCCCTTTGTTGGTTCGATCATGGAGACCATTCTGCGTATGCAAATGGTAAACAAGACTCCATGCCGACGAAGATGAATCGTAACCCATGGACTGATGTGTGGGAGCACTGTCAGGAAATTTCATGGTGTTGCAATTCTGAAGTCGAAGTGAGATAACAGAATTGTCTGGGTCAAATGGTGTTCACACTTTCAGAAGAAGCTGGAGTTTGTTAGTAGGTACTTAGTTAGTATGAGAACAAGATGTAGCCTGCAACCACCCAGACGTGGCATATAAATATCAAGGTGCCTCCCGAGCTATTTGAAAATTATCAAGCAACGGAGAAGAGATCTTATCAATATAAGTTTTTATGCTAGAAAAATATTTATCACTTTACCTACCTCTATTTTGAATCATTGAGCCTTCCTAGACAATCTCGATCTACGATTAAGATTATCGGCCTGAGTTATCTCGCAAGACTTTGAGATAGGCTTCCGCCTAACAAAAAGGCCCGTTCACCCTGCGGTATGGAGCCAAACAACCTCCAGCAACAGTCCATCCCGCCTCCCTCTTGCTAAAAACCCTTTGACCCTGCCCGATACCATTGGGAATAACGAACTATCCGGTGCTATGGGTAGAAAACGACAAGCGAAAGAACAGGCCTGAATACAACGAACCAAAAACCCACAAGAGACGTGCAGCCCATAAGAAAAAACCCCAACCCGACAGTGAACAACCGAGGAACAGTAAGGAAACCTCAAGCCTATCTAGAAAGGAACACCAAAACCCAAGAACCGTAGACAACCCACCCTTAGCCCAACAGTAGACCCCATTCTGACGAATCAGGGAAGGGATCAAGGAGCCAGCAGGACAAAGTCATGGCTTCAACAGCACACACGAAGGGGTATAAGGACCAGGGGCACAAGGCCCGGCCGGAGGGGCAAGCGAACCCCAGAGGGAGATCCGAATCCAAACCAACACATGGGAAGTGTGTGGCACGACAGAGTGAAGACCATAGGCCCACTGGAAACCGGACCGGGGGAGGTTCATGTCCCGCGAGGGACAGAGGCGGCAGCATGATACCCCTAGGAACAAGAGAGTTTCACCAGCACGCATGCAGCCATGCCAGATCCCAACTCAAGACCATAATGAGGGAACAGAGGCCAGGGGTGAGGGTAGTAGGGTGCCAGCCAAGGAGAGAAGGCAGTAGGGTGCGAGCCGACGAAACCGTAGGAGCGGAGAAAGGAGGGGTAGACCCAAACCGAGAAGTACAAGGGAAGGCGACCGAAGCAAGATCACAATTTTTCGGCGATGCCAACAGTACAGGACAGGACTCTCAGGAGATAATGCAATACCAGAGAGCAGAGCCACCGGGACCACGGCTTCACCGATAGCCCGAGACTGCGACTAACCAGTTAACGAGGTAATGGGAGTGCCGACCGTGCAAAGTGGTAAGCGAGGGCAGCGAAACACAGTGCGGAGAAAGGAGGGGAGAGTAACCGTGAAACCCCTAGACAAAGACTACCCGTAGACAATGTCATCAGGAGGGAATCAGAGGGGAGAGGCGGAGGGGAGTAGCTTCACCCTTCTAGGCAACAAGGCCATCAACGAAGGGGAGAGGGACCGTCCATGATGATTTCCCATGGTGTTGAGATGTCAATCGCCGGAGGTGTAGGGGAGAAGGTTCGTGGCTAACAACTGTGACCGTTTATTTTTATTTTTTTTATTTTTTTTTTAAATCATATGCATTTGTTTAAGATACAAAGACAGCCATCCTCCGTCTCCTCTACACACCCGGCGATTGAAATCTCAACACCACGAGATTATCACCACTTTTCTAAACTCCACCCCCCGTTATGAGTTCGCTCTAGGGGGTGGAGTCATACCTCCTCTACACT
>Ga0307509_10003419_pt1 | contig 24132 bp, 16 predicted proteins | sample 10_EM_MG_FD_202245 | JGI IMG/M metagenome (GOLD analysis project Ga0307509, IMG submission 202245) | Populus trichocarpa ectomycorrhiza microbial communities from riparian zone in the Pacific Northwest, United States - 10_EM | ecosystem: Host-associated > Plants > Roots > Unclassified | place... | reverse complement strand
TGCGACCCGTCACTACCGTGCCGCGGCCCGAGATCGAGAACACGTCTTCCACCGGCATCAGGAAGGGCTTCTCCACTTCCCGCTTCGGGATCGGGATGTACCGGTCCATCTCCGCCACCAGCTTCACCACCGCCGGTACCCCAATCTCGCTCTTGTCCCCTTCCAGCGCCTTCAGCGCCGACCCAATCACGATCGGGGTGTCATCCCCAGGGAACTTGTACACCGACAGCAGCTCGCGCACTTCCATCTCAACGAGCTCCAGCAGCTCCTTGTCGTCCACCATGTCCGCTTTGTTCATGAACACCACGATGTACGGCACGCCTACCTGGCGCGCCAACAAAATGTGCTCCCGCGTCTGCGGCATCGGGCCATCCGCCGCCGATACCACCAGAATCGCCCCGTCCATCTGCGCCGCTCCCGTGATCATGTTCTTCACGTAGTCCGCATGCCCCGGGCAATCCACGTGCGCGTAGTGCCGCTCCTTGCTCTGGTATTCCACGTGCGCGGTGGAAATCGTAATCCCACGCGCCTTCTCTTCCGGCGCCTTGTCAATCTGGTCATACGCCATGAACTGCCCGCCGTGCGTCTCGGCCATCACCTTCGTCAGCGCCGCCGTCAGCGTCGTCTTCCCATGGTCAACGTGTCCGATCGTCCCCACGTTCACGTGCGGCTTGCTGCGTTCGAATTTCTCTTTCGACATGACCAGTTTTCCTCAGAAAATTTTCAGTTAATGCTTGGCAGTCAATGCTTGACGGTTACTGCTTGATAATCGTGTCAGCGATATTCGGGGGCACTTCCACGTACTTCTCGAATTCCATGGTGAAGGTCGCGCGACCCTGACTCATGGAGCGTACCGTGGTGGCATAACCAAACATCTCGGACAAGGGCACTTCGCCGGTAATCACCTTGCCCGACGGCCCCTCGTCCATTCCCGTGATCTGCCCGCGGCGCCGGTTCAGGTCGCCGATGACATCTCCGGAATACTCCTCAGGCGTCACGACCTCGACTTTCATGATGGGCTCGAGCAGGACCGGCTTCGCCCTGCGAAAGCCCTCCTTGAAACCCATCGAGCCGGCGATCTTGAACGCCATCTCGTTCGAATCAACATCGTGGTACGAGCCGTCGAATGCGGTGACCTTCACGTCCACTACCGGGTAACCGGCAATGACACCCGTGTCGACCGCTTCCTTGATGCCCTTGTCCACGGCGGGAATGAACTCGCGCGGGACGGAACCACCCACAATACCGTTGACGAACTCGTAGCCCTTGCCGGGGTTGGGCTCCAGTTTGAGCCAGATATGGCCATACTGACCGCGGCCCCCGGACTGCCGCACAAACTTGCCTTCAGACTCGACCTTGCCCCGAATGGTCTCGCGGTAGGCGACCTGCGGCTTGCCGACATTCGCCTCGACTTTGAACTCGCGGCGCATGCGGTCAACAATGATTTCCAGGTGCAACTCACCCATCCCGGAAATGATCGTCTGACCCGACTCCTGGTCGGTCGACATACGGAACGACGGGTCTTCTTTCGCCAGGCGCTGGAGCGCCAGACCCATCTTCTCCTGGTCGGCCTTCGTCTTCGGCTCAACGGCCACGGAAATGACCGGTGCCGGGAAAACCATCTTCTCCAGCGTGATGACCTTCTCGAGGTCGCACAGCGTGTCGCCGGTGATGACGTCCTTCAGACCCACCGCCGCGGCAATGTCGCCCGCGAGCACTTGCTTGATCTCCGTGCGCTCGCTCGCGTGCATCTGCAGAAGGCGCCCGATGCGTTCCTTCTTGTCCTTGGTCGGCACGTAAACGGTGTCACCGGAACTGAGCATTCCGGAGTACACGCGGAAGAACGTCAGGTTGCCGACGAACGGATCATTCAAAATCTTGAACGCCAGCGCAGCGAATGGTTGTTCGTCATTCGCCTTGCGCGTCGCAGGCTCGCCCCGGGCGTCAGTGCCCTTCACGGGCGGCATCTCGGGCGGAGACGGCATGAACTCGATGATGGCATCGAGCAGCGCCTGCACGCCCTTGTTCTTGAACGCAGTGCCGCACATCACGAGCACGATCTCGTTCTTGATGGCGCGGTTACGCAGTCCCTGGCGAATCTCCGCTTCAGACAGCGCCTCGCCTTCGAGGTACTTGTTGAGCAACTGCTCGTTGCCCTCGGCCGCCGCCTCGATCATTTTCCCACGATATTCCTCGGCCTCGGCCAGCAGGCTCGCCGGGATGTCGCGGTACTCGAACTTCATTCCCTGGGTCGCCATGTCCCAGTAGATGGCCTTCATGCGGATCAGGTCGACCACGCCCTCGAAGGCATCTTCCGCGCCGATCGGAATCTGGATTGGCACCGGGTTGCCGCGCAGGCGCGACTTGATCTGCTCGATGCAGCGGAAGTAGCTCGCGCCGGCCCGATCCATCTTGTTGACGAACGCGATGCGCGGCACGGCGTAGCGATTCATCTGCCGCCAGACTGTTTCCGACTGCGGCTGCACGCCCGACACCGCACAGAAAAGCGCTACCGCGCTATCCAGTACCCGCAGCGACCGCTCGACCTCAATTGTGAAGTCAACGTGGCCGGGCGTATCAATGATGTTGATGCGATGCTCGGGGAAGCTGTTGTCCATCCCCTTCCAGAAACAGGTCGTAGCAGCCGCGGTGATAGTGATACCGCGCTCCTGCTCCTGCTCCATGTAGTCCATGACAGCGGCGCCGTCGTGAACCTCACCGATCTTGTGCGACACCCCTGTGTAAAACAGGATGCGTTCGGTCGTAGTCGTCTTCCCCGCGTCGATGTGCGCGGAGATTCCGATATTCCGATACCGCTCGATTGGCGTCGCACGTGCCACAGTAAAATACGGGTCCTATAGTGAGGGGAAGACCGCCCAAACAGTCGCTGGCCTTACCAGCGATAGTGAGCGAAGGCCTTGTTGGCCTCGGCCATGCGGTGCGTGTCTTCGCGCTTGCGAACCGCGGCGCCGCGGTTCTCGGCGGCATCCATCAGCTCGTGAGCCAGGCGGAACGCCATGGACTTCTCGCTGCGATCGCGGGCAGCTTCGATCACCCAGCGCATAGCCAGTGTTTGGCGACGAGTTGAGCGAACTTCAACGGGGACCTGGTAAGTCGCACCACCGACGCGGCGCGACTTCACTTCGACGACCGGCTTGACGTTGTCCAACGCCACCGACAGCACGTCGATGGACTCGGGGCCCTTCTTCCCGGTCTTCTCGCCGATACGGTCGAGCGCGCCGTAAATGATGCGCTCAGCAGCCGACTTCTTGCCGCTCTTCATGATGACGTTCATGAATTTGGCCAGCATGTCGTTGTTGAATTTCGGGTCCGGCAGAATGGTGCGGACCGGTGCTTGGGATCGACGAGACATAGGTTAGAACCTCTTACTTCTTCGGCCGCTTCGCGCCGTACTTGGAGCGCGACTGCTTGCGCTCACCGACGCCGGCGCAGTCCAGCGTGCCACGCACCGTGTGATACCGGACTCCAGGGAGATCCTTCACGCGGCCACCGCGGATGAGCACAACTGAGTGCTCTTGCAGGTTGTGGCCTTCGCCACCGATGTAGCTCGTGACCTCGTAACCGTTGGTCAGACGCACACGACATACCTTCCGAAGTGCCGAATTCGGCTTCTTCGGCGTCGTGGTGTACACGCGAGTGCACACTCCGCGCTTTTGCGGGGATGCCCCGAGCGCCGGAACCTTGGTTTTCTCCGACGGGGTCCGGCGTGGCTGCCGGATTAGCTGACCAGTGGTCGCCATGCTGTAATTCTCTCCAGATCCTGCGTGCGTTCGAGTCGAGCAAACGCTCGCTCATTAGACGAATGCTCGCTCGTTAGACGACCGGGCCGCCTTCGAGAGGCGGCCCGGTGCTGAGTTTCGCTGCTTTCGACCCAGCGTGGTGGCCTACGGGCCGGATCGATAAAGGCCGGCGATTCTAGGTATGAGGCGCTGGAGTGTCAACCGCTTGGCCCGTCCGGGGCATAGAATCCCGCGGTGCCGGACCTCCCGGGAGCCTTCTTGAAATCACTGTCCAAAGCCGTCGCCGGGTTGGCGGCGGTGGCGCTGTCCATTTGTGGCGGCGCAACGCCGCTTATGCAAGGGCGCGCGCTGGCCGCCACCGCGGCCGGCTACACCTACGTCCACCACCCCGTCTCCACCCAAATCCCGGCCGCCCAATCGGCCTTCGACCGCGGCCTCACCCTGCTTTTCGCCTACCAGGCCGAGGAAGCCGAGCAGGCGTTCCGGCAAGCCGCCCGCCTGGACCCCTCCCTCGCCATGGCCTGGTGGGGCGTCGCCCTGAGCGTGGGGCCCAATATTAATGAGCCCCCCACGCCCGAGAAGACGGTGACGGCCGCCGACGCCCTCGCGCGGGCCACCCTGCTCGCGGTCAAGCAGGCATCCGAAACCGAGCGAGACTACGTCGCCGCGCTAAGCACCCGCTATTCGAGCGCGCCCGACCCAGACTTCGACGACCTTGCGACCCGATACCGAGACGCCATGCGGGCGCTCGTCCAGAAGTATCCCGAAGACGCCGACGCTCGAGCGCTCTTCGCGGAAGCCATCATGGACATCCACCCGTGGCGCCTCTGGAAGTCGTCCGGCGAGCCCGAGGTGGGCACCCAAGAGCTCGTCGACAACCTTGAACAGGGCCTCGCCCGCTACCCGAACCACATCGGCCTGCTCCATTTCTACATTCACGCAGTGGAGGCAAGCCGAAACCCGGAACGCGCGCTCCCGATAGCACATCGCCTGACCGCCCTTCCCATGGAGCCCGCTGCGGCACATCTCGTCCACATGCCCGCCCATATCTATATGCGCGCCGGCGCCTGGGAGGAGGCAGTCGAGGCCAACGAGCACGCGACTCACCACGCGCTCGACTTCCGGTTGAGCAACAACCCGAAGGCGCAACGCGCCTGCGCCCACTGCGCTGATTTCCTCTCATACGCATACATGATGCAGGGGAACCAGGCACACGCGCGCCAGGCCGCCGAGAACTACCAGAAGCTGAGCGATGACCCCAGCAACAGCATCGCCGTGCTGGTGAGATTCAGAAAGTGGGACGACTTGCTGGCGTTCCCGGACCCCGGCCCGACGTCGAAGACATTCATGCACGACTCACACGCGCTGTTGGGCCTCTGGCACTTCGGACGAGGCGTCGCGTTTACCGGCAAAAAACAGGTCGATCGAGCACAGAAGGAGTTGGATGCATTGCGCGCCGAAGCGCTCTCAGCACCGGCGGCACCCGACTTCGACGGCGCTCCCGACGTCCAGCACGTTCTCGACAAGACGACAAAGGCAGTGGACGCCTACGACCTGAAGATCGCGACCGCGATCCTGAGCTCACGGATCGCGGAGAGCCGGCGGCAATATCCGCAGGCCCTCGAGCTGATGCGCACCGCAGTCGCGCTGCAGGACGCCATGCCCTACAGCGAGCCACCGCCCTGGTTTTACCCGGTCCGCGAAAGCCTCGGCGCGCTGCTCCTGCGACACGGCTCGGCTGCCGAGTCCGAATCGGTCTTCCGGGAGTGTCTGCGGCGCTATCCCCACGACGCACGCGCCTCGCTCGGTCTGGCGGCGGCACTGCAAGCCAAAGGCGATAAGACCGGCGCCGCCGCGGAAAAGAGGCAATTCGCGGCAGACTGGCAGTTCAGCGACGGACCAGTGGCCGTAGAGGACCTCTAATCCCAGCAACCATTTGTGGAGCCGTCAGCGGCGTCCTAGGATGGCTGCCCCTGACATGCCTCGAGGAGCTGGACCATGCGCGCAGGTCTTTCCAACATTCGCGGTTTTGCGTTGGGTCTCGCGGTAACCGGCATCGGACTGCTCGCCAGCCAGGCGAGCCGCGCCGCGGATATCTACGATGCCGCCGTCCAGCATGCCGGGCGTACAGCCGAAGATCAGAAGCGCGATGCGCTCGATCACCCGGCGGAAATCCTGCGCCTCGCCGGCATCAAGCCCGGCATGCACGTGGCGGACTTCCTCGCCGCCGACGGCTACTACAGTGAGTTGTTGAGTTATATCGTCGGTCCCAAAGGCCACGTCCTGCTCATCAACAATCCCTCCTTCGACCGCTGGTCCAACAATGCCTGGGAAGCCAGGATCGCCCACAACCGGCTGCCCAACGTCGAGCATCAGACTGTCGACCTGAACCGCATGACGCTGGCGGACGGCTCGCTCGATGCCCTGCTGGTGGTCAAGGTCTATCACGATCTGTATTGGGTCGACACGGACCACAAGGAGAACTGGCCGAAGGTGGACACAGCGGCGGTGCTCGACCAGCTCGTCAAGTCACTCAAGCCCAACGGGGTCCTGGTCATTGTCGATCATTCGGCCGCCGCCGGCGCCGGCACGACTGTCGCAGGATCGTTGCACCGGATCGATGAAGCGTATGCCCGCCACGACTTCGAGTCGCGCGGCATGAAGTTGGTCACCAAGAGCGATGTGCTGCGCCGACCGGATGACCCGCGCACCCAGATCTCCTACAAAGAGCCCATCCTCGGCAAGACCGACCGGTTCGTACTGGTGTTCCGCAAGTCGGGCGGCTAGCACGCCGCCACACGGAACACCCTGTGGGGGGGGTCCTGGCCGGAGCTGTGAAATACCGACCAGCGCAACCTTGAAAGCCGCCGATGTATGCCAGAATCCGCGGCTGCATCGCCTGCACTTTACGGAACGAGACCCCCTGCCCCTATGAATTCGCCTGACTTGCGGCGTGCCGAGCGCCGCCGATCAACCGCATTCCTGGTCGCTGTGTTTGCCGCACTGATGATGGCGCGACCGTGGACTGTTTCCGTGGCGGCCGAACCGGCTCCAGCCGTGCCGGCGAACGTCGAGAACGCAGTAGTGAAGGTGTTCTCCACCCTGCGCTATCCCGATCCCTTCAAACCCTGGGCAAAACAATCACCCAGCGAAGTGTCGGGCTCGGGAGTCGTTATCGAGGGCAAGCGCATTCTGACCAATGCGCACGTCGTGCTGTATGCGAGTCAGGTGCAGATCCAGGCCAACCAGGCCGGCGACAAGATTCCCGCAACCGTCGTGGGGATTGCGCCCGGCATCGACCTCGCCATTCTCAAGCTCGATGACGAATCGTTCTTCAAGACACATGCGCCGATAAACCGCGCCAACGCATTGCCTGACATCAAGGACCCGGTACTGGCCTACGGCTATCCCACCGGCGGCAATGCGCTGTCCATCACCAAGGGAATCATTTCGCGAATTGAATTCGTGCCCTACAACTATCCTGTGTCAGGACTGCGCATCCAGATCGATGCAGCCATCAATCCAGGCAACAGCGGCGGACCTGCGATTGCGGCCGACAAGATGATCGGACTGGCCTTCAGTCACCTCGACCAGGCCCAGAACATCGGCTACATCATTCCCAACGAAGAGATCGAGTTATTCCTCAAGGACATGGCGGACGGTCATTACGATGGCAAGCCCGCGATGCTCGATGAGCTGCAAACCCTGGAAAATCCGGCATTGCGCGCGTATTTGAAGGTCGACAAGGCGGTCGAGGGAATCGTGGTCCACCGGCCCGACCTCACCAATCCGGCCAATCCGCTCAAGGAATGGGATGTCATTACCCGCATCGCCGGCACCCCCATTGACGACCAGGGCATGATCAAGCTGGGCACCGACAAACGGGTCGGCTTCCAGTACCTGATCCAGAAAGTCGCCAAAAACAACAAGGTGGATCTGACCATCGTGCGGGCCAACAAGCCCATGGACGTGCAGCTGTCGGTAACCAACGATCGGCACAACCTCATCTCCGATCTGCGCGGCCAGTACCCTTCATACTTCGTCTACGGACCGATGGTGTTCTCGCGCGCCACCGTGCAGTTCCTCGGCTTCATGCGCAACAACCCGGGCGTCATGTCCTCGTTGGGTTATATGGGCAGCCCGCTCATCACGCGGCTGGGCGATACCCCGAGTGTGGAGCGCGAAGAGCTGGTGGTCATCTCCTCGCCGTTCTTTCCACACAAGCTGGCCAGCGGCTACAGCAGCCAGTCGGCCGGTGTCATTTATTCGGTCAACGGCACGCAGATCCACAGTTTGAAACATCTGGTCGCCGTGTTGCGCGACCTGCAGGACGATTACGTGGTGTTCGAATTCGATCACCGCGATGGTGAAGCACTCGTATTCCCGCGCAAGGAAATGGTAGCCGCAACCGAAGAGATCCTCACGGACAACGGTGTACGTGCGCAAGGATCGCCGGACATGATGGAAGTCTGGCAACCCAGGACCGCGGCGAAATAACAGCCGGAATCAATGGTGTCACGCCGCGTGTAAGCGCGGCGTTATCTTTTTCCCGTCCAGTTCTCCCGCCACGCTCCAGGCGTAACATTTCGCCTGTCAGCACTGGCTGCGAGAACCAACATGGACACTGTATTAGCCGATTTCTGGTCTGCTCATCCCCGTCTCATCATCTGTGCCGGCCTGGTGGTGCTGGCGGTCGCCTACCGCCAGTTGCTCTGGTTTTTCGGGGTCATTGTCGTTCCGAACGACAGCATTGGAGTGGTCACCAAGAAGTTCGCCGTCCTGGGCGCGCATCGCAATCTGCCGGACGGCAGTATCGTTGCCCTGAACGGCGAGGCGGGGTATCAGGCAGATACCCTGACACCGGGCCTGCACCTGGGCTTCTGGCCACTGCAATTCAAAGTTGAGTTGGTCAAGTTCCTGTCCATACCGCCCGGCAAGGTCGGGTGCGTGGAGGCCTGCGACGGGCGGCCGTTACCGACCGGCCGCGTCATCGCCCGCCAAGTTGACTGCGACGCGTTCCAGGACGCGCGCGCGTTCCTGCGGAACGGTGGCGAGCGCGGTCCGCAAATGGCCCTCATCGGGCCCGGCACCTACAGGATCAATCCGCTGTTGTTCGCTGTCGAGCTCGCCAACGCGATCGACATTCCCGACAACAAGGTGGGGATCGTAACGACGCGCGAAGGCTGCGCGCTGGCAAAAGGCGAGATCGCCGGCCTCACGGTCGAGGGACACAACATGTTCCAGGACCCGCAGGCCTTCCTCGACAACCACGGCAGCAAGGGCCGGCAGGAACAGGTCCTGCTGGCGGGGCGGTATTTCATCAACCCGCGCTTCGCCACCCTCGAGATTGTTGATATGTTTGAAGTTCCGATTGCGCACGTGGGCGTGGTCATTGCCTACGTTGGTCACGAGGGCAAGGATGTGACCGGCGAGCAGTTCCGGCACGGCAATCTCGTCAGCAAGGGCGAGAAGGGGGTATGGATCGAGCCGCTGGATCCGGGCAAGTATCCGATCAACCCGTACACCCACAAAGTCACCAACGTGCCCACGGCCAACGTCGTGCTGAACTGGGCGACCGGCAAAACGGAGGCGCACAAGCTCGATGCGAATCTGTCCACCATCTGCGTGCGCTCCGCCGACGGGTTCAAATTCAACCTCGACGTGTCGCAGATCATTCACATCCCGCGCAATGATGCGCCCAAGGTGATCGCGCGCTTCGGGGGGATGGCCGCGCTGGTCACCCAGGTGCTCGAGCCCACCATTGGCAACTACTTCCGCAACGCTGCGCAAGGCTCGGACATCATCGACTTTCTCAAGAATCGCTCGCTGCGCCAGGAAGAAGCGCGCAACGCCATTTCCGGCGCACTCAGGGAATACAACGTGGGGGCGGTGGATACCTTGATCGGGGATATCGTGCCCCCCGAAGAGCTCATGAAAACCCTCACCGACCGCAAAATCGCGGAACAGGAGCGAGTCACCTACGAAACTCAGCGACAGGCCCAGGAGGTCAAGCAACAACTGGAGCAGGCGACAGCACTCGCGGCGACTCAGGCAAAAGTCGTCGACGCCGAACGGCAGGTGGCCATCGCCCAATTCAACGCCGAGGCGGGGGTCAAGTCGGCCGAAGGTTCGGCGCGGGCGAAGAAAATCAATGCCGAAGCAGACGCCACGGTACTACGCACCGTGGGCGACGCTGAGGCGGCAAAAACCCACGCCGTGGGTGGCGCTGAGGCCGAAGTCATCAAACTGAAAATCGCCTCCATGGAATCAGGCAACTATGCAATGGTGCAGGTGGCCGAGGCGCTCGCGAAATCGGGCGTGAAACTGGTGCCCGACATCGTCGCTGGTGGCGGAGCAAGTGGCGGTGGTACGTTAGTGGATGTACTGCTTGCCAACGTGATCCGCGATGGCCGCGCATCGCGCGCCCTCGCAGGGAGCGAGTCGACATGAGACCTGTGGTCATCTGCTCCGTGGAGGCGCGTTGATCAATCCGAAGGCCCGCCCGTGTGATGACCTTGTCATCCGTTCGACAACTCACGCTGCACCGAGTCCGCAGCAACGGAAGACCTGGATACTGATCACGTCGGTCCTCGGGTCGAGCATGGCCTTCATCGACTCCTCGGTCGTCAATGTTGCGCTTCCAAAGATGGAGGCCGACCTTGCGACGACACTCTCCGCGATGACATGGGTGATAAACGCGTACACGCTGTGCACCGCTGCGCTCTTGCTCATAGGCGGTGCCGCATCCGATCAGATCGGGCGACGCCGGATCTTTCTCCTCGGAATCTGGGTATTCGCAGCAGCGTCGGTAGGATGTGGCCTGGCACCGAATGTCGAGACGCTCATCCTCGCGCGAGCCATCCAAGGAGTTGGAGGCGCGCTTCTCATCCCGGCTTCGCTGGCCATCATTGGAGCAACATTCGACGAGAAGGAGCGAGGCAGTGCCATTGGCGTGTGGTCAGGGGCGTCCGCCATCGCGGCGGGCGGTGGGCCCTTGTTGGGCGGTTGGTTGGTCGATCACGGCTCCTGGCGTGCAATCTTCTTGATCAATCCTGTGTTGGCGGTCGTGACTGTTGCTATTGCTTTGCGATTTTTGCCGGAGAGTCGTGATCCGGACGCTCGGCGCGGTCTTGATTGGGGTAGCGCGGCCCTCGCCTTTCTCGGGCTCGGGTCGCTGGTCTATGGATTGATCGCAGCTTCCGATCGCGGCTGGCAAAGCCCCATTGTCATGGGGACCTTGGCCGTCGGTGTCGTGTTGCTGGTCGTCTTCCTGCTGGTGCAGTGGAAGAGCGCCGCGCCAATGATGCCTCTCGACGTATTCCACTCGCTCACTTTCAGCGGCGTGAATCTGCTGACACTACTTCTTTACGGCGCCATGGGCGGCGCAATGTTTTTCCTGCCCTTCCTCCTCATCCAGGTGCACGGTTACTCCGCGACCGAAGCGGGAGCCGCGTTTTTGCCATTCACAATCGTGCTTGCCCTGTTGTCACGTTGGGGCGGCGGCCTGATTGACCGCTTCGGCGCTCGCCTGCCGCTCATCATCGGGCCCACCATCGTCGCAGCCGGGTTCGTCCTGGTGGCGGTACCGGGAACGAGCGGAACCTACTGGACGACATTTCTGCCGCCCATGCTCGTGTTCGGACTGGGGTTCGCCGTGACCGTCGCGCCGCTGACCACCACGGTGCTGAATGCAGTCCCAACCCATCGCACCGGAGTCGCATCTGGCATCAACAACGCAGTCTCCGAAGTCGCCAGCCTGCTACTCATTGCCGTCCTCGGCACCGTTGGGATCTCGATGCTGGGCCATTCCCTCGACCAACATGTCGCCGCGAATCACGCGCCCGCGGACGTCCGCAGTATCGTCGACACCGCACGAAAAGGCTTCGTGATCCCCGCCATGCCCCCCAACGCTTCGCTGCCTACACAGCAAGCCGCTCGCGCAGTCATTGCCGCGTCGTTCGAGGACACGATCCGATATGTGATGTTGCTTGCGGCGGGGCTTTCGCTCGCAAGCGCGGTCGCGGCTGCGTTGATGATCAGCACACCGAGCCAGGCAACTCGCCAATAAAAAGGCCGGCGAGAGCTTGTACTCTCGCCGGCCCGATTTGGATCAACCACCGGCGGCAATCCCGCCGGTCAGCCTGAGCTGGCCCGCGCAACGCGGACCTGCCTGGCCTCGCCCTTACCCTTCGGCGCTCTCGGACTCCGCCCCGACACTCGACTCCTCGATGTCGGGCAGACCACCGCCCACGTCCATGAAGCTGCGGCGATCAGGGCCCGACTTGCGACGGCGGGAAGCATGGGCCGCGAAGCCCGTGCCAGCCGGGATGAGCCGGCCCACGATCACGTTTTCCTTCAAGCCGCGCAGGTCGTCCTTCAAACCGCGCACGGCTGCTTCTGTCAGCACGCGAGTGGTCTCCTGGAACGAAGCGGCCGAAATGAACGACTCCGTAGCCAGCGACGCCTTGGTGATGCCCAGCAGCACCGGCTGCAACCGCGCAGGTGTCTTGCTCTCCTGCTGCGCCCGATCATTGATGTCCAGGGCTCGAGCGCGATCCAGCTGCTCGCCTCGGAGCAACGTGGTCTCACCGATTTCCTGAACCTCGGTCTTGCGCAGCATCTGACGGATGATCACTTCAATGTGCTTGTCGTTGATCTTCACGCCCTGCAGACGATAGACGTCCTGAATCTCGCGGACGAGGAAGTTGGCCAACGCCTCGATACCCTGCAGCCGCAGGATGTCGTGTGGGTTCGGCTCACCGTCCGCAATGACCTCACCGCGCTCGACGGTTTCACCTTCGAACACGTTGAGCTGCCGCCACTTCGGAATCAGCTCCTCGTACTTCTCTTCCTGGTCGCCAGTGATGATCAGACGGCGCTTACCCTTGGTCTCCTTACCGAAGCTGACCGTACCTGATGTCTCCGCGAGAATCGCCGGATCCTTGGGCTTGCGTGCCTCGAACAGATCCGCCACGCGCGGCAGACCGCCCGTGATGTCGCGGGTCTTCGAAGACTCCTGCGGGATACGCGCAATAACATCGCCAACCGACACCTTCGAGCCGTCCTCCAGGCTGACCAACGCACCCGCCGGCAATGTGTACACGGCCGGAATCTCGGTGTTCGCGAAGGTCACTTCCTTGCCCTTGTTGTTCACCAGCTTCATGGTCGCGCGCAGGTCTTTGCCGCCACGTTGCTTGGTATCGAGCACCACCGTGCTGGACAGACCCGTGACTTCGTCGACCTGTGTCGTCACCGTCATGCCGTCCACGAAGTCCTGGAACTTCAGGAAGCCGGCCACTTCGGTCACGACCGGATGGGTATGCGGATCCCAGGTCGCCACGACCTGACCGCCAACAACGGCATCGCCTTCCTTCGCAGTGATTACCGCGCCGTAAGGGATCTTGTAACGCTCGCGCTCGCGGCCGAATTCATCGACCACGCCGATCTCACCCGAGCGAGACACCGCGACGAGGTGACCCCTCTCGTGCTGCACCGTCTTGACGTGATGGAACCGGAGCACGCCCTTGTTGCGAACTTCAACACTGCTGGCAGCAGCGGCTCGAGACGCGGCACCACCGATGTGGAACGTACGCATCGTAAGCTGAGTACCAGGCTCACCGATCGACTGAGCGGCGATGACACCAACCGCCTCACCGATGCTGATTGAGCGGCCACGCGCGAGATCACGTCCGTAGCAGGACGCGCACACGCCGTAGCGGGTCTCGCAAGTAATTGGCGAGCGAACCAACATCTGGTCCACGCCTTCCTGTTCCAAAGTGCGAACAGACTTCTCATCCAGCAGCGTGTTCTTGGTGAACAGTACCTCTTCGGTACCCGGCTTCAGAATGTCTTCCGCGATCACGCGACCGAGCACTCGCTCGCCCAACGCTTCGACCACGTCACCACCCTCAACGAGCGGCGCCATGCTCAGACCGTACGAAGTACCGCAATCCACCTCGGTCACGACCAGGTCCTGAGCCACGTCAACGAGTCGGCGCGTCAGATAGCCGGAGTTGGCCGTCTTCAATGCCGTGTCAGCGAGACCCTTACGAGCGCCGTGCGTCGAGATGAAGTACTGCAGAACGTTGAGGCCTTCACGGAAGTTAGCCGTGATGGGAGTTTCAATGATCGAGCCGTCAGGCTTGGCCATCAGTCCGCGCATACCCGCGAGCTGGCGGATCTGGGCGGCAGAACCGCGCGCGCCCGAATCGGCCATCATGAAGATCGAGTTGAAGGACTTCTGCCGCTTCACCTGGCCCCGCAGATCGGTGGCCTCCTCGGTGCCGAGCTTGTCCATCATGGCCTTCGCCACCTGGTCATTGGCACGCGACCAGATATCGACGACCTTGTTGTAGCGCTCACCGTTGGTGACGAGACCGGACGAGTACTGGTCCTGGATCTCCTTCACTTCATGGTCGGCAGCCGCAACGATCTTCGTCTTCTGCTCCGGGATCACGATGTCGTCGATACCGAAGGAGACGCCAGAACGGGTCGCGTAGTGAAAGCCCGTGTACATGAGCTGGTCGGCGAATACGACCGTCTCCTTGAGACCCAACGCGCGATAGCACGCATTGATGGTCGCGGAGATAGCCTTCTTCGTCATGTCGATGTTGATGAGATCGAAGGACAGGCCCTTCGGCAGGATCTCGGACAACAGCGCACGACCAACCGACGTCTCGACGAGACGCCGACGCTCTGTCAGTACTCCGCCTTCGCCGCGAATGTGCTCGCGCAAGCGCACCCTGATTTTCGCCTGCAGGTCGATCGTCCGGCTCTCATACGCGCGATGCACCTCGGACACATCGGAGAAGGCCATGCCTTCACCGCGCGCACCGATACGCTCGCGGGTCATGTAATACAGACCCAGAACCACGTCCTGCGACGGGACGATGATCGGATCACCGTTCGCCGGCGAGAGAATGTTGTTGGAGGACATCATCAACGCGCGCGCCTCGAGCTGTGACTCGAGAGACAGCGGCACGTGGACAGCCATCTGGTCACCGTCGAAGTCCGCGTTGAACGCGGTACAGACGAGCGGATGCAGTTGGATAGCCTTGCCCTCGACCAGCAACGGCTCGAACGCCTGGATGCCCAGGCGATGCAGAGTCGGTGCGCGGTTGAGCAGCACGGGATGTTCGCGAATGACCTCTTCGAGAATGTCCCAAACCTCAGGACCTTCACGCTCGACCAACCGCTTGGCGGCCTTGATGGTCGACGCTTCGCCACGCAGTTGCAGCTTCTGGAAGATGAAGGGCTTGAACAGCTCCAACGCCATCTTCTTCGGCAATCCGCACTGGTGCAGGCGCAGCTGCGGGCCGACCACGATGACCGAACGGCCAGAGTAGTCAACGCGCTTGCCGAGCAGGTTCTGACGGAACCGGCCCTGCTTGCCCTTGATCATGTCGGCCAGCGACTTCAGCGGGCGCTTGTTGGTGCCCGTGATGGCGCGACCGCGGCGACCGTTATCCAGGAGAGCGTCCACCGCTTCCTGAAGCATGCGCTTCTCGTTGCGCACGATGATGTCGGGAGCATTGAGCTCCAACAGGCGGCGCAGACGGTTGTTACGGTTGATGACGCGGCGATACAGATCGTTCAGGTCAGACGTCGCAAAGCGACCGCCATCCAGCGGCACCAGCGGACGCAGATCCGGCGGCAGCACGGGAAGAACGGTCAGCACCATCCACTCGGGCTTGTTGCCCGACTCGATGAAGGACTCGACCAGCTTCAACCGCTTGGACAACCGCTTCAGCTTCGTCTCCGAAGACGTAGCGGCCATTTCCTCGCGGATCTTGATCATCTCCTGGGCGAGATCAATCGTCTGCAGAAGCTGAAATACGGCTTCGGCGCCCATGCGGGCATCGAACTCGTCACCGTGTTCCTCAATCGCCTCGAGGTACATTTCGTCGGTCAGCAACTGACCGCGCTGCATCGGCGTCATACCTGGGTCAATGACGACGAAGGCCTCGAAGTACAGGACGCGCTCAATCTCACGCAGCGTCATATCCAGCATCAAACCAATGCGCGACGGCAACGACTTGAGGAACCAGATGTGGGCCGTCGGGCTCGCAAGCTCGATGTGACCCATGCGCTCACGACGGACCTTCGACTGCGTAACTTCAACGCCGCACTTTTCGCAGACCACGCCGCGATGCTTGAGGCGCTTGTACTTGCCGCAAAGACACTCGTAGTCCTTCACGGGCCCGAAGATCTTCGCGCAGAAGAGACCGTCACGCTCGGGCTTGAACGTGCGGTAGTTGATGGTCTCCGGCTTCTTCACTTCGCCGTACGACCACGCACGGATCATCTCCGGCGAGGCGAGACCGATTTTGATCGAGTCAAAATGCTCGACCGGAGCATGCTGTTTGAAAAGCTTGAGTAGGTCTTTCATGAATTAATCCTGCTCCAGTTCCATATTGATGCCGAGTGACCGGATTTCCTTCACGAGTACGTTGAAGGACTCGGGCATTCCTGCATCCATCTGGTGATTGCCGTCCACGATGTTCTTGTACATCTTGGTGCGGCCGTTCACGTCGTCGGACTTGACCGTGAGCATCTCCTGCAGCGTGTACGCTGCTCCGTAAGCTTCCAAGGCCCAGACTTCCATCTCTCCGAAGCGTTGGCCGCCGAACTGCGCCTTGCCTCCGAGCGGCTGCTGAGTGACCAGGCTGTAAGGTCCAGTCGAACGGGCGTGCATCTTGTCGTCGACCAGGTGGTTGAGCTTCAACATGTACATGTAGCCCACTGTCACCTGACGCTCGAAGCGCTCTCCCGTGCGACCGTCAAACAGATGCGTCTGACCGTTCAGCGGCAGATCCGCGAGGCTCAGCAGCTTCTTGATCTCTTCCTCGCTCGCGCCGTCGAACACAGGTGTCGCCATCGGCACGCCATTCGAAAGATTCTTCGCGAGTTGCAGCAGATCGGAATCGCTCAGACTGTCGGTATCTTCCTTCTGGCCGCCCGTCTCGTTGTAGACCCGCTTGATGAAGGCGCGCACATCGACGATCGCCGCCTGTGCTTCCAGCATCTTGCCGATCTTCAAACCGACGCCCTTCGCCGCCCAGCCCAAGTGCGTTTCCAGCACCTGGCCGATGTTCATACGCGAAGGCACGCCTAGCGGATTCAGCACGATATCAACCGGTGTGCCGTCCGCGTTGTAAGGCATGTCCTCGACCGGAACAATGGTGGAGATAACACCCTTGTTACCGTGCCGACCGGCCATCTTGTCGCCCGGCTGTACGCGGCGCTTAACCGCCAGGTACACCTTGACCATCTTGAGCACGCCCGGGGCGAGGTCGTCGCCCGCGGTGATCTTGGCTTTCTTGTCGTCGAGCTTCTTCTCGAACGCCTTCTTCTGAAGCTTCAGGCGCTCCGAAGTCTGCTCGAGCTGGGAGTTGGCATCCTCATCCTCCAGGCGAATCTCGAACCATTCCTCACGCGGAACCTCATCGAGGTATTCCGAGGTGATCTTGGTCGAAGCCTTGAGCTTGCGAGGACCGCCAGCGGCCGTCTGCCCGATGAGCATTCCACGCACGCGCTGGTAGAGATCGTCTTCCAGGATGCGCTGCTGATCTGCGAAGTCCTTACGGACCCGCTCGACTTCAGCCTTCTCGATCGACAGGGCGCGTGAGTCCTTGTCCACACCATCGCGCGTGAAGACACGGACGTCGATGACGGTACCGTCCATTCCGGGCGGCACGCGAAGGCTCGTGTCCTTAACGTCAGACGCCTTCTCACCGAAGATCGCACGCAGCAGCTTCTCTTCCGGCGTCAACTGCGTCTCGCCCTTCGGCGTGACCTTGCCCACCAGGATGTCGCCGGCCTTTACCTCGGCACCGATGAACGCAATACCCGCCTCGTCCAACTTGGCGAGAGCCGCGTCACCGACGTTCGGGATGTCGGCAGTGATTTCTTCAGGACCCAGCTTCGTATCGCGAGCAACGCAGGTCAGCTCCTCGATATGAATCGTGGTGAAGCGATCCTCCTGCACGACCCGCTCGGAGATCATGATCGAGTCTTCGAAGTTGTAGCCGTTCCAGGGCATGAACGCGACGAGCAGGTTCTGACCGAGCGCGAGCTCGCCCAGATGCGTCGAAGGTCCATCCGCCAGTACGTCACCACGCGCAATCACGTCACCGGCATTCACCAGCGGACGCTGGTTGATGCAAGTGTTCTGGTTCGAGCGCGTGTACTTCGTCAGGTTGTAGATGTCGACACCCGGCTCACCGGCAGTCGTCTCGTTGTCGTTTACACGGACCACGATGCGTGAGGCATCGACGGAGTCCACCGCGCCACCACGCTTGGCAACCACGGTCACACCCGAGTCGATGGCCACCGGACGTTCCATCCCGGTACCCACCAGCGGAACTTCCGAGCGCAATGTCGGCACCGCCTGGCGCTGCATGTTCGAACCCATGAGCGCGCGGTTAGCGTCGTCATGCTCCAAGAACGGAATCAGCGACGCAGCGACCGACACGATCTGCTTCGGGCTGACGTCCATGTAGTTGATGCGCTCGCGCGGCATCAGCGTGAACTCGTTCTGGAACCGGCAGGCCACCAGTTCGTCCGAGAGCTCGCTGTTGGGACCGAGCTGAGCATTCGCCTGGGCGACCGCGAACTCGCCTTCCTCGATGGCCGACAGGAAGTCGATGCGGTCAGTCACGCGGCCATCCTCAACGCGCCGATACGGCGTCTCGAGGAAGCCGTACTGGTTCGTACGGGCATAGACCGACAGAGAGTTGATCAGACCGATGTTCGGACCTTCCGGTGTTTCGATCGGACACACACGACCGTAGTGGGTCGGGTGCACGTCGCGCACTTCGAAGCCCGCTCGCTCGCGAGTCAAACCACCTGGGCCTAGTGCCGAGACGCGCCGCTTGTGCGTAACCTCGGACAACGGGTTGTTCTGGTCCATGAACTGCGAGAGCTGTGAGGACCCGAAGAACTCCTTCACCGCGGCCGCCACCGGCTTGGCGTTGATCATTTCCTGCGGCATCAGCGGCTCGGTCTCAGCGATCGTGAGACGCTCCTTGACGGCGCGCTCTACACGGACGAGACCGACGCGGAAAGCGTTCTCAGCCATTTCACCGACGCTACGAACACGTCGGTTACCCAAGTGGTCAATGTCGTCCACCTGGCCGTTGCCGTTACGAATATCGATGAGCACCTTGAGCACATCGAGAATGTCGGACGTCTCACCGAACTTGGACACCAACCTCTTCGAGTTGTCGTCCGTGCGGGTTCCGAAATACTTCTGGTCGTACAGGATGCCCGTGCCCGTGATTTCCTTCCGCCCGACGCGACGGTTGAACTTCATGCGGCCAACGGCCGAGAGGTCATAGCGCTCCGGATTGAAGAAGAGGTTGCCGAAGAGATTTTCAGCGGCATCCTTTGTGGGCGGCTCACCGGGACGCATCATGCGATAGATCTCGACCAGTGCCTCCAGGCGCGTCTTGGTCGGGTCAATGCGCAGAGTGTCCGAAATATACGGACCGCGATCGAGGTCGTTCGTGTACAGCGTCTTGACGTCGGTGATGTTAGCTTCGATCAGCTTCTCGACCGACGCAGCAGTCAGTACCTCGTTCGCCTTGGCAATGACTTCGCCTGTCTCGGTGTTCACGACATCGTGCGACAGCACTTTGCCGTACACGTACTCGCGCGGCACGCGCAGTCGAGTGACCTTCGCGTCCTCGAGCTGACGCACGTGGCGGGCCGTAATACGGCGCCCTTCTTCCACGATCACCTGCTCGCCGATGCGGATCTCGAACGTTGCGGTCTCACCGCGCAGGCGTTGCGGCACGAGCTGCAGGGCCACTTCGTCGCGGCTGACGAAGAATGTGTTCGTGTCGAAGAACGTGGCCAGGATCTCGGCCTCGTTCATGCCCAGCGCACGCAGGATGATGGTCACCGGCAACTTGCGGCGACGGTCGATACGCGCGAACACGCAGTCCTTCGGGTCGAACTCGAAGTCGAGCCACGAGCCGCGATAAGGAATGATGCGCGCAGAGAACAGCAGCTTGCCCGATGAATGCGTCTTGCCGCGGTCGTGATCGAAGAACACGCCCGGGCTGCGATGCAGCTGGGAGACGATGACGCGCTCGGTGCCGTTGATGATGAACGTACCGTTGTCCGTCATGAGCGGCAGTTCACCGAGGTAAACCTCCTGCTCGCGAACGTCCTTCACAGGCTTCTTGGCGCCAGCGGCCTCCTTGTCGAGGACGATGAGGCGCACTTTGACGCGCAGCGGCGCGGCATAGGTAAGACCACGGAGCTGACACTCTTTCACGTCGAATACCGGCTCTCCGAGTCGGTAGCTGACGTATTCGAGTGAAGCATTGCCGGAGTAGCTCGAAATCGGGAACACGCTCTTGAACGCAGCGTGCAGCCCGACGTCACCACGGGCTTCCTCGGGCTTCTCGGCCTGCAGGAAGGAGCGGTAGGAGTCGAGCTGGATGGCGAGCAGGTACGGCACCTCAAGAATGCTCGGCTGCTTGCCGAAGTTCTTGCGGATACGCTTCTTCTCGGTGAAGGAATATGCCATCGGGTCACCTCAAAACAGAATAGATGTACGGGGTCCGTGCTTGCGCACGAACCCCGTAGACAGTTGCGCTATGCGCTTGCAGATCTACTTGACCTCGACCTTCGCGCCGGCGTCCTCGAGCTTCTTCTTGAAGGCTTCCGAGTCGGCCTTGGACACCGCTTCCTTGACGGTTGAGGGCACGCCCTCGACGAGGTCCTTCGCTTCCTTCAAGCCCAGTCCCGTGATCTCACGAATCACTTTGATGACGGTTACCTTCTTGTCGGCCGGGTATTCCTTGAGGAGGACGGTGAATTCCGTCTTTTCCTCGGCAGGAGCCGCGGCAGCTCCACCACCGGCCGGCGCGGCGGCGACGGCTACGGGGGCGGCGGCGGTGACGCCGAACTTCTTCTCGAAATCAGAAATGAGTTCGACGACCTCGACCAGGGTCAATTTGGAAATTGCATCGAGGATTTCGTCTTTGCTGACAGCCATGTTGGGTCTCCAGTAATTAATTCAAGACAAGAGTGCTTAAGACGCTGCGGCGGCGGAGCCGGCCTTCTGGTCCCGATAAGCGGCGAGCGTGCGCGCGAGCTTGGCCGGCGGCTCGTTCAGGAGGCTGGCGAGCTTCTGCATGGGTGCCTTGAAGGCTCCCAGAAGCATCGACAGCGCCTGTTCGCGCGTCGGCAGGCTCGCGACCCGGTCCAGATCGGAGCCGGGCAGTACCTGCCCGCCGATCGACACCAGTGTCGCTACCAGCTTGTCGTTAGCCTTCGCAAAGTCCTTCACCACGCGCGCGGCGGCGCCTGGATCGTCCTTCGAGAAAGCGAGCACCAGGGGGCCCTTGAGCTTCGGTCCGACCGATTCGAACGACGTGCCGGCGAGCGCCTTGCGTGCCAGCGTGTTCTTGACCACACGCATGTACACGCCTTGCGTCCGCGCCTTTGCACGAAGCTCGGTCATCTGTCCGACTGTCAGCCCACGGTATTCGGCGGCGACCACGGATTGAGCTTTCGCTGCAACCTCGGCCACCTCCGCCACCAGCGTTTTCTTGTCTTCCAGGTTGAGTGCCATTCCTTAATCTCCTTCAAGCCATAGAAGATCACTACAAATGAAGCCCTGCGCTTCCTTGCCGGACTTCGCCCTTGACGGCGACCTCTACGCCTCGAGGAGTTCCTCGATGCGAAAAGCGGTACACCATCTGCGCAGGCCGTTTGCGATTAAGAGGACCCGCTGCTTGCGCAGCTTTTCCCCGCCTGCGGTCTTCGATGGAACCCGCCAACCATTCAGTCAGCAGGTCCGCACGAAACGTCGAATGCACGGGCCGGCCAGCCGGCTCGCGCTCATAAACCTTTAACCCAATGTGCCTTGGTCGATCACCACGCCCGGCCCCATGGTCGAGGAGATGGCGACGCGCTTCAGGTACTGGCCTTTCGATGCAGCCGGCTTGGCCTTCTGCAGATCGGCGATCAGCGCCGACAGGTTTTCCTTCAGCGCCTGCACCTCGAAATTCGCCTTGCCAATGGTGCAGTGGACGATTCCGGCCTTGTCGACGCGGTAAGTGACCTGACCGGCCTTCGCATTCTTCACTGCGGTGGCCACGTCCGGAGTCACTGTGCCGACCTTCGGGTTCGGCATCAGGCCGCGGGGACCGAGGATCTGACCGAGCTGACCGACGACGCGCATGGCGTCCGGGCTAGCGATTACGCGATCGAAGTTGATCTGCCCAGCCTTCACCTGCGCGGCGAGATCGTCGAGTCCGACGATGTCAGCACCCGCGGCTTTGGCGAGCTCCAGGTTCTTGCCGGAAGTGAACACGGCGACGCGCACGGTTTTGCCCGTACCATTCGGCATCACGGTTGAACCGCGCACCTGCTGGTCGGACTTGCTGGCGTCGATGCCGAGGTTCACGGCCGCATCCACAGTCTCGTTGAACTTCGCGGTCGCGAATTCCTTCACGAGCTTCAGCGCTTCGTCCACCGAGTACTGTTTGCCGGGAGTCAGCTTGGACTTCCAGGCCTTTTCACGCTTGCTGGCAGCCATTACTTCACTCCTTCCACATCGACGCCCATGCTGCGCGCGCTGCCCGCAATCGTGCGAACAGCCGCCTCGAGATCGGCGGCGGTCAGGTCGGGAGTCTTGAGCTTGGCGATCTCTTCAAGCTGCTTGCGAGAGATCTTGCCCACCTTGGCAGTGTTGGGCGTGCCACTACCTTTCTCAATCCCAATGGCCTTGCGAATCAACACCGCGGCCGGCGGCGTCTTCATAACGAAGGTGAAGCTGCGGTCGCTGTACACGGTGATAATCACCGGTATCGGCAGACCCTTCTCCACCTTCTGAGTCTGCGCATTGAACTGCTTGCAGAACTCCATGATGTTCACGCCCTGCTGACCCAACGCCGGACCGATAGGCGGCGAAGGGTTCGCCGCGCCTGCAGGTACCTGCAGCTTGACGTAGCCCTGTACTTTCTTAGCCATTTCACGACTCTCCCGGGTTCAAGCGCCTTGCGGCTCCCCAAAGGATTGATACTTACGTTCAGCTCTGAAACTTACGTTCAGCTCTCTCCCAGCTACTAGGCGGCTGGGCACGCAACTCAAGCTTTCAAGCTTTCTCCACCTGGGAGAAGTCCAATTCCACCGGCGTCGAGCGCCCGAGGATCTGCACAGCCACCTGCAGCCGGTTTTTCTCGTAGTTCACGTTCTCAACGACACCATTGAAGTCGTTGAACGGTCCATCGACCACGCGAACCACTTCGCCGGGCTCGAACAACACCTTCGGCCGCGGCTTATCGACACCTTCCTCGACACGACGCAGGATCTGCATCGCTTCCTTATCCGTGATGGGAGCGGGTTTCTCCGGCGTTCCGCCGATGAAACCGAGCACCTTCGGCACATCGCGCACCAGGTGCCACGTGTCCTCATCCATCTCCATCTGCACGAGCACATAGCCCGGGTAGAACTTGCGCTCGCTCTTGCGCTTCACACCATCCCGCATCTCGACCACTTCTTCGGTCGGAACCAGGATTTCACCAAATTTTGTCTCCAGGCCCGCGCGGCGGATGCGCTCTTTGAGCGACTCCTGCACACGATGCTCGAAGTTCGAATAGGCATGGACCACGTACCATCTCAGCGCCACGATCAACCCCCTTGGCCGGTCAATGCCCGCGTGGCCCAGGCGAGCGCGAGATCGAGACCCCAGAAGAAAACGCCCGCAATCAACAGGAACACGAACACCACCAGAGTGGTCATTCCGGTTTCCTGCCGAGACGGCCAGACGATCTTGCGCAACTCGACGCGCGAATCGGCCATGAACTGCTTCAGGGCCGTGCCGTACTTCGAGAAGGCAATCACCACGCCCGCGAGGACGAGGCCGGCGGCAACCGCCACCCAACGTAACCAGGTCGGCTGAGTGGCCAACACGTAGTAGCCCGCAACGCCCGCGATCACCAGGAGGATCGCGACTACGAGCTTCACCGTGTCTGCCGCACCGGCGTCCTGTGCTTTTGTGTCGACTGAAGTTGTCATGGACTCTTGATCGTGGCAGGCCAGGAGGGAATCGAACCCCCAACCTGCGGTTTTGGAGACCGCCGCTCTGCCAATTGAGCTACTGGCCTAAACTGTTCTACGGGCCCTTCGGCCCGAACTATCCACGGGGATCGCGCAAAGCCGTGACCCCGTAAATCTAGCGGCGCTACGCGCCGTTAAGAGAAATTACCTCGTATCTGTTACTTCAGGATCTTGGCGACGACGCCGGCGCCGACCGTCTTGCCACCCTCGCGGATCGCAAAACGCAGTCCGTCTTCCATCGCAATCGGGCTGATCAGCTCCACCACAATCTTGATGTTGTCCCCGGGCATGA
>Ga0307509_10003418_pt1 | contig 24134 bp, 7 predicted proteins | sample 10_EM_MG_FD_202245 | JGI IMG/M metagenome (GOLD analysis project Ga0307509, IMG submission 202245) | Populus trichocarpa ectomycorrhiza microbial communities from riparian zone in the Pacific Northwest, United States - 10_EM | ecosystem: Host-associated > Plants > Roots > Unclassified | place... | reverse complement strand
AAGAGTAGTCCTCCAAGTCACTGAGGATTGGTTTGATTGTCTACATGAGATGCTAGATAAATATAGATTTATTTTCTCTTCATAGCATATATACTTGGGATTGTTCTGTTTAGTGGGAATAAAGGAAGATTTTCATATGGGATTTGATTGGAAAGGTTTAATTCTTATCAACCAATATACTCCATGTATTATTGCATTCAATATACTAATTGTTAATTGGTGCTACAACGTTTAAAAATGGTGTTAATTTTTTGTTTCTTAATCTTTCTGCTTCTCAATTTCTTAATCTTAAGAAATTGCAATCAATATCGACAATCCATTAGTTGTCTCTAATATTTTCTACAAATGTCGAAGGGGAAAGATTTTACAATCACCAAGGATAAGATAGTCATTTAGCAAGTTATATGTAGTAAATATGAATTTCCATTGCTATACATGCAGAATTTCCATGACCTCGAATTTCCATTGCAGAATTGTTTGGTGGAAAATGTCAAACAAGCGATATGATTTTGTAGCTGAATAATCATTTCGTTGTAATTTATTTTAGAAAAAACGTAGTTAATGTACAATAAATTTAAAGTGGTTCCATTCATTTTTAGAGTTAAAAATTTCTCTCTCTCTCTCTCTCTCTCTCTCTCTCTATATATATATATATATATATATATATAAGTTATTTATTATAAAATATTAAGATGAATAAAATAAATAATAGGTGAATGATAAATTAATTTAAAAAATCCTTATTTAGCATGTTTGTTGCTAAATCCATAACTTTTTGTTTCATATAGAAAAAAATTCAAGTTTGTCTTGTAGTTTATTTAATAAAAAGTTGAAAGTCATAATAAACTTAAGCAAGGTAGTATGAGTTTTCATCTACACGCACATGTTCAACTCGGGCTCAATTATGATCCTTGGATCTTGATTTTAATTTTTTTTCTAACCTATTTTGATACTAAATTTAAGTTTCTTATAAATAATTTTTTGGCCTATAAAGAATTATATTTTGCTATCTTATTGTATTGTCCAGTCCGATCCATGAATATGATCAGTTTTATTCCATAAGGTTTTTATCAAACATGAACTATATTTTCATCTCAAAAACTTTAGATTTTAATGGTAAAATATTGGTTTTTAATTCTGATTTTATAGCAGGTAATTAAAGCTGACAATGATGAAAATTAATTCTGTTAATTATCATAATTATTTTTTTATCAGTTTTGATTCTAAAATCCACTATAAGAAAAAGAGGTGAAGGAAGATTTCTTTCCTTTGTTTTTTCATAATTTTTAGACTCTTCCTAACCTTATATTTTAAGTGTTTTCTCTCTCTGTTTTTTTTTATTTAAAAAAACCTATGTTTAAGCTTTGGTTTCTCTAATAAATTTAAAGCTTAGATTCATCTTTGTTGAGAAGAGATATTTGAGTTACATTACCTTAGATTTGTAGATCTTATTTAAAAAGGCATATGAAGAAGAAGGTGTTGAAATCTTTAGACGCTTATTACAATTATCCTTTAAATCAAGTGAGGAGTAATAAAATTTTAAGAATAAAAGATTTATTATTGACAACAACAAATCCTCATCAATTTTTAAAATGTTTCAACAAGTAAATATTATTCTTTAATTTTTTTTAATCTTTTTTTAATCTAATGTATTAGTATGCATGTTAGGATCAATTTTTAATTTCTTATGTTTTTTTAATACATGCTTAGTATGCATGCTAGTTTTTAATTTTGATTGTAAGTTTGTCATAATATATTTTATTGCATGCTTAAAGTTTTAAAAATGATGAATTAAATATTATATGCTCACTCATCTAATCTAGTAATTTTTGGAGCACACCTTTCTTTTCTTTTCTTTTTTTGAATTTTGGGTTACATAATAAGGAATATGTCTTTCTTGTTATACAAGAACTAAATAAATCGAAATTATTGAATTACGTAATAAATTTATCAGATTATGAAGCTAGTCTACATCCATTTATATGTATAACTTTCTCAGTTGGCCAATTGGCGAATTTCAAATTGACAAATTGAGCCAAGTGATTCTTTTTCTTCAAATTTATTCTTTGCTCATTGCAATCCGCGGCGAAATACTAAGATCCCAAATTCACAATCTTCAAGGAGTCGATCAGTTATTTTCCTATAAGTGGGATGGTTAATAAGCTTCCAAACAAGCTACGTCGGGGAAGAAAAACAAATCTTACAAGTGGACATGACCAAGACCAAGAGTAGAATAGTGTGCTCCCTGCCCCTTCCCCGCCCTCTCCTTCCTGAAACCTCTACCAAATCATTCCTCATCAGATTCAATCCTCACCTGTCCACTAAAAACAACCTCAACCCTCGTCCATTTATCCTTATTTATATCTACTTTGGGAGGTTCCCTCCCCAGTACTGGAGGGCTGAAAATTTTAAAAAAAATACTCTCTTGGCTTGGTTAAGTATAGGACGTTGATGTACCCAACAAACTTAATCGTTTACAATAGAGATTTGGCTTTGTCCGTTTTGAAGACGAAAACAATGGAGAACAGCTACTCAAGGATCTCAATATGTTATGGATTGGCACGTACAAAATAAGAGCAACCTTCCCTACGTAGACTCTTTCAGCGGCCACAGCTCCTTCGTGGAGGTGATTAGAAGGGGAAGAGACAAGAAACAATCGGTTTTGGGTGATGATAAGTCTTCTCCTGCGTATAACGACTTCAATCAAAACCTGACGTTTGATGTGGTTGAGGGAAATATGGAGTGGTCATCTCGTAGTGCAGTTGCATATGCTAGATCACCTGAGACCATCCCGAATCTTCATGAGTATTTCTCCATGGAAGGAGTCTCCTGTTGTCTTCCAAGACCCATGGGAGGTAATGCTGTTTTGCTCACCTTTGGTAGTTGTAGTCTATTGCATGGTATGATAGATGAAAGGTGTGAATGGCTTTCTTAGTGGTTTGATGTGGTGAAACCATGGGAACCTGACCTTATTGCCACTGAACGTTTTGTTTTGTTTCGTGTTGAGGGTGTTCCTCTTCATGTTTGGGACATAGATATTTTCCAATTTATCAGCTCTTATCTGGTAGATACATTACGATATACCATTCAACATTCAAGAAGCTTAAGTTTGATGCTGGTAGAATTCTAATTGTTACTGCCCTGAGGGATTTCATTGCTAGAACTACTCATGTTGAAATTAAATGCTCAGCCTTCTCCATGAAAGTCACGGAAGAACCGTGCTTCGAAGTTAATCCCAGCTGTGTTGATAAAAGGAAAGTTGTTGAGACATGGGTTGGAAAATCGAACCCTTCTCCTCTTGGAAGAAAAACTAGTGTGGTAGGATTTCATGGAAACAATGCAATAAGCAAAACTAAATAACATGAAGAAGATATTTGAGGCAATCTTATTAAGTGTATTTTCTCTTCTGTATTCCTCTTAACACCTATTAATTATATTTCTGATTACAAATTTATTTATAAGTCTCAAGTCCTAGAAAAATAAGGAATTAAACTACTCAAAGAAAAATCTAATCTAAACAGGAAACATATTTTGCCGATTTAACTAGTACTGTTTCTGAATGATCGACCAATTCCCAACTGGTAAACTGTTTTTTCTATTTTTCAGAAAAATCAAAATCTGATTTACTTTTAACATCCTCTTTAAACTTGATTTCATTATAACTTCCAACATATCTCTCATCTTGGCAAAAACATCATATTCGAGTGGCTTTGTGAAAATATCTGCGATTTGATCTTGAGTCTTTACATGCTTGCTTCAACTTCCTTGTTTATAATGCAATCTTATAGGTAATGAAATCTTGTGTCAATGTGTTTTTTTTCATTTCATGCGTCTTATGGAGTCATGTCATTCAAACCTTTTGTAAGACACCTATTTGACAAGCAAACAACACAATCTATAGCTTCAGCTCAAAACTCTTTTAACATCTTCTTGGTTTTGAGCATACTTCTTACCATGTTAAGATTGCTCATGTTCTTTCTTTCCACCATGTCATTTTGTTATAGTGATCTTCATAAAAAATCATTAAACTCATTAGAACTAAATTCACCCCCTATCTGTCTTAAGTGATTTTACAGAATAACCATTTTCTTTTTCAACTAATGCCTTGAACTTTTTATAATAATTGAATACATTAGATTTTTATTTTAAAAAATATACTCATGTTCTTCTACTATAATCATCAATACAAAGTAGAAAATATAGATTTTTACCGAATGAGCATGGTTGAATAAGACCACATATATTTGCATGTATCTTTTGTAGGGTTGATTTGCTCTAGATGTAGACTCCTTTGGAAAACTCTTGTGGAAATTTTTGCCCATTAAACATCTTTCACATAACTAATTTGGATGTATAATGAATGATAGACCCTTTAACATCTCTTTTTGTGCCATCATCTTCAAGCTATAAAAATTTACATGCCCAAGTCTCATATTTCAAAGCCAAGAATCATATTTCACACATGCCTTTAAACATTGAGGCACATCTGTATCTATGTTTATAAAAAAAAATATTTTATTCTTTGTCATGGTTACCTTTGCAATCATAGCTCCATGAGTATCAAGTAATGTCAATTAAAGTATGATCTTTCATCTTAATCTCTTAATCATTCTCCAACAATTGTCTCAAACTCAATATATTGTTTTTTTACAGTTAGGATATAGTAAATATCACCAATAAATTGATGACTATCTTTTTTCAATCTAATGAGAATTGTATCTTTGCTTTTGATGGAAACCTTTGAATGATCTGCGAAGATGACATTACCTTTAATTGATTCATCAAGCTCTATACACATGTCTTTATCTTCACAAATGTGATTTTTGGCACCATTGTCTAGATACCACATGTTTTCTTTGGCTTGCATTTGTTTATCATAGACTAGTAATATGGTGGATTCTTTCTCCTCTTCTACAATAAAATTAACATTCTTTTCAACCTTTCTGGTTGGATTCCAACAATCATTGGCTAATCCATACTAGTTATGGTGAATTAGGGCATCTAGCAAATGAGTATAACGGCAAACCAAAAAGTCATATGGAAAAGAATAAGTTGATAGAGGAGCCTATTTATGGCATGGCTGATCCAGTTTATGATGATTCTGATAGCAGTGAAGAGATTTTGAATGGGAATTACGGTACTATGCTAGTTGTCCAAAAGATCATGCTGTCACCCAAAGGTGATTCGGGACAAAATTGGTTGCATTCTAGAATCTTGCAAACAACTTGTATTATTAATGATAAGTTATGCAATCTAATGATCGATGGTGGTAGCTGTTAACAATACACATTCTGATGACATGAATCATGATGTGGATAGATGAAGTGATAAGGTGACTCAAGATTATAGGAGAAACAAACTGGTTGAATTCTCACACCCTACTGTCAACAACATGGCCTATATTAGTGGAGAAATGTTAGGAGAGAAAAAGGTTCAAAAAGCAACAAACTCTAGCCAACATGGTAGTCTAAATTGATAAGAAAACAATAGTTACATGAGTGATTGCATATCAATCAGAATCTGCCTTCAAAGAATATACAAAATCATAATTCTAGTCTTAATACACAATGTGCAGATCAGCCATTAACATAAAGATGAGATTTGCCTTGCGTATACATAGAAAACTAGTGAATATATGTCTATAAATATGCAATCTTTTGTTGTATTGCTAGAGTGTGTTTGCTCACGTTAATTAAAAAAATACATGTGTTTTTTCTCTTCAAAAAATAGTCTCCGCAACTTTAGTTTTTCTTTTATAGCTGCGAGAATGTAGTGTCAATCAAAGTGAAGGATAAGTTATAGCTTAAAATAAAAAACTCCAATACCCCTACAAACTGAAATGGTTGAATGAAGATACAGGATAATCATGGATAAATGCTATCTCATTTTGTTTTTCACGGACAAAAGATATTTTAAAAATTTTTAGTGTGATGTTGTGATTATGAATACGTGTCATATGTGTTGAGTATGCCATGACAATATAGTAGAATGTTGTGCATTATAAAAGGTGTAATACTTATATCCTTAGTACAAAAGGGAAATGTATAGTATTGGCTCCTATAAGAGAAGAAGGTAATTGTTGATAATAGTAAAAATAAGTTGTTTTTATTTAGATTCGTGGAGAAGGAGAAGATAGAAAAGGCAAAGGGACAGGAGAAGAAGGAGGTGGGCCGAACAATACCACTCAATAGCCCAGTTAGCCTAGCAAACCGAACTCCCACAATAAAGATAGCACCTGAATCCATGTTGTCGACAAGCTCTTAGTTATAATCAATAATCTCCTCAGATGAACCTAACAAGACCAGAGGGCAGTTGCCTTTCAAAATTGATGATATTCAAACCAGGTTAGATGCAGAGTTTGTACATGTTGCAATACTTCTTTTTTTTTCAAGGAAAAAAAATAAATGATTTGGTTTCTCGCATAATAGAAATAGCTTGCCAACGATACAGAAAAAAAAACCTTTACTGGTTTTAGCTTCCTTTTTGGCTTCAAATATCTAATGTTGCTCAGCTAGCTAGAACTAGCACTGATGGCGATCATGATCCGGAACAAGATGTGCCAGACACGAAGGGTGGTGAGACTCCAACAGCCGAAAAGAGGAGAATCTCATCATCCTCTTAGCCAGAGGTAATTGGTTCTGATTCAAATAGGATATTATGTTGCTCCTGGTAATATTCGCTGTGCTTAGAACCATACTACTTTGATTGTGACGATTGTTTTCTGTCCAGCCTATAGCTAAGGAAATAATTTGAAAACTGCTGAATGTAAGAGTTGTGGCATAGACAGTATTTTAAGTTACAGTTGATGAGAAAAGAAATATAATATTATGACACCTACCTAGGACATTGTCTAAGATGATTTCATTCTATAATAAGCGACATGGGCTGCCAGATTTTGGGTGAAAAAGATTTTCTACTCATTTTTCGCTCTCGCTGCTTTAGTTAGTTATGTCAATAGCTTAAACTGTTAGGTGAGATCCCAAAATATGATTTTGAGCTTGAAACTTGCACAGACCCACTTTACCTTATGCTTAATTTTTATCAAATAAATAAGGATGGTGAGATTCGAACTCGTGACCGCTTGATCATCAAGGCTTTGATACCATGCCAAATAATCATCTCAACCCAATAGCTTAAGCTGTTAGGTGAGGTCACAAGATATGATTTATATTATTCTTTAACAAATTAGATCTGATAGAGGCCCTTGCTGACTATGGAAAAAAAACATGCTTTAAGATTGTTCTATGCTTTTGTTTTTAGCAAAAAAATAAAAATAAAATACTCACAACAATATGATCAATCGTGCATAATAATTTTTTATAATTTTTTTATCCCAAATAATAACTAAATACTATTTTAGATATTATAATATAAAGCTTATTTAACGGCCACTATATTTTAATTGTGTATTTTGTTATATTACTAAATAAAATATAATATGAATGGAACAAATCTTTAGAAAGCCGCATTTTGTTCAAATACTTGAATACTGTTATTTTAATGAAATTGACAGCAAATGGTCTTGAAGATCATCCATAACTAATTAATTTCTTCACTTATTACGTATACATCCAACAATCAATGTATTCCGTTGTCATTGTTGTGCCTGGAAGACTCTCCCAAAATTGCCTCAGCAGGAATAAGCTTTGGGAGAAAGTTTCCGCATTCACACTGCTTGAAGGCAGGCACGCATGTGCAGACTGCGCATCCTTTCTCACAAACATTGACGCAGTCGTTGTCATTTTGGCAACGTCCTGCCTTTCTTGCCTCAGTTGTGGACAACAAGCCTGCAATTAAATAAGTCTCTTTTTGTTATTAAAATTATAAAGTTCAAGGATTTTTAATCTATCATAATATTGCTGCCTTTTGATCAGATAAAATATATTATTTTAATGAATTTGATAGTGAATGTTGAAGAGGTAAATATCGTCTACTTCGATTGTGTTGATATTTGAATATAATTCTACAATTTTGGAAGAAAAATAGAAGAACATATATATAAATTAAAAGCAAAATATTAATTGTTTTTTTTTAAAAAAAAAAAAAAGAAAGAAAGGAGAAGAAGAAGAAGATGAAGATATGAATCCGGAGACTTGGTAACAATGCTATGAATTTGCTCACGAGTGAGATGGTTAAACAAACTAAATTATGGGGAAAAAAGATCTTACAAGATGTCATGGCCAAGACGATGAACAGAGAGGTGAGCCGATATGACCTCATTGCAATATTATTATCTTTGATAAGTATGTTCTCTGAAGAAAATTGAAATACGAAAGAATTATATTGGTTTTTTGATACATTGTTAGATGCGACTACGTTTATATAGAGAACGCTATACGTACTACTTAAGTAAATAATTTGTATATAGACATATAATTAAGACTTTACAAAATAATTATATATAAAAATAATAAATTAAAGACTTACTAAAAACATATCAAAATAAATCCTTGAAATATAAATCAAAGCACAGAAAATAAAATTTAATGCCGAAAAAATGCATGCACAACAAAAAAGGAATCATCATAAATATTTAAAATATAAAACTATCATAAAGGAAATTCACACAAATATGTAAAGTATTTAAATATTTCAATTCAAGGAATTCAAAGAATTAATTTAACATAATTATTAAAGAAAGATTGTGTGCGTGACAAAAAAACAAACTACAAATAATGAAATTAATACATATAGGATATAGAAAAAATAAAATAAAAAAACTATAAATAAGATTCAAATCATCAAGAAGATTCAAAGAACCTAATTTTAAAAAATAAATGAAAAACCATGCACAAAATCAATGCTAAAAATATGTGGATATTATATAAAGTCACACAGGTTATCTAAGAATTTGTAAGAGTAAAAAAATGTTAGATTTTCTAACATAAAATTTAGAATCATAAAAAAGGTAATTAAAGATCTTAATAGTAAGGGATCCTCTACCAACTAGGCTAAGTCTATAATAATATGAGAAGTAAATCTACATATCAACTAGGCTAAATCTACAATCAGAAAAAAAGAAGAAAGGGCAAACCATAGAATACCCCAAACAAGATATCATAATGTTGCATACCCTTTTTATGTGAAATAATATTGTAAGTTGATTTTTCTTTTATATGGTGATTTATATGACTTGTATGTTTTGTAGAAACAAAATTATCGAAGTAAAAAAAAAAAAAACAATAATTTTAAAAACATTTAGTTACTTGTGTCAACACAAACTTTTAAACACTCCCCGAATTTTATATTGTAGTATCTGCATTCTTGTAATGATTATACCAAATCATAATGAAGATATGTTGGAGTTTTTTTTGTGAACATGAATCATGTTTGGTTACTGTACCAAAATAAAAAAGATAAAAATAATAGAATCAAAGGAGGCAGGATAAAAAAAATAAGACGAGAAACAAAATTATATTCAATAATAATATACAAGACAAAGTGATTGTCTTTATATTTTATTTTATTGTTGTGGACTAGACAAAATTAAATATGAAAAAAATTTATTTTACTTTTAATATGTATTGTTGCCGGACTTACATATTTTAAAAAATAATTAGATATTTTTTTATTTTAGTTTATATTAAGTGTTGAAATTAATAATATTATAATAACACTAGGAATAACTTGATGAATTGACCCGGGGTCTAGACTGATCCGATTTTTTAAAAAATAGAGTAAGGATTAACTCAATCTAACCCGGTCAAAAACCCAAGTCAGCCTGGGATAAAACTATGATAAAAGCCCGTTGAATTTTTTGAAAAAAGAATTTGGTCAAAACAAGGTTGTTGTGATTTTTTTAAAAAAAATTGGGTTAGTCAGGTTAACCCTTCCAAATCGTGACCTGAACCTTACATTTGGTCGACTCTTGAGTGAGATTTTAAAACCATGATAATAATCATTTTTATTCATATGTTGACTTGGTCAACCCGTATTAACCCTTTTGATCTGTGACTAGGGCCTTATTCTTGACCTCTAAGTCGAGTTTTAAAACTATGATAATAACAAATTTCATCCTTATATTGACCCGGGTCAATGATCGACTCCACTCGTGACTTGGGTCTTGCCCTAAGTCGACCCCTGAATCGAGTTTTAAAACTATAATAATAACTATTTTTATTTTTATGCTGACTCTAGTTAATCCAAGTCAACCCAACCCTTGACTCGGGCCTTGACTAATAACCAAGGCCTCGACAAGTAACATGGGCTTTGCCCCGAATAAACCTCCTGGTTAAGTTTTAAAACTATAATAATAATTATTTTTATCCTTATATTTTTTAAATAATTTTGAAATTGAAAGTTTTTTACAATAATATTTTAAAAATAATAAATAATAAATATTGTTTATATGGATATATCCTCTTTGTATATCATGTTTTAAAAATACAAAAATTATCCAAACACAAATTTATTTTTATTTATCTAACTCTATCAACAAACATATTTTTATCTGCATTCTCTTCGCACCTTATATGATCAAAAAGTGTTTTCCGTCGGTGAAAATGTGTACAATTCTATAGCCTAATCGAGTCAAATGCACCAGCGGCGCTATCTTAGAGCGGAAGGAAGGCATGACCCATCCTAAGTTTATTTTGATCCTTGTAATTTTAAGAATATTTTGAGTATGTCATTAAAAATTTTAAATTATTAGAGTGGCCCTTCAAAAATATCCATCCTTGTAATTTTAAGAATATTTTGAAAATGTCCTTAAAATATCTGAATTATTAGAGTGGCCCTTCAAAAATATTTAATAAAGTCACATTTTGTAGATGTAAATTTAATTAAATGGTTTTCCAAGCTATTTAGCATATAATTTACCTGTTTCATTAAAAAAATCATATGTTTTTATAAACAATAATATGTATTAAATTGAAAGTATGACGTTGTTAATAAAAGTTAAGGAGAAGAAAAATAACGCTTCCACTTTTTAATCAAATAAAACTTTTATCAGTCAATAGAAACAATAACTGGATATTGGGGTCGAAGAACAGAATGGAGGAGGTGGCTGCGATTTGAAACCATGTGAAAGGATGTTGTTGGCCGAAGAATTTGAGGGGAAGGGGAAGGATTGAGGATTTTGCACGGACATTATTTTTTCCATGCCCAATATCATTAATAGTGCACGGACATTATTTTTAAAATAAATTATTTAATTACAAGTTCATCAGGCAACGAGCTCTCTCTGCCCTAATAAAATCTACTCTCTCACAGCACATTTGAAATTATAGCTTCTGTTAAAGTAAATATTTTGAAAATCAATCATTACTGATTAATAAGAAATTTATATCTTTTATTAGTCAACATATATATATATAATAGGTAGGCAGATGAACAAGTGTTTCAACATCTCTCACTTGGTATTGTTACACTGTTCTATACTAGCATACATCAAATAATCAATGCATGCCATTGTCACTGTGGAGATTAGCTAGACCCTCCCAAAATGGCCTCGGCAGGAATAAGCTTTTGCTGAAAGTTTGAGCATTCACATACATTCGTCTTCAGTTCGCAACTGCAATATGAGCATTTCCCACAAGCACCTATGCAATCGCTGTCTTTGTGGCAATTCCCAGGTGTGGTTCTTGCTTCAGTTGTGGATAATAAGTCTGAAATTATTCAAGGCTCTGTTAGATATAATAAAGTCCAAGAATTTGTTGTATTAAATGTAAAGAATATATATGATCAATGCAACCAATCTATCAAAATGCGGTCTTACAAATTCAAATCTTGTGTCCGAAAACAAATAATGAAAGTAATATTTTCCTTTTAAAATCCTATATAAATTAACTAATTTATATGTTTCATATCATGATTAATATATAACAAGATAAAATATTCATTATTAATATTCTTAATTATGTATATATTTCAAATGAACAATTAAATGCAAGTTTCTTTTATATTTGCGGATATAAAGTTAATAATGTGAAATAATAGTACTTGGAATACTTTAATTAAAATCAAGGTAAATTAATATGGACAATTGACAATTAAAATCAAGGTTATTTTTGTTCTTTTAAAAAACAAATTAGTAATATTTCATCGTAAAAAGCATCTTTTTCCATGCTTTTTAAGTAGAATCACCTTCCATATTTCAAAATTAAGCAAATAAAGCTTAAATTTGTTTACCAAATATTTTTCAGAGTTCTTTACTTTAGAAAATAGAAATCAAAATAATAAAAACTTGTTTGTTTGGGAGTGTAGTTACGGTTGTTTTTCAAAGTGTTTTTCGTTCTGACATGATTTTTTTTTATTTTTTAAAAATCATTTTTGAGATCAACACATCAAAATGATCCAAATCATACAAAAAAATTAATTTTTAACAAAAACAAAAAAAATTAAATTTAAAAAAACACGATTTACACCGCGTTACCCAACGCAAGCAGAGGATCAAACATGTATTATATGAACTTACAAGATGTCATGACCAATACCAAGAGTAGAAAAGTGAGCCGATATGAAGCCATTGCAGTGTTGTATTTTCGACAAGAAAGTTGCAATCCGCCTGATGATGCGATTTTCTTTGGGTATTGCTTGCCTCCCGTTATGTATTTATAGGCGAGAGGGATGCAGGTATGAGGATAAAAATGCCGTTTCCAAATTTAGCTGCCGTATCACAATGAGACTAAATAACTATCTCATTATAGACAATTTTAAATTTTTCCTAACATAGATATTTTCTTACCAAAAAGAAACAACAAAAATCCTAAATTCAAAAAAATAATTAGAATATATATATAAAAATAAGATCAACATTTTATTATCTTACCAAAAATAGATAATACCACATAAAACTAATAAATAAATAATTTATATATAGACATATAATAAAAAGTTTCCCAAATAACTATATATCAACATAAAAAAAGGCTTGCTAAAAGCATATCAAAATAAATACTTGAAATATAAACATATGTTTAATGAAAAGCACAAAAAATATATTAATTTCTAAAAACATTGCATGCATAAAAAAAAAGGATAAAAATAAAGAATTAAAATATAAACTTCCATAATATAAACTCACACAAAGATGTAAAAATATTTAATTTCAATTTAAAAAATCTAAAAATCAATCCATCATATTTATTGAAGAAACATCGTGTGCATAGCAAAAGAAACAATAACTATAAATAATTAAAAACATATAAAATATGAAAAAAAAAAACAACAAAATCATAAATAATATTCAAAGAATTGAATCAGGTTCAAGTAAAATAATCTAAAAAATACATGAAAAATCAAGTACAAAATCATTGCTAAAATATATATTAAAAACAGAAACCACTATAAAAACAAACACTAAATCATCAACACAAAATGAAACCTTTTTGCAATAAAAAAAAATGATAAGAACTCGCATACAAAAATACACAACATAAGAACCTTAGGATCAATTTAAAAAACTATGACTTTTGTATAACCAAAATGACACGAATAAATGCAATGGTTTACAACAACTTCTAACTTTATAATCATTTATTGCATGAGTGTCATATTGCATAACTAGATCTTATGGAATAAATTGTCAATAGATTATTGAAAAACACGCTTTATGGGTTTAATATTAAAGTTTGGTGGTTAATTAGGGGCTTGACTGGAGAAGTTCAAACCAATGATAGATTTGTAAAAGGTATGTGACTTCAAGAACTGAAATCGACAAAATCAAGGGTCAAATTGAAGAAAATTGAAAGACAAATGATAGATTGAAGGTCAATTTGTATAAATAAAAAACCAAGGATTGAATAGGAAAAAACACTGAACTTTGGGGTTGGCAATTGAGTTTGGAAGGGGTAAAATTGCATGAAATTGAAAGTTGAAAGAAAATTACAGGTGCAATTAAAAGAAATCAAAAGATTAGGGACTAAATTGAATTTTGGACAAATCTCAAATTAAAAACTCTAATTTCTCTGTGGTTAACCTAGATGACATGTCGTCTGGTTCATGTTCAAAATGCAATGTTTGTAATAGAGAGCGGATAACATGTCATTCGTTCAATATTCATCTTCTTCTTTGGGCAATTCTGGACTAATTGAGTTGATATCTTTAGGCTAATTTTCTTTGGACAATTCTAGACTGATTGTGTGTTTAGTTAAAAGCTATTTATTTAGATTTTTATCAGCTAAGGGATTAGATCGTTGGATGAATATCAAGGGCATTAGGCCCTACTTATTTTGAAATCCTCCTAATAGTCACTCTCTAAAATGGAATGTTGATGGTTCTTCTAAGGCAAAACTTGGGCCTGCAGGTGTTCGAGAGGTATTAAGAGTTCATTTTTTTTAGAAGTATAATATGCATTAGAAGACACTAAGATCTGGCGGTGTAGACATAGAAAACATAGAAAATCTGCTTACATCTCAAGTTTAGCAGATCTATGAAATGAAATGATCAACAAACCAAGAAACCAAAAATAACAAATAGCAGCTAAAAGATGCAGAATTAATGCCAAAAATAACAAAATAGCAGCTAAAAGATGCAGATTTGATGCCACACCAGGATGAATTGCCAAGTAGACTTCCACCTTGATCCAGATTTGAATTAAATCAAATTCTTTCCATCTTTCCTCTTTTAAACCGAAACAAAATTTGATATCACTTGTAGGAGCCAGTCATGGCCTCTCTAGAGATCAGCCTTTGGCACCTTAACAAGTAAAGGAGCAGGATCGCGCGCCATACTAAAATAGAGAAACCAAAGCAGGCAAAAACAAGACCATCAAAGAACCCCCCCTAAACGTGCAACATTAGATTTTGCTACCAAGAAGTTGCACACAAGACAAAGATCTAACAAACTTGAATTGCCTCTGAAGATCTTGATGATTCAACTCATTTCTAGAAACATAGCAATCTACAGATCATTGGCACGCATCAAACAGGATCCTGCAACTTGTCATCAAAAACTACAAGAGCCCGAACTAGCCTGAGAAACAATCCAGTTTCCGCAAGAGCTGCAACCAGAAATTAAAGAAATAGAAGACCTGCATATCAAGCAAAAATTAGAGCCAAGCGACAAATTCAGTGTTTCTAAACACTCCCTGTTTGGCCATGTGATCTGCCATGTGATTACTCTCACGAAAAGAGTGAGTGAATGTGAGTGAACCAAAGCATGAAGCTAGTCTCTGAATAGAGGAGAAAAGATTATGATGTAGCCAAGGCCTATTATGGGGGTTATTCATCCATCTAATGACAGTGGCAGAGTCACATTCAATAATAATGTGTTTATGGTGCAGGCGACAATTAGAGGCCGATAATTCAATAGCTTTGACAACTGCTTTCAGCTCGGCTACATTGGAGTCTAAAATCCCAACTGACAAGGAGAAAATACCAAGAAGAATCCCATTATGATTTCGCAAGACTCCGCCTATACCTGAGGGGCCCGACTTCCCGAGAGAGGAACCATCCACATTCCATTTGAAGCTATTAGTTATAGGGGGAGACCACACAACAACGACCCTTTGTTTTTTATAATTAGTCCATCGTAACAGCCCTTCTGCTGACCTTATTAAATCTGAAGCTGAATAAGAAAAATCAGGTTCTATAGCCTTTATCCACAAGCAGAGATGAGTAAGAATAAGGATAAACAGAGTATCATAATTCGAGGTTGTCTGCTTGAATATCACATCATTATGATAAAGCCAAAGAGACCATGCCACTGAAAAGAACAATATCAACCAAGCATTTTTCTGAAATTTTCCATAAACCAAAGAATCCCACTGAGAGAAAAGGGCTGTCAAGTTCTTTAGGCAACACCATGCTAAGCCCCACCAATTGATAATTTTAGACCAAACTATCCAATGTTTGTGACAATGTATGATCAACCAATTCTTCCTCATCTAAGCAAATGGGACAAGCAGCAGCTGAGATGTCCAATATACCTCTTCTGACCAACATACTACGAGTGTTGATTTTTTTAATGATAGCCATCCAGCAGAATACTTCAACTTTAAGAGGGACAATTCCTCTCCAAATCTCAGTAAAAGAGAAGCTAGTGTCTATAGGGGGTTTGTGACTTAACAGCCCACATGGAGATTTGACCGAGAATCTACCGGTGGAGTTGGCTTTCCAAACTAATCTATCTTCTGCATCTTTGTCCAGATGCACTCTCGAAAGAATAGCAGTCATTTGGTCTAGAAGACCAGAGTTTCCACCTCGCAAGGGTCTAATCCAGGTGAATAACCAGAACCAAGCATGACCATCCCACATCCCTATCTTACTTCAACTTTAGGAGGGACGATTCCTCTCCAAATCCCAGTAAAAGAGAAGCTAGTGTTTATAGGGGGTTTGGGACTTAACAGCCCACATGGAGATTTGACCGAGAATCTACCGGTGGAGTTGGCTTTCCAAACTAATCTATCTTCTGCATCTTTGTCCAGATGCACTCTCGAAAGAATAGCAGTCATTTGGTCTAGAAGACCAGAGTTTCTACCTCACAAGGGTCTAATCCAGGTGAATAACCAGAACCAAGCATGACCATCCCACATCCCTATCTTATTAAGAGTTCATTTAGGAGCTGTTAGATGTGTCTTCTCTTGTTTAGTGGGTGATAAAGACTCTAAGGAAGCTGAGTTGCTTGCAGTTGTTAAAGATATTGAATTGTCTTCCTAAATGGATGATTTTATCGGGCGAAGTTTCTTAGTGGAATATGCCTTGGCTTTGGTGGTAAATTGGATAATAAACCTTGTTCTAGACCTTGAAAAATCCATGATCTTTTCGTTAAATTTTCTCGGTTTTCTTCTGTTTTTGGTAATGTTTCCTTCTGTCATACTCTTCGAGAAGCAAACTTCATGGCTGATTCCCTTGCAAAACAAGGGGTGAATAGAATGGAGGAGCATATGGCGTGGATTTGAGATTTTTGGGTGCATAAAATACATGAGTTTCTAGCATGCATTTGATGCTGCTATGGATATATTCTCTCAAGCAAACTTCATGATTGTTGTTGAAATCATGTTGTTGGTGACTGGATTAACTACTGAAGCTATATGGGATCGAGATCTTCATTTTTGTAGCATGAAATAGGCTATGAGATTTTGTAATTAATCATTGCTAAAGTTTTGGCAGATGCAGAATGTTTATTAAATGTTGTCGAATAAATCCATTTCTTGGCTAAACTTGTTTTGAAAAAAAAAAAGTTTAACTTTTAATATAAAAATAAAAAACCTACAAAATAATTAATATCTAAAATATTAGGAATAATAATTTATTATTATTTATTTTTAATATAAAGATAATGAAACCTGTATGAGAGGTTAATATATAAAGTATTATTGAGGATAATATAAACTTATTTATTTCTAATATAAAGATAAGAATTGTAAGGAGTTCTATTTGAAACATTATTTAGAATTATGCAGTTTATCCTTAAAGAAGCCTTAATGATAAATAAGGTATTTCAACCTATGTCTCATAATACAAGAGTCATGGACATCTGAAATACCAAAGAAAAAAGAAAAAAATCATTAAATCTCTTTGAATTTTTATTTTTGATTCATTTGCAGTGCATAAGTTGTGGATATACCTGTTTTCTTTAGACATCTTTCAAACCAAGTTTTTAACCTTGAAAACCACGGTATGTCGTAGTGGTCTTGTCATAGATACATAGATAAAAATAAAAACACTATCAGACCATAGCAACCATAAACAAATAAAAACGATACAGTTTATCTTAGGTAAGGCGTATAAGGAGTTCTAATTTTTATTTACGCAACCAATCCCTTGTCTAGAATATGTAAAGACTAGTTAGGGTTTCTAATAACCATTATTTCTAAATAACAACTCCTTATCCAACCAAAAACCTCTCAACCCGTCTAGAAAAGGTCGTTGTAACGTCACGCAATTGCAAAGAGTACGACACCTGTTATATTTTAAAAAATTATAATTTATATCATAGATTAACCCAAATTTTTAAATTAAATAAAAAGAGCAAATTATCTTCATATAAATTATATTATTTTTCAAAAAACCTAAAATAAAACTCTACAAAGAAACCTAATTTTTTTTATTCACCAAGCTAAAACTTCCGGTACAAAATTTCTAAATTCAAAATCATTAGGACACCTAAAAATAAACCTCATTTGACGCTAAACTAGCTTGCGAATCCAAGGGCCTCTTGAGTACAGTTCCACAAGATTCTGCTTGAAAAATATCTCAAATTCCAACAACAATGAAGCCGCTATCTCTTGCATCATCGTCTTCAAATGCATCTCCTGTGTTTGACAATCTGTTGGTCGAAACAATCTCAAATTGTCACCCTTTTTACCACCATCCTCTTACTGTGATAAAATAATGTGAGTGGAAACAATTGCTTGGCTACTACTTGAATCGAGATTGGCTTAGTGTTCATAGCAAGCAATCATTGAGAAGAGAGTAGTGACCCCCCCTTGTCTTGCCATGGATTCGGACTAAAAGTCATGGATTCGCAGCTCGAGAGGAACAAGTGACCAGAAGGATAGGAGGGAGGCGTGTTCTCAGTTAGAAAGAGAGTTTCATAGGTTGATAAGGATGCCCCTAGATGCCACTAAGAGGTACTAATCAAAACCACTAGGTCACGTTTGGTTTTGAAATTGAGATTGCACACCTGAAATAGGGTTACATTTCCGACTCCACTTCCAAATAAGATTTATCAGTAGGGTTGCTAGGGCTTGGTGTTTCTGATTTTACCAGTAGAGTTGCTAGGGTTGAGTGTTCCAATTTTTTCCAGTTCTGGAGTGGAGACAAAAACATCAATACTTTCTCATACTCCTTTTTGTTTTCTTCTAGTTTGATCTTCTAATAGATTTTTTTTGGGTATTCTAACAATGTTTGGTGATGATTGTGGGTGGATACGAAGCTTATTGGAATATTTGATTCAAACAAGTCTCGTGAAATTGGGGTGTTCGATGAAATTGGGGTGTTTGATAAAATGTCACGTTTCACAGAAAAATTTAACTCTAGACAGGATTGTAATATTAGTTTTATGAGAAAGTAGTAATTATTAATTTGATTATAAAGTTATAATATTAATATTGTAAGGATTTTTTAGTTATTAAATAAAAAATAATGATAATCATATAAATAATAAAATATTTTTTGTTGATTTTTTTGGACAAGAATGTTAAGTATAATATGAATATAAAATCTAGAATGTAAATTTTAATTTTTTAAACTATAGTAAGTTTGTAAAAAATAGATTAAACTTGATGTTAATAAAGATAATTTTTCTATAAAAAAAATAAATAATATAAAAAAAAATTAAATAGAGTTACGTAAATCATTAGCAATATCTTTGATATGTTTATAACTATTTTTTAAAAAAATGATGAAAGTTATCATTTTAATTAGAAAGAAAATGGCGCCATTAATTTAATTAAAAAAGTTGTGCTTTTGGTTAAAAACACAAGTTACCATAACTGGTTTCAAAAGCAAAATAGTTGCATTACTTAGATGTATTTAGCCTTGCTGAAAGTCACATCATGGCAACTATGCTTTAACTTTTCAGCTATGTTGCCAAACCCATTCCAGCTTTATTAATTGATCTAAAAAGACAAAATATGAATTCAGAGATCCCAGGATCCAACCTAGGCCAGTGTGTGTGTCTATATATATATATATTCCTTTTTATCTTCTCTTCATCTCTTCTCCTACCTTTTTGATATGGTAATGGGTGAATATTCATAAAATAAATAAATAAAAAGAAGCAATCATAATGAGGAATAATTCATTAATTATTTGAAAATATCTAAAATAGAAAAATATATCTTTTGTTTAAATGACATAGAACGACCTCATTTCATTATACTTTTATTATAAATATATTTATCTAAAAAATTATCTCAATTCAATAACTTAAAGTGTTATGTAAGGTTTTAAAATATGATTTATATTATTTTCTAACACATCCCTTCAAGTGAAAGTTCATTGAGCTTAAAACTTGCACAAGCTCATACTACCTTGTGTTTATTTCTCAACTCATATACTAAGGTGCTTTCTCTCGTGGTTCTTTTAGAAATAGGCATGTACACATGGATCACATGTATATATGTCCATGATATTAAAAAAACTGGCCTCATTTACTAAGTGTCTTGACATAATTTATTAAGTACCTGGACATATTTGATTGTTGAGATAGAAAAACATTTTTAGATAAAAATTCGTATTTAACCAGTTAATTACAATCCGAACTACTGTTTAGATTCTTAGTTTGAATAAAATAGTTTGAGTTTATCTTATCCTATAATCTCTCTAATCTTTATGTAAATAAGAAATCTAAATACAATTCTTAACAATTTCAGATCTATTAACGTGGATATCCGGGTCAGTTTGCGCGCGGCTCGACTAATCCCACGAGTTCTGAAGTTAACAATCAAATAAGCCTTTAGTGGTCATAAAATTTGTAAAACTCGAACTGATAATTTCTAAAAAACAAATTTAAAATATAACCATATTTAATCTTCATTGATCCATAAAGAATCCTTGTGAATGCTTAGAAAAGGTACCGATTTCATGTGACCAAACAAAGTTGGATTATTTAAGTTTGAAGCATAATTGAGTAGGTATGTCTTCCATTACAATATATTTTGAAAGTAAACGTTCGAGAGCACGAAAGGACATTTGAAATGTATAACATAATTAAGCTAATCTTATCTGGTAGAACTTGCAAAGGTAATCTAATAATTAAAAAAAACATTTTTCTTGAAATCTCGTTGGCAGACAACAAAATTCAGGGAGGATATTGATCCTAGATAATATTGACCAGGAGAATCATCGTACATCCACTTTCATTAGTGGCTTAGTGTTATTATTATTACAAAGGATATTTGACAAAGAATGTAGAAAGACTTTTTGGCTTGACTAATCTATTAACACATGAATGTTGATGATACAGAAAAAGTAAAACATAATAATTCACGCCCCAGTCATGCTGGCCTTCTAGCTACGGGGGCGGCCATGCCCGAATGCCTATAAGGCCTTGACTTGGTTTTATTTTATCCATTTTAGTCTTGTCACATATTTTTATGTATTTTTTTATGTTCCCATGATTGTGCACACAAATTTTTCATGTGTATATAATGTTTTTCTATGCACGCAATTATTTTTTTATATAACTGCCAATATCTCTATTATACCTTAATTTCCTTGAAAAATATTGCAACTAGCATCTATGTCAATGACAAGCATGACCTAGCACTCTATAACTCAATTCTCTTAAAAAATATTTTCTTTTTTTATGAAATAAGTTCAAAAACTAGGTGTATGAATACTCATTCATAAATAAACAAATATAAGTCTTAAGTCTTAGATCTCATTTGTTTTTATGTTTCAAAAATATTTTAAAAAAAAATTGAATTTTTTTATTTTTTTATTTCAAATTATTTTTTGATATTTTCATATTTTTTTCATGTGCTGGTGTCAAAAATAATTTTTTAAAAATTAAAAAAATATATATTATTTTGATGTATTTCTAAATAAAAAACACTTTAAAAAATAATTGTTGTCACACTGTCAAACACCCCCATTAGACACGATATACAACCATTAAAGATCATGCCATACAATCTCATACATGAACATCAACCTTCCAATAAGTCTAGGAACCATCATTAACCATCCAACATATCATAAACCACAAACAACCACCCAGCAATTCCTAGAACATGCAATTTCTCTTACATTCTTGTATTATTTTTTTAATTATTGTAGATTATTTTCTCCTCTTACATCTTACTAACTTAAATATTAAAGTGTCCCTTGTTCCCACAAAGTACTTGTTTTACAGGGAAGTCCACGAACCAACCCAAGATTGTAGCCCTAGAAAGGTTGATTCTTGTCTAAAGTTTTTCACAACTTCATCAAATGCTATTGAGCTACATGGATCATTTCCTTTACTACACAAATGCCATGCTATATATGAATTCAAATTTTCATTTTATTTCCATTTGTCTTTGCATTAATTCTTTAGCCATCAACACTCATGTGGTATCTTAGTTCAAGTTTTTTCTACAATATATATTAGATATTTTACAAGGAAAAGCTTGTATTTTATACTATTTTATAGCTTTTTAATTTCCACATTATCAACGCAATACTAAACATGTAAGAATATGAAAACAACACATCCCATAATATCTTGGGATCGATTCCCACTTCATCCTCCACACAAGGATAGCTTACCCTCTCAGGCAAAGCTAATAACTTTTGAATATGGTTAAACTACATAGGTAAAATTAAAAGTGGTTACCTTAGTAGGGTTAAGTTAAAGAAAGATTAGGGAGACAATATATTTTGATTAGGAGGAATGCATAAATACTATGAAAAAGCTTAATAATTTAAAGATCAAATTAAAAGATTTTAGAACTTTTGGGCATGAATATAAGATTAGGAGAATGAAAAGAAAGAGAAGAATAAGGAGGAGAGTTTGACATAAAATACTTTACCCCATTGCCATGAGTTTTTTGCATTAGATTCAATGTGTTTATGATACATTACAAGTGCATATGTGTTAACCCTAGTTCAAATTAGAAAAATATAGAATAAAAAAAACGTATGTCTCAAACTATAACATAAAAAACACATAAGTAGTATGTTTTTTTATATGGTTGGTCAGTCTTCTAGGCCTTCTTATCAATATTAGGCTCTAATACACCCTTATAATTTGATTATGGGTATGATCAAACAGCTAAATTAGATTGTAAAAAGGAGAGTCGTCATAACTCATGAGCAGCATTACCAATAGCCTTATATTAAGCATCTGTATAAGATCAAGCAACCATTTTTTACTTACTAGACTTCCAATAGATAACGTTATGACCAAAATAAATAACATAAGCATGTGTAAACTTTCAATCACCAATATTAACAGCCTAATCAGAATCATTGACTTCATATAGTAGGAGATCATAAGTGATAGTAAAAGATAATATAAAATAAAACATACTAAAGATATAATGCCTATAATTTTAAATAAGAAATTTAGATTTCTAAACTCACCTTCTAGTCACTATGAAATTCTTTATATGAATTTTAAATTAACTTTTGAAATTGAATAAAAACATCATAAGTTTCAAATTTATTGTGCAAAGGAAAATACCAAATATGTTTGAAAAAAAAATAACAAATTACATGTATCCATATAAACCAAAAATATAAAGGCCCCAAACATCACTAAAATTAGGATGAACCTAAATGAGATCATTAGACTTTCCTAAACATGCTCCAATGAACCTAAATATGATAATTGAACTTGCTTGCAGGGAAAGCCATATTATTAAAATAATAATTTGTTAAGGAAGAGATTAGAAAAGCCTTATTAGAGAGAATTTGATGCAAGATACGAGACTATGGATGACCAAACCATCAATGCTAGACTTCAGGGATAATTGTTTTGTGATAGAGAACACTTGAGGTCTAAAGATAAAAGGATTGATATTAAAGTTATTATACATCATTTTTAACTATATTGGATAAAAGGGTGATTATGAGCATGGAGTTAAAAAAAATCATTATTTAAAGCAAATTATCATATAAAAGCAAGGATTTCATGATATTAAGAACATGCAAAATGCAAGATAGTTTTAGTAGATATTGAGGTGTATGAATTGAAGTATAACTAAGGTATAAGATATTAGGTTTCTTTTATCACCTACTTCAAGTTGTTCACAACCAATGTAGGGTTCCATGTGAGTGACTCTAATGATGTCTAGTGTGATATAATATCTTGCCTCAATATTAGGATGTTATGATTGGCCATAATTTAAAGATTGTTGACTGGTTGAAGCGCTCTTGGCCAAATATGGAGGACCTAAAATTAAAGAGGCCAAAAAGTTTTCTTTAGGTAAAGAACCTACATTTGAAATGTAGAAGGATAATGATATGGAAATATGATTATATTTATCATGGATTTGGAACTGGGTTTGAGTGTTTTGTTATGGTTGATTCCAACCTAATTCATTCATTTAGCTAAATTTTCTTTTTTTTTAGTGACCTTGTTGATTTCTAATTCATTCATTTATGATACATTACAAGTCAAATTATCGCGTCCTTACTGAATAAGATATATAAACATATGAAACATTTGTTTCTCGAGATCGAAAGGACACATTCTTATCATAATAAACAAAAGAAAAATCCAACTTTTAATTATCAGCATAATAAATTCAAATTATCGCG
>Ga0307509_10003417_pt1 | contig 24136 bp, 29 predicted proteins | sample 10_EM_MG_FD_202245 | JGI IMG/M metagenome (GOLD analysis project Ga0307509, IMG submission 202245) | Populus trichocarpa ectomycorrhiza microbial communities from riparian zone in the Pacific Northwest, United States - 10_EM | ecosystem: Host-associated > Plants > Roots > Unclassified | place... | reverse complement strand
CCCTCTGGCCCCAGCGTTGGAACGGCGCGTCATAGGCAGACGGCTGTGTAGTTGCTCGTTTGCTAGTTAAAAGAGGTCATTGGAGCAGCTGCCGTAACACCGTATAAGTCGTCGCCGTCCGTCCGACCGAATGTCGTTCGCAGGATATATAAGGGCATTATGGGTGACCCCCAAAATGGGGGTCGCTTATATATGGTCTCTCAGGCATCTAGGAGTCTATTCTAGCCTACGGGTTGTAGGGTAGTCTTCCTAGTGGTGCTCAGGTAGTCTCAGAAGGCCAGGGTGCTCTCGAGACAAATACCTCAGTAACAAGCCCGGACCTTCTCCCCTTGATTTGTAGCATTACTATGGGTTGTTATTGGACTCTAGAGGTATGAGTCTTATCACGGTAGAGTATGTCCCAAGAGGATGGCTATGGGTAGCGCCCACTTAGCCAACAATGGGCTACATCTCTCCGGGGGAGCTTGTATGTCAATTTATCACATGGGATAGTCGTGTAGATTAAATGATAGACTGCATAGCTTGTATAGACGAAACTGCCACTGGGCCAGTGAGTCCACCACCTAGGTATTGACTCCGGTTGTTGTCATAACAGCTAGCCACTGGTATGACTTCAATGGGAAGAGTTTTTCCACCTGCGGTTGTATTGGAGATGCATTGCAGAAACTCATATCCTATTGACAGAGTTAAGTGTACCCGAGTTGGTCCGACACTTCCAGCGGGATAATTCCTGATGGAAGGTAGACCTCGGACAGACCCTGAGCAGGACAGGGTGCTCGCACAAGGTCGGAAGTAGTCGTGAATGTCAAAGGCCTAAATCTGACATCTACTTAAGTTTAAGCGTTTGGCATTCTACTTCGACAACAAACTTTTCCTCGAGAGAACTAAATTTAGTGAAGCTTCGAGCTTAACTATATTAAGTTTTACCGTTGATTCTTCTGAATTATTTTACCTCATCTTTATCCTCTACTTTGAGTGTTTGGTGCGGTCGCAACCTTAGAGTTCACCTCTCTACAGGGTGCCCCCGTTACAGAATGTCATCCATATAAGCGATGACTCCGACATCTAACATGTCACGGAATACATCCTTGATCTTACTTTGAAAAGTTGAGGGTGCGTTGCATAACCCAAGGGCATCACTGTGTACTCATAAAGACCGTATCTGCTTTGAAAAGCGGTCTTCCATTCTTCTCCTTCCGCCATGCGGATAAGATAATAGTCATTCTTCAAATCCAATTTTGTGACGATAGTGGCTTTACCGATCCTACTCCTGAGCTCGCTCATCAAGGGTAACGGATACTTATTCTTAATCGTAATCTTGTTTAACCCTTGGTAATCAACACATAACTGAAGCGTACCATCAGGCTTCGGCACAAATAGGATAGGAGCACCTATTGGCGAAGAAGATCTTCTGATCTTTCCATGATCCTCCATTTCCTTAATATAATCCCATAATGCGTCTAATTCCTTCTTAGACAAGGGATATATAGGCCCATCTGGCAACTTGGCATCAGGAACCAGGTCAACACGGTGATCGTATTTAGTATGCTCAGGCAGAGCATTTATCCTCTCCTGACTGAATATATCTCCATAGTCTTGATATTCTGGAAGGATTTTGACGTTGATATCGTCCCCGTCTTCATCAGTATAGAGGCCTATTCCCATGACAAAGATGTTGTCTGGGTCTTCGGCTAAGAGTTCCTCCTCTGTAATGAAATCTAAACGCCTTTCCTTTCTAAGGCAGTGGGCTTTACAATAATCAGAGTGCCACTTCAGACTACTTTTTTCCCAGTTGATATCTGGGTTGTGGTCCTTCAGCCACGACATTGGCAGGTAACCATTCACTTTGCCTGCTGGCATCTCTGCCACTTCAAATCGCATTTTATTCATGTGGTCTCCTATGTACATATCTACCGTAGTAGTATAATGGAGACCCGAACCTGTGATATGATTCCCACTGGCATCTGTAATAGGTGTCGGATCTTTCCGACGAACGCAAGGTACTTGGACATCCTTAATCCACTCACAACTTAGAACAGCACCAGCAGCACCACTATCCAATAATAAGAGGGCTTCACCACTCAGCCTCTCTTGGTTGTAACTCTATTCCAATCTCACTCTCACGTGAATGGATCTTGTGTGTGGCGGTGGGCCAGCAAGCCTCAACCGCTTCTCGGGTCTCTTGTCCCTAAACATTTCTGTTAGTATTTCTCAGAAGGATTTGGTATGTTTTACAATAACTAGTCAATATCTCTTGCCTTTCGACACAAGAGCGGCCACAACGGGTCGTGAATACTTTTATCACTTGATAAATTTATGGGGTTTCAATAGCTAGGGTGTTTACTATCACGCCAGCATGACTTCGGGTACTCAACCCTCCTCAGGTAAACTTGCAAAATAACTTCAATTGCTAAGTCAAGTCCAGCCTGACGAAATCAAAATAAAAACCCAACCAAATTCCTTCCAAAATGGAAAACAGTATGAGATAAGCAAACGATACAATGCGCAGTATCACATAAGAAATAACAAAACTAAATTGAAAGAGCTGTAACCATCCCAACACGTTACCAAAGAAACCTTCCTCCATCATGCATTTTCTAGCATGATATATTAGCTTCAGTTCGCAGCGCTTAAGGCTGGGGAACATACAACCGACATCTTTCATCTTTACCTAGTATGCCCATCATTCGGCCTAGCACAAAGTTTTAGTGTCTTTCAATCCATGATCTTATCATAGGATAAAGCTTACCTAGTCATCCGTGTCGGTATCAACCTCCAAGATATCTAAATCTGGGGGGGGTGATCCACGGAGCTTGGCAACAACTTGTTTCACAGCAGGTTTAGGAGCCGCTTCAATGCGTCTCGACTTTGGAACTTGGGTGGCTTCGTGTCCAGCCTCACCAGCACTTCGTTTTCGCCTAATATGTGAGGACGCGACAACTGCGGCTGGGGATTGGACACTTCGCCCAGTAGTGACCGTCTTGTGCACAACGGGAACATTGATTCAGCTGTTTGCGCTTGTCAATCAGTGTCTGAGGCACATTCCGGTGCATCTTTGAATGCTCTGTTTCTGCGGGTTTTGTAAACCCTTGCGCTTGATTGCGGGGCTTCTGCTGCCGTGGGCCCGTGGCCTTTTTCTCCTTCCTTTGTCCCTTTCTCTCAGAAGTATGCTTGTCGTCGCTCTTTCCACGTCTCGAAGAATGATGCTCCTTTTGTACCTGTATACGAAAATTGGAGACATCCTCGAGTTGGTGTCCAGTTTGACGCAATAGGTCTAGGTAATCCATATATGCTACTGGATGGGGGGTTTTCATAGACCAGGCAGCGTTGAGGACGTCAGTCATGCCGATGCGTGCCCTGTCTTTCACAAACTCCCTGCTATACCCAAACACTGCTGCAAGGCGGATAAGTTCGTCGATAAAACGATCGACCTTTCCATCCTTCATGTATAACTGGCTCCATTCCCTTAGAGCGCGATTCCTATCCAAGTGACCGCCAAAGCTGCCTTCCAAACGCTTGCGAAACCCTTCCCATGTTCGCAACTCATTCTTGGGATCAAACTTGATCCCTCGTCGTTTGGCCGCATCTTTGTTCATGTGCAGGTGTATGGCATTATACCATTCGTTGGCAGTATCTCTCAAGAGAGGGATGATGAGGCTGACTTTGTCGATTTCCTTTACCATGGAATCGCGGAAGTAGTCCAGCTTAATCTCGACATCATGTACGAAGTGTTGTGTGTCCTTGGTATCCCCGGTGAAGGGGTCAACTCCAAGTTTCTCTGGCTTCTTAGGCCGATAAGATGACTTCTTAGCCTTATGACACTCCTGAATAAACTTATTCAGAGCTGCATATTGTCTATCGTACTTGTCCTTCTTTTCTCGACTCCAGTGGCGCTTGCGACTGCCAAGGAAGTCTCTCAGATCGGGGGGTGAGGCATCGGATCCATCACTATCGGACGAAGAAGAACTAGAATCACCCGGATCTTCTCCTCCAGCAACGTTTCCGCCTCTGGGAGGTTGTCTACCTCCAGCGCCTCAGGTGTTTCCACCTGGGGCTCCCCCAGGCATATCATAGCCGTCAAACCGTTCTTCCTCCGGCTCGTACTCTTCCATCTGATCAGACGAAGGGTGTGTGGGCGAACGTGGTGGGAGTGGTTGACGGACGGATTGTTGAGGTTGGGGTCTCAGGTAATCAAGCTGAAAATCCCCACAGTCGGCTACCCTATCTCGGGTCGACTCACAATGGGTACAACAGCTCTTCGTGGTGACAGCGGTTTTTTCTTTCGGCGCCATTATACTGGCGTGATCCATCCTTTTAACACAGGGTGGCCGATGTGAAAAATAAAATTCGCTACTGTCTCCCCCAACCATGCGACATCCTTAGTTACAATACTTCGAAGCAAATTGTCCTGGTTGGTCTGAAAATCCTGACCATCCAGCTCTGCCAGAAGGCTTTGCCGGAGCCGGTGGTACCTGTGCCGAAGCAGAGGCTGCCTGATCATGAGGGGTGGCAGGTATTGGCGTTGAAGCCCCAACCGCATAGGGCCGATCTGATTCTACCCGTATCGCCGGTGCTGGTGTGGCAGGTTCAACTACCGGCGGGATAGGTACGTTCGATGGGGCTCGAGGTGGTGGCTGTGGCGAGGGTTGCCTCGAGCTTTGTCTCGAAGCTTGGCTTCTGGACTTGGTAATACTACTTCACTGAGCTGCGATTCGAAGATTCCTGCGGTTTGCCACAGGGCTTACACCTCTAGATGTCATGGCTTCTTCGAATGCCACTGTCAACGGGGCTGGTTGAGGAACGACCAACACTTGCAATTGCTGTTCCAATTGTCTGACTCGCTCTTGCGATTCCAAGGCCGTCTGAGCGACTTGAGTCAAAATTGGTGCCATTTCCTTATGCAACATGACAGCCGCCATCTCAGATGCGTATTGTGGACGAGGCTCAATTGCAAGAGGTAGTGGAGGTGCTGTACGCATGTTGACATCGTTGTCGGAGTCTATCGAGTACCCTCCCTGAACAGCCAACTCCGAAGCTGTCAGGCATGCCCTGATCATTCGATCTGAAAGGGCTAATTTACGGTACTCTACCTGCTGAATTTTCATCGAGCGGTTGGCAATGGTTACCATCTCGTTTTGCCATTCGAGCTGGGTACCGGTGATGAAATGTCCCATAGAAGCCTTGGCTTCTCAAAACCTCTTGAGTACTTCTCTTACTATGTAGGGTTCAAACAGTTCCCTAGTGAAGTTGGCAAAGGTCATAGGAGTTCGTCTTTGTGGAGGGATTCTTTGTTCAACCGAAGGGTCATGCGTAAAACTTTGAAGAAAGGTAACAGAGTTCAATATTTCTAACTCCTGTACTTCTTCTGGGATGTCTGTGGGTTCTAGGTCGGCCATCTGCTCCTCGATAGACTTCCATCGTATTTCACGCAAATCTGCAATAGCATTATAGCGGGAAAGGTCATAGTAATACTCGACTACATCCATATCAGAAGACATTGTTCTTTCCACCCAATGCTTCTTGTACCAGACAAGTGACTCGTAATCAAACAAATGTCAAGATAATTGATTTCAACAATTCTCAGAAGAGAGTTAAGCGAGTGCGCTTAACGATATACTGTAACGGGGGCACCCTATAGAGAGGTGAACTCTAAGGTTGCGACCGCACCAAAACTCAAAGTAGAGGATAAAGATAGAGTAAATAATTCACAAAGAATAAAAACGGTTAAACTTAATATCGTTAAGCTGAAAGCTGCACTCAATAAGTTCTCTCGAGGAAAGTTGGTTATCGAAGTAGAATGCCAAATGCTTAAACTTAAGTAGATATCAGATTTAAGCCTTTAACATTCACCACTACTCCGACCTTTTGCGAGCACCCTGTCCTGCTCAGGGTTTATCCGAGGTCTACACTCTATCAGGAATTATCCTGCTGGAAGTGTCGGACCAACTCGGATACACTTAACTCCGTCAATAAGATGTGAGTTTCCGCAATGCATCTCCAATACAACCGCAGGTGGAAAAACTCTTCCTATCGAAGTCATACCAGTGGCTAACTGTTATGACAACAACCGGAGCCAATACCTAGGTGGAGGACTCACTGGCCCAGTGGTAGTTTCGTCTATTCAAGCTATGCAGTCCATCATTTTATCTACACGACTATCCAATGTGATAAATTGACATGCAACCTTCCCCAGTGAGATGTAGCTGATGGTTGGCTAAGTGGGCGCTACCCATAGCCAGCCTCTCGGGACATACTCTACTGTGATAAGACTCATACCTCTAGAGTCCAATAACAACCCATAGTAATGCTACAAATCAAGGGGAGAAGGTCCGGGCTGGTTACTGAGGTATTTGTCTCGAAAGCACTCTGGCCTTCTGCGACTACCTGAGTACCACTAGGAAGACTACCCTACAACCCGTAGGCTGGAATAGACTCCTAGATGCCCAAGAGACCATATGTGTGCGACCCCCATTTTGGCGGTTACCCATACCCCCCTTATATATCCTGCAAACGACATTCGGTCGGACGGACAGCGACGACTTATACGGTGTTACGGCAGCTGCTCCAATGACCTCCTTTTACTAGCAAACAAGCAACTACACCGCCGTCTGCCTATGACGCGCCGTTCCAACGCTGGGGCCAGAGAGGGGTGTTAGCTAAACCCGCCCAAGTTCAATAGCATGTTCGGGCCACTCTTACACAGGTGTGGGGCCTCCCCGCGCAGATGCATCTGCACCCAAGAACATCTAAGAGCCCATAGAATGTGAGGCAATCGACCTCTAAGTTCTAGGATGACTTTGCTGGTGAAGGTAGGGTAACTTGGACTCATCAGTAGGGTAACTGGGGTCCATGGGCATAATGACCAAATTCTCAAGGTAGGGTAACTTTGTCCTCTTATGCCCTTAACCGCTCTGTGAGTCCTCCAGTCGACCACACAAGTCGTCTCGGAGGTCCGTGTAACATTCCCCTAATTCTCTTGACTTTATGCGAATGTTCTCCCGAAAGGTTACCCTGCCTAATAGAGTGCCTCAAGGCTACTCAACTCCTTCCTAGGCTTTATCCGAGGTTTACCAACTATGCATATACTAAGTATACGAGACCATACCATCTCTGGTTACCACTTGGTATACCATTTGGGCTAAGGTGATAGTGATTGTAGCTACCTATCGTAGGGTCGTTACACTACCTAAGGACCTTTTGGAAGACTACCCCTAGGCAAAGATAGACTTCTAGGTGCTGGAGGGACCAGGTATGGGTAACCTCATATTTGGCTGCAACTCATACCCCCCTTATATATCCTGCAAATGACATCTGGTCTGTCAGATGCCGACCACTAATAGAGTGTTACGGCCTCTGCTCCAATGACCTCTTTTTACTAGAGAACTAGCAACTATATAGCTGTCTGCCCATCATGTGCTGTCCCAATGCTCGCGCCAGAGGGGGGTGTTAGCTGACCACTCTCTAGTTCAATTAGCATTCCTGGACCACTCTTGCTCAGGCTACCAATCTTTCTACACAGGTGCGTCTGTGCCAATCAATATCCAAAAACCCGTAGAATGTAAGGTATTTGCCTTCTAAGTTCCAGGATGACTTTGCCGGTGAAGGTAGGGTATCTGGTGTTCCAAGATATGGTAACTGGGACCCCTGAGCATGCCCAGGCCGAGGATTGATGGTTTTTGATATTTTTAGTAAAGAGAAAGATCTACCTTCCTTTGGTTGGTAGTGGTGGGTGACCACGCTAGAACAACTGTGTAATGTGGAAGTGTACTAAGAACTGGCGATAAATGAGTGAAGGGGAGGGATTATGGTATCGCGACAACTATGGCCGGCAAGTATCTCCTTAGCAGAGAGGGTGGGGAACGGGGGGTTAGGAGAGGCATGATAATGGACGGTCAGAACGGGCCATATCACAATTTATGACTAGAACCACCCCACTCAAAGGTGACTGAAGTCACGGAGCGAGGGCAGTTGTCATGAACTCAGGGGACAGAAAATGCCTGGGTATGAAACGGCTCATCTGTCGCGAATGTCGTATTGGGTGCCACACATTGCCTCACCTCACACCCTAGCTGTCGATTTCGACCCGTTTCCATTCACTTGTGATATTTATCGGGAATCGATTGCCTCGCTTGACATTGTGTTCTATGATTCTACAAGTATTGTTACCGATTTAAAAGGTTGTCAGTGGTTGTCAGTCCGTACTTTCTCAATTTTTTTCCCACTCATTTGCCAAGGGCGATCTTTTACGCAATCTGTGCGCACCTGGGTTCAATTTCTTCCAGAGGAGAGGTTCCTCATCCTCTATTTTCCTTCATTTCCCTCCAGTACCGGCCTCGTAACCAAGGGAGACTCAGAATTTCACACCTAACATATCGGGTGAGAAAGTTAGGATTTATTATGTCCTTTTAATAATGATGGCTTAAATTGAATTGAATTATGTAGTATTTGATTGCTCTGTGTTTATATAGTTTTTTTAACCATCAAATTTCTTGAAATATGCTGCTATACCGGGGCTTAACACATCACATGGCCTAAAGAATAAGGTGGTCTCAAATCGACTAGCATCTTTACATACTGGATAGTGAGCAGGATCAAAAGAAAATTGAGGATTAGGAACCTCTCTCCTGGAAGAAATTGAACCCAGGTGCGCACAGATTGCATAAAAGATCGCCCTTGGCAAATAAGTGGGAAAAAAATTGAGAAAGTACGTATTGACAACCACTGACAACCTTTTCGAAATCAGTAATAATTTAACTCCTACAAGAACCTGGGTCCCTAATCCACTTGATGCCACCTTTCTGCTTGCTCTATCCGTCTTTTATGACAATTTCCCCCTTTTTATGATGTTTTCCCTCTCTTTTCTTTCCCCATTATATAGCAGAAAGCATTGATTCCCCAGCAGCCTTTTTCCCCACCATAGACGAACCCACAAACGCCACTCATGCACTATGATACACCTATCATAACAAGCTCTTCCATAGCGTCCCTGCATTTTTAGCGAGGGCTTCCACTGCCTCCCTGGTTCGAACGAGTAGGCGACTGGTCCCCAGACCTCTCCATATATGAGCGGATCTGATCTCCCCATTCCGAACTTCCTAGCACTTGCAGTACATTTTGGGGTACGATATCGCTATCCGCTCTACTTCTTGATGGTGATCCACCACTTGCCGAAACACTCCCTGCTCGACTGATCCATCCGCTGGTAGTTGCTATCGGACTTAGTCGAGGGCTCCCCACTGGACTTCCACTTGGGCTCATGTTTGGGCTCTCGCTTGGTGAGAGGGGAGAACAATCTGCAGACCTTCCCCTTCCGGGTCTCTGTCGCAGAACAGAAGGAGACTCTTCTCCAGAGAAAGGCGACATGAAGGGATCAGAATCACCAAACTGCGGTGTACTCGAGGTCCCGAATATCTCAGGAGTTTGGCTATTGCCCACATGGTAGCTCAAGTCTAAGGGGGGTAGCGCTTGCCTTTTTGGGGTCGCTGGTCCCTGGCTAGGACCTGGTGATAAAGAGTAGGTGTTTGGTGGCACCTCCTCATCGTCTACCAATATCTGCGGCACATCTGGACTGACGTTCGGCCTGCTGGTGCTTGCGTCGTCGACAAATATCTGAGGGACGCGAGGCGCGCCAGATTGGGCCCTACGTCGATCTTTGAACCTCTTATTCCAGTATCTACATAGCAGTGAGCAGTGTGCCACCGAGGCCTTGTTCAATATTAGCCGATACTTACAGAGTTAAGAAGAAGTTTGTAACAATATTCCTCTGCACCTGCTCTTCTACTCTTTGCAATCGGTAGCGACGACGAAGATATTCCTCCAATCTAGGACACGTCAGAGGCTCGAATGACTGTTGCACGTAAGGACAGGTAATACCTCAAGCTCTTATTATCGTTGATAATTTTATAGTGTGCTAGTATAAGCAAAACAGATGTGAAGGATACCCCGTATTCTTTATTAGCCGACACGAGGCACTCTTCGTAAAACAGAGTGTAAATATGGCGTTGTCTCCGGATCTTGTGAATGGGGATCATTGCAATGCGCCTACTCAATGCATCCAAGTCCACACCCTCTATGATCCCGCGAGTTTCATTGTTACCACGACTTTGAGGATCCACTCTACAGTCATTCAAGATATCAGGCACTGTGAATGGTTCTTCGTAAACTCTCATAGCAAAGATGCCGGTCAGGGTCTTGGCAGTTTGTTAGTGCTCAACACTACCGGTCTCGGGACTTGTAATTCGCTAAATCCACTTACTCCTAGCAGCCTTGGAAAGTTCTCCTTCGAAATATATCCGGTTCCATCGGGATCAAACCGTTGCCATGCTTGTTTAAACTTTCTTATTTCTAGCCTAGAAACCACCGAGGAACCTCCGGAGCGTTGATAGACATAACTGAAGCTTTCGAAGATAAGTGAAATAAACTAGTGCAGGTTAATAATAGCTTTACAGTGGTTTGGAAAACCATGCATACCATGCTCACGAAGATATACATGCTCAAGATGTTCCATGATACGAATAGTGCACGCGCATATCCTTGGCTGCCACAGTCACTCTGGTAGAAATTATTTCCATGAACACAATCAGGATGGGTGACTTCGAAGTCGCTCATGATCTGATTCCAGCCCTCGCTAATTTCGGTTAGTCGCCTACCTATCAAGCGGGAAACAAATCGAGACCTACCCGCAGGTCATCCTAAATAATAAGATTAACGCCTTAGGTACTGTTCTGAAATTCATGTTCCCGTTCCCGTTTGGCCCGATCCTTGTGAGACCGAATGTTTGGGTGAGTGCAATGGCATAGACCAAAAAAAGCACAAACCAAGTCGCCATCAGGTTACCAATCGCGGTCAAACTCGCTCTGCGGGTGATTGTTAGAACTCCCTCACCAAGTATAAAGGGGCATCACTTACGCGGCAGTTTTAAAAAGGTGGTCGAGGTCGTCGTTTCGCGGGATCAGCATCATCACAATCTATCAATCGGTTAGAACTTAGAAATAATGATGCGAAAAGGATCTACGGGTGCAATCACAGAGACAAGGAAAAGCTTCTGCAATTGAATGAAGGTTCTTTCCTGGTATCCAGCAAGGAGCAGTAGGGTCGTAACAAAGGTTCCATTAACTGAGATGATTGCATAGATATCCCATCTACTTTTTAGAAAATTGGACCATGTCAAACCGATCACTCGGACAACCAAGTTTCCGACGAATATACCAGTGAACCCCAAGAAAATCCAATCTCTCGTACGGTCCAAAGCCGGGGGGGCGGGGTGGTACTCCAGTAATAGAAGTATTGCATGCAATACTAATACGACTGTGTATGTTCTTTGCCACCAACCGTGTTTATGGGTGGCCCTCTTGTAGCACCAACTCTTCCAGTCCAAGTCAGGACTATCCTTAGGGCGCCTCGAAGGCCTGATCTGGCGGAGGAGCTTTCGGAGCTCTAGCCAGGAACGCTGATCAGATGTCAAGAACGCAACCCCCGTTTGCTCCGTGTAGTTTCTCATAAACACAGAGACGAACAATGTCTACCAATATTAATAAGTGATCAAACCTGCCCGGAGGGCATTACCAGGACTTACCAGGACGAAGACAGCACCAAGCAAATTGAACGCAAGAAAGAATATCGAGTTGGCCTGTGAAGAAAATGGCTGAGGTTGTTTGCCTAGATACCGCGATTAGCAGTGCCAAGATTATATCGACAGAAATATCGTACCTTTTCCGACAATAGCTTGGGCGTCGAACATGACACCCGTCCATCCCTCCTGGGACACAATCTGGAAGAGAATAAATAGCGAGCTTCCAAAGTTGTCGAAATTGAAGTAAGGATTGTCCACAGCCCTTGGTGCCAAAACTTCCCAATCGTAAGGGGTGCTAGAATATTCATGAACGCAAGATGTTAAGTTGACAATTTCCTCAGAGTCGTCATTACAAGTATCCAATAATCCGGAAAATAGGTTTACTCCGTAGATAGCGAACGGGATGATCAAACTGAGTGAGACAAATGCTGCGGAAAGGATTTTTCGTCCACCAAGGACAACGACGGAATGAAACGTATTCTGGGCAGCGCCGCTGATGTTCAGTAATCGTAGGGCACGAAGCGCCTTGAATGCTCCAACAGCTCGTGAGATCTCGCCTTGATTTCTAAAGGAGGTGATGACACTGATCCAGAGGGTAATCAACACAACACAATCTATCACACCCCAGGATCCCCGAAGATATGCGTTTGGTGTCCATATCAACCCGTCGGCGACGATTTTTATGAGGGACTCAATTGTGAAGAGAGCAACAAATCCAGCATCGGCGAACGTGAACCAATTCCTTAAGGAGCTGCCATTCCTCTCGAAGTATTCTTTCTGATATAGGGGTGTTGTTACGCAGGCTATGATGACCATAGAAACGATGGCACAGTAGACCAAGATTGAGAATGCATAACTGAAAGGCGTGTAAGGCTGTAACCCATCGTAACGAATATTAGCACGACTAGGCCCTACCATCCTCTGGCAAAGACGTCTTATCGGATTAGATGGCCTAAAGATATGCAACGAGACATTGTAGTTGGGGTATTTCTTCAAATATTCCCGTTGGGCCTTTCTTCGCCGCTCCTGTTCCGTTACCACTTGTTGTGCCATGGCTGTCGGGGTCAGATCTGCAATCGATCGTGACGAGCTAAGTGTATATTAGCATGTGCCACAGGGCGGACTAGGGTGGAATCCATACGTGAATGAGTAGAATGGGTTAGGCTCCTTTTCACCTAAAACGCCTAATAACCTGTTCTTCATTCTCTCCCATGGCCTTTGTTTTGCTTCTCCGGTGCGGCGAGCGCCCTCAGCAGCTGTGGCATACAGAGGCTGGGCTCTGGTAAATGGTTGACGGGGTTGTTGGGCCCCTTCGTCTAGGAACGATTCAACGACAGCTGGCTTTGTTAACATCTCAAACGCAGCCTGTCGGGAATGGGGCTCTTTGGTTTTCTGTTTCCCAAATCCAAATATGCTCGATAGTGATATTCCCTGTGATGGGGCTGAGTAATCCTTGTTTTGCAGGAAAGCCTTAACCTGATAAATCCGTTTCTCGTCTTCTGTAACGTCAAAATTCTCTTGGACGACAGCAATAAACATGTTCAATACAATGACTTAGGGATATATCAGTAAATGCCAATCCAGAGAGGCCAATGCTAACTCACAGTTCCCAAGGATGAACCACCCAATAAAGAATATCGCAGTTATCCATCCAACGTTATAGGGTCTCTGCACATCGGTAGCCATATAGAGGATCGTCGTCCAGTCCTCGCTAGAGAATATCTGATACATGCCCAAGAAAGCGTTGAAAATGGTGTGAAATGATGCTGCGGTAGTGTGACCCTGGTACTCTTCCGGAAGGTCCCCGCGAACAATTTGGACAGCAAAGATGGCGCACAAAAACGTGAGGAGCAACACGAACATGATCAAATTGGTTAAGCCGGATACATTACCAATGACTTTAGACTAAACGGCGCTAGATCAGTAACTCCAATCACAAAATCGGACCATGAGTTTCCCACCAAAAGGTTACGAGTGATAGGGATGGCCCAAACAACACGATACACTCGAAGGATTTGAAAGAGCGTGAGCCAGTCGTAGATTCTCCCAGATCTGTGAACGAACGGGATTTGGATAGCACATGTGATAAGAGCCAAGGCGAGATCAACCAGATTCCGGGTTTTCCTGTGAAAGTTGCGCCAATCTGCCATAAACCTAAATAAAATCTCGAGTACTAGCACCAAGGTGACACCAAGTTCCACGGTGTCTTCCACTGTATTTAGCATCTCCTCTTCTGTGGCCAACTATCGACGTACCTATAACGGTTTCCCGTCCGCGACCCATATCTGAGCTACGGAAAGCTTGGGCAAAGATGCCGACCGAGATGAGCGTGACCCATACATAAAATGTCCGATCGTATGCCCTTTTCAAGGGGTTAGGCTTTCGAACAACCTCCTCTGCATCTACCTTGGGAGAGGTGCTAGGCAATCCTCATTAGCGGCGGCAGGGAAAACGACCCGAGGGTCCCTTACTCTTCTTCAGCAGCAAATGCACTCTTCCTTGACTCTTCACGAATAACCTGGAAGGATGATGTAATAACAGCGATTAACTAATAGATTCGATATATTAGCAACGCAATCAGCGACCAGGTAAGATTCCTAATAACATACTAAATTTGCTAACCAAAACGCCAAGATGACAATACTGTTTTAAGGTTAGCGTGAGCATATGGTCAAACAGATGAGAAATGGTCATACCCGCAAGCAAAGACTGGATTACACAATCAGCACCACACCCAAATCAGAGACTTAAACCGGTTATTGAGGGACTTACATAGAGCAGACGTCAAGTAGTCGCTATCAGCCATATAGTAGAGCAGATTTGAAAAGGTATTCGCAGTCATGACCACAAAAACCAATTCCAAAGACTGGGCAATGTTATCAAAGCTAACTGTTCCTCCATAAGGATTGCTACTGGAAACACAGACTGAGTTGATAGGGCATATATATCCTTTCGGGAATATCGCCCCGGGCGTGCCATCCTGATAGATGTAAGGTTCCTCTAGTCCAGTGAGCCTATTCCGGTGACCTCCACAAAATTGGAATTCTTGCGTAAAGTTTCTCTGGACTCCCTCCGGATCAACCCATACACAACTTCTCCTAAAAGAACTCTTGAAGCTCTGAACACCAATAATAGCAAATATAAGCCAGAAGAATCCAATGAGCAAGGCCACATTGACAAGCAGAGGTGCAGCCTTCTTTAAACTCCTTAGAATCACAGAAGTACCACTGGTGATCCCCAACAGCCTAAGAATACGAAGACAACTCATCATCCGAAAGACATACAAATGTCGTTCCGCCTCTACGCCAGTTATACATAGCCACAATGAAATCCAATACGAAATGACGGCAACAAAATCCAAACGGTTGAAAGAGTGACGCAGAAATGCACGCCGTGCCATTCGCAGCCGGGCTTGGCATTGACCATCCGCCTGAATAGCGCTATCAGCGAGTTGTAAGTTACTCGTGAGTGAACGAAGAAGAGACGGAGGTTGTTCAAGCCGTGATGGCGACGGGGCTCTGACAGACGGCTTCCTTCTAGGGGATAGCAGCTTGTGAGTGTTTTCCATTATTCGCCGGCGAAGCTCACCCCTCCCTTTCGGGTCATTTCCTGCCCGGGGATTCAGGAACACCCCGGAAACAATGCACCGAGCGATGATTTCAACCCTTGATGACATTAGTCAACTTTCATGGTGGAAGTGAGGGGTTATTTCTTACGTATAGATACTAAAAAGGACAAGCAAAGCATAGTCGATATTCGAAGTTCCCCAACGCATAGTTCGAGGATCGTTATAAATACTAGGGGCAGCGTCAATGGTGAGGAGAATGGTTTGGATTAATATTAAAAGCAGAATTAACGGTTCGGTAGCACTAAGTTTATGTAAGTTACAGCTAGGTATTAAAGCTACAATCTAAGACAGGTGGCTTACGGGTGAACTAGGACATCACATAAGAAAAGTCGTAGACGGTTGGTCGGAGAAAAAATTCGCAAGGTTTTGCCTCTCAGCGGGTTGGAATTAGCATGCCATGGGCCCTCGGCTGGGGTAGGTGCTGGTCTCCTAAGAGGAGTTGTGGGCTTCTCTTCAGCATCAGAAGCATCAAAGTCATCATGAGGGTGGATTTGGATGGCAGGTATATTTGGGCGGACTGGTCCATCAGCATGGGATTTCGAAGAACTCCTCCGACGTAGGGCTTGAGGAACAGCTTCCGGGTCATTGCTAAGGTTAACTACTCGTTGTGACATGTTCTGGACAGCGACGGAAACCCGCCTCACTGGGGATGTTCCAGGTGATAAGGATCGGCCCTTCGATAACGATCCAGACCTAGATGGAATTCCGCCAGCAACGGATCCAGACCTTGAGCGAGTCCCCATCTTCCCTTTAATTGCACTTGGGCCCATACCCTCTTCCGCGGAAAGTAAATCATCGCCTAATGACGGCCCTGGCCCAAACCTGATTGATCGACTGGATTGCTGCCTCCTATGCCCAACGCTCAAATCAGATCCACTTATAGGTTGCACATTGCTTGGATCTGTCAGTCTAGCGGTGTCGTCGTCGTCGGCACTATGATATCGACGAACTGGTAAAGGCTCATCGTCGTCCGATACTGCCCATGGAGATATTGTTTGTTCCAAGTTCCGAGGGGGTAGCCAACTACCCCTCCGAGGACCGCTTCGCCTCCTCGAAGCATCGACAAATCCTTCTGCAAACTCAACAACGTTTGGCATCTCCCTTTCCCCATCATCATATTGTGGAAGCTGTAAATCTGGAACCTCCGGTCTTGGCGGCAATCTATCCTCTGGCACTCTATCATAGCTCCTCCCATGCCTATGTATTGAAATCCTCCGTCCAATCTCAGCCCCCAAATTTGTTGTTCCCCGTAACAAGGACCGCGACCTCCCAACGCCAGAGCTCAACCCGATGGCGGTAGAGTCCGATTGCTGGGCAGTGGGAGTCCGTGAAAGGTCCTGAAGGGGTATTGGCTCAGGGGAAGGAGGTTTGCTCGGGTTGCGGCTATTGGAAGGCATTAAAGACTGTGATGGTGATTGCAGCGAACACTAGAAGAGTAAGAAGTCAGGAAGCTACAATTGGTGGTCGTGAAGGGTGGGGAGGTGTTGTAAACAATGAACCGGTAAGCGAGCGTCGAAGAAGTGCGAAGGGGGGAAAGGACACACAGGAGGGAAAAGGATTGTGGAAGGGAAAGAAACAATCATCAAGGATCAAGAGAAGGGAAGGATCAAGAGAAGGGAAGGATCAAGAGAAGGGAAGGTGTGACTTGAGCTCAAGACCATTCAGAGAGAGTGGAGGAGAGGCGGCTCAACACATACGGGAGGGCAGCTGAAGGAAAAGAAGAAGAAAAATACAGCCCGGTGATAACTTCGGAATTGCTGGAGAAGCGGAGTTTCTCCCAGATGAAGAATCTTTGGAGAGGTTCACCCCCAGCAATTGGCTGAAGGTGGCTTGTCAGCACCAGCAGCTGCGTCCATAATGTGTCAAGCAACACACGCAAACCGTTTAACGGTGCCAAGGTGCCCGCCACTTTGAGGGACTCGAAGAAACCACCAAAGTTTGCGGCACGTGAGAGGAAGGCCTTTGCCACAAATTGTGACTAAGCAAGGATTTTCACACGACTAATAGCTAATCCAATCACAGGGAAGAGTTGCGCAACACTCAACACCAAAGATTTCATCTCGACCTCGGTCATCACCCACCCCTACAACACCTCACCTCACCCCACTTTACCACCTCGGCTGATATGGCTTCCCAGCCAGGAGGAGAAAACCCAGGGTCACCTTTGACCGGCAAATTCGAAAATAGCCCATGGTTCCAGGAATTTCTTGCTGGAATCAGAGGTGTAGCACCTGCATTATCCCTACCAGATGAATCACCTCTTAGGGAAGAAATCCTTAATCCAACTGAAACGGAACTCTCGGGTAGCGAGGTAGTGAACATCACATGCCAGATCGAAATGTTCACGATGATGGTAGGAATGAGACAACAAATACACGAACTGACAAACAGAGTCACCGAACTCGCTACCACAGTGAAAAGTCTATCAAACAATGCCAGAGACCTCTCCACAAATGTGGCAGCATCGACGGCAAAAATCATCCCACAAATCAGCACAGCGCAGAAACAGTCTTCCACTTATACTGAGGCAGCAGCCACTTCTAGGGAAACGCCTGCTCCGAAGACACCACCCAAAGGGAAGAAGAGATCGGCGACTATTGGCCCAACTCCCCCCAAAAACCCCAAGCAGAAGCAGAAAAAGGAGGTCAAAGCGCAGGAAGATGTGGCTGAACCGGCTAATGACACCCCAACCCCCCCTCCACCACCTGCTGCACGCCCAAAGACCATTACTATAGCAAGGAGGTGCATCTACTCCACCCACGCTACACCCATATCCCTGCCTAATTCAGCCAGACTTGAGCCACAGATTAGCATTGCCATCGCTAAAGAACTTCAGAAGGGTGGATGCTCTGCCCCCACCAACCTGCAAATACAGATTAATGCCACCGCCGGTACAGAGTCTCTCACGACTCCACCGGGAGCTGAATACATCGAATACACTAGCTACCTAGCCCCCATGACTACGGCTCTGAACCCCGTGCTCCCCGAGTGTTCACAGGACTACATGGAGTTTAGAAGGGCCCCTACCGACTCACAGGTTGTGATACACAGGCTCGCTCTCAAAGCAACATCTAACGACAAAGAGACCATGCTTTCAGTTATGAAGGAGTCTCTCTTGGTGGGACAACAAGTTAATGTCACTACGGCTAGGTTTTTGCAGAAAGACCCAGAGATTAGGCTTCCCAAGAAGTATACCTTGGTGGTTGTATCTGTCCCTACCGATGAAGTGGACAAAATCACTCCCTCTGTACTGATTCACGGCTGCTACAAGGCTTCTGGACTAATGTGGCACTCCAATCCAATAAAACAATGCAAGAAATGCTATCAATACGGACATCCTGAAGAAGGATGCAAGGCTACCTACCACACCTGTTCTATCTCTGCTGGTGAACACAGACTGAAGGAGCACAAGTGCGCTTCCCCAACTTGCCCCAAGAAGGGCGATAGGAAGATCATCGCAGACTGTTGCCCTGTTACACTGTCCAAGTGTGCACCTTGTGGCAGGAACGACCTGGTGTACTCCGTTGAATGCCCTGTTAAAATCAAGGCCAAACAGGACGCCAATGAACAATACGACCGAAGATGAGCCTCCCAATCTTCTGAGGGTATGGACACAACCAAATAACCATGATTGAGTCACAGAACTCAGATGGTCACACTCCTTTACATTGTTTTTCTATAGTACAAGGTAATTGCAGGGGAAGCAATTTGGTGTTTTTAACTTTATTTTCGCTCATTAGGAATAGGAATGTTTCTTTTGTGTGTTTACAGGACCGTCCTTTGTTTCAAGGTAGCCCACTCAGGGTGCCTGGTTTTCAATGTTATGTTTCAAATGTTTTTGGTTTTAAGAAAAGGGTGGCTACTTAAGTTAACCTTTTATTGGCGAAAGATTTTAATTATTTATATTTTTCTCCTACTGTTGATGTTCTTCGGTTGGTTTTGTCAAGAAATGACGGAAGGCCGGTGCTTGGAGGATTTGATAGTTTTTCCTTGATTAATACTTATAACAGAGAGGTGGATGGAGTTAACACTGTTAAAGCTGCCGACCTGTTTATGAATGATTTTCATCCCTGCCTTGTGGTCGGGGACCTCAACGTACATATGCTTGACACGGACCCTACTGGGAACATGTTGAGCACTAAACGCCGCAAGGGAGAACAATAGTTTAGAGTGGCGGGGCTGCGGGGCTTTGCCATAATCAACGAACCTGGAGTCTACACCAGGACACCGGACAACAGAAATGACACAGACCTTCCGTTATCGACTACACCTTGGCCAACAGACAGTTAGCCGATTTTGTCAAAACGTGGAAGACTAATCTCCCTCATACTAGTTCTGACCATGCGGCCATAGTTACTTCTATTACCTCCACCCTATATGTCACGGCTAGGCTCTCTCCTAACTGGGGAAAGATAACCTGGAAAGTTGAAGGCAAACCAAAGGCTGTGATCAAAGAGGAAATTAGGAAACTCATGGGCTCAACAGTTAATAACGAACATGCGACCTCATTCAAATGGTCTATGGAGACTGAACCTGAAAATGCAGTTGACGACTTTGATTTCAATTTGTCTCTCTTGATCCACACGATCAAGAAACATGCACACCTGAAAAGACCATGTAAATGGTCGAAGCCTTGGTGGACACCAGAACTCACACAGCTTAGGAAGGACTTCACGTGTGCCGAGAGAAAGGCCAGGATGAACCCCGCCCTAACCCAGGACAGGAAAGAAAAGAAAAAGGCCTACCAGGCTAATGTCAAAAGAGCTAAAGCCGCTCACTGACGAACCTTCCTTGAAAATGCCAAGAAAAATGATATCTGGACGGCACATCAATTCACAAAGAAAAGACTAGATGTTATGGTACCGGGTGGACACGCCCACGTTAGTGCAGTTTCACTTAACAAGTCAATTATCCAACACTTCTTCCCACCAAACCCTCGCCCGGTCACCCTTCAGCTACCAGCTTTTGTTAGACTAGAAGAAAAAGAGAAAGTCGATGCAACGGAGGTCTCCCAGGCTCTTCAGAAATGCAGCAACAACTCTATTCCAGGACCGGATCAGGTGTCATATGGAGTCTGGAAGGGAATAAATACTGTCAATCGCCATGTTATCCCTAAACTCATTAACCACCTACTCTCCTGGTCAATCCACCCACCCTCACTCATGGACTCGCTAGGCATACTCCTCCCCATGCCTGCCAAGGGGGAATATGTTGCATTTGCTAGCTATAGGGTCATAGCACTCATGCTGACCTTTTCAAAAATAGCGGAGAGGATTATCAACCAAAGACTCATCAAATTTGCCAAACTCAATGGCCACTACTCGCTAAGGCAGACAGGAAGCCTACCGCAGAGAGCGACATTCGACGCTGGCATTTCACTAAGACATTGGGTACAAGAGGCACAAGCTGCCGGCCTCAAAGCCAGGACTATGTTTCTTGATATCAAAGGCAGATTTGATAACGTGGACCATTCCACCCTGCTATGGAGGCTACAGACCACAAGTGTACCCGACTACATGGTGAAGTGGATATCCAATTTTATCTCCTACAGACAATGCACTATTGTCTTCCCGGGTTCTCCTAGGGAGATGAGAGGTAACAACACCGGAATACCACAGGGTTCACCCCTTTCTCCCATACTCTTCGTGTTCTATGTTGAGCCTCTTCATGACTGCATAGATCCTAACAGAGAATTCATTTCGTCCTACGTGGACGACATACAAACTCCGGTCAGTTCCAATTCCTGGTGGATGAACTCTAAGGTTTGGGAAGAAGCGTTTGTGAGGATCAAAAATATTGCGACCTCCCTTGACTGGAATTTTCAACAGACAAAACGGACCGGATACACTGGCGGACCCCTAGAGAGAAAGTAGCTAGGAGTGAACATCCAATAGTGGTTGACGGTGAATGCATAAAACCGGCACCCAAATCGGTCAAGTGGCTGAGTCTTCACTTTGAAAATATCCATGTGCCATGGACCCACTAGGTGAATAGACTCGCCCTTGTGCAAGCTGCCTTTGACAGGATCAAGAGACTGTCTTCACCAGGCGGCAGGCTTACACTGTACAGTGCGTGAAGGATGGCGAAGGCAATTATAATACCCACACTTTTATATGACATGGAGTTTCTTGATTCAAGTGCCACCATGAGACACAAGATGGAAGTGCTACTAAACCGAGTTAAGCGGTGAATCACTAACTGCTTCTATTCCACAAACACCAATGTCCTGTCTGCTGCAGCCTGTATAATGCCAGTGGACCTGTACCTCGAACAGATACGCGATATGGCTGCCATCCGGTGGTCAACCCTTTGCCTGACAATAACATTGCAACGGCCCGTTTTCCACCGGGCTTCCCTCTACAGGACAGTTTCCGTTTTCCCTCCAATCGGAGGGCTGCTTTTGCAAAGGCCGGAGGCATGAAACCAAAAACGTGGGACTCAACTTCCTACACATCGGTCAAGAGGATTCTCCCTATAGACGATGTGGCCAGGAGAGCAAGACTCCTCTTTTCAAAGTGGCCTGTCCCTCGAAAACCAATCGTATGGTCACCACCTGACCCTGACGAGTGCGAATACTACAACAACACTCTGAAACAGGTCCGAGGGCGTATACACCAGAAATGGAAACCACTCCACTATCCCGAATACTATGGCTATAGGCCCACGTTCAGGACGTGCTGGCGTTTTATGACAATCAATAAGTTTGCCGCCTCCTGTCTACATCAGATGAGGGCTTGCAAGAGCTACCTGAAGGCATAGAAGGACTGGAGGAATCCGGATGCAAGCATACTATGTCCAGGATATGAGAACGAATCTGAAACCTTCGAACACGTTATAGCCTATTGCCAGGCCCTCGCTAGCGCCAGGGCTGGGCAACCTGATGAAATCTTTGACATCTCGCTGGAGTCTTTGATTTGGGCCGAGAATAAAAAAGGGTGGGATTTGATGAAATGTTTGATTTCTTTTATTTCATTAACTAAGTTAAATTTTCCTAGTACTATGGATGTTTTTCCTTTTACAAGAGCTTCACAGATACAGTCCTGATTGAAGGAGGACGATATTCAAGGAATCTTGATAACAGGAAATGTTCACAGTGATTTCATACCATTAGGTGTTTTTGGTTTTGTTTATGATATTATTTCTTTTGTTGTATTTTGTTTTGGGTTTTTATTTGCCATGAGATTTTTCCCGAATGCAGTGGTTGGACCCTGGGGAGTGCTAGTCATGTACCTACAATCATACTAAGGATTTAACAAAAAAAAAAACAAGTTGTGAGTCACAATCAAATTATCAGTCATGTGTTTCACAAATGTGATGCACTTAATAGCCTGTTCCTCTCCTATTTCGCTATCGCTCATAGTTGTGGAAAGCAAGTGGGACGTGAAAGCAAGTGGGACGCAGTGGCTTTTTCTTTTCTTTGAGTCTAAATGGCTTACATAATACTATTGATCTTTTTTTTTTTTGTTAAATCCGTGGTATGATTATAGGTACATGACTAGCACTTCCCAGGGTACAACCGCTGCATTCGGGAAAAATCCCATGGCAAATAAAAACCCAAATCAAAACAAAAACAAAAGAAACAATAGCAAAACAAGAACCAATAATACCAAAAGGCATAGCATTAAAGTTAACATGTCTCTATAAAAACCCTTCATGTATTCATCTGGTATCATGCGACTGAAACCAGCTTATCAGATTGAATCCCCCTCCGCACCAGAGAGTACTTGACAACTCACAGGACTGGCCAATCCTCAAAGTGGTGAATAAAGAGCTATTGGTGAGCAGGTTTTGTGCATTTTGGCCCAGGCCCGGACAATAGACATAAGAATGAAGCCGGCCTGTATAGGTGTGAGACAGCACTGGCTGTCGAGTGCCAGGCTGCAGGGTATATGAAGAGGAAGCAGTAGGGTGCGAGCCAGTAGTAGGGTACAACCCAGCAGTAGGGTGCCATCCGGGAAGTTGTATTGCCCACAGTACTTCATACACAAGTGCTTGTGATAGGACATTGTGTAAGGTAATCGACGGGTATGGTGATGTTAGACAAAGGTAAGGAAGCACTGCCGGTTGTATGCTTGGTAGTAGGAGGGTGTCAGTCATAGTGTTTTATCCCACAAGGAGGCAATCCCAGTACACTTATGAAGCTGCAAGTTCAGTGGCCGGGTAGGATAGTGCGATTTGTGTCGTGATGTTTAACCTGGTTTCGACCTTCCCAAATAGGAAGGCGAAAAGCGGGGGAGGAAAATTGTGGGAAAGGAGCTTGCATAATACTGTTGATCCTCTTTCATACTTATATATAATCCACCACTGGTCTGCATTTATATATGGAGTGTGCAGAGTAAAACCTAAACCAGGAATTTAGCCATTTTCAAATGATAATATCATCAGCCAAGGCCACTCAGGGGACTCCAAAAATCCACTATATTGTTCTCCTTCCATTTCTCTACACAGTAGAGTATTTCTTGAGTTGTTTATGCAGCTGAGTAGTTGTGCATAATGGTTTGAAATAAGGCACTTTTGGTGGGAAGCAGGACAAAGTATTACACACAGTGACAACTTGAATGCCAAGATAGAGCACTACATTGATTAGTAATTCACTTTTGTGCCAAGACTTCAATATAGTGTTTGCATAATACCAAATAAAACCTATAACATATTAATTTGAATTTATAATAAACCTATCTTTTGATCAATATTTGTCTCTAAGTGGCAATAAATATAATCTAATATTATAAATATTAGTTTAATCTTTTCTCATATGATATTATAGATATTATGCTATTGTCCACGCTCCGCGCCCTCTATTTTCCTCCCGCTTAAAATACTTACCGCTTTCGGCCAACATAAACCTCAGGGTTTGGTCTTTATTTCGTCACGATACATCTATTTTGGCTTTTCACTTGGGCTTCATTTTCAAGTGAAATATATATTTCACCTTT
>Ga0307509_10003416_pt1 | contig 24150 bp, 22 predicted proteins | sample 10_EM_MG_FD_202245 | JGI IMG/M metagenome (GOLD analysis project Ga0307509, IMG submission 202245) | Populus trichocarpa ectomycorrhiza microbial communities from riparian zone in the Pacific Northwest, United States - 10_EM | ecosystem: Host-associated > Plants > Roots > Unclassified | place... | reverse complement strand
CTGGGGTATCGGGGTTGACATCTTTCTGCCCCAACAGTAGCTTTACTATTCCCTCATGGCCATTCCCGGCAGCCCAAGAGAGCGGTGTTTGGCCATACGTGCCTGGGGTATCGGGGTTGACATCTTTCTGCCCCAACAGTAGCTTTACTATTCCCTCATGGCCATTCCCGGCAGCCCAATAGAGCGGTGTTCGGCCATACGTGCCTGGGGTATCGGGGTTGACATCCTTCTCCAACAGTAGCTTTACTATTCCCTCATGGCCATTCCCGGCAGCCCACGAGAGTGCTGCCCGGCCCCACCTCGCGTCCGGCCCATCAGGTTGAACCTGTTCTTCTTGCAAGAGCACCAACACCACCTCTTCATGCCCATATATTGCAGCCCATATGAGAGGCGTCATGCCCAGACTATCTCTTTGGTTCACATCCCATCTGTCCATATTTATCAAGATCCTTGCAATTTCAGCCATGCCGAAGTAAGAGATACAGTGGAGCGCCGAAAATCTCTCGCAATCAGGAGCACGACCCATAAAAAAATATTTTCTCATGAGCTCCCCACCGATATATTCAAACAGGGTTTTTGCAGATATGTGACCATCGAACTGACTAAGTAACTGGAGCGCTAATGTTTTTGCACGATCTGATGGCTCCATTCGCATGTGCGTTCCCCAATATAAAGAAGAATATTCAAGAAAGGGTGTGCCTAGGGGGTGAGAGGAGGAACCGGCTGAAAGATCCTTGGTGTGCTGGAAATTCAGATAGGTTACGCAGGTTTCCGCGATCGTCGAGTGGGCTCCGTTAAAGAGGTCGGGATGTGTACAAAGATACTCTTGGAGCGTAAAATGGATCAACCTAGCAGTCGAGGTACCCTTTTCTATAGTCGCGAGTCCTTGACAACAGCCTAGCAAAGTCGATATCGCAGGCATATCATCACTATCGAAGTCATTTGACCCTATCCGGATTGCCACGGCGCGACATATCTCCTCCACTCGCAGAGGCCGCCTCGAATGGGAGATCCACATCAAAACGGCCATCCCTAGCCTTGCTTTCTCTCCACCTTGGGCCTTTATCCTTCCTAACGTTGCCTCGTACGCCCCCCCCAGGTCTACACCATTCCCCATTGCTCTGAGCTTTTTTCTCCTCCGAGATATAGTCGTCTCTTGTAGAATTGTTTCGATGCTTAAGAATACCAGCAGGAATCTAGATATAATATCTTTTAGCACACTGCTTTAGGTATCTTTACGAGTGTCCCCTTCCTACTTACATTTCTGATATTGTTTCAGGAATCTTCCTTATAATTTCCTCCTCTAAACTCTCGTCCATTGCGTCCGGAATCGTATCCTCTTCCAGTTTCACTCGGAGGAATGCGACGACACCATCCTTGGTAGGTTTTATGGATCTAATTGCTATCCTCCCCGCAAGCTTCTTCTCAACCTCGCCCATGATATGCGGTCTCCCGGTTAGAAATAGCCGAGCGCGGGGCGACATTTGGAGGATCTGGTTGAGTGAATGGAGAAGCTTCACCCGATGTCTAGCCGGATACTCATCCAAGGCGTCAAGGCATATAAATGTGAGTCGTAAGGTCGCAATATCCTGCAAGAATTCCACAATCTCTGAGAGCTGCAGCTTCTGGCCGCCAATCACCTTCCCTTGGTCCCGAAAAGCCCTAACTATCCTTCCTGGAACCTCCTCCAGCCCACCAACAACCTGTTTCAGCACCGAACCCAAAATCGCATCGGGGAATTGCTCCTGCTGATCGGCGAAGTCGAAGTAGAAGCACGCAACAGCAGCGTTTTCCTGCACGGCCTGCTTGCATAAGGCATCTATCACTAACGAGCTAACATCACAGCCTATTAGCACTACTTTTATTTCTTCGTGTATATTTTATCTCACCTAATGTAGCTCTTGCCAACCCCGGGACCTCCATAGCAAAACAACGCTGAACCATCGCATTCACCCCCACGAATATCACCAAACCAGTTCCGATATTCCTCAGTTTGCAAGAGCCAGTCTCCCACATCGTCAACCCTGCGGGTCCGAATGTCGTGGTGCCGTCTCTGGGGCTCAAGTGGAGATAGCCAGGCCATAATTTGGGACTTCTCGTCAGCCACCGTACAGTTATTCCACACATTGTTAAAAGAATTGGTATTATTAAAAGAGTCGTTGATATTTTTGTTGATGTAGTGCTGAGACATTTTGGATTCGTCGCTGTTTTGAAGGTGGTAGAAAGCAGCTTGTGGAGTGATTTGAGGTAGAGTGGGTTGGGGTGATTCCTGGAGGGAGGGGGAAAGCGGGGCCTATGGTGATTTCGAAGTCCTGTGGACAAAGTGCTTGACCAATCAATCAACCCGATAACGGGGGACAATTTGCGAAATCCACATGAGTGAGCGCCTCCATACAGGTGTGCGCAAACCCCAAGTGGCTGATTCGAAATCGGACTGGAACGAGAGTAATCAAGATTTTGTGCTATTGGCACTACTCGAGTACCCGTAGTGGCAGCGTTTGAATTACAAGTACGAGGCATATTGTAATAATTCAAAAGCACAAGACCATGGGGCGCTCCAGAAAGGAATCAGCCCTTTTGCGCTCGCACAGATTTATCTCGAACGGCCTTCCTGGCCTCCCAGCCAGCACCAACACTGCCCCCAGTGTCCCCATGCCACACAATTTCAATCTCTTTCATGCAAATCTGCGCATGCCCACAAACAGTTTTTCCAGCGAACCACTAAATTCCACCCCATTCGCATAAGGAAGGGAGAAAAAATATCTTACTAATCTACTAGCCTTTGAAAATCAACAAGGAACATTCCATAATAGCGATGATTTCCCGGGAAGCAGATTCACAGGGCCACCCGGAAGTAGCTCCCCACTCCTATAAACTCTAACCCCCCGTTAAGTGAGCATTGGTTGAGAACGAGGCATAGGACTGTGCTCTACAGCCATTAGTGGAAAATCAGATGTCCTAAGGGACTATTTTCTCTAGCAGCGCTAATATCAAGGTCACCAGAGGTACCACAAGTACAATTCTCACAAGCACTATACAGTACAACCTCCAAGTCTCCACCCCACGACCAAACCGGGCGGGTGACGAACAGGGACCAGGTGGGTGCCAGTAATCTTTTGTGACCCTAACCTTGATGATTTACTCTCTTGACCCACCATTCCGTATACACCTGTTTGCCACCTGTCCAGTTCCACCTCGGGCATAGTTAGGACTAAAGACAATGCGGCGGCGGAGCAGGTGTTTGTGCATGGCAAAGGCTTGGGACAGACTTTCAATCTTGGCCAGAATATTCTTGAGAATGCGTGGGTTTGGTGCCGCAAGTTCCGGCAAGCAGATCTGACCACTTCAGTGTAGGTCATGTTGGGGATTGCGGACTGTATCGACGAAGCCCACAAGCGCAACGACCTGAGCAAGCAGATTAGGGAGTTTTGACGAAAGGGCAGCCCGAGTTGAAAGGTTGACTGGAGAATTTAGACTTGGTCATTTTTTGTCGCCGAACAGCCCGCATTTCGCGCAATGAAAGCTCTTATGGTCATAAGAGAGAGACCTCTGAAGCGGTAGCCAGAAGGCACGAGGAGTCCTCGAAACTGAAAACCCAGGGTCTTGAGTGAAAATCCACTCAAGGCTGGTGAGAATTTGGAAGAGGAAGTCATGAATTCCGGTGGGGCATTGGATACAACTAACTTTGAGGAACGGGCGTTTGCTTAGCTCGATTGATTGGATGGTTTTACATGGAGACGCAGCCTACCGGTATGACCGTTATTGCTACCGGTATTAGATGAGCGGGCATCAAGGAGGGCGTTTTCCGCATTCTTGGCTGCGACGGGCCATCATTTATCTTAGTTATTACCTTTGTCACCGCAAGGGAAGAGGACTAACGGAGACTGGGGGCGTGATTTCCAGTGTGATATAATAGCTAAGTGCTGTTCTACTGCCAAGATGGCCCTTTTCTTATTTCCCTCATCCTACCGTACCGCACACGGGCAGTGCCCGTTTACGAGTAGTGCTTGTAGCCCTATGTAAGCGATAACGGTTGAATAATACGCAAGGCCATGACTGAGTACGAGGGGCTCTAAAAGCACTGTTAAGCCATTTTTATGAAAAAGCGGGGGCACTTCTGCACATAGTTAAATAAAGCGTGTGCCTTCATTTTGATCCCCTCCCTCTCTCTCCCCTTGCGTGATGGAAACCTGAAAGCCCTCGTTTCACGGCTGGCCCAACATCGAAGTGTTGGTTGCGAGGGTGAACACGCTTAATCATTGTATCGTAAATTCCATAAAGGTTTGCGAAAGGGAGCTCAAGTCCCTAATTTTTTATATCTTTTCCAGGGCTTGATCGCAGAATATCGTTGACTAATGTAGTGGGCAGACCGGAAATTTTCTCCCAGAAGAAGAAATCTGATACCGCTAAGTTATGCACTAACAACTCGAATAATCGGACCGGTGCTATCATAGGACGTTGGAGTTGCCTCTCCTGGTAAGGTCTGTCTCTCCCCCCGCCTCGCCCCGGATAGCAGGGTTTCTGGTGTGTCCTTCGCCCGTTTCTCCAAAGGAGGAAACTTTGGGCTATGTTACTTGGGATTAGGTCCGCTTATTTGAGTTCTTATCGTACTCGAGTAGAATACGCTACTGTCCGAAAAGTGACCGTATTCCTTTTTGTCAAGGCCTTGGATTTATTCGCAAATAGGAAAATCCTAGCAAGCAGCCTACAAGTAAGGTATGGCCTGGGAACCTATTATAACACAACAAAGACCTTCACCCGCCCCCCCAAAAAAAACAAATAAGCAATAGAAACACCATCATATTATCATCTCCCATAAGCTTTCTCAAAGTCCGGTCATTACGATCCCTCTACCAATAGGAAAAACTCTCATTCTAACGGGAAAGCTTATCTTATGCTTCGTTATAAAAGAAGCGAGCCCTCTAATTAGCTTAGCTTCTCAATCGCTGCATTCGACTTCAATAGGGCTTGAAAATCCTTCGTAACCAAGCGGGTCAATACTCCGGTACGATAGGCAGTTGTGGCTGGCGTACTAGCAGTACCGTTGGCGCTAATCAAACCACAACCGCAACCCCATGAATAGACAAGTTGTAGTTACGATACGGTACGGTAGTCTAACTCCCCAAGTGGGGAGCTGCGGAACACCGAAAATTTTGTTACTCCCCCTGCCAATGTTTCAGGGATGGATGACTAAGGGACCTTTTGCACCGCGCTCTCAGCACTAGTATTCCTCGGTGATATCAGCGCAAGTGCGGCCATGCAGGTAATATCAGTTCTGGCCTGAAGTCCATACGGGTGTTGGAGCCAAGGCAGTTTGAAGCTGGTGAGGAGGGGGCTGACTTGCATTGTCCGGCACAATAGTTACCGTAGTGCACGATGAATTCTCTGGTTCAGTTTGATTGAGAAGCGCCATTGAACGGAAGGCTCAAATCTGCAACGCTGCGTGCTCAGATCCGGATTCAAGGCTATGCAGGTCGGGTAGTATCAACCATACCGGCCAGCGCAGAAGCGACAATCCACTACTAAATGCCCAATACAGTTACTACCGGTTCTAAAATCCTCCAATAGGCTGTGAAAAGAGAGAGGAGCGTGTAGGGGGGGGGGGGGGCACAATGGATTGTTGGGTGTCTGCGACCCTGTAGCACGGCGAGTACCGAAGCTGCGTTACCCTGGTCCGGGGTGCGAATTTGAAGAGGCAGCGAGCCTGGAGGGCGACGCGAGGCTATCTTAAGCCTTGAGACCTTCCGGTCCTGTTGTAACCACCAAGAACACTAGCCTATTGTAGTAACTGGGATGGGAAAGAAAAAAAACTCTAGCACTCGATATGGTGGGGGGAGTTCTCCGAGCACAACAAAAATCTGTAACCGCTTATCATGACCCGTGACAGAAATGACCTGATGGCGGATTTCTGGGGTAGATGTAGTCACGATCGCTCGAATAGGCTGGTCCAGATTGCAAAGTGGGCTAGAAAGTTGTCGTCGGCTGAAGGGATGTCGGTAGAAATACTTGTAAGTGTAACATAACATAACATTAATTGCCTAACCTACTGTACACGTACAAGTTGTCGTTAAAATTGCCCCAAGTTAGAGTTCGAACAAGACCGAAAACATCCCCAAGCAACAAAAAAACATCCTCCCAGCCACCAAAGTGATCTACTTCCCAGCTCTTACTTTTACGCATAGTTGTTGTAGGTATCCATCCCGTCGCCGCCACCGTGTCCCAGCCCCCGCCGGGAAAGCCTGCCAGTGATAGGATATATGCGACCCACGTGTGATATGGGTAGTTCGAGTGAGACTCTGTGCGCGCGCTAAGAGCGCACACGTCTAGAATGATGTAGAATTTTTTGGTTGGGATAACCAGCCGTAACTTTCCGGGGGGGGGGGGGTCAGGTTCTAGGCAATCGCAATTGGGGGAGGCGGGCTTTTATTTATTTATTTATTTATTTGCAGTGTGTCTGGCTGGAGGTTCAGGCTACTGCAGGCATCTGCGGATTCGCTTGCCGATCGGGACGAATATAGTATCAGAGCTAGCCAAATCTGGGGGAATATGTGAGGGATTGAGTTTGTGGGGTACTCAAGTACTGTACTACGAGTACAAGTGAGTACTCGTGTACCGTCCAGCGCTAGATACTTACAGTATGATCGAGCGCAATACCCTATTGATAGTGGGTACTAGTACCGTAGGCTATTTACTCTTTGCTGCTTGCTGTCTCCGTCGGCCCAGGATGGGTTTAGTTTGGCGAGCTATTACTCGTAAGAGCATTGCGCACTCCAGCTAATGAGATCCAACACATCCTGGAGACTGATCTTATACCCTGATAGGAAAGCACTGACCCTTCGACAACTCTGGGGCTGGAGCTGGAGATTGGTGGCGTACCGGTACGCGAGATAGCGGATCGCAAGACCAACTGCGGTACCAGTACTTGTGGTGCTGGGCCGTGTTATTCGTGTTATGATAAATTGGCATCTTATGAATAGACGTTTCCCCCCATTCTGCACTCGGCGATCGAACAAAATGGCATAAAGACAGAACAGTTTGGCAACAACAACTCCCACAATGGCCATGCCGCTATGGTTACCGGTATTTCTGTCGATCGCAGGTTGCTGGGATCAACAAAACAATGTCACACCATAATGTACCTCAAACTCCTGCACAGTGAACCACCACCACCACCCCACCAACCCCCCAAAATCTCACAACCTTTCCACCGCAAAAACCCGCACGAAAAAAAAGCACACTTGAGTCTCCACTCCCTCCACTGACACTGGTCAAGTTCCACACCTTTCCCCGCCACGCTCCACAAAAGAAGCCATGCCAAGAGACCAACCGCGGGCTGAAATATCAAAAAGCAAAAAGAAAAGGGAAAGAAAAAAAGAATGAGAAAATTTGAATAAAGTCCCTTTTGTGTGTGAGCGAGCAAAGGAAAGCAACTTAAAAGCCCTCCTCCTCCTTCCAACTTGTGGTGCAGATTTTTATTTATTTATTACCTCCTTTCTTCCACTGCCAACCAACCCCTCGCTCTTGCTACTTTACTCTCGCTTCTCTTTTTTCTTACATTTATTTATTTTTCCTTTTTTCCCCTTCCCGACTGCAGGATTAATCGATTGAGATTATTCCTCCAAACGTTCGCTATTTAAAAAAAAAGGGGAATAAAAAGAAGATAAGATAAAAAAGAAAGAAAGAAAGATGCGGTCCTCGAGTATTCTCATTACGCTCGCTTCAATCGTTGGGATTGTCGCAGCGCAGCGCCCTTCGACGAGTACGCCGTCGTCACCCGTGTCCGTTACCACCAGCACTACTAGTAGTGTGACTACAACAACGTGTACGGCTATCGGGGGGTGCAGGCCTGGGGCGCCTGGGGGAACTGTATGCTAGCCTGTCCTCTCCTCTCCTCTTCCTTCGTACTCATCACTAACGGGGTTGGACAGACGACAACCGATTCTTCGAGAACTTGCCCTACTTGCACGGCTACTGCTTCCGCTGTGGTAAGTCAATTTTCCCCTTTTAGTTCAGTTGGAGGGTTATCTAGGCTTTGAGAGCTTATTTGCTGATTAATCAATTGATTTAGCCTACGACCATTTCTCCTCCCGTCGTCGGGGGGGCTAACTCCACCACTACGAGCGTGCCAACCGGCCCGTCGAAAAATATCACCCATACCTCCTCGTCCGGTGGGAATAATAAGACTGCTACTGGCGGTGCCACCACGAAACCTGGTACTGCACCTACCAGCAGTGGCGGCTCCGGCTCGGGTGGTGGCTCTGGTGGCTCCGGCGGTGGTGGCTCTGGCGGTGACTCTGGAGGTGGTTCTGTTAATACGGCGGCAGCTCCTTCTTCTACTGGCGGCGGCGGTTCCTCTGGATCCAGTGGTGCCGCAGCTAGGAATGGCGGGAGCGTGGCTGCTGTGGTGCTGCTTGGGTCGCTTGTGTGGTTTTTGGGATGAATGTGATGGGATAATAATGTTAAGGATGGGCAAGAATGCGTTTTAATGTACTTTTGGTAATGGTTAATGTTGATTAGTTATTGAGGTTTAAAAGTGTGTAGCTTGCGTATTTAATGGGTGTTGAGAGCGGGGCATGGCTTTTGTGCAAATGTTGTAAAAAAACAAGCATTGAGTTTTGTTGTTAACTACCGTATTCGTCTGGTGAAAAAATGGATTGCCTCGCGATTGATTGACGAGGGATTCAAGAAAAACCTTCTACCCCCCAACCAACCAAATTATACTCGCAAGTTATTATTATTATTATTACCAACCTACGGTATGATAACTTACTGGGAATCGAACCCCAAGACCATCTCAAATTTTTCATGAAGCCTCGGAACAAGTCTCTGCAAATGAGATATAATAATATTATATCCCCAAAACCGTGAGGCCCTCTGATAATTATGTAGTTTGGATCACCAAATACGCACCACGATGTGTTGTTGGTATTCGTGGGAAGTTGGTGAAGGAGATAGTAATAATATTATTATAGTATCATATCATACGTCCATTCTTTTTTGGAGGCTCCTCCTCCTCCTCCTCCTCCTCTTTTTATCTGAATATCCATCCCTTCCAGCCGGAAATTTCTGTTGTTGTTCACTCACCTACGATGTCCTGTCTATTCCTTTCCACCATATTTTGTCAAATCGCAAGTTGCCTTCTTACAGTTATATATCAACTCTTGGCGGGAATAAGTTCTGGGATGGACGACCGGAGCAACCGGAATCCCCATGGTAGTGATTAGAATTACAATTACAACTATAATGACTATTGATAATACCATGGCCTGTATTTTTGTGTCCAGCCTTCTCTCTCCAGGAGCATGGGATCTGGTAATAGGACTTTTGGTGTTGACTACGGTATTGACATGAGTTGTGGGGAATTGTGGTTGCATCCGTTGTCTCAGGACGTATTCTCGCCGCGGGTACCCATCTCTATAGATATCGTACAGGACGACTAACAACTTTACAATTTAAGGAAAAGGGCTGCTTCCAGAAACCCGAGAAATTTACGCCAACTTTTTCTTATTTAAGAGAGGGGATTTTGCTCTACAAGTGTTTTTTCCCTTTTTTTAAACCCAAATCTCGCACTCAGAAATAGCAATTTGAATCAGAAAGTGAACTCCCGTCCTGATAAACCTATTGCACCAGCGCGAGAGAACATTTCCGCATCCTTTCACCAGATCCAAATACCTGCCCAGCCACATATATGTACATTTGCCTATTTAGGAGCGATCATAAGCTCGGGACGAACAAGCCGGTCGAACTAAGGTTCCGTCAGCACCTGCTCATCCAGACGACCCCCGCGAGAAAGGAGGGCAATGCGTACCTCATCACTAGTCAAAGCGCCCAACTCCAACGCCGACTGCTTCAGCGTAATCCCCTTCTTGTGCGCGTTCTTGGCAACTTTACTCGCCATGTCATACCCAATCTTCGAATTCAGGCAGGTGACCAGCATCAAGCTCTCGTGCAAGAGCTTCCCAATCCTGTCCTCATTCGCCTGGATCCCCACGACGCAGTTGTCTTTGAAACTGGTCATGCCGTCGGCTAGGAGGGTTATGGAATGGAGGAGATTCTTGATAAGGACGGGTTTGAAGACGTTAAGTTCGAACTGGCCTTGCGAGCCAGCTACAGTTATTGCGGTGTTGTTGCCTAGAAGGGGTTAGTTGGTAGACGGAGGGAGAAAGGAAGAGTAGAAGGTACCCATCACTTGTGCGCAAACCATAGTTATGGCTTCGCATTGGGTTGGGTTGACCTTTCCAGGCATGATGGAGCTACCAGGTTCGTTCTCCGGGAGGCTCAATTCACCGAGACCGCAGCGGGGCCCAGACCCCAAATACCTGATGTCGTTGGCAATTTTCATCAGGGAGCAGGCGAGGGTGTTGAGCGCCCCGCTGGCCTCCACGATGGCGTCGTGGGCTGCCAATGCTTCGAACTTATTGGGCGCAGTCTTGAATTCAATTCCAGTCAACTTGGACACTTCTGCGGCAACAGCAACATCGAAGCCCTTCTTGGTATTGAGTCCGGTACCAACAGCAGTTCCTCCCTGTGCCAATAGCTTAAGTCTAGGAAGAGTGGTCTCAATCCTCTCAATACCATATGCCAGCTGGGCAGCATACCCCGAAAACTCCTGGCCTAATGTCAAAGGCGTAGCATCCTGGAGATGCGTCCTTCCAATCTTAATGATTTTCTCAAAGGACTTGACCTTCTCCTGGAACACCACCAACAAAGCTTTCAGGCTGGGCAACAATTTCTCCTCAATCTCCATGACGGCCGCGATATGCATAACGGTGGGAAAGGTATCATTGGAAGAAGCACTCATGTTGACATGATCGTTCGGATGAACCGGTCTCTTACTGCCCATCTCCCCCCCTAGGATCTCGATGGCTCTATTGCTGATGACCTCGTTTGCGTTCATGTTGGATTGGGTGCCGCTACCGGTTTGCCAGACTACGAGGGGGAAGTGCGGGAGGAGCTTTAAGGAAATGACCTCATCTGCCGCCTGTTGGATTGCCTTGCCAATGTCCTCCGGTAAGCCATGGCCCATGTTCACCGTTGCCGCTGCACGCTTGAGGATGCCGAAAGCTTTGATAATTGCTGGGGGCATACGGTCGAAGGGTTGATTGATCTTGAAGTTGGTGAGGGAACTGGCGGAATAATCGACTTTATTAGCCTTTGATACAGTAGTTTCTTGTATCAATTGACGCAAGCAAGGAGGTGAATAAAACAAACCGTTCAGTCTGCGCCCCCCAGTACTTGTCCGCTTCGACCTTGATCTCGCCAAAGGCGTCTCTCTCTATTCTAAAATTATCTGCCTACGAACCAAATGCTCAAGCAAAAAATGTTAAAGGATTAGCTCACTCACCGATCCCAAACAAACACTAACAGGCCAAAACGGAACAGAGGGGGAAGCGAACCATATTGTAAGAGCTCGTCGAAAACTGTCTAAGAAACCGCAACCTTGTGATGCTGATGGAGGAGGTAGTGTTGTTGCGGCGAACATTCGGGAGCCGACCAGCTTCCCCTCGGGAAGATGTGATAACCGCGGGGAACCAGCCTTGGCCAGCGAGGGCTGGTAGTCGTCCTCCCCCTCCTCGGCCAATAATTCGCAAGGAAGCGTTCATCATGGTACGGGCGGGTTGGTGTGACTCGATCCTTCTTTTTTATTTCGCGGCTTGCCCCTAGCGGTGTGCCGACAACACTGAATAGTTCTAGGTGTATGGTTAACTATGCAATTGGCTGCCGTAGAATCTGGCCTAATAGAGCCAGGTGCCAGTGTGGTGACTTGCAAGACTATAACCACCTTCGGGGAAGATTTGGATCACCTGGGCATCAAACAAGACGGCTCTCTGGCCAGTTAGCAAGAGAAATCTCGCTTTTTCTTCCGCATAGCATAGTCCAACACCAATTTTACTCACTTGGCAACGGTCTCTATTAGGCCAGATTCTACGGGTATTGTCCCCCCCAGCCCCTAATAAACCTCTACCGCCCACCCGGGTTTGGGATGGTTGACCCTAGCCTATTGAGTGATCAGGAGCAAATATACGTAGACAATCTTGTGTTCATCATGGCCATGCTGAGTGCTGCTGACTTTGCTCCACTCCAAGCACTACAGTACAGTATGCTGCTCCTCAAGCAAGACTTTTTCCTTGTCATGATAGAGCAAGTAGACTAGTGCCCAACATTGTGAATGAGTCTAAACATCATGGCGGTTTAAGGTATGCTTTACTCATTGCTGGCAAGTCATTGCTGATCGCAACGCTACTTGTAGAATAGTCTCTGAATGTCATGTTGGACCACTAAATTTACGTCGAACTGTGGGGCACTCTAAAGACCGCGCGGTCATGGGCCTGCGAGCGTTCAGGGCTGTGGCGCTCGCGCTGCTGCATTGCCACGAGTATTAGATCCACTATCAGGCCAGTGGTTGTCGTCAGTTTAAATGTCTAACTTAACTCACCTTTTGTCGTTGAGTTCATACAACTCAACGCGGCTGTAGGACGGCAATCCAAGAACTTGAATACCTCCTAACGTATAAAACTATGTTTAAACATCTATTATACTGGCACTTCTCTCCCGGATCATATCGAGTGCATATTTTTAACCCTCTACATACAAGTAAATGCTGCCTCAATATCTTATGACACCACATTAAATTTTGATGACCATGATCCCCCCCCTTTTTTTCGTTTATCAAACAACACTCACGACTATCCCTTCTGGCTTTTTCAAGTTTGCCCATTTGCAACTTATACAACAACCGTCAAGACTAGTAGTTTTTCCCTTTTCCAAAAGAGCAAGAAAGCCATCCTAACCGTGATAATATAAAAAAACATACCCCAAAATAAGATAACCCCACCAAGAGAAGACGTTAGAATATTGGACCAAGAAACAACTCTTTTCACAGAAAAAGGAGCAGAATAAAAAGAGAGAAAAGGCAAAAAATAACCGAACCAACAATGTATCAAATCATGAGAGGTAACTAACTACGGAAAAAGATGATCGAAATAAACCCCGTTGCCCCAAACCCGCAAGAATAAGCCTTGATGATGAGATCGAAGGAAATTGAGAATTGAAAAATAATATAGCACCAACCCACCAAACCAATTGAAATGACATCGCCGGAAGCACCAGAAAAAATGAAAGTTGAAAGACCCAGACTATTCTGTCTATAAGAACCCTGACTCTTGTAGTAATCTGTAGAAATAGATCGGCTTACGTCAGAACCTAAATTTCCCCATTTATAGTTCTAGAGTGTGCTCGCTCCCCCACCGACTCTCATGTCCTTTGAAGTTTTAGGACTTCCTATAGCTTGGCTTTCATCATAACCAAAAAAAGGGAGCCGGTGAAGGAACGAAGGAAAAGATATGATGCAAAAGGGTAAGGAAATATCAGGGGAAGGATTATAGAAAATCGAAGTACCTCGCAATCTTCTCATCCTCACGCTCTCTAGGCTCGAGGCTTAGAGACAGGTTATACATATCATTGACATCTCTAGCTGACTGCATGTTTGAAATGATATAATCCTGGAGCTCTGGGACAGGTTGCAAGGGGTACGGGACCGATTGATACTGCTGTATCTCTCGGATAATGTTCGCCGTCTTGACTCGCTTGTCGAAGTTGATATGCCTCTGGTCCCCTTTGATGAAGTCGTCGTTGCCATCTGCGACAAAGGTAAGATCTTTCAGATAGACACCTAGGACCCAAAGTAAGCACAATACCATCGCACGCATAGATTAGACGAAACAAACCCAAGAACGGGACACACGGAGGATTGACTATGTGCAGCATCTCTCGATATTCCGCAAAGTTCATAGTAGCACCCATGAGAGTATTCATCCCCTCCAGTGTCTGGTTGGTTCTAGAGGGAACATGTTCCCATGTCCTCTTCAACCGATGTATAGAGGATGTCTGTAACGCAGCAAGAATAGCGGTAAGTGTCGAAAAGTTGTTCAAAAGCCGGCATTTCTATCACAAGTTAGCATTTGCGACCAGTGGCTCTACTTCCGCAAATATCTACCTCAGCGACAGCAATGAAATGCTTAATGACAATCACACGTTTCCGAACTTCAGTCTGGGTGAGAATCATCTCCGCAACCCAGTTTGTCAGGCGATTCGATTGCATGATAATCGCACGAATGTTTTCGGCCGGGTCGGGGCCTCCAGACGAAGGCTGCTTACTCCAGCCCTTACTAAGACATTCGGCAGCCTTTAACTTGCCATATGACTTAGACTCTATGATTGTGAGCTGTCTCGCAAACTCCAGCGCATCAATGTCCAAGAATTTGAGCTTCTTCATATGTTTTGGCATAATCGGAGGAGGCGGCTGGACGACCATATTAAGAATTAACCGCTTCATCTCTGGTTCTTGTCCCCGAAGACGAGTTTCAATCAAGGGCAGCACTTGACTAGTGCCAGAAAGCTGTGGAAGCATGACATCCTTCGCAAATTGATACATCTTCTTCAAGAGCTCCCTTGCGTTGTCATCCAAGCCCTCCATCCAATTTTGTTCCAACCACATCTTCAAAATACTCAACACGCGGACCCTGATAAGTTTCTGTTTCTTCTCAGTCCATATCTCAAATTCAGAATTGCTCAAGGCGGAAGGAGGCTGGACAGTAAATCTCCTGACAAGCTGGTTAAACAATTCGGAAGCAGTTGTGAAAGATCGATATGTCAGTAAAAAGGTGCTGATGAAATTTGAATCCAGCATGTCATGACGAGTAACCCGTTCAACCAAAGCAACTAATGTCCCACCCTTAACCTTGTTCTTTGCGCCATAGATGATTTCTGAGTCATAATCACAATCAAGATACCAAGGAGTCTCCTGTGGCGGCTCTTCACCAAACACTCGAGCAGCCTTTGAGCCGCCATTCGGCCTACCAGCACGATCCATGGACGACGTAGTCCGAGGTGCCTGACGCGAACTTGTACGTTGGTGCAATGGACCTGGAGTACGATTGACTTGATCGACAGGCGAAGCATCTGGTTTCCGAAGATCTTCAGTCCGAACATCCTTATTCGGCTCCCTCTCTCGTCTCTCCTCAACAAGCAATTGAGTTGAGAAGTTGAGAGAACTGATGCCACTCTCTACTTCTTTAACGTAGACGCGCACCGAGTTCAATCTTTCTTCTAAAGGCTCCCCACGTACAGCAGTCCACTCGTCGGCCAACGGTGCTGTCACGACTTGACAAGCAAGGAAAAGCTCGGCAAAGGAATCGTGCAATCGCTGCTTCTGTGTCGAGAAATCAACCAAGGTAGGATGCTGAGGAGTTGCCGACAGCGGAGACATATTTATACTCTCAATTAAGTTGAAGTACCTCTTGATCGCGTCGAAAGCGCCCTGGGCTGCGCTGATAACATGCGTGCCTATGATATCCTGCTCATATTCAGAAACAACAGATTCGGTATTCTCCAGAGTACTCTCCAAGCGCCTCAGGGCAGGTTTGACGACGCCACAAATTTCCTCCATTCTCTCAATCAAATTTGGTGTGAGGGGTAGCAAAGGATCCTCTGCAGGAGAAAGTGCAGCAACCCCCGATGTCTTCGATGATACAACTGCCTTGCCAACACCCTTCCAGTTTCCGCCAGCATGACTTCCATAGACAAAGCCCGGCTTCAACCGTGGAAGCTTTTCGCCCCGCTGCGCTCTAGCAACATCAGCAAATCCAAACACTCCTATCATCACTTCATCGGCCTCGCCCAAACACTTTGATTCTGCATCAGCCGGTGGGCAATCTGTAGCAGCAACATGTGAGGATAAAACTAGCTTCGAAAATGCTGCCATGAAATGCCTGTAATGTGGGTTGAGAGCCTTATTGCTAATTATTATCGAGGGCTGTCCAGAGTGGTTGTCGGTGGTCGCTGAGCCCGCCGCAATCAACAATCGAAGCATATCAGAAACATCCTCAGCTCGGGCGACATATTGAGCACGATCGAAGGCATTAACCGCCTGTTGGTACCTCTCCACAGCAAGCCTTGTGTTCTCGATGAGCTCGTCCCAAGATGTAGGCACCGGCATCCCCCCGTCGTGGTACGCGCTCGGAGCAGATTTCGTGTTGATAGTAGGAGAACCAGCGTTCAGATTAACAGCGGTCGCAGTTGTTGATACGGAGAGCGACCGCAAATGGCCGGGCTGGAACGAACCGTTGAGACTGCGGGCGGTGTCGATGGATGTTGAGGCGCTGTCCACAAGGGTAGCTTGCGATTCGCGACCTACAAAAATCGTGTCAGCCCACAGACAACCAAACATTGATAGGGCATAAACGCTGCAAGTGAGCACTGACTTCCTGGGTCCTGTAGCCTCTCGTTAGCAAGAACTAAAAATAAAATAAAATAAAAAACCACCTCTGGCCATTGGTCTGAGGGGAAAACCTACCCTTGATGGACTGTGCATGGACAAGACCAGCATTTCTCCCTCTTTATCCGACGCGGACTCCACATCGTCATCTCCAAGGTCATGATAGGCTGGCTCTTCTCTCTCATAACCCCTAGCCATCAGCTCCGGTGGTGGGCGTGTCTGCTCAGGGGCCGAGAAATTCAATCGATCCCGGGGGCCAGACTCCGTCGTTGATGTCGGGGTTTCCAACGGAAGTTCAGTTCTCGTTACCCCCGTTATGGTATTAAAGTAATATAACCTCCCATCTGGCGTCGCCTGCGGAATCCAGAACGCCGCCTCATCATCGGCCCTATCGTCTGTTCCCTCCAGCGGTAATACTGGAGAAGCCAAACCATCTCGTTCTGAGTCATCGTCATCGTCATCATATTCATCATAAGAATCGTCCTCGTACATTCCATCGCTATCATCTAGAGGTGATTGGGTATTTCCATTTCCAGTCAAATCATCTGGAGAGACCAAAGCACAATAGTTGCTCGGAAACCACCCTCTCTGGTCGTGCACTATTCCATCCCACCACCCACTCTCCAGCTGTGTGATAACCTGGATCACGTCTCCCTGACTAAAGCTCAAACTAGTAGGGTCTTCAGAAGCGTAATTGTATAAGGCGCGCACATACATTCTGGAGGGTACTTGAATTTCTTCCCGTCGTATAACTCTTTGGGGCATGGCTGATGACTCTCTAACGTTTGAAGAAGAACGTTCCCGGGAAAAGGAATTTGATGTGCTGTTGGACCTACCCTCCCGAACTCCACTTTCAGATACTCCGTTCCCCCCGCTCCCGGTACTCAGTCCGGTTCTATCAACGTGTGATGAGTTTGGTGAAAAGAGAGGGGAGTGCCGGGCGGTTGCAGTGGCAATCATCACAGGAGAAAGATGAGGTGAGAGAAGATCAATTTAGTGTCCGAAAGTTAAACGGACGAGAAAGTAACAAGCCGTGGTGACCCGTCGAACGAAACCGAGAGCAACGTCGTTGGACCCTGTATGGATGTAGGGGGTTGCGGAACCCAGAAAGAACCGGATCGAGGCGCTGAACAACAGGCAAGCAGCGGGGTCGGAGGATACTCAACCACGACGAAAACAGTCGAACACTTTGGGGTTATTCCTAACGTGAACAAGAGGAAACCCACCAAGATGATGTTCAACAACGCTTCCCTACTACTGGGAAAAGTCGCTAAGGAGCAAAAGTTGCGATGGAAGAGTAAGGAGGGGGGGAGTTGTAAGATGTGTGTGGAGAAGGGCGACTATAGGGAGAGAGGACAGACAGAGACAGGCCTGGTGACCGGCAGCCGAGAAACTCAGCAACAAGCTCTGGCGGCTCCGGAGATAGCCTTCTGAGTTTTGTTCTTTTTGCTGTACTAGTACTCGAAGATATTCGCTTGATCGCTTTTCCTCCTTCTCGTAAATTCTATTTCCTCTCTTTCTTTCCTTTTCCTTCCTTTTTTTCTTCTTTTCTTTCCCTCCGTAGATGATGAATTCGAAGCAAGGATTTTAGACTACCGCATGCAGCGGAAAAAAAAAGGAAAGAAAAAAGCACAGTGAAATAACAAGTCAGCAGCACCAGTGGGGAAAGGGATGTGAAGAAACCGCCAAATCGAAAGAGAGTCTGGGAAGAGAGTGAGAAAAAAGCGAAAGCAATGGGCCGGGCAAGCGGGCAGGTAAAGCACACGCAGGGCCAGGGCAAGGAAGCAGTGGGAGGAGGGTGGACGGTGATGGTGGTGATGGTGGTGAATGGGAGAACTACCCTACAAAGTCGGGAAGAGAAAGGATGAGTGAGAGAAGAGGAGGAAGGTTCACACTCACTCCTAGCTTCAAGTCCAGATCCCCCCTAGTCTCGATAGTCTACGTGCAATACTTCACTTGGACTGTAATGTACAAGTATGTATCCAGCTCGGATTTATTTATTTATTTTCGCCAGGTCTTCCAGAGACTATAGTTCTTGATACCTTTCTCCCTCCTAAGGCAAACTTCGAGCCCCCGGCTCAAAATAGTGGGTTTGCTGCAGTGTCTTTTTACGTCCTCTCCCCGCCAGAGTTGTCTTGCCCCTGCGTCTCAGAAATCCATCTAGTTAGCACGATTGCCCTCATCTACAAAACAAGCCGCCGCCATCCTACTCGTACACCCACCTCCACTATCTCCGACAACAATCGAGTCCATCCATACAATTACATTTCCTCCCCCACACAGGCAACCCCGTCCTCTCCATCTATGTAACTCTGCCGGCACTGTACCCTACAGCACTCGAGTACAGTGCCCTTATCTCTATCTCTATCAAGCATCCATCACCCCACCACTAACTCCATTTCTTCCATCCTTCCATTCATCCTTCCATACCAGAATAAATACCGAAAAAAGAAAATAAGAGGAGGGAGCCAAGAGAAGAGAATCAATCAAAAGGAGAGGAAAAGGAGGGAAAGACCCCAAGATATGATGGTCAGATTGTGCACCGAAACCTTCAACCATCTTCCCTGCTCCGGCTCAACACGCGAGCAGCACAGACGACGCAAGTTGTATCAGACTTCACCCAGCGAAAGCCCTCCAGGCGACGCCCCAATTGCTATGATAAAGTACCGGCACTCCAGTAAGCACCCCAAAAGCCACCATTACCGAGAGGAAAAATACTGTGGGCAACCCTTTTCCCCTTCGCTCTTTTCGCCCCGTCCGTTCGCTTCACTCGCCCCCTCTTTCACCCTCTCAGAGGAAATCCCCCGCTCCGCATCCCCCCATATGAGAAGGGATTGAATACAGAACATTCTATGGGAGCACGGTATCTATACTTGCAAGGATTCCGGATTGGCCAGTTAGTGGAGTGGAGACTTTAGTCATATCATACTAATGCCAATGTCCAATGGTACTTGCACCAGAAAGTAGGCCATAAATAATTTGGAAAAGAAAAAAAAACACGTTTTTTCCCCGTCCTCTTCCTACTATTGATTGCTTCGCTACCGTACAGCATCAAATTGACAACTGTTTGGGATGAGCATCTGCCGTAGTGGGCCTAGGCTTTCCCAACGACATAATTGTGCCGTACCTGAGAACACTATGCCGGTATTGAAATTGCTTGAGGTGCACATCTCCCCTTTGCTATCCTGTCATTCATACACAGAGTTGGACACTACTCGACCGAACGCAACGCCCTACAGTGCAGCAATTGAGATTATATAAACCCGGAGCCTGGGAAGGGGGAAAAGACGAGAGAGAAGGTGCAAGAAAAACCCCTCAAGCCCATCATTCCTATTGCCGTTAATTAACCAAAATCATTTAAGTACCGGTTTTACCTGTGCGAAAACAGAATGATACGACCCCAGTCACTCAAGCTTCCCACAACTCCACAATTTTGGACCCTACTCGTACTTTACCCCGAATAGAATAGCGAGATCCTGCTCAGGGCACCTATGCCGAGAGAAACATCGGTGTATACTCCTTTCAGGTCTGCTGAAGGACTCTACTGTACAGTACTCGTGCATAGCTAGAAAAACTAGGCAACGTAAGCAGTAAGGATAAGGATTACAGCAGCCCAGTTCCGTGCCAGGAATTAGGAGGACAAAAATCAAACTGCTAGCCTAGTAACATAGGAAGGTCTGAGATTCACTTTGATGGGACTAGTTGCAGGCTGTTCTCAGCTGTTTATCTTTCTGTAATGCTGCATCTCTGCCCGAAGTCAATTTAGCTTTCAGTCGACACAGAAAAAGTTTTCTACCACCACCACTCATCCTATAGAGCGGGAGACCTAAAACCGAGCCCCTTGCTCCCTAGGATTATTCAGAATACTTAAAATCGGTGCCTCGGCATAAATCCATATTACAATTCTCAACCAATGCACAGTGTTCATTGTCGATCTCCACTCTAAGGAGGGTCGAATCCTTGCCGTCTCTCTGGCAACATTAGCAGACGTACTAGTAGACGATGGAGCAGAATCTCGCTGATAATGAACAGCCTTTTCACGAGACCGGAGCTTGCTGCAGCTGCTCGAGTACCGTAGCGCGAATTTACCCATTTTAGAACCAAATCCAGCAAGCAACCAAATACGCACAGAACGCTAATCCAACCGAAACTCAAAACACCATCCCCCGCCCCCTCCTCCCTCCCTTTCCCCCGACGACCCGCCATCTAGCAGTCGTAATAAATAATCCAACATCACAATTTGTCCTAACGCACTGGCAGTTTTTAGAATGGGAGTCTAGAAGGTGAAGGGAATGATGGAAGGCTGCCAATCACGTTCCCCCCCCCTTTTTCTACTTTCCCCTGCTTTACCTGCATTGCCATTCATGTTTCCGCATAGGGGGTGGTGGGGGAGAGGGGTGTGAGGTTAGGAAGGGAAGAGGGAAGGGAAATACCACTAGATGCGGCAGGTCGGAAAATCTCCTCGGAAAGGAATTGTTACAGATCACTGGTGGTCTCTCCCTTTTGTTTTCTCCTCCTGATGATAGTTTATGGGGAGCATGCGGCGAGCTCCTTCTGAATTCGTTGGAAAAAAAGAACAGCGGGCTCGGGAAGCTAGAGGTGAAGAAGGTCAATTGAGTGAGTCGCAGAATGGAGATCTCGACCCTCCCGCAAGAAAAAAGAAAGTGAAGGTTATATTTGGGGTTCATCCAAACTCTGGTATTGTCGGCATTTGATTTTTATCCTGACAATCAGATATTTGGACTATCACCAAAGCCACCGTTCTTTCCCCTTTACTAGCAATCACCAAAGTAACTTGCCAGTCCCAATAGTGTCCGGAAATTTCGGCGTTTCCTAGGCCTACGCCATGCCAGGATTTCCGGATGCTCCTGGAATGGACAAGTACCGAAGGCTAAGATGCGCTGATGAAGAGCATCACAAACCCAATTCCATACAATATCATGGCGTACCCTCAGGGGCACACCAGCTCGCCAATCCTCCCCATTCAAACTTTACCCCCCCTCCTCCATCTATCTAAAACAGATCTGTCAACGCCCCCAGCCATCTCACACACCTCATCTCCTCTTCTCGAAGCCTTCCATGTGGTCCCGGAGAATATGAGAAATCCCTCATATCGTGCCCATCCGTACCGTGTCCGCACTTTTCTTGCTCAAGTACCGTACGAGCGCTACGCATGCTCGTCCGTCAACTTGCGAGCGGGTCGCTCACTCCCAGGTGAATGGTACCGCACTCGCAGGGGGGAGAGGAAAGGGCAGAAAAGAGGAAAAAATAAGCTAAGCTAAGCCAGCCTAATCAGATTTGGGAACCATCTCCCCTCTCCATCGTGCGCACACCAAGAATCGAAAGTGGGGAGAAGAAAGAAAGGAACCTATGATAAACAGAAACCCACGACAACCATAAAAAGAAATATCAGGGCCCGAAAGAAATCGGCCTTGTCCGTTCAAAGGGGCATTTCCCCCATCCCTTTCATTTTTCCCTTCTCTTCTCCTCGCCCTGCGGCCAGCCGGTCAGGGCTGGCAGGTTGGCACCTTGATGTGCATAGCTCTGGATGTAAGTATCAGCAAGCTGAGGGTTTCCCTCTTTCTCCTTCCCTCTCGCGGTTGCAGTACTAGTACTATACGGCAGATGAGATGGGCATGCGGGCCCCCTTTCCTATATACGTGACCATATAATGCCTGAACTTACTGCACAGTACCGTCCTTTGTCGTGATATTCACCAGTGTATGGGCGGGTCGTGTGTATGAGATTGATTTACGCACAGTACCGCTTATAACGACATGGGGAAACTACTTGTCAGATGGGTGGGAACTATCTCTCATCTTCCTTTCTTGCTATTTCCACGGGTAAGGTGAGGCGTTGTGTGGGACCAGACAAGCATCGAAATTCGATGGGTTTTTTTTCTTCTCCTTCTCTGGTACCACCAGGGTCAACACTTGCCCCAGGCAATAAAGTACCCGAAAAACAAGGATTAAAGAAATAAGATGGATGGGGTATTCTCCCCCCTAAGATCGGATAAATAAACAAATAAGTGATAAAGTGTGAGGAAGAAGAGAAAGAAGGGGTGAATTCATTCACTTTTCCGATTTTTTTTGCTTTTGCTCCGAAATTCAATCCTCTTCAGATGTTTTGTGCTCGACCACGGTAGCACAGTTTACCTATAATATTATGTAGAGAACATAATATTACATTGCACTCCGCACACTCTGCACACACCACCACCACCACCACCAAAAGTAGTTTCCCCAAGAGCCCCGGTATCCGGCGGTAAGTTACACATGGTAGATCTAGTAAGCAAATATCTTGGTTCCAGCGGCCGTTTTCCAACAGAAAGTCGACACGAACACCACATCACATCCTACCGTTTGTCCCACGTTTCACCTCTTCCCTTGAAACGTATTATAAGTTATGGTTTTATCACAATCCCCTATTACACATGTCCGTATCATTACTTATCATATCTTTATCTATGGATGACATTCGCACTTGCGAAATAGATACCATACCAGCAGATTTGCATGCTACATACAGTATAGTACTGATACGACTAGAAGCCCCTCGACCGAACGGTCAAGCGTGTACTCATTGTTGAATGTGTATTGTCTGATGTAGGAATAGTTAGACTTTTGTATAACTGTCCAATATTGTGTATTAGGTGCTATATTAAAGCTAGAGGAAATCATATTTTATAGGTAGTAATTAAACCAACAGGTTGGGTCATATTGAGGAAGCTTAAACTGTAATGAGACTTTTGAATTATAAAAATATATTAACATGAGTAGAGACAAGACAGGTAAAAAGAAAACAGAATCAAAGCAGAGGAGGAAATACTTGGTTGAATTCACAAAGTGTATTCAGTCAGAGATTGAATGTAAAAAAGTAAATACCAGAGAGAGGTGGTACAAGACATATACCAGAACAGGAGGAACCAGTCAGGCGTAACCCTGACTACAGGTTAGAACTCTAGCTAAGTAGTATTAATATACGCAGGGAACTTGAGAAGGAACAACAGATATGCCTTGCAGGCCGGAAAGGAAAGCCAAGGCAATAAAGAGTCTATAAAGAGAAAAGAAGCTCAAACCAAAAGAGCTCTATGGAGAAGACTAATTAAAGAATGAAATTAGTATTACGATTATCATATGACAAAGGAGGATAGCAAATGAGGAAGACTTACAAGAGGGAGATTATTGAAGCACTTCAGGATATACTACGTTATCCTTCTCGGTAGGGGATTGCTCCAAGGGTAAGCATGTTAGTCCGTGAAGTAATGTGACTCTTGACAGAGCCCGATATAGTTGCCCAATACTAAAGGCAGGGGTGCTTAAATTGACACCAACCTAATTGAGTGACAGACCCTGGGATTTCTTAACAGTGATGGCAAAGCAAAGATGGACAGGAAACTGAGTGTGCTCCAGGATATAAGGCAGATGCTCATCCTGAATGGTAAGCTTGGTCCGTGGAAGAAGACAGATCATGCAATCAAAGTTTCTACCCAGAATAGGTACCTGTAGACAGGTGCGCCAGATTCTAAGGTGGCTCATCCTGCTACTATTACATAAGCCCTCCCTGGGACTCAGAGTTGGAAACAAAATTAGCAGGAGACCAATGTTGAGTCACAAGCAGGATGGTGGAACAGATCCAAGTGTAACAAACACATTCCCGACGGTGTTTCGTTAAACGGGGAACGACTAATCGTAGTGCGTATCGTGATCGTTGACTATCGTCATAGTCTCGTTGGAGGGAGTCTTATCGCTATAAGACCGGAAGGTACAAAGTCCAATCGCTAGAGGACTAGGTGCTCGCGTTCGAGCCGTAAAGGTTTGCGTAAGAAGTAGAGTAATAGGTTTGTATATCTTGCACCACGGGAAGGTCACTGT
>Ga0307509_10003415_pt1 | contig 24151 bp, 25 predicted proteins | sample 10_EM_MG_FD_202245 | JGI IMG/M metagenome (GOLD analysis project Ga0307509, IMG submission 202245) | Populus trichocarpa ectomycorrhiza microbial communities from riparian zone in the Pacific Northwest, United States - 10_EM | ecosystem: Host-associated > Plants > Roots > Unclassified | place... | reverse complement strand
TGAGGGGAGTCGAACTCCTGGACACCTGCTAATTGTCATAGAAGGTTAATTGCTTTTCAACATACTAACCACTGCGCCAGCTCGGTTTTCACATTTTATAGAAACGGGAACTCATACTTATCCCCCCCCCCACATCCTGGATTTTGGCTCCCCGCCCGAGATAGAGAGCAATGATCCTATAATAATATTTATTAAACATTCAATTAAGTCAATGAAGAAGTCGGCCTCGTTCTTGAAAAAAGAAGAAATATTATAAGCGTCAATCGATGATCATAGCCAACAGGAGGGGCACCTATTGTAACTGTTCTGTGTATTAAAAGAGGAAACCACAGCTGCTGCAACATTATTGCAGGGAAGGAGGACTCTTCGATATTTGTCAACACCGAGGAGAATACTAACTGTCATAATTTAAGTTACTAGGCCATGTTATGCTGGGGTTTTAAAAGTTACTGAGATAGTAACTTCACTTGTTCGGATAAGTTATTGATTGATTGATGGAGCTACACACTAGTGACACCGGACGTTTGAAAAAGCTGGACGGACGGAATCCCCGGGCGGGATCATTACTGCTGGTCATGAATGGTGTGCTAGTAGTGCTACTCCTCTGTTATATATACACTTGCTATTACACGCTACCTGAAAGCCATGTAGGTATTATAATTTGTAACTCACTTTCGGATCCGGTGCTTGCCCAGCTTTTTCCCCTGATTGGTGCTCGCGTTGTACAGTATATAGTTTCTTGTTTGGGTATATGGGGATCTTATTGTTGAGTAACAACCTCTCTTGCTGCTTTAGCCTACCGGTATTCTTCTCTCTTTGTGGGAATGCTCTTAGACTGTAAATCAGCATAGTACCTTAACGATACTTTGACCTGTTCTGCTAATCTTCCATTATTATTTTTCCTTTTATTCTTCAGTGGTTGGGAGCATAAGTTAGCGGCCAAGACGAGATGGCACTTTTTTAATGCAGGGAATACCCAACAGCCCCCCCCCCCAACCACCCGAACGACTAAACCGAATGGGAAGCTTTCAAGTGGTTTATTTGGATGAACTGTGGCTACTGTGCTTGCTGACAACCGCTCCTTTCATCATACAAAACCCACCAATCGGCATCTCTTCGGGCGAGGGGGGATTGTTCGGGTGGACTGTGACGCTGGCTCCATATGGCGTAGCGGCATGACATCATGTTCCTGGCAATTTATGCCTTTTAAGGCTGTATAGAGCTCAATCCTCGAGGGTAATAATCAATTATTAATAACATATCATGCCTCGGGGTAGGATTTAAAGGTCCAGTGTCCTGAGTGGAGGTTCTAGCTATTCATTTGTTAGCCTGGGGAGGAGGAGGGCCGTATCGTGGGGACAAGCAAGGGTTTTTGCCGTTGGATGTTGGTAACTTTTCTCAACCGGATTTATAGTGTCGGAGGGGGTGGGTGAATTCGTGGGATGGATTCACGGGTGCCTGTATACTTCGCCGGTTTGCTGCATAGTAGATGCGGTAGTGTTTTTTGTGGACGGAAGGAATTGCCATATGGAATATTGAACGTTCTAGACTGTTTTTAGAATATTAGAGAGATCAAATTTTATTATCTTTCATCGGGGGACCGGACAAAACGAGCACTGGCTTACGGAATGATTTGAACTACTGGTACAGTTTGGAACCACAGAGACACGGGAGCTGGGGCTAAATGGATGGTGGATGCTCGCCGTTCCGGGGACCTCATAGGGAATCATTGTATCGTAGTCGATAGTTTGTTCTAAACTGAAACGAGAGTCGTCTGCCGTCCTCGGCGCTCGGAGGATTGAGGCAGGGAGAATTGATAACTCAATTCCCCGGGTTGTTTCTTGGTGTTTAATATGATAGCCTTGCAATCGGCCAAGGTGTTTAGTTCGATGGAATTGCTGCTTGTGATTGGTGGATAGGTGTTACTTAGCTGCGGGAAAGTTCGTGGTATTAATATTACATGGGGGCGGGGAGAATACGGTATCATAGCTTACGGGTATTACAGCGGTGTAAAAAGCGATGTGCAGAAAAATACTACCAGTACCTTAAAAACTCACCTTTAATGAACTGGCCTGGACTAGGACGGGTTACAATAGGCCAGGTTTCCGAAATTAATGGTAAGACAAATATCACGTCTCTTGCAAAATTCTCAAAAGCTTAGTTTTCTTAGTATCGGAGATTTCGAAAAGGCCTAGTCCGGGCCAGCTCATTAAAAACGAGTTTTCCCGGTATCTAGCTTCAAGCAATTCATCCCACCCCCGCACTTGTACCGGTTGTTGTTACCCCAACACCACAACCGCCGAGTGGATCCTAAAAATTTGTTCAGTTATTCTCTCACAGTTACAAAGGCAGTGACTTCCTAGTAAAGATGTCAGAACTACACTTTACTCCGATTCTCCATCCTCCTTTGGGGGCATCAAGCACTCGTTTCCGGAATTCTCCTCTCAGGTTCTATGCATTGATGCAGATAGATGCGAGCAAGGATGCTGTAATTGACCCTTCAGAGAGATTCACGGTGCTTCTTTGGTACTCTACCAACGGTCGTGGAATATGGACGCCAGCACCGTTCAAGGAAACTTCGTTGCGGAATGGATGGGTCTGCATCCCCACTCACTGTAAAGGTAGTAATTGTGGAAACTTCAGCTGATGCTCGGTGTAATAGGAGAAAATGCAAGGTCCGGGGAGGAGGGATCTCTTTTTTCTCGACCTCGATTACAATTCCGAGTTGGGACCTCTGCAATTCTGTCTAAAGTATAGGTTCGGTGATGGCCCTTGGTAAGAACAACTCTGACTCAGCATTTCCACCAATCTAACGGCGAATTAGGCTCTGGGCTGGCTCCCGTATCGGGGGTGTGGATGGTAGAGTTATTTTCCAAGGGCCCTGGGAATCTATGATTCCCAAAGATATAATTGAGATTGTGCCTGATAATGGATGGGATTCGCATGTAATGACATTAAAGGATGAATGCCATGTCATTGAGTACAAGCGTTCGGCAAAGGGGGAGGGAATTCTTGAATTACCATTTGGTAGGCCGGTGGGATTAGTTGAGCGATGGATGGCGTTAGTCAAGATCGCCAGTATGGTTCAAACTCTCCCAAGCCTCTGTTGGGCTACCGCTAAGCTGGGTTATAGCGCCGTGGATGGGTCCGCTTCATGGCACGAAGAACATTTCTATTCAAAAGGATGCTCTTCTTGCTATGTTTCAGCGCGCAAATGACGGGATTCATGTTGCTTTGCTGCCGGTATCTGGCCTCCAGGGAGGGAGCACATATCTGACGTCTGACGCCAAAGAAGACGGCCGGCTCATTGTCAGGTCGATGGGTGATCATGAAAAAAGCTACGATGGTGGAAGAGATGTCAGGTTGCTCGTTGGATTTGGACCCGATCCCCATAAAACTGTTGCGTGTGTGTACAATCATCTCAAAAGGAAAATAAAGGAGAAATGGGGAGGAGATCCGGATTCTTGTCTGTGTCTCTTTTACTAAAACAATGCGAAAGGTTGAAGCGGCAGCAATCAATACTAATACTTCGAGTATAGATACTAACTCAAAGGATTCCTCCACCTACGCCGAAGATTCCCAGGAAAGGTCACCTTGGGAGGATGGCATTAGCTATTGCACATGGAATGGGCTTGGTTGTGATCTGAGTGAAGATAAAATATTAAAAGCTCTGGAGGACCTTGAGAAATCCGGCATGGAGGGTAAAAGACATATTCTTGTTTTGTTGACTGGGTTAACAAAGGTTGTCATGCAGTCTCCAATCTTGTTATTGATGATAACTGGCAAACTCTGGTATGTCATTCTAGTCAACTAATATGATTTGGTAACTCATGAGGAAATATAGGCTGGGCGCAATTATATGTCTAGTGGGACATGGTCATCTTTCGAAGCCAATGAGATGTTTCCTGGTGGTCTGAAAGGAATTGTCGGCAAAATACGGGAAAGGTTTCCGAAGATCAAACATATCGGAGTTTGGCATGCACTAGTACGTACTCTTGATGGCGTTTATAGTTCGAAAGCGGTATATTGAATGAAATAAGCACGGTTATTGGGACGGTATTACCCCAAATAGTGTTCTTTCAGAGAAGTACAAGACCATCGAAGTTGCCTGGAGGGACAACGTCAATTCGGTAACTAAGACCTTGACGATGGTCGATCCGGAAGATGTGGGGAGATTCTATGATGACTTTTATAAGCAAGTATACCGGTAGAGATTTTCTGGAAACCGGGTTGTTTATTGGTAGCTTTAGGTTCCTTTCGGAGAGTGGCATCGATTGTGTAAAAACAGATGTTCAGTGTCGGATCGAGGAGCTTAGTTCAGGTGTCGACAAGGCCAAGCTGGCTGGTCCTTATCAGGAAGCTTTTAGAAAAAGCGGTAATAATCCCCTTGTCAAGTCCTACTTCTTGTGCTAAACTAGAGTCTAATAGGTATAAAGTACTTTGACCAAAGGGTCATATATTGCATGTCTCATGTACCGCAAATATTGTACACCGCCTTGTTGCGGGATGAAGGGTTGAAAGTATTCTTAAGGTAGGCCATGCTGCATCCTGGTATAATGTTGATGCATTTGAAGATTGATATTGGTCTAGGACCTCGGATGGTATACTAAACCATTCCCGAATATCAATAGCGACTCAAACGCTAATATACGTTCCAAGACTTCTATCCCAATGTCCCTCAAAGTCATTCATGGCATATTTTTGCCAATGCAATGAATATGGTACTTTTTAGCCAGCTACACATCTTGCCCGGTTAGCTCCAATTGTTTCTTTAACCATACCAGTACTAAATATGATAGATTGGGATATGTTTCAAACATCTCTTCCGCAATATGCTTCTATACATGCTGCCGCCCGCTGTCTCTCCGGTGGGCCCATTTTTATAACAGACTCCCCGGGATCACACAATCGAAATCTAATGTTTTCGATGGTCTCCCCGACACCCTCTCTCGGGACCCCTCCTCGTGCCCTTCGCCCTAGCAAAATGGCATACGCGATAGATCCCTATCTCGGATATCGTTCAAACAGACTTCTCTGTGTCAAGAATAGTTACTCAAGCGCGAGTAGCAAGGTGCACTTGTTGGGCGTTTTCAATGTTTCAAATATCTACTTAGTGGAACTCGTTGAAGCATTTTGGCCTAGGGGAGGGGAATGGGTAATTAGGGGGCACAATAACCAGAGCATTAGGAAACTTGAAGGGGAGCTGATGGTGGTAGCTTTGGAGGCGGGCGATTGGGAGATTTTTACAGCGGCACCGGTTAGGGATAAAGTTGCAGTTTTGGGACTAAAAGAGAATATGACGGGAGCCGCGGCGATTTCCAGCTGGAGCGTGAAAACAGATAAAGAAGGTAAGGAAATTGAAGTAGAATTAAGAGCTTTGGGGACTCTGGGTAAGTAGACACTCTATTCAGAAGCTGCTTTTTTGAATCGAGCTGACAATTTGATTGGCTAAGTGATATATATCGAGGGCCTTGAACCTGGAGCATTTCCGTCAATCAAAAAAGAATCTTCTGAAGAATTACAGCTGGAGGCATTCACCATGGTTTCCGAGAACTGTCTAGAGGTTGAGCTACTAAAGGCACGGGAGGTAGCACTGGAGAGCCCCCTCGGTCCCGAGATAGAGAAGGAGACTCTTACTTGCACCGTCACCATAGATCTGGCCGCCAGACTCTCAGCGATACAGATATCTTAAGAACGAGTTCCGGCATCACCCCGTAAAGCTCTGATGCTGGTGAGCCCGGCAATATTAGATAAAAGCAATTTACAGCACAATAGTGCCACCTCGTTCTCAAGCTAGCGGGGCCTTCGTCGGCTGTGTATAGAATTTAGCACAGGCATATAAGTACACATTACCTTCAGTGTACAAATCCGCGATGTGAGGTCATAACTCAAATATCTACACACTCTCTCTGTTTAGCCTTATCATATTGGACTGCCAACTCCCACTCATTCAGCCTCGCCCGCGGGCTGCAGAACCCCCTTGGGTATTTTGGATGTAGGCGGGGAGGATAGCTAGGAGTTACTTTTATCGCCGGAGCAAATGGCGAGATGCGGAAGCCGGACCACATTCGCACACACGGAGATCTCACAACCAAATCGACTACGCCTTGGAAGTTCGTACACTGTTTCCATCATGAGAGTTTGTTTCTGAGGTCCCAAGGATGACACTGAGTATTGATTCTCAAGGACGAGTGCTTAATTTTGAAGATCTCTGGTACCATCTTTCAGTTTGATAGCTATTATAGGAAGTGCTTTCTTCTATAATGCATGTACTAAGATGGGAATTCTTATATATAAAAATTTCCTCAGAGAGTTTGTTCTCTCTCTGCTAGCATCATGAAGTCCCCACCCCCCCCTGTTATTTCGGCTGCCATCTCCACCTGTCGTGCAGGCTCACCTCACTCTCTAGTGGTTCTTGTCCACTTCTACTGCCTTAACTTATGCCCGTGTTCGTCAAACTTAAATAACAACCTAGCTCGAGATGCTGCCAGTGCAACGAGTTCTCTCTTCTGCCCCCAAGAGAGATACCAGGAACTAGTAGCTGTCGTAGCGTAGCTGGCAGCGTTTACCGAGCGCCCCAGCAGCCGAAGTCCGCACGGCGGCAGCCGCCCAACAGTAATCCACAACACCATACAAACCAGGAGCGATGCACCAATAAGTTAACTGTGGTAGATTCATCGCTTCTGGTCATGAGGGACCCGTCATTTCAAATCATGCAAATATTCAAGATGCACCTGCTGCGCTACATCCCTCAATCTTTCCAGGATTGGGGCTGACTCGGCAGCAGTGTTTGCGCTGCGAGCAGGTTCCATGCTGAAAAGGCTGGAAAGTGAAGCCCATGCATTCGCCCAAACCCCCCTCTCTCTATATAGAGGGGATTATGAGTGCCTCTTCATGAAGTACCGGTTCTTTTCTCCACTAGGATCTCCCCATGGTCGATAAAAATTTCGTCCATCCTAGTTACAAAACAGGAATTGTATTTGTGTTTTTCTTTTTCTTCTATCCAACTACCAGGAGTTACACATGGCCTCCTCGAGGTGTGAGAGTGGATATCAGCTAGAAAAAAGTGGATACAGGTTGATGCCCTCAGGGATGGTGATCCGGCGTCTTCCGGGCGTAGATTGCTCGCAGTTCCATAGCACCCCATCATACCTACCAAAATTGGTCCCCCGCATAACAGCAAGTGGGGTTAGTGACCAGATCGGTTACTGCGATGGGCCCATACCATCCTGATTGCGAACCAGGCTGCCAGTTTGCGGGGATTTTGGCTGCATCTTATTCGACGTTTTCCCTCTAATGCCAAAAGAAACGCAACTGTGCTCCAGCACTGACACCCAAGTAGACTGCCATCGGGGTCAGAGATCAGCCCTAAGACTGTCAGTGGGATATCTTACTGAGGGAGTAGCTACTTGGTCAGCGAGATATATTTTCGGACAAGTGAGTTACTTGACGATTAAAATGTGATTGTTTTTTTTTGACGTCGGTTATTACTTAAAATCGCCTAGCCGCAATTACTTGTTACAGCATCCAAGCCACCGCGGCTAACAGTTCACGCCTGGACGTCGGCAGTTCTCACCCTATCATGGCTACCGTAAAAACTGAAATAAATGGGCATCACTCTAGCACGTTGGAGTTGCCTCTCCTAGCAAGATCTGTCGTCTCGAGTAGGCCGAAAGAGAATCTTCTGGGTGTATTTTCTCCCCCTAATCCAAAGGGGATATTCTGGACGTCCTAGCGCCATGCCCAATTATTTCTGGTTTTTACTGGAGTAACAGGATGAGTTTTTTCTCCTTCTCCTCGACTACAGCGTAGCGTGAACTAGTAATTAAGATCCACTAGCCATTCGATATCTTTAAATGCCACGTGCCCCAGGGTTCTTTTTTCCTATTTTTGTAGACAGCATTCTTCTTCACCAAATCTGATTCGTTGGCCTATAAACCATACAATCAACACCTACGACCCAACAACCGGCCCAGGCACTCGGGTCATTCACTTCGACGACGGAGAAATTGCGGCGGTATCTGTTCGGGAGACAGTCCTGCCTTGGGGTTGTGACAGGAAATGGCTCCCAGTGGAGGGACGAGGACAGAAAATAAAAGTGAGACGGTGTTTGGAATACCTTGATTTAAGATGGCAGCGATTTGGAATTATGATTTCCAAATCGTATATTAATTTGAAATCACAATTTGCAAACAACACTCTGTTAAGCGTGACTGATTTTCAATTTTTGAAATCAAATTCGGGGCTAACTACGAGAAGACCTCAAGATTCACTTTCATTTACTAACAAAATACTTAAGGGTACAAAGCAAAAATATCGTAGCCCTAAATGCCCTCACACACGCACACACTATGAGAATTTTCCTAACTCATGATTTGAGATGGCGAGCAACTCGACTCACCGCTTCCCAAAACACCCCATAGCCCTCTATTTTGTTATCATATCCGCCTCCTCCTTCCCAAGAAACCCCTCATCCACCAACCACCTCTCTCCTCCCCTTTCCGCCTAAAGGTAACGGCCAAGGGAAGTGAAAAGAAAAATTCCCTTCGACTGCCCTTCCCAAATCCTTAATAATATTATATTAATAAACTTCCCCCCCCGCTCCTCCATAAATATGGCCGGAGCTTATAGACCATTCGACCGAGTTCACTCTCCATTAGTGTCCCCACTAGAGGATCTCAATCCGGCAACAGCGCATCTAAAGCCCGAGTGGGCTTCTTCTTTTCAGAGGCTGCAGGAGTGTCTCATTTCTTCCCTCTTTGATGAAGGGAGGGACTACTCTGTTAATGTCCCCTCTACCAAGCACTTAAACCGTTATCATTGGGATGAGTTGTTGGTTTTTAATGTGTATAAGTAGGTTCTTCCCTCTGTCGCCCGTTGTAATCACTGCGGTTGCTCCTGCTGCTATTTCAACTTGTGAGAAGTGGGAGCTTGGATTGTGGAACCACCTATTTATACTCATCTAACATTTTCCCGTGCACTTTGCTTCAACATAGAACGCTACATCACTCCACCGCATATGGCTTAGGCCCAAACCCATGCTCTCCATTCTACATATTCTATCCCGGCAGGCATCCAGCAGACAGCATGATACAAAGTCCCCCCGCAGAGCCCTCCTCCCCCGGGGCAGAAAAATTCAATACCTTGAGCAAGAAGCTATGGAAGAACATAAAGGGCCTCGGAGGACAGGCAAGTAGTCTCTATAACCCAGCCACTAAAAACTCCAATACCCCAGAATTCTTCAGCGATGACATGAGCCACCAGAGTAAAAGCGCTCCCATTCGCCCAAACTTGATACAGTCATTCCTGGACCGCAAGGACTTTTCAACCAGGCAATCTTCAACAGTAGCCTGCATACGCTTCTATGAGGAATTCATAGAATGGCGCTTGCTCCCGCCCATATCGGAAAAACCTAGCAAGAACGGAGCGGGCGTGTCTTCCAGCGGCGACAGCAGCCAGGGGAAGGAAGAGGAGAAGGAGAAGCACATATACCTAGCACCGATCGCCTACCCGCTCCCTCGATCGGCAACTCTCGACAGCATTAATTCCACTGACAATAGTTTCAAAAAGTCCATGTCAATCAAAAGTTTGAAGCAAAAAGCCCGCCTGGGTTCGCAACCGACCAGCCCGACCAGTACCAGATTTGAGCCAGTCATCCCGCCGGAGGGGGAAGCAGAGAATCTGTCCACCAGCACCCCTCGAGACATTCCGGCTGCAAGGATATACTTGAATCCCACGCTCCATCCAATAATTCCAAGCTCGTGCTCGGGCCGTTCCCTCGCCGAATTATTCACTGGAAAAGAAGGCGGTGAGCTGGGTCGCGAGCCTGTATACACCACCCTAGAAGAGTTGGGATCCGTGGAATCACAGCCTATACACGTCTTCTTCTCGGACACAGGACCAGGCACGAAAACCTACTGGTGGGTATCCGAGGATTCCAGTTGGAGGATCGTGTACGACAAGACGCAGGATGTAAACATTAGTTCGAAACGGCACTCCCCATTTCCCCCTACCACTGCTACTGCTACCGCTACTACTACCACTACCACCACACCGCCCAACCAACACGATGGAAAGCCTACGCTAGATGCTTCTACTCATAACTTCATCTTCGGCAAACCAAAGGCCGAAGAGAAGGTCACAAAAATGTTTCCAGAGGTTAAAGGTGGTTGTGTTAAGGTATTTTTCCATCATTTCCATCCTGGCCACGGCATGGCTACGAGGTTTGAAATAACCATACTAATTCTGGCCCCTCCCCGGGCAAAAAAAGTTATACATTGCCAACTGCGACGAGCCAGTGGCGCAGGTTCACCTCCTCACAGGGCAGATGTGGGTCCTGAAACATCTCATGCTGGAAACCATAGACATCGCCATAACCATCATCTTCTCGGTCGTCAATCTAGAACGCCACATTGAGGATGAGCACGAGGAGCAAAGGAAGAAAAAGAAGAAGAGGTCCGGTCGCTTCTCCGGAGGCCATGCTACCAATTAAAAAATTATAGACCAAAAAAATGCGCCGTAAGTTTCAAAAAAAAATTAAAAAAATGCGACAACCACAGTCGACAGGGAGGGAGGGAGCGAGGGAGCGCAGTTGCAGTGTCTCTCTCTACGGCTAAGTTATCCCGCACACAGATATCATTTTGCTAGGAAAAGGCTTCGTTTATATTCGGGGAATTATGTTACAACTTTTTTGGCCACCCCCCGCCCCCTCGGACTTAGACAGAGTACTTGAACTAGAAATTTACATCATTATCATCATCATCATCACGAATCTATTACGCCCTACGCCTGAGTGAGTTGAGTGTGCCTGCTGCCGATTATTGTTCCGCAAGTGATTCACGGGAAAGTGAGTGGACGCCACCCGCAATCTGTCAGAGCCTACATCGGGATGCATTCGGAAAGGCACTAGTCCTTAGAACCAAGCTATTATACCTAGAAAGAGGGGGAAAAAATCAAATTGCCAAAAAATATTATTTTCACCTCCCCCGACTGGAGAAAGCTACGAGAGGCCCACCCCCAACTTCCCCAAGAAGACGCCATAATGATTCTCGCCCGTATTTTCTATTATGATGGGGCCTCTCACATTCCCCGTCCTCCCAGTTACCAAAGATGCAACCCCAAGACTATTTCTCCCCATTCCCACACCCATTCAGAAAGTCCGAGTAGCCACCACTCTAGCGAAAACCCATGCTCAAGTATCAATATATTCATTCTATACACGGAATATCACTCGCAGAAACAGCACTTGCCGTCCGCGCTTGAACTTTGCTAGCACTTTCCAGAAAAAAGTATTTTCCACCGCTCACTGCACAGTCCTCCCCCAAGGCCTGCTGAATTTTTTATTTTGTTAAATCCTTGGTATGATTTTAGGTACATGACTAGCACTCCCCAGGGTCCAACCACTGCATTCGACCCCAAGGCCTGCTGAAACCCCTCCTACTGATATACGGTACGGTACTAAGCTCTAAGAACTCCCCTCCATCAACCGTCCAATCACCACCATACCCGAAAGCGCACCACCCCGCCAAGTCCCCAACCCCCCATCGATCACCCACTTCCCACCGCCGGCAACTCCCGCGCCTGAGCCCCTCGCTCCCCAATACCAAGCCTCCACACTCAAAAAAAAAGAAAGAAAGAAAACGTCACAACAGTCCCCACCCGACAAAAGTTCCTAAAAACTGGAACAAAAAAGAAAAATAATGCGCCAAACCCGGATTGAACGGGTGACCTTCAGATTACCCCGAGTTTGCTAAGCACTGAAGAAATACTTCAGTCTGACGCTCTCCCAACTGAGCTATTAGCGCTGGATGAGAGATACTCCGCGTTTGACGGTTATGTTGTTGTAGATGGCGGAGAACAGGTCAGAATTGTGGCTACAAAAATAATAGCGATGGGTAGCTGGTGAAGCCGGTGTTGGGGGGGTGGGGCCTTACCGATGATGAGGTGTTGTGTTATGATTGAAGTACGATACCGTACTGTACTCGATTACAGTAAACTGCAGCTGAAGAGCGTTGCTGGCATCATTAGCTGTAACGGCTAGAACTGCGGTTTATTGCTTAGTTCATTAGGCACGCCAATGCTCCCAAGAGTTCCCACAGGACTAAAATTCCGGTTCGCAAAAGGCTCCTAGAAGAGCAAAGCCTGGGGCCAAGTGTTTCACTAAACGTCGAAAGTCCCAGTATTACTAAAGCAGCGCTTTCGTACAGTTACAGCACCCGTATAAGGAATTTAGCCTTCGATCCATAAACAGAAGTACCCGATTTTAGAAGAACCCAAGATACTGTACAAATCACGGCCAGTAAATGAATGACCCGCTTTCCCCTTAATTACAAAATATATTGTAGTGGAAGAAAAGAAAAGAAACATGATAAGAGGCTAGTTAGGTGCCTCCTGGATAATTTTAGGAAGAAACAAAAGAAGAGAAGAAGCATTGTCTTTTAGTCGGGCGAGTAGGGAAAAAAACAGCAAAAAAAAAAAGAGGTCCTGTTTGCCTGGACTTTAGGGGGTGCAAGCGCGCGGGGACTAGTCCTCTTCCTCTCTTTTGATCCCGTCAAGAGTTTCAAGAACTTCCACGTCATCAGTGTAATTCTATCAAATCTTCTGGTTAGACATTTCAAGAAAAAAAGGGAACAGGGAAAGGCAAGGTAGCTCTCGCAGGAGACGGAGTCTACAGAACCAGAACGAACATCGGGGAGTTTCATACCTCATCCTCGTAACCTCCTCCACGAAGAGCACTCCATTCTTGCAAGGCTGTTTCAAACGAGCCCTCCAAAGTTTCCTGACTAAGGCCCAAGCTCTCATCATCAGTAGAACTCTCCGAAGCATTGTCCTTCCAAAGCCTCCCATCGTTAATAGCACACATGTAACGCTCCATCGCCCTCAGCTTCTCTATCTTCTCCTTCTGATCATCACCGTCGTCATCCCCACCCGCTCCACTCCCACGCTCCAACTCCTTCATCCTACTAGCACGCTCCTCCTCAGCCTCACGTTCTAAGAACTCGACGGAATACCCCAACTTCCATCTCGCAACTTGAGCAATCAACCGCTTCAGGTTCCCGCGACAGTTACCATGGACGAGGATGAAGGCACAGGCACTGCATAGTTGGAGATCACATTTAGTGCACTGGTTCAGTGCCATGCAAGGTGTCTCGTCGCAGGCCATGCAAGCAGCCGATTCCGAGTGGTTTTTGACGATGAAGAAAACCGAATGCGGGAGTTTGTGGAGGTAGCGTTTGTAAACGAACGAGGAGCCAGATTCCTTATGGTCGATAGGAGTAGTTATCGTGGCGATGCTTGCAGGCATTTTTCCCCCCTGTGAGTGGAAATTGGAAGAAATTTTGGTGGGGTGAGATCGGTGGTGGAAGGGGTATGATAGGTGTCTAAGTGTGATGAGGGGACCTGCGGGCGAAGGAGGATAATCTTTTTGCGACGGCGGTGCGAGCCTCCCCAGAAACCGACAAACAAGTGCCTATCGTGAGCCGGTTACGGGATCGATGTGGAAGATTGATGACTGTAAGGTAGGAATCCCACTGTGCTGACGAGAACCAAATGTTTCATTGGGGAAGATGGGAGAAACAAGGTGTGGTATGGGACCCCGGGGTGGGCTCTTTAAGAGGGCCCCTTAGCCCTTAGAATTGCTAGGGGGAAGTTGATCGAGAACCGAGTTTCCGTCTCCAGTGAAGTTGTCAGCACAGTTTGCCCCCAAGTCACCAACGTCTAGATTGCGGACAGCTACTGTATATTCCTACCGAAACTCACGATGTATTCGAGCATTCTAATCTGATCATCCCACCACATATACTACTCCAGTATTCCTCGGAGTAATTTGTGGACCAGAAATGAACTTAAAAGATCTAATCGAACATACCTCGTTGAAACCTTTGTGTCTCCCTTAGTAGTCATTCCTGCAAACTGTTGACAGCACCAGCGCTCCCGTGATCACAACCGATCTAGCTGGCCTCCAGTATTCGAGTGACATTCTATGACGACAGGTTCCACAAGAAAAGTTTGTGAAACCACTTCGCCGGGAAGATCCACTTGGTTGGCTATCACCACACACATCTCATCACTAGGGCAACCAAAATATCCTCCTTCTCTATCAACCATCATCACGAAACCCAAACTTCCAGTTTCCAGCTCCCCCCAAACCCCAAAAACCGCCTACCAGGATGATCTTACCCCTAATAACAAGCTCCCCCATTCCTCACGGGTCATTTGCTCTCCCACACGGTTGGTGTAACAACCTGGCTTCACTTGGCACTTGGCGCAATCCTTGGCCGCCGCTCACTCAGCACCTCCTGTAAAAAGTCCTAATATGAATTCCCCCCAGGAAAAAAAACAATCGCGAAGTTTAGGCTATCACCATCTTCCGACCTCCTCCGACTCTGCTGCCGACTGATCCCCTTTTTTTGGTTCCCCGTCGCCGGGATGCTATCGCTGACAGCCCTTCCCCCAAGTCTGATTCTCCTTCTCCTCCTTGGTCTGACAACGCCTCACGCGACACGGGCCCTCCCGTCAGAGGTCGACCCGGGTCTCCTCCTTGATAGCGATAAATCTTACAAAACATACCGCGAGAAATATAAGTGCCTGGAGGAAGAATGCTACGTATATTACGGCATCGACGCATTATATGAGGGCAATTGCACGGTAATTCTGCATTCCCCGAATGCATGGAGTGCGTCCATCGGCCTGGGTGGGAGCGACCGGGATCTCAAACACCCATTGACGCTTCCGGGAACACTATATCTTGGCCCGACACAGAGCTACGGGCTTCGAACGTTTGATCCTAACGATTTATTTCTCGCATTGGACGCTAAAGCTAAGGCAACCGGCGACTTGGGATTTTCAAGCATCAACTACGTGACATCGGTATTCCCGGCGCACTTGCTCAATGGCATTCGCGGGAAGGAAGGGCGGGCGCTATGGGATGTCACGGCCGAGGCAATGATAGACGACATGGAGGGCGATAGTACCTACGTCTCCGTTGGTGGAGAGCTACGCTATTCAGTGCCGACCCCACCGCGGGACGAGTTTGCGAACCGGCTCAAACTGTACTGGCCCGCGACCTGGAGTAGTCGTCTTGTCAAGACAGGAAAGACCGGGAGAGCGGCAAACACACGCGGGGTGGAAAAGTACCTCTACTCGAGACCGCCGGCGGGCCGTGTGCCGTCCGGGCAGCCGTACGAAATGAGGTTTGATGGGATTGTCGAAGGGGAGACCGCAAGGGTGAATTTCACCGTTATGGATTACTGCTCGAGAACTGTGTGTGAGGATTGGGACGACCGGTACCACTTTAATTATACTGTCGTATTTGTCGGAGTCAATCGCGCGGGCGGTGTAGGGAGGTGGCCGAGGCCGGTTATGGAGATCCATAAGGATAGTATGCTGTTCGCTGACGGGAGAACTGGATGGCTTGAGGAGGTTGAGGAAGTTGACGAGGATTGTGGGGTCGTGCGTAGAGTTTTCAAGTGGCTAGGCAGTATAAGTGGTTTGTATATTGGCGTTATACTGTACTGTGGCTTATGTTTGGGTCTGGTCCTCTTCTTCATCAGGGCGATGTTTTTCCGGCAACAGCGTACATAGTCGTTCTTGGGGTCGGTCGTTTTTTTTTAGTTATTTAGATTCTTTGAATATTCTCCTTTCTTTCTCTTGTTCTTAGGGGCACCGGTTTTAAAATATCCATCTTGTAATCCTCAGTACATATCAATTTATCTTACTCCTCTGATCTCCAAATCACCTCCTATCACGTGTCCCCTCCACCACATCCAGCCCATCACAGCCCGGTGATAACGACCCCTATCGTCCCTCAATCCCGGGTGCGGCAGCTTCCCGGCGAATCCCTTTCGGTCCTCTCCCCTCCCCTGTCAGCTATATCTTATCATAAGTGTAACACTCTACGACTGGTCACCTGAAACCCACCAAAAGACCATATATCTCAATCCGTCCTCCTCGGCACATACCGGTACAGTACGTCAACCAGCGTGGTATTACAAACTCCCTGCTTGCCAATTCTATAATAATAATATTATAATGATGATATATTATAATGTTTCTATAGCTATAGCTTTTTCTCCTAATAAATCAATTGCAACAACCACGAATCCAAGTAGGGGGGAACTTAACTAAAAAGACACCCACCCCCCCTCGGAATTTAGGGAGAAGTATGATACCATTATTCACGGCTTCTCACTCTGGGTATGATATGATATATTCTCAGACACGAAACCGTATGAAAAAGTCACGTTATCATCCGGGCTTTAACCTACTTAAACGCTTACCGTGTTGCTGGAATTTATTTTTCACCGAAACAAAGTAACCAACTACTATTTCTACGTGGCAAGAGCAGAGGGTGTCTAAATATCAGGGTCGTTTGGTGCAAGTGGCCTAAGAGAGAATAGTGGGTAACCCCAACTTGGGGCTTTTTTTCTTTCTTCTTCCCCCGTCATCATTCGGAGAGAGTGTGAGTGATAAAGGGTGTAGGTAATTGCATAAGACACCAGTTTTTTTTCATTTCTTTTTTCATTTCTTTTTTCATTTCTGCGCTGCATGAGACAATTTCTGCAATTGTATAACTCTATTCCCGCCCCTGGCTATATTTCCGAGATATTTACTTGTATAGGCACTGTAGTAGTAAGTTAAAGGGCAAGTGGGTCCTTGATCTTCTAGGATCAGCTATGATAATCCTCTATGTTCATTCCTATCTCGGTGTAGACTTCGTGAATAAATGTCATATCATACATAGGAAGCAAATTCACCCGCCCCAGGATATCCTATGCAGCAACACATGAAACTGCATTCGTACCCCAGCTCTCTCAAATAATACGAGCGCGAACTGGCCCGTTGAAAATCTCACATATAGCAACCCCCCATTTGTACAGCACCCCTTAAACTACAGTGATCAGCTCACATAGCAGCCCCCCTGACGAGTGACATCGTGTGCACAGTTGTGTGCCATTCACCTCAGGCTATGCACGTATGCTAAACCCGTCCGCCCTTACTAGTTCCCAGTGTATAGGGTTCTGGGACGAACTGCAAGCCGGGCCAATTGCCTCACCCCACCGCCGAAGCTCCTGGGGAAATGGTTAAGCGGAAGCCAGCCTTGATTCAAGCCCTCGGCCCAGCCAGGCTGGAGGAGGAGGCAGAGGGTGGAAGGGAGAGAGAAAGGGCAGTATTATGGCTTGCTTAGCCGGTGCTTCCGACACGGTCCACAATGCTAACTAAGACTTACCCATCCCACTGACTTGCAGATATCGCGTCTCTCATCCGGTGCATTCTACAACATATCCCCCGTGTCCTCGGATATGCTATGCTCCCCGACCAACGCACCCCGGAGACCGGACCTGTCACAGCCCCCCATCTGCACAAACCACGCCATCCAGGTACTCTCAGAATGCCCCATCGACACCCGCGGCGTCCTCTTGTGCTCCGCTGCCCACGTTGCCTACTACAGGGTCGCCTGCGGCCCTTCACTTCGCATAGGATCGACTGCCTAGCTTTGTAGGTAGTGAAGGTGTGATAGGATACTTTCCCTCCTTTACTTGAGCCTTTTGGCTATGTGTTGTGTTGTATTGGAAGTTCTCCTGATGCTATTACGATGCTTTAGGTTCACGATATTAAGCCTGAGGAGCCGGGATTGTGACTTGGCCCCCGCTCTGCGCATCACCAACTCAGTCTACGCAGCGATTTTTCACCGCCACTTTCATTGCCAAATAATGACCTTACGAAGCTTTCGCTGTGAATACATTGTGCAAAATGCGCTTCCTCCGTGTCCAAAACACATGGTATCACTCGATAGACAAAGCACAAGAAGCCAAACAGACACCTGATAATACACGCTATATCGCCGAATATCAGATAATCGTAGGTCCAGAGAAGGAAGGAATAAAGAAAAAGAAAGGAAAAGAGGAAATGAGAGGCAAAAAGTTAAAGAAAACGCCGAAACCCCTTCAGCCATCCCCTCTCTGGTAGATAAACGCTTTCAAATAGAACTAAATTAGCGAGTTAGTATACAGTGAAGCAAGAAAACGGAAATAAACGCCTTGGATAGATCAAAAAATTAGGGGGAAAAGAAAGGGAAGTGTTAAGAGGTTTTTATTCCGCCCCAAACCTCATTTACGTATACGAATGCCCCAACCCCCCAATGCTATCCCAAACCCATTGATAATCAAACTCGGCAACGACCTGTGCTCCCAGCTGACCACCTCCACCGCCGCCACTCATGCCCAGCATGCCCGATTGAGGATCCAGCGCTTCTCCCAATCCTACAAGCGTGCAGCTCTGCGAAGCCCATGATTCTGCCATCACGCTCGTGGCTTCTTCCGGTTCCTGCATTCCCATTGGGATAGTGGAGCACATGGCTGCAGAGGTGGGGGCGCAGTGGGGTTGTAATTGCTTCGGCTGGAGGCCTGGAGGGCAGAGCTGCGACTGCTGGTGCTGGGCTTCAGTGGTGCTGGGTAGAGTATGTGGAGGTGCTGATGGGACAGGAAGGGGGGTTTCCATTTGGAGCGGAGGGGGGACTTGGGCTGATGGGGGAGGGATTGGCGGCTGATTACGGGTTTGGGATTGTTGTTGATTTTGCTGCTGCTGCTGCTCCAATTGCTGGGGGTTTGGCTTTCCCTCCGCTTCAGCAGCCAGCGCCTCCTCCCTTGCCTGTACTGCATGCTTCAGGCGTTCTCTGAACCAGCAAGCGACTGGAAGAATCTTCTCCATTTCACGGATCTGTACTAGGGATATCTGGAACCTCTCATCGGCTTCCCTGGCTAGAGTGGTATTGGAGGTGCGACTATCGACTAGATGTACGGTCATGGAACAGAAGAAACAAGCCATACTGCCCAGCTATTAGAGTCCAATTCGCATAAAAGAGTAGTGATAACAAATATACTCATGAGAATTCATGAACCTTGCGCCGAACCCTTCTAATAGATCTGTAATAACGGTCCCAGCAACAGTCGCTGCTATCGTCAAAAGACCTTCATAAAGTCTTTTATGGTGGTCATTGAGATTACTGCAGAGTGGGCGGTAATATAAAACGAAGACATTCCTAGATCTATTCAGCAGTGCTCTTGAGCCTTTCTGGTGATATGTGGAAGGAGTGTATACTGGTAACTTAATTGCAATTTCATTGCCCAAAGATTCCTCGAACCCTGGCTATACTCGAGTTCTCTGGGCATAACGCTTTTCCATTCCTGTAGCCGCCTGGCAAGGTCACGGACTACTTCCGGCTTCTCGGTGATGCTTTTCGATGCGCCTGGGCAGTACTCGAAGAGAAGCATGTCACCCACTAAATAGCATTAAAGATTTGTTCATATCAGGAACAGGAGGTATTTACGTACAGATCTTACAAAGTAATGCCTGCTGCATGATATATATTATGTGTTCAGGCGGAGTTCCATCATCGTCATCAGCAAAGTCGTCGGGAGTCAAATCTTCCACGTCACAGTCCTCATTTCTGATGATCATCGGTTTGCCTAGGGATGAAGAGCATTGTCTGTCTCTAATCTAATGCTTGCTGTTAGTATCGGATGCAGAAACCCTGTTCGCCTTATCTATAACAAACACGTACATATAGACACCACCACGCCCTTTTCCAGATTCTCCTAACATCCATACCCATTGGGCTATTTTTTGAGCTCCGATGTAATCCCATGGTCTGAGCCAACCTTATTGCTCCCCCAAGCCACCACAATGGATCTCTCTGATCTGACGGCGCCCTCCACCAAAATTGCAAAAGGAACATGCTCTGCATATTAATCATTTTATCTGGCTCCACATCTCCATCAAAGAGACTTCTTGCACGCTTGTAGAATATCTCAACTGCTTCACGTCGCTGAATATATCCCGCATTCTGAAGAATTGATAAATCGCAATGCGTAGCCGCTACCATAAGCACGCTCTGTATCAGAATATGCGAGAAAGTGTTTGTTTTGATCGAATGTAGAAACTTTCGTTTGTCAAGGATAGGATAGCAGGGGTGGCATATTCTAAAGTATTCGCCAATAAGACGATCTCTGACTTCACTCCTAGGTAGCATATACGCTCCTCTTTCCCATAGCTCCTTATTTAGCCGATGATTGATATCTTTCTCGTCGCCCAGGTATAAGGTGGGCCTATGGAGTGGGGCAGTCTTGACTTCCGAGCCAACCGCCCAAGCCAAGTGCCATGATTCACCCAGATATGTCATAGTGCCATTACTGCGATTGCTAGTAGTATTCTGTTGAAGTTGTTGCCATTCCTCTCCGTCGGTACCAGATATAGAGTGTCGGCGGCCCCTTTTTGGCGCCGCAAGCTCAGGTCTACTTAGCGAGAAATCCGCAACATTTGGCGATAGTGACGCCTCGGGTTTCCCATCTTGACGCTCGAAGCGACCGCGCGCACCCCTAACATATGCACTCAGTTAACCCAACCCGACAAACGGCAGAGCCTTGTGAGGGAATCCCACCTGACACGCTTCGACTCAATGAACTGACATTCGCCTTTTCCGCTATGCTGACAATTCGAGCAAGGCAACCTGTTAAATTATTATTGGAACTTCTCGACACGGAAACAATATCGGCAATGACCAATAGAAAAACGCGCAATGTGACCCCATCCCAATAGACTCCAGAAAAATGGAAAATGGAGATTAGAGGGAAATAAAAAATGTTGTAGGGAGGACGGCGGTCACCGCCGGGAAATAGTTGAACCTCTCCAAGTGCTTTAACATAACCGAGCGTAGATCTCGTCCCAACTAAACGGTGCAATACCGATCGTTTGTGATCGTGTCGTAGCCACTTGAGGTCGCGGGGACCCACTCCACACACAGTCTAGGGAGCTTTGGGTACTTGTGGAGGGCCGGGGGAGAGGGGCAAAAGCCAGGGTAGGACGGATAATGACTACTCACCCAATAGTTGAAGCATCACATCGTACCCTTCTCTCGTTACAGTTTTTGCAAGCAATCATCGACCGTTTTCTTTTAGCTTTTGGACCCGCGTTAGAAGAAGCCTTATGATCCCCTCCATCCTCACCCCCGAAGTTGCTGATCTCAGCAGCAGCAGCACCCCCCAACCCCGTGCCCGGATGGTTTAGAATCGGTAGTGTTTCAAGATAAAGAGGTGAACAGGAGGAAGCCGAAGAAGACATTGATCGTGAAGATTTGGATTGCTTCATTCCCAATCATCGGTAAAAGGGTGCTGTGGGTGGTAAGGCTATCACTAGGTAAGACACGGCAAGGCGTATCTCAAAGGTTCGGTATCCCGATGCTCGCAAAGACTCACTCAAAGTATTGGATAGAAGGGGGAGGGCGCTTGAGCAAATGAAATTGGCAAAGGTAGTTAATTTTGGGGCATAGGAAAATAAAAAAGCTGCGGGCGTGCTGTGTGGTCTTGATGTATTATAGGGATGCTGACGGAGGGTAGGTTGAACGGGCCTAATCCAACGTTGTATATAATCCTAGATTAAGGATTAAACGTTGGTGTTTGCACGCAAGAGGCGAGGCTCAAAAAACATTTTGGTGGAGCAGAAGTCAGAAATGTGGGGAAGAAAACAGGGATGGAGAAGATGAGCTCTAAAAGTACTATCGAGTTCCCTCACTCCCTCCTACGATACGGTGTGATACAGCGCACGTACTGTACTTGTACAGTGTAGTAAATGTATTCCTTTTCCCTTCAGTAGAGAAGAGCAAAATGTACATTACAGCAGGGTTCATCTCTCGCTGGAAGCGACGGGGACCGGGGTTTTATTGGCTTGTTACAAATCCCTCTGAGACGGTGAAGCCGAACCTGGGTCGGCGTCCTATTTCTGAACTGTCATGCTGTGGGAACTTCTCCAGGTCAACCCACCGCGCAGTATCGGTACTGCACTGAGTGCAGTGCATGCCGCAGTATTGGGCGGATGATCACTCGTCGGAACGCACCACGGTGCCCGAGTTGAGCTGGGTCGGCCCCACAATTGAGATTACCGGCACATGGAGAGGGAGGAGTAAGGTCTCATATAGGTGTCGAACTGCCTCCTGCATGATCGCTTGCGAAAGGTTTGTGTGATGGAAGCTCCAACAACTCCCCTCAGAAGAAGCTCTGTCAGGGAATACTCTACTACGTTTGCCGCGTCTTTTAATTGCGGGGTTCGCAGCCCGGGAATTCAGTGGGAATGATGGTCGGTTAGCTCCTAACTTCATCCAGAAACATCTTGAGAACCAACAGCGATAGAATTAAATTCTGGTCTCAATGTTGTTGAAAAGGCTCTCGAAAATCAAACCTGGGTTACCGGGCAGATAAAGGGCCCGCCCTAAAGCTTACGGTACTTACTGGTTTTCAGGGTCGATACGGCAGGTTTGTTACATAAGTGTTTACATAAGCTCGGTGGAGCTGGTGGGCGAGTAGGGTGCCCAGCTGGCTCATCAATTCTGTGGCAGGGGGATACTTGTCTGCGGAGAGGAATGTGTCGCTTCTATAATTATGCACAATCACATTTAAACCGTAATCTCTCTCCCCAAATTATGTTGTGGGAGCTTCACTACTGTAAACTAATTACAGCAGATGAAGTACCATAGACCGAGTGCACAATCCAATCCCAAGCCGAGCTCTAGGTAAAATATCGTTACCCGCCTGTCCGGAAGGTCAGTTTGCTGGCGGGGATGATGATATGGCATTGATCTCGCTGGTTGCTTGGTGTTAGTATGGTGTCTGGTAAGTTAAACCAGCGTAAAGACAAATATGTAAGTCATCCAGAGGCTAATGAGCACCATAGCAACTCTCAGGATCCACCATAGTGAACACTGGATAGATATTTCCAGGATAAAAAATAAGAATTTTGGATGGAATCTAACTTACTATACGATCGATTATCCTGCCTGTGCAAACTAGCTTGAGATACCCGGGCTATGGTAGATGCCAAACCCCACCAGTCACGCCAGAGGAAGGCTCAACTGTTGGGAAACATGCGCGATAAACAGTCCGATAATTGTACAAGTACCTCCCTCCGACAGAGGTGGTGAATAGCTAATTTAGATTAACCGTGATAATCCCTGTCTTGTGGGAAAAAATCTCCCCAGGTATTATACAGTACTTGTATTCTAGATTTCGCTCATCTATTCCTGTGATATGATACCATATCAGTCAAGACGGAATCTCTTGCACATGACACCTGCTGCTGGGTTTGCCCCTGCCGTACCGTCCTCGAACAGCATACAACCAGCTAACTATTATAACTACGATCCTTAGTTTACATGCAATTAATCTTGTGATGAAAACCATATAGGTTGGCTCACTGCGATAAATCGGAGCCATTACACCCCGAGAGGACATTCCACCTTTGACATCAAGCCTGGAATCTACAGAAATATATTTAGTAACCTAAAGTAACGCTAGCCCGCGCCAAGATATTGTCTTGATTGCCGGTGATTCAAATTCATTTAGGAATTGATATTGGGGGTGGTAGGGTTTTTCTGTAGGCTTACTAAGTGAGCATACAACTATAACACCGCAGGAAGTGGGTCCAGATGGCGAGTAGCCCTCAAAATTCGAGGGATTGGTGGGTTCCTACAGCTATGCAGGGCATCAAAAGCAGCTCTGTTTAGCGCCCTGCCTGAGAGGCTCTGAAGCTGCGCATGATGTGATGGAATATTAGTCCAAGGTCATGACGACCTGCCTAGCGATAATCCGTCCCCTACAGTACAATAAGTCTTAGGCCCATGGGCTGCGTCGTACAGCACAACCGTGAGGCTACGATATAAGTTAAATGTCTAAAACACGCAACATATAGTGGAAAATACTCCTCCAAGACAATCAAAATAGGCAAGTCATAAAGTTTGGTGCGCTCAGTCTTTAGTGCTCTCTACTAAAGGAGTTTATGTCTTCTGTTGAACAGCCTAAGCTGTAGGTTGCCTTTGGCTCTATAAAGCTGGTAACAACACCAGTGCGCTCGGTCTAGCATGCTCTTAAACCTTGCGGTGTGATATAGGAGACCGGAGGGGAAACGAATAGAGGGAAATGGCTGACTGTATGATGCAGCAAGAGTCTAGTGACAAAACATCAAATTTGGTAAAGCTATTAGCTATACCCCTCCTACTGCGGGCCCGCCCGCCCCCCCCCCCCCGGGGGCCGCGGGGGGGGCGCGGCGCGGGGGGGGGGGGGGGGGGGGGGGGGGGGGGGGGGGGGGGGGGCGGGCGCGGGCGCCC
>Ga0307509_10003414_pt1 | contig 24154 bp, 30 predicted proteins | sample 10_EM_MG_FD_202245 | JGI IMG/M metagenome (GOLD analysis project Ga0307509, IMG submission 202245) | Populus trichocarpa ectomycorrhiza microbial communities from riparian zone in the Pacific Northwest, United States - 10_EM | ecosystem: Host-associated > Plants > Roots > Unclassified | place... | reverse complement strand
GTTGGCCGGGTATTGTGGAACCTGTGCTGATCGGGTTTGTCTTTTCCAGTACACCAGCAGCGGCTGGGGTTGTTACCAGACCACGATCATCATCAACGACCCGCAGTACGTTTATCCCCGCACCTAAATCATTGTTGGCCGACGCCTGATCTCCCGTTCCAGCCAATACTGCCCGCCCGCCCACACTGTGACCGTCACCGACCACTCTGTCGAGACCAAGATCCTCACCGTCACCTATACCCAGGTACGTCCAGGGTCGCTGATCGAATTTACCCAGTTTTGACCTTTGTATAATTTCAGCCCATCCCGACCACCGTCATCAACACTGTGACCAAGACCGATGTGAAGACTGATACTCTCCATGTCACCAAGACTGAGACTTTGCCGCTCACCATCACGGCCACCAGCATTGTGGTCGAGTCCAAGATCTTGACCAAGACCGACACCATCAAAGAGGTCCTCACGAACACCGTCACCCAGACTGACGTCAAAGTTATCCCGACCACCTTCACTAGCGTCTGGGTCAAGACGGATGTCATCGACAAGGTGAGCTTCCCTGATTCATTGGCTGAGAACCGGTGCTCACAGACAACACTTAGACCAACACCATCGAACGCACTCTCACCTCGACCGTCATTGACAAACAAACGTTGACCAACACGCTCACCTACCTTTCCACCTCCACAAAGACTGACGTCTCAACACAACTCTCGGTGGCCACTTCCACCACCACCCAGGTCGTTAAGGAGACCGGCCTCGCCGCATGCCTGAACAAGTGCGAACAATACAAGTACCTGCAGCCCGGGAACGGCAACAAGTGGAACACATATGCTTCCCCTCCGGCTCATACCCCGTCCCCCACCCAGCAGCATGGAGGATACTACTAAAGGTGGTCCCAGTGACATAGATGATTAACATTAACTTAATATTCCCCCCTCCGTTTTCTTGTGAATTATTTTGGCTTTTTCGGTTATCCCTGCGGACAGTTCTTGTGCCTCCTTTCTGAAGCCAGCTCTTCAGCCCTCCCTACCGCTTGTTTTTCGGTTGTTTAAACCGGGGCTTTTTACTGGTCCCAGGTATCCCACCGTGTTTTTTGTTCTGCGGTTCGCTGATTCCCTCCCCCTACTTTACCCCTGCGCGTACGCTTACATCTCTGATCCTTACCGGTTGTTGTTGGTTCGAGAGAGGGTCACAGCGGCAGGTACTGTTTGCCGTCGCGGTTGGCTTAGACCCTTCCATTGCGAAGCCCTCGGCCATTATATACACTGGTCGGAGATTTGATCAGGCCCATCGTCGAGTGAGGAGTTCTCCACCCCGCCATCATAAACTGCTGAGGCTCGTTACTCTCTGCCCTCACTGAGACACCACACCACCCGCAATGGTTACGATGTCGGATTGCGTCAATATCACCCCACCCCAGTCAGTTCCCATCGTTGTGGCGGGGTGGAAAGCCACTGTTTACGCCCAACCTTGATTCAGGACCGCCTCGGAGACGGAGGGCGAAACCGCTGAATTTGTCTACGAGACTATGCCTCTTCGCGAAAGCAAGATCAAACCCCGCGCTTGGGAAGAGATTACGGAACAGTTTGCGATTTTTTATTCCTCGAAGGATGACGATGGGGTTATGTGGTGCCCGGTACGTTGGCTGTATCGTAAATTCAACTGTTTCTTGTTTCGTTTTGTTTTGTTTTTTCCCCGACAAGATTCGCTGACAAGAGCTTTGTTCGATCTTAGGACTGCCGCGCGGTAAAAGATATCGTGGAGGAAACCTTCGATAAGGAACGTTCTCCAAGCGCGTTGATAATCTACGTCGGACAGAAACCAGAGTGAGTGAAACCTTTGAAATCGAAATTTGGATCGAGAGATCATGGGGGAGAGGGCACAAGACCCTTCCCGAGCTTCCGAGAGCGAGCCTCAAGCGGGATGGGCTCGGATCCCCTAATCCTCGGATCCTTGAGGATTGGTTCCCCATTGCCCCGGGTTCTACGATGACCTTCCCCCCTGTCATTCCAGGGACGGACGGGTTTTACGGTTGCTATTCGCTATTCGCTTGATCTTGAGCGCATCATAGCTAGCACTAACTAACGTTTTTCCCTCTACCTTATTTGTTCTCTTCCTCAAGATGGAAGAGTCCGAAGAACGAATGGAGGCAACAACTTTGGGACGTGCAGACTATTCCTACAATCGTTCGACTGCGTGACGTAAGTACCCCTCCGCCTTCATCGCGTTAGCTCTGGATGCCTTTTTCTGATAATTGTGGAACACAACGCTAATAAATGACCGCCCTCTCGTTCCGTCCCGAACCCTCACCCGATCTTGGAACCGCGATCGCGTTGACGATCTGTACGTAGGGTGAGCGGTTGGTGGACCAAGGACCTATCAAGGAGAAGTTGAAGGCGTTCGTCGAGAAAGAGCCCACCGATGCTCTGAAGGACTCCAATCAAGCTTGAGGTCCAGGGGATATCCATCCAAAGCCATTTAACTACTCCGAGTTAACTGGCCACGGATCTGGATTAACAATCTGCAGCACAGGCAGCTCATCTATCTCTGTTACACCGTGTATTTGCTTTTCTTCATTTCAAGTCCTCGTTTACGCGTATCTTATGTGTACAGTCCTCGAATGCGCGTGTGATCACTCGGAGCCCGTGGTAGTTTCGATCCGAGCTCATGATCACTCTAGACCTCCCGATATCCCAATGTACGTAAGCCTGCACGCATCGGCGAGGCATATGTCACCTCGTATATATAGCTTCGGAGGAGAGTGAAATAGTTCCAGGTATTGGCTATAACCAACTCGGTATGGTCGAAGTCCATGTTGACGTTACCCACCTTCCGCGCTGAATGAAAAGTGAAGAAAAGAAAATAACACTAGAAACCACATAAGCGTAAGCACGCGGGCAAACTTTAATTTAAGCCTCATTCACGATTGGAAAGGGCTGCTTTCTTTATTGTCTTCGACGAGGCGATACTCGATGAGGGAATGCATCATGGTCGATTACTACCAGTGCTCGGTGCGGAAATGAAACGCCAAGTGGCGTGGAGCAGTGGAGGTCACCTGTACGTCCTGACACTGAAATGTGCCAAGGTGTAGATGAACGTTCAACGTTCAGCTCGTTCATAGGGTGCCGAATGAACGAGCGGTTGTGTCGTATTCGCATCCACTGTGTACGTCCAAGAGCATGGTGGTTTCCCAGGGTTTAATCAATCTCTTTAAATCATGGGACGAGGAACTAGACCATGCATGATCAAATATCACCGTCATGTATTACACCCCCGTATGAACGGAGGAGGTGTGGTTTGAGGAAACCCAGAACGAGATTCTACGTGAGAGAGAGCGCTGGCACGCTGGAGCGGGTCGTGTGCACCCCACGCACCTCCTCCAACTCGCGACCCTGAGCGAGACGGCGTTCCACCTTGGACAGATAGAGGATAGTTCCCTTGGGACGGACCAAAAAAAAATCAAGACAAAAAACCGACCACGCCGAAGCGGGAATCCCGGCATGAGATCGGTTTCAGTTCCTGGCGGCGGGTGAGCCCCCTTCACCCTACATGCGGAGACCACTCGCCCACGGGCGGGAAACAAGATCGATTACGGCCACGAGCCCGAACACCGAATGTGGCTAGCCTGGGACCTACGAACGGTTCGGGCGCGGGACTATCTATAATACAAGGGAAAATGTTTCTTCCCACGCTCTGATTGGCTGAGACAAAGCGGTAGCAGTAACGTCTCTTGCCTTCGGTACCTTTAGGCCGGCCTTCAACTTCAAGCTTCAAGCTTCAGCGTCGGCTCTAGGCTTGACCCCACACGAATCCTTCAACCTATACCTGTTGCTGACGCGCATTCTTTCTCGCTGTTTCGAGGTGCCTAATATCTAACGCTCAAACGGTCATCCCCTGAGCTGGATCTTGCCCGACCAGCGCCAGCCATGGGCCATTCGGTTTCTCACTGTGGGTCCACACCAAACTCCCAGCGCAGCGAAAATGGTGCAACCCACCCCGACAAAATAAAACATAAAACCCACCCGTCCAACCATGCAAACCTGCTACGTAGCAGACGCGCTGACAGCGTGGCGATGCATTGGGATCGATCGGAGTTCAACGTTCGAATTTCGAACGTTGCTGTCAGGTTACCGCAACCGCGCCATCAGCGTACGGATTCTCAAGCTGAGCGTCCGAAGTTGTCGCTTTGGGTGAGTTCATGTGGGGAGTCTTGCCTGCGTAATTAGGGCGACCCCTCAAAGTATCCCAGGCCCGCTCTGGAATTGGTGGTCCGTGGTCTGTTTTCGCCGTGGGCTTGGAGTGTTCTCACGGCCTGGTGCGGGTTCTGTTCTGCCGATGGCGTGTGCCCGGGATGAAACCCAATCCAAAGCTTTGTCTGATTCTGTCTCAGGCCAATAACTGTCTCTTTCCTATGGGTCCGCACCCAAGTTACAGTGTGGGCGACGACGCCAGGGCGCGACCCCGCCTGGCGAGGAAACATTTGGGCCCGGGCATTGCAGTGGGGTTGCAGAGGTGACCGCCGGCTGACGGTTACTCGAACTCGCGTTGAACACTCAAGCCGATTGTCTGCCATGGGGTGGGCTCATGTGGGGCATTGCTCGCAAGGCTAAAGCAACTCCTCAAAGTATCCCGAGCCTGCTATGGGGGCTGGGTGGTATGCAGTCCGTTTTTACCATACAGCCTTTCAGCGTTCTCACCCGTCACGGGCGGGTACGACTTCCGTCTGGCTGACAGCGCCGGCGGGACTGATGCGCGTTGCGTCCCACTCTGCACCCACATTTCACCCCGTCCGCTGCAGGCGGGTGGTCCAACCACCCGTGAATCCTGTATTTGAGCGTTTTGGCCCAATATGATCTGGCTCTTTTACGGTGGCCAGTGGCACGTTAACGGTGGCACCTCTTGCCCTCAGCCTGGCCTGCCTCAGCTTGAAGCCTGGACTGAGTTCCACATCTATGATGTACGGTTTTAACCCCCTCGCTGCCACTTGGGCGAACCCGCCCCATCATCGTTCCCACACTTTACCTGACTTTACCTCGGGTTATTGTCTCCTAACAGTGTGGGTCCACACCCGGACATCTCAAACCCGGACCGGGCGAATGTTCTCGAGCTCCGGTTCCAACCGAATCGCTACCAACCAAATGTTGGGGGCTTGGCAGGGAGAGCAAACGTTCCAACTTCCATGCGAGTCCAACGATTGTATATTGACTGATGACCCGTCCGTGGAGTGCGGTGCTCTCGCTTTCAGTCGCTCAGGGTACCATGGGCGAGTTGGTTGCCCAGTATGTCCGGGAGCCCACGGGAGCGATGTTATTGATACACCAATTGTTGATACATGGAGCGGGTAGGTCTCACGTTTGTCGACGGTTCCAGGGGAGTGGTTCGCAGAAGGGGATGTTTTATCTTCCGTTTAGGTTTCATTTAAGCTAGGGCTGCCCGGGGCCGAAGGTCCCGGGCTTTATTTACGTAGCTAGACCTAAGGGATGAAACTAAATACCAGAGTGGAACTGTAACAGATCTCTATCCAAACTGCTTCTCGCTGCGTTAATCGTTGGCGCGGCTTCGAGTTGGTCACTAACGTTACACACGGTGATTCCCATGCTGGCACCCTAAGACGGGTAGCCTCTAGTCAGATAATAAGCGGAAACTTCAATTCAGGCGCCAAACCGATACTAAAAATAGATGGTACGATTGTACGTAAAAGATCAGGATCAATCCTCCTCCTCAATACCCGCGGGCTTTTTCAAGTTCTTCGTGTCTACTCCCGGGAGTGGCCACTTGGTGGCGAACTCCTTGACCTCCTTTCTCAGTTGCTTCACCATCTTAGCGCCTTCTTTGCCCTCTTTCTCGGTAGAAGCAGTACTGACGAAGTCCTTCAGGAGCTTGGTGCCGGCTTCCTTCTGAATCAGCAGGGCAAGTTGGACGGCACGATGTAAGAACCCGGCGACAACTTTGATATCCGATTCGACCAAGTCACGCGAAGTCAGGGCGGACGTGCCCAAACGGACGCCCCCGGGTGTCTGCGCCGAGGTGTCGCCACAAACCGCGTTCTCTACACGCGCAGAGACAGATGAGCAGTTGGAAATCCGAGTAAGAAAGCACCCTTACTGTTGAGTATGATCCCGAGCAAGTCGCAGAGCTTTTCGAGTTTGCTGCCAGTCAATTTCAACGGACGAAGGTCCCACAACATGAGGTGGTTATCAGTTCCATTCGTTTGTAGCTTGTAGCCGTGCGCCACCAATTCACCGGCCAACGTCTGGGCGTTGGCGATCACCTGTTTAGCATATGCCTTCCAGGTGGGCTGGCTAGCCTGCAACAGAGCGGTAGCAATAGCGGCGATGGTCTGGGGAAATTCTTATCAGATAACGGCCCAATAGAATGGAGGAAGACGAACGTTGTTGTGGGGACCGCCTTGGCATGCAGGGAAGACGGCATCATTCACCCGCTTTTCAAGGTCGGGTGCCTGTTGAGAATCCTTCCTGAAGAAGACCAGGCCCGCCCGGGGCCCACGCAGCGTTTTGTGACTGAGAATTGGCAATTAGCGAACAAATTCTAGCAGTGGTTGGAACCCCAATTGACGTACGTAGTGGTGGTCACGACATCGCAAGACTCGAATGGATCGTTGAGCTCCCCGGCAGCAACCAATCCACTTGTGTGGGCGATGTCGGCCATGAGAAAAGCACCGTGCTCATCAGCAATTGCCCGGAGTCGACCGTAGTCCCAGTCCCTTGGGTACGCGGAAGCGCCGCAGATGATTAATTTTGGTTTGAAGAGACGGGCCTGAGAAACCAAAGAGTCGTAGTTGATCAAATTTGATTCGCCGTGGATACCATACGGGAAGGACTGGAAATATATGGAGGAAGCCGTCATCTTTTTCTTTGCGGTCTGTGAATTCAAAAAACATTCAGCCACATAACGTGAGACGAGGGACCAAACCCTGGACTAACGTAGTACCCGTGGGTGAGATGTCCACCATCCGGAAGGCCGAGACCCATGAGACGGTCCTGTGGTTGAATCAACGCCGTATAAGCCGCGAAGCTGCACCAGGCGGTCAGAGGGGATAGCACCGATGAGCCGAACGAAAAACCAACTTTGCTGTCGACCCGGAATAGGGCTGAACGTTAACGCCCCACTTAGCAGGATCAAGGTTAAACGCCTGCAAGGCACGTTTTCGGCAGAGGAGTTCGAGCTCGTCGATCCATTCGTTTCCTCCGTAGTAGCGGGCGTTCGGAAGGCCTTCGGAGTACTTGTTCGTCATGATCGAACCACTAGCTTGCATGACGGCAAGACTGGTGAGGTTCTGTAAACGACACGGTCAGAGGCGTTGACAGGAATAAAAACAGTTCTCCACTACCTCCGACGCGATGAGCTCGAGCCCAGTAAACTGTCTCCATGTCTCTTTCTCTATGATGTTTTGGACTTCGGGGTCGGCCTCTGCCAAGGGCTGGTACAGGACTTTGTTCTAAAAGTCATGTACGTGAGTTAGACTGCACCCTGAGAGCGGAGGTAACGGCATACGTAGTCAGGTGTGGTCGCGGTGGCCATCGTTCTGCGAGCGAGCAGTGATGTGGAACGAAGGGGATGGTGGGAGAGGAGAGAGCGGAGCATCTGCATTCCGACTGCCAACGGCAGAATATGTATTTTCTTCCTTGGACCTGGGCAATCCTCAAACTGACTCCAGTCACCAGGCTCGAACAGACCAGGGTCGGGTCCCGCTACCCCTCTCCATCTCACGTGCGACGGTCCGCTAAACGGAACGCGAGGCGCTCGCGGGGGATTCCGTCCGTGATGCTTGCCGGACCCCTCCGGTCGGCGCCGGTGGTCTTATCAGATTACCCAAGCTCCCACGGGGTCTTTATCAGATAAAAAAAATCACCTCCCAAATTCACATCATTGAATCGACGCTCGCTTGTTTCGCCTGCTCCTGTCATAAAACCCCACGGCGCGGCTCTTTTGCGGTGTCCAGTTCCCCCCTCTCCCCTGGCGATGAAGGCTGCCATTTCTCCCGTCCTGCTTGCCCTCTCTGGCGCAGTATCCGTTGCCGCAGGGGTCCACGAAGTGTGGTGGAACCTCTCCTACGCCTACGACATTAGCCCAGACGGCTTAGGTGTGCCAAGGCGTGCGATTGGCGTCAACGGCACTTGGCCGTCGGTTTTCCCCTTCCTCACGGCGTCCTCTCCATTCTTATTTAAGTTTCTAGTCCCCCGCCGATCTCCGTCAGCGCAAATGACACCCTCGTAGTTCATGCGACCAACTATCTTGATCGCCCCGGCGCCCTTCACCACCATGGCATGTTTCTCAACAAGACGGCTTGGAATGATGGTGCCGTTAGTGTCACCCAGTGCGGCATTCCCTACGGCCAGACGTTCACCTACACGATTGATATCCCCAACTCGGGCCAGTGGGGCACTTATTGGGTTCATGCTCACTCCTCGGTACGGTCACGTCGCCTGTAGCGCGCAATTTCTTTCTGATTGCTTCCACAGGGTCAATACACCGACGGTCTCCGTGCCCCCCTTGTTATCCATCGCCAGAACGAGACCCACGCAGGCAAGTACAGTGATGAATACGTTGTGGTCCTTGGGGATTGGTTCGTCTGTTCTCATGACCACAGACTCCTACTGACACCTGACGGTGAATATTCACAGGTACCACACGGAACACGAGCCATTGCTTAAACACTTCATGTCTATCGCCAACCCTGGTGGCGCAGAGCCAGTGCCAGACGCACCTCTGATGTACTTCGTTCACGGGGACGCTTACCTCCCACCGATCGCGTCCGCTGCCCCGACAGTGTCCCCATCCACCCGCAACGTTGGGTTCAACGAGAATGCTACCCTGCCATTCGAGGCTGGAAAGACCTACCGTCTCCGAGTAAGCAGCCCGTCGTCGAGCCGGCCATATCCAACACGACTGACGCGTGAATCTCGTCTAGATTGTCAACACTGCGGCCTTCGCCGCCATGTACTTCTGGATTGACGGTCACGAGATGCGAGTCATAGAAGTTGATGGGGTCAGACTTTCACCAAGTCTCTATAGATCTCAGTTCTGATCACCACTACAGACTGACGTTGAACCCTACCCGGTCGAGCGGCTCGTTGTCGCGGTCGCTCAACGGTACTCCGTCCTGGTCACTGCGAGGAATGACACCAGCTCAAACTGGGCCATCCATGCCAATATGGATTACGATATGGTATGTCCTTCGTCCCCGCCGCCAAAGATGTGTGCTCACCGACACGTAGTTCGACGCCATCCCCGAGGGCTTGAATCCAAACGCGACTTCCTCCATCACGTACTCCTCATCTAATAGTCTCACGAACCTCTCTCCTGTCCCACTGGAATTCTACCAACACACAGATGACACAGTCTTTGTTCCGTCAATAGTAGAACCTCAACTGCCTCCTCCTGGCAAGGTTATCGATCTTGAGGTCATCTTCGACACCATGAATGACGGCACTAACCACGCCATGTTCAACATGAAAACGTTCAATATGCCCAAGGTCCCGACCTTGCTCACGCAGGTCCAGTATGCGGCGCAAAATATCAGTGCGTTCGGTTTTGAAGTGGGCACCCGACGGTTGAGCTGATTGATCGCCTTGACAGGCGAGATGGCCTTTGGTGAACTTGCATTCACTATCGACCATCTATCTGTTATCGACATCGTCGTCAAAAATGGTGACGCTGGAAAACACCCCTTGTGCGTACCTTTGTTCATCTCACCACACCGCAACGTTGCTGAGCTCTCACCACGTAGCCACATCCACGGCCACAAGTTCCAAATCGTCAACCGTGGCGAGGACTACACTTCCAAAGATCCCAAGCTCAATCCCCCTTTGCAAGAGGGACAGGCGAACCCAATCCGCCGTGACACAATCCAATTGTTGTCGATGCAGTCTGCCACTTTGCGGTTTGTCGCTGATAACCCTGGTGCCTGGCTTTTCCACTGCCACATTGACTGGCATTTCTCTTCCGTGCGTCCCTCTTTTTTGCATATGGCTTGTTTCTGTTCGTTATCTGATTGGCCCGTCCATTCTCCCACGTTTTGATCGGCTGTGACCCGTGACCGCCTCCCGCTTTCGCTCGGTCGGACTCGCGTAAAATCCAGGGTTTGGCAGCGGTGTTCGTCGAGGCGACACCGGTGTTGGCGGGTGTATCCGTGCCGCAATTTGTGACGGACCAGTGTGCGGCGCTGAAGCTGCCGACGCAGGGTAACGCAGCTGGAAACGAGGATCCGAACAACCTCAAGGGCTTGCCTCAGGGTCCTTTCCCACAGATCTTGGGATGGAGACCCAAGGGTATCGGCGCGATGTTTGGGTGCGTCGTTCCTCTTGACTAAACCCGACTAATCGATGAGTCTAATTTAATGTGTTTCGTGCACGCGCGGTTTAGGTGCGTGCTTACGGCCACGCTCGGGATGGTGACCGTTACGTGGTACGCGATTGCCGGACACAAGCTTACGGACGAACAATTGGAGGAAGAGGTCAGGAGACAGCGGGCTGCAAAGAAGAGCTGGAAGAGCACGATTACCTCCAAGTTCAAGGCTTGAGCGCTCTTGAACCTTCCCCCCCTTCCCTCGGTGCCTTGTCCTTTGAATTTAAACCTTGCACCGCCCGTTTCATCATGTTGGACCTGCACCGCGATGTGAAATATCTGGAACGTATCTGTGAGATCCTATTATCCGTAAACGTTAGAGCTCCGTCCGCATGTAATGAAAGGGGCTGTATTCTCCCGTTTCACGAACCGTTTATGCGCTATTGTTTCTACCTGGGTGCGGATGTCGCGAGGTGATGCCGCACAGGAGGACTGGCAATTTTATGGAACATTATTGAGTGCCTTTCCGTCCGCGAATAGAACGGTTGTGTCCAAGGGGTTCTATTTCTCGGAGTTTGGAGACCCTACCAAGTCATGTAAGGCCGGTCACTCAAAAGCCATGAATGGGGTATATGCTTTGTTCAGGGACTGTATGGACGGTGGCGCAATGGTGCTATTACTTACAGACCCGAGGAACCTCACAGAGCAGAGTATATAGATATATGAATCGGACAGGTTGGACGGAAATGAGTAGAAGAGATGAGCCGGGCGTGAAAGAAAGGTCATTCGGCAGCGGTGGGTGTCTCAGCAGCGGGTTCAGGAGCAGGAGCAGGAGCAGGATCTGGCATGTTAAGGAGCTTGGAGTAAGCTGCTGCCCAGGCTTTCTTGGCCTCAGTCTCGATCGTGTCCTAGGAAAAAGGGAAGTGTTCGGTGAACCGGGCCTCTTTGAACACGGCGTCCCGAGAGCACTCACTCCGTGGCAAGGGATGATGCGTTCAAAGTCCCATCCATTTACGATCTTGGCGTCTTTAGCCATGGTACTGAGAAATGCGGTGATAAGAGGCCGGAGCACGAATGGCAAGAAGTGCAAAAACACGTACGCCTTGTTCTTACTCTCACTCCAGATGAAGTTCTTGTGGAACTCGGTGTGGGGGTTGAGCTTCTTGGTGAGGAAACCGGTCTTGCGCTGCTTGGACTGGGAGTATTGTTCGTTGGCGGGTAAGTTGAAGATCAGGTCGGCGACGATGAGGGTCTTCGTTGGCTTATGAAGCCAGGCGACGTCCTTCTTGCTGAAGCCAGAGAAATAACAAGCATCGATCTGTTTGGTACCACTGAGTCAGGAACGCTCGTGTACACCTGCAATTCATAGTACTCACATCGGTCTCAAAGCCGAACTTGTTTTCGGAATCGGGCTTGTAGACTAGGGACGACGAGATGTCAGCGGTCAGTAGTTTGGCGGGCCTGAACACGCACTTTCATCGAAGACCCAGTACTCGCCCTTCTTCTTTGCGGGCAGAGTCTCGACTCCGATCATTTTGGCATCAGGGTAATTCTTTTTCCATTCGGCTAAGTATTTGGAAAGAACCGGTCCGGAGTCAGTCATGGGGTCCTTGCAAGGTTCGAGGGACGGGTGTGCCGCAGGCACAGAGGATCTACTCAACTCAGGAAGAAATGGTGATCAGCGTCCGCGGCCAGAATATATTTGACCGTCCCGAGCTTCTCGACCGCAACCTTGGTCTCGTTGTCGAAGGGGGTGGAGGCGATAACCCAGACGTCACCAGAGGAGAGTTTGATGGCGGTAGAACGACCACCCATCGGGAACCATCCGAGGAACCGAGAAAATGGTCTCGAGAAGGTAACGAGGTCGGGAGTGATCTGCGCCACAGTGAGTTTAGGTTCGGAACGGGATGGGTTGGCCGCATCGCGGGAATAAGTACCTCACGAATGACAGTATCGGTCATTTTGGGGGAGGGTAAAGAAGAGGTTGTGGGGGTGGTAGGAAAAGAGGGAAGGCTGTTGGTGTCCGGTTGGTGGCGGGGTGGCGGTAAGAATTTATACTGTGGCCCTCATGGTAGGTCGGCCTTTCTTACGGTGACGCCCTGAGTGTCAGCAAAGGTGTCAATAAACAATTCGACCGTAGTCGCAAAACCCCCGGTGAGCGGCAAGGATTTACCATGATCCCCCTTCTTGATCCCACCTGAGCACACGGATCTTTATCTCGCTGTTGCGCTCAAAATGCCTGGTGTCCAAGTAAACCCGGACGCGTGTTTCGGATGAGATACGGGCCACGATTCGATTACGAAATCAAGCACAAGCACCGGCTCACCGGGCCTGGTAACCGAAACATTCCGCGTTTCATCCTCGTGTTTGCCGACCCTGCCACCACGCCCTGAACGTCGGATATTGGATGTTATGAGTCTGGAAACGGGGCCCACGTTGATAAGATTTCAGGGGGGGGGGGGTCGTGATTTATTTCTTTCATAGTAAGTACGCAAAATACATGATTTTACTACTACGTAACCGTACACAGCTCGGCCTCCCGAGTAGAGGGGAGACCGACTGGCCCACAAAACGATTCAAAGCGCAAGGTACAAAGCAAACAATCCATTATTACAAAAAAAGAAAAAACAGAAGGTCGACCGTGGTCAGACAACTTTGACACCCACGGCCGACGGGTTCCACAACGCGGTCAACGACTGCTTCAAGAAGCTCGGATCGTTACTCTCCGCTTCACGGTCAAAGTAGTGTTCTGGAGACAAAGGGCAGGTTAGGGCGACGTCACGAAAGGTGGTAGGCGAGGGGAAGCCACGCACCATCGTCGTAGAAGGAGTAAAACCATTTTGGTGTCGGTCCAAGGTAATCGGAGTCTTCCTCATTCCAGTCGTCTCCGTCGTCAACGGAGGTCCCGGTGAGTTGCCTCAGAGCGAGGGAGAGGTGGATATGAAACGGTAGTGCGGATTCATCTTTGGTCCCGTCGTCATACCTGAAGAGACGAGGGGTCAGTGAGAAGGGAAGCGCACACTGTTGGTGGAATCCAACATACCGGTGATCATCATAGAAGTCGGCATATTCGTCTAGACCGCCATGATCCTCCCATATCTCGCAAGAGTCCGAGTCACAATCGCCACTCGAGTCCTCCGTGATCGGCGGAGTGCAGCTGCTCGTGTCGTCGTCGTCATTGTCGAGGGATTCGAGTGAGGAAGAACTGAATTGAGTCCGATAGAAACCATCAAAGTTGTAGGAAGTAGAATAAGCGCCAGTCCCCTGGAACTCCTTGGAAGTGAATGTGGGTGGGGAGGGGATATCAACATGCTATCGACGTGATGAGCGCGTCGTTCGCGTGGTAGAAGAGGAGTATACACACCTCAGCATTCTCGGTATCATAGCCATAGTCCAGGTCGTCCGAGTGGGAAACAAAGTCGAGTGCGGGGTAGTTTTCGAGGGAGGCACTTGTATCCAACAACGTGCACGTATGCTGTCGGCGAGGTCGGTTGGGTTGGACGAGGGGGAGGCAAGAGAGATAGGATTACTCACCAGCCCGGACTTCTTCAGTTTCTTGCCGCACGTCTCACAGGTAGGGCGACCATGGAAGGAGCCATAGTGTTTGGACAACGCCCTCTCGGAGCGGAACCTGCGACGGCAGGCGCTGTGGCTGCAATAAAGATAGTCACCAGAACCGAATGCCATTGCGCATGCCCCGGGGGAACGACGTCCAAGGGAGAGAGAGAGAGGACCCTATCGGGCTGCCACGACAGCAGCCGGCTTTTATAACCGAACTTACCCCAAAGAAAGGAACTCTATCATCAGCCAGAAGCGCTAACTTGTCCGATTGAGGGCCTGGACGGTTACAGCCTTTGTCCCTTCCCAATCCAGTCGACATCCTGATGAACTATGTGCCAATCCAGCCGCCTCGAGGCTGTGGTCCTCCTCACTTCGTCGCCATTCTCGAATTGGCTCACGTTTTCGCAACACAACCACGCCATTGCCACACCCAGCCAACAAATCATCGCAGTAACCCCTTTTGGTAGCCGCAGCCACTGCTCCAGATCAGTCAACCGCGTATCATACAGTACCCTCGCCACGGGGAACCGGCCAGAACATAGGGGGTCCCCTCGTGACCCCATTTCTCTCAAAACGACTGCGGCACGTTAGCCACAAAGCATCCGCACACCTTATGATGAAACTCCCAGCTCCAACTGAATGTTCGCGAAGAATTCTTACGGCTCCGCCCATATATGTATACCGTCACGACGCCGTGTCCAACTTGAACAAACAATAAACTGCTAGAACATTCCGACAGACGGGGCACCTCGAAGTCCTCAACACATCTGTGGCTATGCATCTTTCCATTGTGCCCAAATCAGTATCTCTGCCTCCCCCAACAGCAGTGTGATTGTCCACTTACTCGTAGCAAAAGAGGTGTCCGCAGTGCGTTGCGGTCAGATTTGACTCCGGGGTTGGATCCGAGAAACAGATTCTGCACTTGAAGTGAATATCCCGCGTATTCGTCGTCGACCCCATTTTGGATCTGCGCGTCCCCAACGGATCATGGGGGAGATCGTCTGACCACGGGACTGTCCAAGTGGTCACCGGTTAGATTCCGTACGGTTGCAATCATCAACCGACCTTGGTTTGGGCCCCACGCCGCGTCTTGTGTGCTCAAGATTGTGGATGTTGGGGAATCGGGCTTGGCCCCTCCGTATTGTTCCTTGGTTGCTGGCGGCGTTACCCCGCCGGGTCCACCTCGTGATCGAGCGTTCGGCTCGTCCCCCGAACGATCCCAAGCCACGATGGCATTACTCCTTGAGAGACGAGTTCAATAGCGTGAATCGAGGGTCTCCCCATTCTACGTACACGGCATGGCTCTTCCGATCCCCGAGTTCCGGACCACGAGGCGGGGAATTGATGTGCTTCCTGAGAAAACTTCCATTCACCTGGCACGCGTTGGGTTAGCTTTGAGGGGCCACCAATCTGGCAGGGAACCCTACAAGTCCAAATGAATATGATGGGGAGTCTACGTCATCCTCCTCTTCAGGCTCGTTGGTTTCGAGAGAAGATACGGTTGTGGTCGGGGACGAAACGTCCGAAGCTAACTCATATGTGGTCTCGTCCCGGCCTCGGTGTGGCTTTGGGTCAATCTCAATGAGCGCGTTCAGGTTTGGTTCCTTGGGAGATAAGAGGTTGCGCTCATCAACGCGGACAGTTTGATCATCGTTCGACGTTGTCTGATGAGCGAGTCGCAATTCAGCCTAGGGGTGATCGCATGGACCCTGGGATCAAACCAAGGTCATTAAATTAGACTTGCCTGGGAAGTCAAGAGGCTCAAGTTACTCCGAGACTCGAATATGTGCTCGCTCGATTCACACACCTTAGTAACCGAGCTGTACGAGATGACCTCGCCCAGTGTGACGCCCAAAGCCGTCACCTCCGGGGGCGGAGCGCTAGCGACGGGTTGGTTTCCATTCGCGATGCTTGATTGTGACGATTCGGGTCGCGTTACCACACTATGGGCCTTGAGGCGTACGTGAGATTTCTTCCTTCACAACCCGAGATCCCATACCTTGGCGTGGGTGTGGCTAACGATCTCCCCATGAGGGAATAGTTTTGAATGCGTGGGGTCATCAGGAACGGTTTTAGAAGGTTTACTCTCCTCCGCGGGAGTTGCAACCTTCTTCCCTTTCGTTCCCGTGTCCGTACCGGACTGCGTGCTGGCTGCGTGGACCTCATTGAAGTGCTATAGAGTTTGTGAGTGAAGAAGGAAACGACGGGCCCCCGAAATACGCACCGCCTGCCAGGCGGACCCGCTTTCGAACGGAGGGAGGGAGGGGCATTTTCTACACCTCCAACCGTGGGACGCGATTTTGTGCTACTCGGGAGTCAACACGGTGGAAAAATAGAGGTGAGGAATTTCAAACTTGTCTCAGAGCTTCTGGAGAAGGGAAAGACGCGTGACATTCACTGCATAACGCGCCAGGGGGCGGAGTGGCGGGCTAACTCCAGGCTCAGCACTCGGCATCTGGACAAAGAATGGGTGGCGTTCTCACAGGTTGTTCTGGAGGGTCGGCTTGCGCAGTTGGTACTTGTGTTAGGGGGTTAGGATGTTTGTCCCGAACGTGCTGGGGTGAGAAATCAGAGGATTGTCTTGGAGGCTAGGAAAACCACTCACCTGTCGCATCCCTGCCTCCGAACCAAAGGAACGGTCGCATAGAGCGCATGGTACAGGTCCTGTTTTCTTAGCCATGGTTGTTGCGGACGAGAAGGAGGAGTGGCGACGTGAGGGGTGAACAAACAATGGCCACTTCCGGTATTATTTATGACAATCCTTGGCCAAACAAAAAGCAGCCTGTACGCGCAAGCACTCTCCGAGACAACGCAACCAGACTTCTGTCTCTCTGCGATCTGGACGATCCGAGATCAGATGTTCCGAGCGAATAAAAGTAGAGTCACAAGCAAAGTTCTGTCCGGATCCGGAAATCGCGTTGACGCAATCTACACTGGGGGCGGAATCCAAGGCTCAGACAGAGGCGGGGGCATCGCAGACATCGAATATCCGGTGGGGCAACTTGAGAGCAAAATTTCCAGATCAAAAGTCAGAGCGATAAAGGATGACTCTGCCGGCCCTGGGGGTTGATCCCGAGGAGCCGATCACGAGTGGGGGATCACGGTCGCAATCAGCATGATGTCAGAGACACACTGAGGGATGTATGAAGTGTGTATTATACATGTTTGTAGGGTGCGATGGGCTCAAACGGATCGCGACTCAACATCTCAGCTTGATATATCTAATCTGAAGACACGGTCCGCCAAAATACTGGCACGGCAGATGGGGCATTTGGAGGTGGACGTAACCTTCGGCATTATGCACCTGTGGCAAATGAAGGTTATCAGAAGACAGCTCCACGCTCTTCGAAAGAACGATCCACGTACTTGTAACAAAACAGATGTCCACAGAAGGTGGCCGCTGGCTGTCTCTCCACCGACGGTGGCTCATCACAGATTCTGCACCGGAACCAAGCAGCGATATCGGTGGCCATGGCCTCTCCACCCGTCACAAGAGTCGGGCTAGACCTTTGCTCGACAGGCAACTTCGCCTCTTCGTCATTCCTCTTGCCATCGTCACGAGTGTCGCTCCCCGAGACCACGCTTTGTGGAGTGTCCGATGAAGAATTACCCTTACCCGGCTGGATGGATCAAGGTCAGCGCACGAAATTCCATACCAAAAAAAATGATCACCTTCGGGTGGAAGAATTTCACGTGTGTATCGAGGAACGCCTTGGTTGAGAATCCTCGCCCACAGTCCTCCTCCTGGCAGTATAATCTTCCCTGCGGTCACGCCAGAATGTGAGATATGACCCTCCGCCGTCCCAGATGAAAGGCTGACCAAACCCACCTGGTCCTGACCGGAGTTTGTATCACTCCTTGTATTGTCAGATACCTCGTCCGCTGGCTCAACGAAGACATGGGGCGGCGATCTGGCGTCGCTGCCCTTGACGCGGGTGGAGTCTCCGCTTTTGGTAGTAACCCGCGGGCGAGTGGATGGTGGAGGTGGCGGTAATTTGTGCTCGCTGTCGACGTGCTGGGGAGAAAGGTTGAATACTTCATCCACCCCCACCGACTGGACTAGACGACAAACCCGATTCATCGCCCCCTCCGTCTCGAACAGTCCCGAACATCTGGAGCACGGGTATGTTCTGTGCTCGCTCTCTTCATGCTATTTGAAGTTGTTAAAGTCGCTCCGTTCATGTGAAGTAATGCACGAACGTTCCGAAGTTCTGCAGCCGTTACGAATATCTTGGCACATTTAGGGCAAGGGAAGGTGTGTTTTGTCTGACAATGCTGGGCGGATAGTCGATTTCCGTTGCCGCCTCTAAATGCAACGGCGGAAGGACGCACTTTAATCCTTCCCAAATCTGTCGTAAAGGTGTCCGGACAATAGGCACAACGGAGACGATGGCTCAATTCACGGTGCTGAGGAAGTGTTCAGCAGGTGTATCTAGGCCATCGAGAGGCGACCGGAAAGGGACGAACCTGATTCATCATACTCTCCGTGGTATAACATTTGAAGCAGATGGGGCATCCGAATCGGTGCCGACCATCGTAATGCTGAAAAGCCAGTTGTGGAAGAGCGATCGGAGGATGATAGGTGAAAAGAAAGTGACCTCGTCCCTCCCAGCCTCCGTCGTGAACTTGTCATCGCACGCGGAACATTTGAAGAGGTGCTTTGTATCGTAGTGCTAAGCCGCCGTCAGCGGGTGCTATTATTTACGCGAGGGATTGGAAACCTGATCCATCGCCACTTTGGTCTTGAATTCGCGATTGCACTTGGGACACTCTATCCGACGATGAGCCGCATTATAGTGCTATATGAATGGGTCAGAAATCTAGTCGCGGCGGAATCGGGGAAAGTGATACACTGTCCGTTGCGGTCTGTGTTCTGAATACATCATCACACTCTGGACACTCGAAACAGTGTTTTGTGTTGTAGTGCTGAGAGGCGGTCAGCAGGCAACCATTGGGTAGGGGGCTAAATACGAGCCTGATCCATCCCTTGCTGCGTCTTGAATTCGCGGTCGCACTCAGGGCATTCAAATAGACGGTGTTTTGCCTCGTAGTGCTGAGCGGCCATGTGAGGGCATAATCCGGAGTCATCGGACAGAAGGTACCTTATCCATCGTAGCCTGTGTCGTGAACTCACAATCACACTCCGAGCATTCGAAGCGGTGTTTTGTGTCATAGTGCTAAACGGCCGTCAGGAGGTAGACGCTGAGTATAAGGTTGAACCAGAACCTGGTTCATCGCCTCCCGCGTCCGGAATTCGCGATCGCACTCGGGGCACTCTATGGAGCGGTGGACCGAATTGTAGTGCTGAATGAGGGGTTTTGTCGGTGTCTAATCGAGGAATCATCAAAGTGGATGAACCTCATCCCTCGCGCTCGCCGTATAAAACTCTTCATCGCATTCGGAACATTCGAAGGAATGTCTCGCGTCTTCATGCTGGGTATTTGCGTTAGCTGACCTAACCTGGAATCGGGGGAATGCGTACTTGATCCACCGCCTGCTGAGATCTGAAAAGAGACCAACAGATGGTGCATGTAAAAAGACCGTGTTTTGCCCGGACGTGCTAGTGCGATCGAATCAGCGGAACGATACGTGGCAATCGAGGGAGGGAGAGCACAGATACAACCGCCCCTTGTGATCCAAAAGAATCCAGGCAAATTGAATAGGGACAGGCGAAGGCTCCCCGGTTAACCATGACCGTCGGCCCGGGCTGGATGGAGGACTAGGTGGTGTTGAGCGTTTGATATGCACGAGCTCGGCGGGTCGAAAGCCCGTTGTGACGGGGTGCTACCGGGAGCTTTTCGACTCGCCTCGTGGCAGAGGCGCGTAACTTTGGGGTGTGGACCCACACCGTGTTTAGGAGAAAGTAGTGATCGAAGTTTCGAAGTGGCACCCGGACGGTTTGATGGATCCACCAAGAGAAAGGATCAGAGCCTGCATCGTTACAGATAGTCTATGTCATATCTTCGCGTTTTTACAGGAGTTACAGGAGTTATATTCCTAAGATGATACTGGGAGATCGAGTTTGAATAAGCAATACAACAAGAGAGCGTTATCGCACACAGGGCATCTCGAGGTCGACATTACGTGCCGGGTGATACACCTGGTGTAGAGTGAGCCTAGCGGTCGCGCTACCCGGGAGTTCCAAGACGTACTCGGAACAGAATAGGTGACCGCACATTGTAACCGTTGGTCGCGTACCAACCGTCGGAGACGCACCGCACACCCTGCATTGGAGAGAAAGGGGCGTTGAAGCGGTTACCGCTGGCGGCACGGTGACGCCGTCTCGGAATACGGCCGGCGGAGCGAGGAAGCTTTCGACGGGACTCGGTGGTTCAGCGCCACCCCACGTCGCTCGTTCTTCTGGCAGCGGGGAGCTGGCTGTCGATGCCGGCGAAAAATACCCAGGCGAGTGTTCCGTTGGTCGTTGGGCTATCTCGGGGAGATTGTCCGACGGGACGATGATCCCTTTCTCTCTTTCCACAGCTTGTGTGGACTACCGAGGACATCGGCCTTTGCTCTGTGGGGGGGTACTGGCACCACTCACATTCTTCGGATGGAAAAACCTCATGTGTGACTCAAGGTGTGCCTTGGACGAGAAACCCCTTCCGCAATCATCATCCTCACAGTAGAACCTTTCTAGTGACATATTGTATATGCCAGAGATGACCGAACCCTGACTATCCCGTGAGGGGACATTGGTTCCGCGGTTTGGCCTACCAAGCTCTTCGGGAGCCAAGAATTGGGAAGTCGTGTGTGACGATTCTGCTTGGGCACTTTCACCTATGGAGTAGGGTGCCGTTTGGTTGGTGACCCCAACAACACCGTCAGTTACACCGTGGGCCTTCTCGATGTGCTATTGTGGGGTCAGGTGGTGGAAAATGAGACGGAAGTTGAGGTTACCCCAGCAAGTGACTTCGCAAGCATGACCTTAAAACATGTTGGGCACTAACTGACAGGTCAGTAGGGTTCGGCTGGAAAGGTGCAGAAGATGTAGCCTAACCTATCTTACGATGTCATCGGATCGAGAGGAAGAAGCGGACGAAGGCTCACCTGCTGAGAGTGGACTTTCCTCACGTGCTGTGGTCACATCAACTTGAAGGGAGTGGTAGATGATGTTTGGAATGGTCGCATTACCTTGTGCAGCACAACCTTGTCGTTAAACATAGGCAAGTTGGGACAATGTTTGCAGGCTTTGGGCTTTGTGGGGTAAGAAATTCATCATCGCCAACGTTTCGAAGGCCGCCGAAGTATACTCCAAACCTTCAGCTGGATAGGATCTTGTGTACTAGTACCCGGCACCGCAAGGGCTTGCAGTGGTGGCTGAGCATGTGCTTCTCTCGCGTGCTACGGCAACGTTCAGGAAGTGGCCGACAATACCAGAAATACCGTGTTACCCGCTTTCGCGCCGTGTTACTAGGGAACACAGGCAAATTGGGACACAGGTTACAGACCCTCTGTTTTGCAGCGCGATGAATTCACCCTCGCCGATGTTTCGATCACCATCGAAAGTATATTCCGAACCTTTGGGTTAACGAGACCTTGTGCAGTAGGCATTGCGAGATCTTGTGGTGAAAGAATTACGAAGGGTTCAGTACAGCCGGGGTGTTTCTCGCGGAGGTGCTATCGACTGGGTTTGAGATGCCCCATCCACCCAAGAACGCGAACCCTAGTCACTCGCCTTTTGAGCAGCACCCATGGTTATATACGCTTTGGTGCAAGCGGGGCATTTCTTGTCTCTACGTGGGTCTACCATACGAGGGAGAGTGTGGCTGGTAGACAAGACACAGGCGGCTGAATCAGGAAGTCCATTCAAAGTCTTATTAGGCGCCTTGGAATAATGTAACTCCCTGGGGGGCCGACAAAACCCTCAGCATGGAGGAAAACGCCTGCTTCACGTGGTGAGGTTGAAACACGATTCCGGCATGACAAGGAAAAAATGGTTTGGATGGGGTTGACCAAGGTTGACGTTGAACGTTGGCCCAGGGATCGCTGGAACCGGATGCATCGACCGACAGAGGAACTGCATGAAAGACCATAGGATGTATACTGTATCACCGTCCGGAATAAAATCCGCCATGTCACCCTTGGAACATTACATAGAGTGTGGGAAGCTGGACAACTTAGTGAGGCGGTCCTGCTAGCCGCCCATCGCCATACAAACGGGGGTCGAAACGCCTGCAGCTCTGATGATTCAGTTGGAAACTAAAATCACTCCAAGCCACGTACACGAACCCACTCACAAGAGGACACGTCGCAAAATCCCCATCATATTCACTGCTCCCATCGTCGCCTCCATCAACATTCAACACGGGAGACGTGTTTCTTGAGTTCCAACGCATCGATCTCACCCAGTTTATCCCGGCTAGCAATCCTAACCCTCTTGAGCTTCGCCCCTCTCAACGCCCTCGCTTCCGCCATCCCAATAACTCTCTTGATATCAACTACCTCATCAACCTCAATATTGAATTCCTCCAATTTGGGACAGACCATGACCCCCGACAAACTTGTGCTTGGGTCCAAGGCGCTAATGAAGGCGTGTGGCCGCCCGTATCTATCGAGCACGAGGGTGGATAGGTCTTTCATGGGGAGAAGTGTCTGTTGGGGAGAATCACTGGCTGGAGCGAACCCATATCTGATTTCCAGCCGCTCGGTCTTTGAGGTGTCAAAGTGGACGAGAGATTCAAGTGACAGGCAGGGGTTATTGGGTCGGAAAACGCTGGGGAAAATGGTGACTTGCCCGTTTGGTCCACTGAATTCGATGCGTGAACCCAGAGTGCGGCCAGACAATAATTTGACTGTGGTGAAATCGGGGAGGTTCCTCGGGTTGTCGAAAAACCTGGGGCGGTTTCCAATCGAGGGGCTGGGTAAGTCCACCTCCACCTCCAAATGCGCGCCAACCAGGATCAACAGGTGGTCGAGCAAGAGCGAAGGCCGGCCACTACCATTGATGCGCATACTCTTTAGAGATCCCAGTGACACCAACCACCCATTTTGAGCGTCAGAGCTTGGGGAGGCCGAGTGGAGTTCAACTGCGCAGAGGTGGGGGGCGCATTCGAAGATGTCGAGAAGCCGTTTGACGGAGGGCTGTGATACGTTAACCAACACCAATGTTGTGAGGTTGACCATGTTTCTCCAAGGTAACTCGGTGACAACGTTCTCCAGATACAACTTCCGTAATGAAGAGAGATCTCCGTTGAAGAGTGTGGATGTGAGCATGGGACTGTGACGCGGCACCCCCCCCCCCCCACAACCCCTTACTGAGAGTTCCTCAAGAAGAGGAGTGGGGGAAGATAGGTCAGGGATGATTTCTCGCATATTTGCTGGATCGACGGACAGGGATCTGAGTCGTTCGATAGCGTGGAGGACGATCTTGAAGAAGGGACGATGGGAGAACCAAACTTCGTCTCTGTGTAGCCACATGTTGATGGGAGGGGCCTCGAGCGTTCCAGGTAGTTGAGAGTTTTGTCCATGTCCACGGAGTCAAGATCGGTCCACAAAGGGGAACATGATATGAACACCGCCCTCCAGGCCTGACATACGTGGGTTAGCGTGATTACGTCTTCCTCCCTATCGTAATCCTCGTCCCAAAAGTCCGGAAGGAGAGCAAGAATCTCGGGAGGGATCCGGTTGATAGGCGCGAAGCTGTTCTTCCAGGACCAAATCAGTTTGAGGATCTCGAAAGCGTCTTGCTCGAGAATGTCGAACTAAATAAGTATAACACGTATCAGCTACAATCCACGGGTCCGGTTTGTTTGTTCGTTTAACCTCAGTCTTGTCTACGGTCGCCGTGATCCTGCGCACTCGAATTTCAGTCCTCTGACATGACACACTGTTCACCCAGACGTACTTTGTGCCAAAAGCCACATCCTGTAGGATTTTCTTGGTCGCGCACAAGTGTTCAGATATTGAAGATCCTCAGCTGGCCATGGGGGTGGACATGACCGTTGACGATGAGATGGTTTGGTTGGTGCCGGTGATCGCCTGGAAAATTCGAACCATAGTCTACAACGCAACAAACACATCACGCCGCCGTGTTTTTACAGAAGCTATATAACTACGATAATGCTGGAAGGTCAAGTTTGAATAAGCAATACAGCAAGAGGGCATTATTGTACACAGGACAGCTGGGGGTTGACATAACGTATTGTGTGATACACCTAGGGCCTGACATGGCGCAGGGCTGATCCGGATGATCCGTGAAAGCGCCCGGTGGGTTTGTGACGTGAACACGGGTTCGGCGGGTTCGGGTTCCGGTGGCACGGTTGCTCGTGGGTCTGGACCGGTG
>Ga0307509_10003413_pt1 | contig 24154 bp, 28 predicted proteins | sample 10_EM_MG_FD_202245 | JGI IMG/M metagenome (GOLD analysis project Ga0307509, IMG submission 202245) | Populus trichocarpa ectomycorrhiza microbial communities from riparian zone in the Pacific Northwest, United States - 10_EM | ecosystem: Host-associated > Plants > Roots > Unclassified | place... | reverse complement strand
TATTGACTCCGGTTGTTGTCATAACAGTTAGCCACTGGTATGACTTCGATAGGAAGAGTTTTTCCACCTGCGGTTGTATTGGAGATGCATTGCAGAAACTCATATCCTATTGACGGAGTTAAGTGTTCCCCAGTTGGTCCAACACTTCCAGCTGGATATTTCCTGATGGTGGGTAGACCTCGGACAAACCCTGAGCAGGACAGGGTGCTCGCACAAGGTCAGAGTAGTGGTGCATGTCAAAGGCTTAAATCTGATATCTACTTAAGTTTAAGGTTTTAGCATTCTACTTCGATAACCAACTTTCTTCGAGACAACTTATTGAGTGCAGCTTTCAGCTTAACAATATTAAGTTTTACTGTTTTATTCTTTTGCATTATTTATCTTCTACTTTAAGTGTTTGGTGCGGACGCAACCTTAGAGTTCACCTCTCTATAGGGTGCCCCCGTTACACTCGCTTAGGTTTTGCATAGTCGTGATTCCGTTCCCTTCATTTACGGTTGGCCCTGAGCCTTTCAAGCCCCATGCGCAGTACCTTGCGGTCTCGGTTACTGGGTCCTGTCGGGAAACGCTTCAGTTAGTAACTTCATGACATCATTTTCGTTTCGCATTTGGAAAAGCATTGGCTCCAGTTACACTAGTCTGTCGTCTCAAGTGTTTTGACTAGTCCTTCCTACATCCAACTCCCTTGGTCTTCAGCCTATTGCTCAGTTACAGCTACATCCACTCCCTTAGCTGGTACCTTACTGCCCCCCCCTTTGGCTGGCACCCTACGGCCCCTTCCCTACCTTGCTCATATGCTTCTGTTACCCCCTTCCCCACCTTGCTCACATGCTTCTGTTACCCCCTTCCCGCACGGTCGATCTTCGGTAACCATACAAAATCCGCCTCGGTTACACCTGTCCTTTTGGCTATTGCTAATGCTCTTTTGGCACTCCCAAAGGGGGCCCACAGAGTCCCCTCCATCCACCGTTCCTATGGTGACATCGGGCACCACTTTGTCCCCCGGTACGGCTCTGGTGTACATGTCCCTACTCCTACTTCCTAGCTCAGGCTGCCCTGCGTCACTTATCAGATGTAATTTTCCTTTGTCAGGCGTTTATTCATTTCTTTCCTTTAGTTTTTAAATTTTCAAGATGTCGCTAAGGGTTCTCCTGTCCTTCCTGCTTGTTTCTTTCCTTTCTACTTCCTCCGCATATATCAGTATATTCGTAGGATTTGGTTTGGAGATAGGTGAGATGTGCGGTTGGTCTTATACCAGAGGCACTTGGGAGTTTGGATGTTTGGATATTTCCTGGGGTGAGGAGGAAAAGGTTTTTGTTGGCCATAGCGTTAAGATGCATGCTGTCTCTGTACCTCAAAAATGCATATGATTTAAAAAAAAAAAAAAAAAAAACAAAGTTACTTTAGTTAAAGCTCATCCTTCATCCCTGCTACTCCTCCGGTGATTGAAATCTCAACACCACCAGAAATCATCTTCACTTCTATCCACCCCCCTCTCCCAGACACGCCACTTTGTCTTTGTCTGGCGTAGCTACTTCCACCCCCTCTTCCTCTCCCTTCTGATGGCCATGCCTGGCAAGCTTGTTCCTGGGGGTTGATTGAGTCTGCCTTCACCCCCTCTTCCTCAGGCTCGCTTAGGCAGCCCCTTATAGTCGGCAACCCCTTACACGTCAAGGGTCAGTCTTTCATCACGAGCGATCTGTAATGTAGTTGTCCCCGGTCGGACTGTTCTCTGGTATTGCACTATCTTCTCTGTACTTTGCAAGTACGGTTGGACCTTTTTGATACATCATGATCTCGCTTCTGTCGGCCTTCGTCACACTTCTTGTGTCAGTTAACCCTCCACCTTCCTCCTTCTCGACATTTGGATAGGCTGACACTCTACTCCTCGCAGCTCTAGGCCCACACTCAGACCTCAGTTCCCTTCTGATGTCCTAGGACTAGGGGAGCATGTTTAAACCTTCATTTTATCCAAGTCTGGTTTCCCGAGATAGCCGACCGTATCTTCCTTCGACTGCCATGAGCCTTCCTTCTTTAGGCGACCTTTTCTCGAAATCGATTGCACTTCCTGAGCCGCTGCTGGCTGTGCTATATTCCTCCGAGAAATATTTCCTCTTCTTGTGTCCCCGAGACCCAACATGTAAAAGTCCCTTTTCCTTCAGAAGCTGGGCCCAGTGGGGTTTTACTAAATTGTGACGTATCAGTGGTTTGACTTGGGAGAGTAGGTTTGTTTTCCTTTGTTGTTGGTGTCTACTGTTGGTTGGAGATGTTTTTCTTTTAGGCTAGGCTCTCGTGGGAGATTTTGGTTCATGGCTCCCAGGCCTGTTTTCTCATCTCCTTGTTGTTTCTACCCATAGTACCGGGCGGAGCTTTCTTTATCGGGCAGGCTCAGAGGATTTTAGCTTGGGGATAGCGGGATGGACTGTAGTTGAAGGTTTTGGAGTGCATGGTCGACGCTAGGTTGAATGTCCCTTGTACCTAACACCGTGGGATGAGTACATGTGTGTGTTTGCTCTGATAGAAACAACAAATAAACAAGATTTAAAAATAAAATAAAAAAGTAAAAAAGGTAATTATAGTTAGAGTACGAACCATCTCCTCTACACCTCCGGCGATGGCAATCTCAACACTAGGGAAATCATCGTCGAATACAGCACCCACCTCTCTGCTCCCCCTTGATGGCTTCTGCCTAGGGCAGTGATGCTATCACCACTCTTCCCCCCTCAGGAGCTCGCGTCCCCTGCACCATGGGGTTCTTGTTCCTGTTCATGGTTGACTTCCGCTCATCAAGTTCTGTTCTCCCTCTTACCCCGCACTTCCTTTACACCTCAATTAGGAGATTGCACAGTTGGAAACCCCTCTTGCTTTGTTTACAGTCGGCGCTGCTTTTTTCCAAGCCTTTTGAGAAGTACTTCACTGCTCAATTATATCCGCCCTGTTTGGGAACACTTCGGTTAGTAAAGTCATGGCCTCATCTCTCGTCCCGCTGTCGGAAAAGCATCGGCCATGGTTACTCTAGTCGGTGGCATCTGGTGTCTGGGTCTAACATCCTCTCCCCGGTCTGGGTTCTCATCCTGTTGCTCGGTTACAGCTACATCCACTCCCTTAGGTTTTTACCTTACTGTTCCATCCTCGTGTAACAGGGGCACACTCTAGAAAGGTAAACTCTAAGGTTGCGACCGCACCAAAACTCAAAGTAGAAGATAAAGATAGAGTCAATAATTCACGAAGAATCAAAACCATAAAACTTAATATCGTTAAGCTAAAAGCTTCACTCAATAAGTTCTCTCGAGGAAAGTTGATTATCGAAGTAGAATGCCAAACACTTAAACTTAAGTAGATAACAGATTTAAGCCTTTGACATTCACTACTGCTCCGACCATGTGCTAGCACTCTGTCCTGCTCAGCGCTGTCCGAGGTCTACCCTCCATGAGGAACTATCCTGCCGGAGGTATCGCGCCAGCTCAGGTACGCTTGACTCCATCAATACGATGTGAGTTTCTGCAATGCATCTCCAATTCCACAGCAGGTGGAAAAACTCTTCCTATCAAAGTCATACCAGTGGCTAACTATTATGACAACAACCGGAGTCAATACCTAGGTGGTGGACTCACTGGCTCAGTGGTAGTTTCGTCTATACAAGCTATGTAGTCCATCAGTTAATCTACTTGACTACTCAATACGATAATCTGACATGCAAGCTTCCCCGGTGAGATGTAACCAATGGTAGGCTCAATGGGCCCTACCCACAGCCAGCCTCTTGGGACATAATCTCTCTTGATAAGACTCATACCTCTAGAGCCCACTGACAACCCATAGTAATGCTACAAATCAAGGGGAGAAGGTTCCGGCTGATTACTGAGGTAATTGTCCCGAAAGCAACCTGGCCTCCTTCGACTACCTAAGTACCTCTAGGAAGACTACCCTACTACCCGTAGGTGAAAATAGCCTTCTAGGTGCCATAGGGACCATTTATGTGCAACTCTATAGTTGGTGGTTACTCACACTCCCCTTATATATCCTGCGAACGACTATCGGTCAGTCAGACGGCCATGACTTATACTGTATTACAGCAGCTACTTCAATGACCTCTTTGTACTAGCAAATGAGCAACTACACACCCATCTGCCTATGACACGCCGTCCCACCACTGGGGCCAAAGGGGGTGTTAGCTAACCGGCCAAGTTCAATAGCATGTTTAGACCACCTTTACTCAGGCGTCAGACTTCTCCGCGCAGATGCCTGTACGCCCATGAACATCCAAGAGCCTATAGAATGTGACGCAATCGACCTCTAAGTTCCAGGATCCCTTTGCCAGTGAAGGTAGGGTAACTTGGATACCTCAGTAGGGTTACTAGGTTCCATTGGCAAAATAGGCAAATCCCTAAGGTAGGGTCACTTTGCCCTCTTATGCCATTAACCTCTTCGGAAGTCCTCCTGTAGACACTTAATATTGTCTCAGAGACCCGTGTAATATTCCCATTGTTCTCTTGACTTTATGTGAACTTACTCCCGAAATGTTACCCCACCTTATAGAGTACCTAAGACTACTCCATTTTTCTCTAGGCTAACCAGCTATTTGTATACCAAGTATACATGATTCTACTACCTCCGGTTACTACTTGGTATACCATTTGGGCTAAGGTGATAGTGATTGTAGCTACCTATCGTAGGGTGGTTACACCTCGCCTGGCTTGCACCCTACTGCTACTCCCCTTCAGTCGCTTTACAAAAACACGCCTCAGTTATGCATGTCCTTCTGGCCACCACTAATGCTGTTTTGGCACCCCCAGAGTCCTCTCCATCCTCGGTTTCTATCCTGCCATCGGGCACTGCTTTGTCCCCTGGCACCTTTCCGGCATGCAGGTCCATACTCCCACTTCCTTGCTCTGGCTGATCTCTGTCATTTATCACACGTAATTTCTTTTTGTCAGGGGTTTATTCATTTCTTTTGTTTTTATATTTTCTGTTGTAGATGTCGCTAAGGGTTCTCCTCTCCTTCCTGCTTGTTTCTTTCCTCTCTACTTCCTTTGTTTGTATGAGTATGTTTGTAGGATTTGGTTAGGCTATAGGCGAGCTGTGCGGTTAGTCTCATACCAGATGGACTTGGGGGTTTGGATGTTTCCTGATGTGAGAAGGAAAAGGTTTTTGTTGGCCATAGCGATAAGCTGCATGCTGTCTTTATAACATAACAAATCCATATGATACAAAAAAAAACAAAAAAACAAAGGAGTCACAGTAGTTAGAGCTCTTCACGCAACCATCTCAGTACTTTCTTACAATAGACTCTTTATCTTTACCTCTCGCTTGTATGCAAGCGACCTAGCTCTTAACATCCGAACAACTACGACCTTGTAAGAGGGGACCCTCTCCACCTCTCACCAATAAGACATTGGTGTGAAACACGATAGACTATAGGAGAGTCTAAGCACGAACCAAGACTATTAGAAAGTCTATGTACGAACGAGAACTATAAGATAGTTCAACACCCTCATGTAAGAGATTCGTTACCTGGTGCATAAATAACCATCACCGGGTAGGATTGTTACACACTAGCAACTATGGTTGGCATGTCGAAATCCAGATAGGATGTATTAGGATCCCTAACATTGACATAATTGTCACCCCAGTCTCAGACTATGATGTGCTAATAAGCATGGACGATCTCACCATGTTTGGAGTAGAGATAAACTGCCAAAAAAGCACTATCTACCTCCCTGACCATAAAGTCTGGATATACTGTAATGGAAAATCAGCACACCCCAGATCAGGTATCGCAAAACCCCAAGAAAAACCTGATTTCTCTTCCTTCTTTCCTGATGTTTTTGTGAAGGAAATACCTGAGGAACTACCTCTGCTACACCCCATCTTATACAGACTTGTCCTAAAGGACCCAACCAAACTCATATAGACATTTGTCTTCAAATCCCTGGAAGTCCTACTGGCTAAATTCAAGGAATGGATAAACAAGTAGATAACCACCAGTATTCTGAAAAGAGAAACAGCACCAGGATGCACTAGCATGTTTCTTCAAGCAAAGCCTGATGGAAAGATCAGACCACTCGTAGACCGTCAATCCAGAAACAAGAATATAGTAGCAGGCTACCCGCAAATCCCCAATCAGCAGACTATCCTCAATGCAGTAATAAGAGGCAAATTCTGAAGTAAGATAGATCTCAGCGATATCCATTTTCAGCCCAGAGTACACCCTGATGATATCAAATATAACACCATAAAGACTGCATTTGGCTCATTTACTAGCGAGATCATAATGCAAGGAGACATGAATACGCCAGCCATCTATGTTAGAGTTATGAAAGATCTCTTCCATAGAGAACTGGGAGAATATGTCTGGGTCTACATTGACAATAATTTTATCTTCAGTAATACCTTTAAAGATCAGATATAGCCTGTCATAGTTGTATGCGACAAGCTAAGCAAAGCAGGATTCTATGCTAACCCAAACAAGAGCATGTTCTTTGCAGACAAATTCCAAATCCTAGGCTATATGATAGATGAGGATGGCCTACATCCTGCATGAGAAAAAGTCTGTTCAATAATGGACTGGACAAGACCAAGGAATCAGAAAGAACTGAAGAGCTTCAATAGAATGGTTAACTATATTTCGCAATTTCTTTCCCATGCTGCAACTATCACCGCTCCGCTTACTGAGCTTACTGGAAATGCTGAATGGCTATGAACTGACCTTCAGAATGCAGCCTTTGAGACTGTAAAGTGAGTAGCAAAGAAGCACCAGGTCTTAAGACCGATCGACTATACAATCCCAGATATGGTGTAGTTGTTCACTAATACATTGCCCACTGGAACCGGTGCATGGGTTGGCCAAGGACCAATCAGAGATGCAGCAAGACCTGCAACATTCCACAGCAGAAAGCTCACACCATCATGAAACACTTATCCTACCCACCATCAAGAAGACCTCGCAATGGTGGAGGCTATAGCATCATTTGAGTACCTATTAAGAAACAGACGCTTTACAGTAGTAACAGACCACGAAAGCCTTACCAAAATGATCACCCAGAAAAGTCTCTCTGAAAGACAACAGAGATGGCTAACATTCCTTAGCCAATTCAATTTCAGAAATAGAATACCAACCAGGAGCAGATAACTTCTTAGCAGATGTTACACACACGAGAATAGCTCACCGATAATAGTACGAGATATACAGCTTCAGTTGGATGACTGTATATCCGAACCCTAAAGCTCACTAGAGGTAGTACGAACCTGGAGGCATCTGTGGTAGCTACTCAAGTAACCAGAAGAGTTCACGTTCCTTGAAGTAATGTACTGATTGGTACGATAAGATGTTTGAACTCTATGATATCCGGTGCAGCTGCATATATACATGTTGCTTTGAAAGATGGCCATCCGAACTGATCACTCGGTATTCTATGAGAACTATTGGTATGTTTGCTTATGGGCTACATATATTAAATCATAGTTTATTAGGACGAAGAGATTGAAGACTATCTACTGGTGAAGTGGGGACACCCCAGATGAAATAGTAGTTGGGGGACTCTCTGAGTTCAAGTGGGGCAATTATTTTCAGAGTCAAACAGGGTTCGCACTTTCCTGAACAAAGACGAAAAGACTGAAAGATACTTAAATCCTTAAGAAAGGGATGTAGGGCAGACTTTAGTATAAATAGAAGGGCTCTCCCCCGATGGTTGTAAAAGAATCAAGCAACAGAGAAGAGACCTTAACAATATAACAAGTTATTATGAAATCTTCTAAGTTCGAGAAAACTTTAACTTTCTAATTAATTCACCGAGCCTTCCTGATATATCTCCATACCCTCGAACCACAGTCTAGTTAACTCAATATCTCTTCGAGTTAGCTATCCCGTAACAACCAATTACCAATCAAGAATTCATAGGGAAAACATGAATTCTACAGATATAATGCTAAGAGACCCTACCTCACAAGGCTCTAAGACCAGTGCCTTACCTGATACCCCAGTACTCTCTATTGACACACACTACGCCTCTTCGCTTAACTACTCTACTGATTCAGAAGACACCATGTATTACACTAGCAATAAGAAGCCATCTTCCACCCTCACCTCTTATAACACTATTCTTCGCTCCAGCCCTGAATACCTTATGAACGAGGCAGCAAGCTTTGCTGTTACCCACTCTCAATCCTTGCAAACCCGTGCTAATAACCGCAAGGACTCACCACAAAGCCTACCAAGCACCTCTGCCACTGATAGCACTGATAGCTACTTGGGAGACATGGTTATATCTCCTCTCCCAGCGAACAAGAAAAGGATCACTCAGAAATGAGCTGGCGGAGCTGTACTAATGATGATTGTGAGCTACATAGTAAAGAAAAAGAAGAGGCCAACTATTGGCCTAAGAATTCCAAGCAGCACAAGCAGAGCAAAAAGGCAAGAGGAAACCGAGCAGCCATCCAATAACCTATTGCCTTGGAAAAAGAACTCTCTTACTCTCCCCCCATTCCCCCATACCTCTCTGAACATACCCCACCTCGTAGAATGGAAGAATCTCTTCTCAATACCCGTCCTATGGTCTCGCCGGCCTTCGGACCCTGTTACAATGACCACGAAGATAACCTGGCTGAGTCCTCTCAAGCCCAGCTAATTCTCAACTCCCTAAATCCCCACCTACATGGTATTTTCTGCAATGGAATCAGACAGGCCTTGGAACTTGACCCCCTCTATGCCAAAGTCCATAAAACCGGCAATAAACTTCCCTATTTGATCTCCGATGGCCTCCTACTAGCACAGAACACCAATGACTACCAAAATCTTTATATATCCATGGAACCTCTTAATGAGGGAGTATCCCTTCGGGATTTCATCCTCCAATCTGTTCATGAAGGCCTAGGCCATTTCACAGCTAACAAATGCTACTCCTATACCACTTGTTTCTTCTGGTGGCCCAAATGCAACAAGACTTTGTTCTCTAATGTCAATCTTGTGACAAATATCAGATCAACAACAAGTCTACTACACTCCCGTTGGGTAAAGCCATCTCTTTCCCTACATCTGACGAAGCCTACCAATCTATTGCTATAGATTTTGCTGGCCCTTTTAACAAATCCAATGGATATACAACTATCATGGTCATTATGAACTGCTTTACCTTATACATCCACCTAGTCCCTCTTAAGGATGAAGCTACCTTGGCGAAAGTCTTTGAGAAGCTCCAAAGAACCGTTTTCGATGTCTATTGTCTTCCCTTAAGTATCATTTTAGACCAGGGCTCCAGCTTTACCTCTAAGTTTTGGTCTCAGATCATGAAGTCCCTTAACATCTAAGCATAAATAGCCACCAAATTCCACCATCAAACTAATGGCCAGGTGGAGCGCAGGATTCGCACACTAAAGCAGATGATGAGGAATTTCGATAACAAAAGACAGAACAACTGGTCCCCAGCACTCCCAGCCATTGCAGCGGCTATGAAAGGAGCACCTCACGATTCCCTCCAAATATCCCCTTACCAAGCCCTGTATCGACATCCTTGGAAGATATTTCACCCTGTCCAGTGGTTCGCCAGCAAAATACCAGCTGTTGATGAGATATGCAATACCTATGACACAACGAGAATGGAAGTGGACATGGCCAGAACGCATGTCACCTTCCGGCAGACTGTACAAGTAGACAAACACCACAAACCCCTACCGCAGCCCTTTAAAAACGGATCCGGAGTTCTCGTTAGAGGACACCCTGACACCGCCTCCCCTGGACGATCCAAGAAGCTAGAACCTCAATAGTTTGGACCCTTTAAAATCCTTGCACATGACGAAGATGCAAACAACTACAAACTCGAATTACCCCGCTTCATGGCCACACAGAAGCCATACTTTCACATTCCCTCCCTCAAAGCATATAATGAAAATAACCCTGATAGATTCGCATCCAGAAGGATGGGTGTAACTGGGGCACCCGATAGAGAGGTGAACTCTAAGGTTGCGACCGCACCAAAACTCAAAGGCGAAGATAAAGATAGAGTAAATAATTCACAAAGAATCAAACAGTTAAACTTAATATCTTTAAGCTGAAAGCTTCACTCAATAAGTTCTCTCGAGGAAAGTTGGTTATCGAAGTAGAATGCCAAACGCTTAAACTTAAGTAGATATCAGATTTAAGCCTTTGACATTCACCACTACTCCGACCTTGTGCGAGCACCCTGTCCTGCTCAGGGTTTGTCCGAGGTCTACCCTCCATCTGGAATTATCCAGCTGGAAGTGTCGGACCAACTCGGGTACACTTAACTCCGTCAATAGGATATGAGTTTCTGCAATGCAACTCCAATACAACCGCAGGTGGAAAAACTCTTCCTATCGAAGTCATACCAGTGGCGAACTGTTATGACAACAACCGGAGTCAATACCTAGGTGGTGGACTCACTGGCCCAGTGGTAGTTTCGTCTATACAAGCTATGCAGTCGATCATTTAATCTACGCTTCTATCCAATGTGATAAATTGACATGCAAGCTCCCCCGGTGAGATGTAGCCGATGGTTGGCTAAGTGGGCGCTACCCATAGCCAGCCCTTCGGGACATACTCTACCGTGATAAGACTCATACCTCTAGAGTCCAATAACAACCCATAGTAATACTACAAATCAAGGGGAGAAGGTCCGGGCTGGTTACTGAGGTATTAGTCCCGAAAGCACCCTGGCCTTCTAAGACTACCTGAGAACCACTAGGAAGACTACCCTACAACCTGTAGGCTGGAATAGACTCCTCGATGCCCGGGAGACCATATATGGGTGACCCCCATTTTGGCGGTTACCCATACTCCCCTTATATATCCTGCGAACGACATTCAGTCGGACCGACGGCGACGACTTATATGGTGTTACGGCAGCTGCTCCAATGACCTCTTTTAACTAGCAAACGAGCAACTACACAGCCATCTGCCTATGACACGCCGTCCCAACGCTGGGGCCAGAGGGGGGTGTTAGCAAAACCCGCCCAAGTTCAATAGCATGTTCGGACTACCCTTGCACAGGCGTGGGGCTTCCCCCCGCAGATGCGTGTGTGCCCAAAAACATCTAAGAGCCCATAGAATGTGAGGCAATCGACCTCTAAGTTCTAGGATGACTTTGCCGGTGAAGGTAGGGTAACTTGGACTCCTCAGTAGGGTAACTGGGGTCCATGGGCAAAATGACCAAATTCCCAAGGTAGGGTAACTTTGCCCTTTTATGCCTTTAACCACTCCGGAAGTCCTCCAGTCAACCACAAAGGTCGTCTCAGAGGTCCTTGTAACATTCCCATAATTCTCTTGACCTTATGTGAATGTTCTCCCAAAAGGTTACCCTGCCTAATTGAATGCCCAAGGCTATTCTACTGTTCCCTAGGCCTTGCCTTTAGGCGAACCAGCATTCTTGTATACTAAGTATACTAGACCATACCTCCTCTGACTACCTCTTCGTATACCATTTGGGCTAAGGTGGTAGTTATTGTAGCTACCTATCGTAGGGTCGTTACAATGGGCAAACCCACCCCTATCATTATCGATAATGCAGAAGAATGGGAAGCAAAGCAGATACTCAATTACAGACACCAGAACAAGAGAGATGAATTCCTGGTGTACTTGAAAGGCTATGAGAAAACTGACGACTCTTGGGAGCCTATCAAGAACCTTGGCCATGCCCTGGATCTTATCCAGGAGTACTGAGACAAAAACCACCCCAATGAACCAACTCCAAAGATCACCTCCTACTACATTATGACCTCCTGAGAACTGATAGTGGTTTCCTCTATACCCTGTACCGCCACCGATATCCCAGGCGACTTCTGAGAACCTTATGATGATGATGAATATGATTCTAGCAGCTCGGAGCAGGACTACTTCCCAATCAGCGATAACGAGCTCCTATGGCACAGTGATATGGACGAAATTAATTATAAGGACTAGGAAAGGTTATGGTTTTTCAGAAAGAGGGAATGTAACATGTATACATGTTCTGGTAACTGTATACAGGAGCGGAGTGTAGGACTTTTTATCTTTAGTTTGATTATTCTGCTTACCTTGATTAGTTTGATTGTTTTACAGCCCCGGAGCTATATTAAGGCTCAGTAGCTTGTGTTAAGTTTAGTTTTGCATGTTGATTGTTTTATTTAGGAACATAAGTGAAGGAACAGTCATGTAAGCTGACAATAGCATTGAGGCAGTGTTATGACCCTTAGGTTTCATATGGGATCACAGGATGTGCAGGGCAAGGTGCACTGCCTGGTAATGATCCTGGTTGCAGGATATCTGATTACTATAGCTCTGGAAGATCTCTTGTATTTAAACTCATCTCTTGGCTAGTAGGAGAATGGCAGACTTCAGCAGACTCATGTTTTAAGAATATACTTGGTTGAGCAGCGATCTCAGAGTTCTACTTGCCCTTTAACTCTTATCTCTCTTTATCCTCAAGTTCTCTGCAGCCTCCCTTAGACCTAGCGCTTGCCGGTCAACTGCTAGCCCTCTATTGTACCTTTTTCATTAGACTGGAGTAAACCTGTTACACATACCTACACCCACCTGTATTGTGCAAACTCATTCTTGCATCTAGGTCCATTTCCTATCAACCGCCACCTAGGTCCCCATGTGCAAACCCTCTATTGTTATGGTCTCTTCTCCGTTGCTTCATGATTCTTCAACTATCAGGGGCATTTTTTTTTTTTTTTGTTAAATCTGTGGTATTGTTTTTAAGTACATGTAAACCAAAGTAAACACTTCCCCCAGGCACAAACCGCTGCATTCGGAGAAGACCCCATGGCAAAGAAAGCCCACCCCCTTCAGCCAAGGGAAAAACATGTCATCCCAGGTCCCTCTGGTGTGGAACCAACCGCAAATCCCCAACCAAAAAGGCACAAGACAAGAATAACAACCCTAATAATAGGCAGGTCACTTGCCCGACAACCTAGCCAGCAGAGGCAGAAGACAACAAGAGAACCTTCCTGAACATCACATGACATGAGAAAGACAAAAGAAAAAATTTTAATGCTACTCGCATCCGAACCTTCATCATCTCGGGTCTAGGGCAGTCAGACAAACCCTTCCTCGCTTTTGGTAGGATTGAGGAATCCTTTTCTTGTGAATAACTGTACGCCAGCCCAAGAGCAAGGCATCAGGTAAAGGTGTAGAAAAAGATCGGCAGGGCGGTGGTGTAACCACAGGCAGTGCAATACTAGCCACACAGTGCTAAGAAAATCTGACCGAGTTGAAGTATGGAGTAGGACCAAACGCATGACACACTGTTGTGGCAGCAGTGATGGAATTTGGCCAAAGTAGTGAGATTTTTGTCCCTATGGATATGGCGAGGGGCCACTGGGGGGCAGATATTCAGGTGGTAGGAGGGTACCAGTCGATATGGTGTATTTATCCCACGATAAGGCCTTTCCAGCACCCTTATTAAGCTCCAAGTTCAGGGGCAGGTCAGGATCATGAGACTGATATGTGGTGTTTTACCCTCGCTTATGCCTTCCCAAATAGGAAGGTGAAAAGCGGGGTAGGAAAATTGAGGGAAGGGAGCTTGTCAACTATCAGGAGCAGAGCCCTTACTATTTATACTAAAGTCTATGCTAAAGCACAATACTTGTAATATAGATTTAATAAATTATTTTTTCTTCGGCCAAAGAATTCCTTTCCTCTCTTGGCTCACTTGCTATAATATACATTTAAATACATTTACATGTCTATCATACTCTGACAGAATTTTTATCATCTGCTCCAGCTCCAGAGCGAGCGGCCTTCTGCTCGGCCTACGGTGCCTGACAGGCTCGAACATCATTACCACCCGCCGGAGCAAATCGGTTGCGCTATTTGAGTGGGGCAATTCTCGCCTATCTACCCCCATAATATGAGAGTAGTCTACTTTCGAGAGATTCCCTGTTGTTGCAGAGTTAGCACAGCAAGCTCACCTTTTCCCCTGTTCGCATGTGCTCCTAATAGCTCAGCCAGAATCGTTATTGTGTAGATGGGGCACGAACGCGAAGAGAGATTATCTCACATGGCTTTGCCTCTGTAGGCAATCCTCCATATACGCCTTTCCCGAACGCATGTAGTGTCCCAGGAATGATGAGAAATAAAGCACTAGTAGAGAGACAGATGGTATTGATATTGTCATTAGCCCTGGGGAGAAAGGAAAAGAAAAAAGTTACAAATTTCGATGCAGTTGAATACGTCTGTAATTACAATGCCCGGTGGGGGGGGTTTCCATTCAACGCCATCCAGAATCTTCCACATATATTTTGGTTCCACTTTTGCACCTTCATCCCCCATTCCATCCCTTAGATTATCCCAACAGTATATATAAAGCCACCGATATAGCTCCAATATATCGTGGGTTGCCGATCCAGCCCTTGAATGTGCCTCTCATCTGCCGACAATATCTCATGCCCTATGTTCAGATGAAAACGACAGACTGTATCCATCGCCACCTCATAAACCGATCGCCCCGTCGTATTTTTTGCTAAAGAAAAGAGTTGGACAAGTCATAAGAACGAAGTAAAGAACAAGAGCACAGTGGAAGAAATAAGAATGCCTAAAATATCAGCTTTTAAACCAATATCCCACTTCCTTACTTCTCTTGAAACATCACAAAGAAATCCCGAACCACCTAACAGGAGACCGTGGAGGAAAAAATGTCACTCGAAAAAATAAACGCCAAATCTGGCTCGCAAAATCAAAGGGAAAAACGGAAAAGGTATCAAAGGAGCACAATATGACAGGGTCCGGACGACCAATGCAAATGGCCTTGACGACATTTAGTTGTCCAGGAGCAAAAAAAAATACAGACTATGCTCGTAACATAGAAATCGACGGTGAACCGAACCAGAACGTAGAACAAAGCAAGAGAGTGATATGAAAGGCAGCGATACAAAACGGAAGTTTAAAGAAATAAAAGGTGATTTACGAAAGTAATATATCATGAGACCGGATATCAGAAAGAAGTTGATCCCGGACCCTAACTTAAACAAGCGGAATTTTGCCAACCACGAGCGATACGCACACCGGGACCAAATCACTGGTGAGCGCTCCTTGATACTGAAGACAACGCTGAAGCCAAGACAGACCATAACGGGCTAGCCGGACCAAGCGAAAGAAAATTAAATTTTGATAACGTAAGAAATTATATCAGTCCACATTCTCGCAGATTTTCCTGGATGATGATGTCTATTATATAACGTCAGTACGAGCAACACACAAGCCTCGGGTCTAAGGTTGTCCTACCATTAACAGCTGCCATCACAAACCGAATTTGAGTGGTATCCGTGGCGCAAGTGAAATGGGTATATATCTGCTTAGTCTCAGATTGGTTTAGAGAAACAAAACGGTTCAATATGTAATCGCAAGCCGCGGTGTAATCCTCGCCTCCTGTCACTTGACGTTAGTAGAGATCCATTTTTCACAGCCATCAGTTCGGTATCACAAACCTTCATAATCACCAAAGTAATTCTTCATTGGGCTGATGGGGAGCTTCTCGCGGAACCGATCAATCTTGTTTAAGAACAGAATGATACTTGTCTTGATGAACCATCTCGAGTTGCAAATCGAGTCGAACAGGGTCAAGGCTTCCTGCATACGATTGACGGTTTCATCTTCGAATAACAGTTGGTCATACTCCGAGATAGCGACCAAAAAGAGAATCGTGGTGACATTCTCGAAGCAGTGGATCCACTTCTTACGCTCGGAACGCTGTCCACCCACATCAAACATGCGATATGTAAGATCCCCAATGATAAAGGTAGTCTCAGTAATACCGGTTGTCTTGACACGCGAGCGCAACACGTCTTGGTCATTAGGTAAATATTCTGCTTGCGCAATTCTGTCAATCGAATCGAAGTAGCTGTCGCGGTTGTTAGCCTTTTCATCAACAACCGATTGCAAGAAGAAAAAAACACGTACTATTTGGCGGAGTCGTTCAACTGATATTCTCTTGACCGCCTGAAACATTCCTGCACCCCACGATCGGCCCACAGTGTCTTGATAGCATTTCCAACCTCTGGTGGTAAGCTGTCGCCCTCAATCTGTGTGGGTTGCATAAAGATGGTCTGAACATGGTACTCGGCCCGGCTGTCGTCCAAGGGTAACTCTAGTGATTCCATGGCCTCCAGGATTACCCTCATCGATTGTACCGTATTCGAGAAAATGATCTCCTTGAAAGACTCGCACTCATCTCGGCTGTAACCTCCCTCGTGGATGAGTTTCATCTGTTTTAAGATGGTAGACTTTCCAGATTCACCAGCTCCTACATTAAAAAACACGTCTTAGCCTCAATAGAAGATGGAAATGAATAAGGCGCGGATGCGCAATGGCAGGCCTACGTACCTAATAGAAGCATCTTAATCTCGTTTCTTTGCATCATCCTATCCTTTTTCAGTTGATTCTCGATCTCCTCATTCCTCTGCTTCCCCTCCTTCTCCTCGGTGCTCATTCCACAACCCATCTCGTCGTAATTCTGATGTCAACCAAGCAAAGAGAGTAACGAAGGAAACCTATGTGTCGAGGTAGCGACTAGTGGGAACGATATTCAAGTGTGTTGAAGAACTGATTCGCAATGGCGCGCCTGTGAATCTCTTCGGGATGACGAGACGGATTAGAACCAGATGAGATTTTTATTTTCTTCCGTTGACAAGAGATGGGAGGACAGATGGGTTAGATGAACGGACGATTGGTGGGGAAAGGGGAATAAGGAGAAGGGAAGCGAAAGTGGAAGGGCAAACTTGCAAGGGGGATGGGCTCCAGGGGGCTGCTGCACGATTTCTTGTTAGGAAATTGTTTTTAGCTCGCCTTGGCACGACCCGATCCGAACGGGTGAATGCGATGCGGAGAAGGAAAGGCTGCGTCTTGAGGATGCGAGTTTGCAACTTCGAGAAGGCTTCCCTCGCTTCTCCTCCTTCTTCTCTTCAGCTCCCTTGTACTGATGACCTGCCACAATGCTGGGCTGGCTAAGAAAGATGAAGCTCCGCTAATGTGGAGGACAAACGCGCGCGGGTAGAGAAGGAGGCAGAGGAAGGAAGGAGAAAGATTGAAGGGGAGGTGTGGAAAGAATGGATGGATTTGTAAGGATTATAGGGTAGAGTTCCACCAAACAGAATGCATAAGGAAATGCAAGTCCGCTTTCCCAAGGGAAGAGAAAAAAATCCCAAAAAAAATAACACTTACCAAGGATGTATAAGTGACAAGCCCTTGCTCCAAGTTGCAGGTGGTGGTGAACCGTTGGATGGGATTTTTCCTCTCTGAGAGGAACCAAAGTTCGAGATCAAATATTTTCTTTCTGGAAGATTTTACTTCCCAGTGGAGTCCCGAGAGTTAAAATTACGTGGAGCGAATGTTTTGAAAAGAATAAAAAAAGAAAGGAAAGGAAAAGGTGGTGCAGAGTGGGTTGGCTCTGGGTGGAACTTGAAGCACACACAACAAAGAGCGGCAGCCGATAGTGAGGCGGGAGGATGTGGTACGGTAGGTCGGTAGGTAGGGCTCAGCCTTTGGTGCAAAAAATAATAAATAATAATGACAATGACAATAATAATAATCAATGCGAAGGCGAGAGCGCACAAAAAAAGTCCGAGGGACGAGGGGGGCACAATTGTCAAAAGGTGTGCGCGACAAGGACGACGATGAACAACGCCCAACAATTGAGAAGAGTGGATGCGAAATAGGCGGGGGAGGATAGTGAAAGGGATTTGATAGCGAAAGAGAGGGAAGAGCCGGAGGGGGGAAGAAAGGGAACAGTAAGTGGTGGAGGAAGTCGAGATAGGGCAGGGTAGGCTGAGGTGGAGGTGGTGGTGGTGGTAGTGATATCCCTCGGGGCTCGCGCTCCCTATGGCTGTAGGGATATTTTAGGTGATTTGACGGACTGGCTTTTTCGGTTTCTTTGGAGCAGGCAAGGGGGATGATGGATGGGGTTTGGGCTGTGAAATACTGGTATGTGGGTGGGGGGAGAGAAAGGAAGGGGAGTGGATGAGTGCCAGGGTTCATTGCTTCTTTCTCGGCGCCCGCCAGTAGGGATGCTTCAAAGAGTGGAGGACCCGCTGCGAGAAAGCCCTGGGAAAGAGCAGAGGTGCGATCGGGCAGGGGGTTGCCAGCCAGTCACTCGCTCAGACTGGCAGTACCGGTATCACACCTTTCGAGCTACTTCCCACTGCACAGAATACGGTAATCATACACTCTCTTCAGGCAGTGGGGTTGCTGCAGCTAAGAGCACTGCACCGCTTACCGGTACTCAATAGTCTATCATATCTTGTTGCAGTTGCCTCGGGGGGCAAAAGAGGGAGTGGATCTCCCCAGGACGGCAGCCTTGCACAATAGCCAGCCAGCAAAGTTTGACCACCAAGCAGCAGCAGCCCCCGGAAGGAATCCGTTACCGGAGAATCCCCCCCAGCACGAGAGCAGGCACAGAAAAGCCTGCCGTATCATCCTCGCACTCTACTCGAGTACAGGTCTTTCCCCCCCCCGCCTCGCAACCTGCAAACATAGGAGAGCACTCGCCCCGTCGACTGTTTGGCATTTCTGTCAACCACTTGCAATTTTCCCAAGCACAAATGCCAGTACGGTACGGTAGCCTCCATCCCTTTTCACCGCAAAACTTTCTGTTGGAGTTTGACAGTTTCGCTCGGGCATCGGTAAGAGGCATTCGTAGGCGGTTAACAAGCCCACAGTTCCCCAGTTCTGAGCACAATAACTGTCAATCGGTCTCACGAAGACCACATCTTTCCTGCCAAAGAAAAGAAGAAAAAAGAAGAAAAGAAAAAGAAAAGAAAGAGGAAGAAAAGAAAAAATTTCCATCATATCCTTGTTGAAAGACCAAGTGGCTAAAAAAGAAAAGAATTAAACAACAAAAATTGGGACATCACGAACTTTTGGCGCGAGTTGCTCGCACAAGAGCTAGACAAAAAAGGGGGTGTGGCACGCAAATCATTTCGCACGAACCGCTAAGATCCTGACGTCTTGCAGGGGGGAGGCCTGGAGTGGCGCTCCAAACGGAACACTACCGAGTCGTTGTTCTCTCTAATAAAGCCATTGTACGAGTACTTGTAACCTCCTAACTCGACCAAGAAGGCCCTCCCCAAATAACAAGAAATGGGCCCCGAGATGGAATCTGAGACAGAATTCCTACACCGCCTATGGCTTCTGTTGCTTGCTGCGAGATCTTCCAGCCATCAGAATTGTAAGTTCCTGCGTTTGGCCGATATCCTTACCCTCCCTCCCGCTTCTCCGAAGCTGCTTGTACTGTACCCCGTATAAAGTCTAACGCGAGCACAATATCATACCAGAGGACACCCGCGAAGGCCCCTTAAATCTTCCCTTTATGGTCACTAGATTCAATACTTGCACAAGTACTGTATGACGGCAGAGGATCAATGATAATAATAGTAGTAATAATAGTAACAATGAACAATAATAAAACACATATAGGTACAAGTATGGTACTGAGCCTTTAGCCATAAATCTACAAGTACTTGTACAAGACCCGTTAGAAAGTTTGCAGACGGCTGATTTGAGCTGACCCGCAAAAACAACCCTTGTCTTATGCACAAACGTCTCCCCCCTAGCACTTGTATGAGGTAGTGAGTTGGCCGGTACGTACCTGTAGATACAATATCCATGAAACCCAGGGAGCTCGACGGGTGGTTTCTCGAAACAGCTGCCTCGTGGTGTTTTATAACGCAAAGATGCATGGAAACATTTTGTGCATAAAATTCGAAGCAAATACTCGTAGAGGAGTTTGGCCCCTGCAGTTCGACCCACTTTCTTTTCTTCCCGAAGACTTTTGATACACGAGTTATCGGTCTCAGAACTCCATGATCAGAAGCTTCATTAAACAATAGCGGTTGTTAACTAGCAGTTGTTCACTTCCTTGGCTAAGGTTTTCATTGGCTATTGGGCAGATAATATCATCCGACTCGAGTGCTAAGAACGGGTTTTAAATAACGGCGGGTCAAAGTGCTCTGATATTTAGCGGAGCAAGTCTTCAGAGGTACAAGTACGTAGGTAGCTTTCTGGTTCTTGACGGGTGAAATTGTCGCTTCAATTTCTCCTTTCGATGCTTGAACCCGTGGAACATTCATACCACCATTCCCTTTTGAGAAACCTCGCCGTTTCCCCACAGAAAAAAAAATACCAATGGGCTCCTCCTCCCTCCTTTCCAACCCCCCTCTCCTCCCCAACTTCACCCGATAAAAGTAAAAATAAATAAAAAAATAAACAGAGATTCCTGTCCAGAATTTGCACAACGGCTCTCTTATCCATTTCGGGATGTCTAACTTTTGGTGGAATCTCATATCAGAGTCTACCAATCACAGGCAGGCCCAAGGGTCTTCGCTAATGCTTCCAGAGCCTTTTTGTCTTCCTCATCGAAAGTCGAGGGGACTATGGAGTCGATATCTATGACCGCCACAACCTGTACTACGGTAAGTACACTCTCCCTGTTAGCAAGTTCTTCCCGAGATTCAAGGGTCGGCAAGACGCATGTTACGCCAGACCCCACGCGGATCTGCTAGATGTCACTGTGGTGGATTTCCAATGACTTTTCAGGGAGTTCTATCTTGCCTTTTCCCCAACCTTGATAGGTACTACAATCTCACTCTTGGTTTCCCCATCACAAGCAATGTGGCCTGGAAAGCTGTGAACATCCTGCGTCGCAGAGAAGCACGAATTCCCAGTCAGTATCATAACCGCAACAATGGACTGAATCCGGCCAACCTGAACCAGCTGCGTTTCACCACTATCTGCAGCCTTCCCGCAAACTCCCCGACCAAACTCGATCGTTTGGCACGCAACCTGGAACCATGTATGATGGGCTGGCGTTAGCCCCAAGAGATCTCGGATTCCTGGTAGACATTCAGGGAAACAAGACTATTCAACAACTATTACTACAATAAGAAGAACGGTGAAATGACGGGGGGGAATCCCCCACAATTGACCCATGGGCTCACCAGGCATGAACCGTTTCAAAATGTACCAGTACCCTCCTCGGCGTGTCCAACCGACGGCTGCCTCCACCATTTTGTATCACAATGAACCACCGGCAGGAGAAGTGCCAACCAGACATAAATCTCCAGTACGTACCTTTCCCATAAAGGGTCCCAATATCAACTGTTTCGAAACTGCTGGATCGAGGACGTAGAAACCTTCGAGAATACCAGTTTAGCTTCCACCCAATTTCCCAATTTAGAAAAACAGGAGAAATTATTCGCCATGAGCGGTTCGGAGAACCGGATAGGTAGTGCTTGAGAGGAGGGGGGGGGGAATACGACCGCCACAACCACACAGGCCCTTTTTTCACGCTTACCTGCCCAATTTATGTGATTGGACGGTTCAGGCATTGACTTCAAAGCATGCCAGAGAAGCGATGCCGTGTTTGCAAGGTTGCTTTCGGGGCTCGTTAGCAGTCACGCTACCACAACCGGTAAAATTGAATACCGAAAAGAAATTTCCCGCGACGACCTGCACAAAAAAAAAACTTGGAGATTGAGTTGGGGAAAGGAGGGATGCTTACCAGACCTGTCAAAGATGTCAGATTACCGAGGCCACTTAGTTCATGCAAGCAGGAAGTGTTTCGGGGTCTATATATTAGTTATATATAGATGCCATACCCAGTTTCTTTGGTCCGCGAGGAGTGCTTCTGTCGACGCAATGACTTGTTCCCATACCACCGCCTTGGTGGAACCTTCAGTAAAGTTCGAAGCGTCAGCGTGAACCTATCCTATCCAATCAGCTTAGTTATCTTCGTGATGGGTCATGAACTGGTGGGGGCACCATCTTGGACGGATGTACTTGAGTACCGTATAATTGATGATGTTGTAGAGTCAGAATAATCAGATATGAGTGTGGATGATTCTATGTGGGTCGATGGGTTTGTGTTTCCACAACTTATTGTTGCGTTAGAACGTATACCGGTAACTCAAGTATCATGCCTACAGTGCCGGTACTTCCGGTAGTACTCGAGCATGCTCAACAGCATCGTATCGTACAATATAAAACTGCGCAGTACTCTATCGGCAGCAGAGCGGGCTTTCAGAAACGCAACTCTTCCGAGGATACGAGACCGTACCGTACACACAACACACCACACTAAAACTGGAAATAAATCGAAGGAAACTGTTAGTAGCTAATTTGTTTTATGGTGAAACCTCTAAGAAGATAAGTTTCTCTCGTTACTTTACAGTATAGCTTGTATAGCTTTCAAATGGGGCCATCAAGAATTGTATTAAAGAACCTCTCAGCATGGCCCAAAGTGGCCCCCTTGTTATACTTTTGCCCTGGAAGCCCGAACCTTACCTGGAGAGCGAAATCTATATCGTTACGGCCACGCCAATAGTCAGCTCCGTAATTGTTATCATTATATGGTGCTTCAGGATCACTGTGAACTCACCGTGAGGGGCTCCTGGGTAAACATGGACCTCGCTGCCTGACGGGGCCTTCTGCGCGACCCAGTTCTTGAACTCCTCAATTGAATCCTTCGGAAGGAATTTATCATCGCTCCCGAGGGCTAAACATATTGGCTTACAGACGGCGTGAAGCTCCTTAGGAAAAGAAAGTCTCACTAATAATGTCAAAAGCGTCAGTCAGCCAAGCCCTAAATAACCAGAAGGTTACGCCAAGTGAGAATCGTTTTAAAACATCGCAAAGTATCAGCTCACATGGAGAGGCCGCATATATGGCGTCCACGAATTCAAAACCATCCTCAAGCATAGTGCTGTCCTTGCTTGCCAGCAACATTGCCTGTCTTGCCCCCCAACAATAGCCTGCGGCAAAGACTTTGCGGTCGGAATTCTCATGATGCAAGTTTTTAAAAAAATTGTTAATAGTGGCTCTACACTTAGAGTCTCTATGGCGAAAGTACCAGATCTTCAATGCGATAGCCGCCCTCCTAGAAGGAAGCTGTTAGTGAATAGTACAAGTAAAAGCCACAGAGGAAATCACTCTACTGAAGTTGATCACTTACCATTTCAGGTGGAGGGGCTGCGGAGGAGACTCCTTGGTCGGCATGAAATCGTTATACTTCAAGGGGTAAGAATCACCTGACCGGTAGAAGTTGGCTTGTTAGAAATAGAGTTATTGTGACATCCTCACTGCGTACTGTGCAGCAGAAATTATCAGAGAATGTGGGACAAAACCGTTCATAAAATCAGGAACTAAAACAGTTGCCCCAGTTTTGTCACAAATCTCATCAGCAATACGGCGAGTATTAGTGAACCGCCAGCCGAAGCTATCAGGAATGATCACGATGATAGCCATCGGGTTGTTATTGGAAATATAAGTATTTAATCCATGAACAACTGTTTCCGATCCCATAAGGGTTTGCACCGATGTACCTAGAATTGACAATTGTTAGCAAGGGGCGGGATTCTGTCTCCTTTGAATTGGGTACTATACGATCAGGAGAGTAGCCCGCTGGCGAGGCTTGCTCAGGAGAGTCTTGGTCGGACATTGATGAGTTTTGGTTGACGATAAGAAGTTGACGATCCTGATTGTGTTTATAGCGGAGTGTTTTGTTTGTGAGGAAGGTAAGATAAAGAAGGCTACCTGGAGATGCAAGCTAGGGAGACTCGCCAGTGCAAGCCATTTTGGATACAGGGCTTTTCTCCACATTTCATATTCACTTTCCTTTTACTAGTTTAGGTCTGGGCAGATTCAGTACCTAGGTTTAGGTTCTCTGGTGATAGTAAGACGGTAGGTGAAAATAACAGCGCTCAATAGGTCTGTGGTTTAGATATCGGTTCCGTCTTGTCCCTCCTCCAAAGCTACTGCAATCGCCCGTTCGCCTAATTCTCTGGCCGAAATAATTCTCCGAAGCCCCTTACAAAGGGGTGTCGTAGTGGGTCAATTTGAAGCCGGTTTTGTGCAATTCTGTCGGAAACTTCGTATAAGAAAGAGTATGTTTGTAGAATAAGGATTAGGAATATTCGTTGTCGCTTGTGTACATAACTACTTGGGTACCAGAGCATGGTACTTATACCTCTGAGAGGTATCTATATACAGTAGTAGTGAGCGAGCTCCCACTATACCTAACTGGGTGTGCTTCCGTCACATTGAAGCCATTATTCCAACACTCCCGCACTTCAATGATTTCCATGTAAGTAAAGAAGAAAGGATGGAAGACAAGAAGGAGAGAGTACATAACTCGTAGCCTCATTAAAAACCCGTTATCCATGGCAAAACCCT
>Ga0307509_10003412_pt1 | contig 24170 bp, 17 predicted proteins | sample 10_EM_MG_FD_202245 | JGI IMG/M metagenome (GOLD analysis project Ga0307509, IMG submission 202245) | Populus trichocarpa ectomycorrhiza microbial communities from riparian zone in the Pacific Northwest, United States - 10_EM | ecosystem: Host-associated > Plants > Roots > Unclassified | place... | reverse complement strand
TGGTTTTTATAAAATTTAAATGGGTGTAACCCGAAAATCGAATTTAATAGAACCCTAATTCGTAAAATAAAAGCACATCCACGTGCTTGTTTGATGCGAAACCGACAAGCTGATTGCTTATCCCTATATAAGAGGACTCTGGGAGGAAAAACATTCGGATTCGTCGTCGGATAAACGCTAACAATGGCTCAGTGTATGAGAACCACCTTAAACCCACCCAAAACCCTCCTCCGCAACCCCACTAAATCCTCACCAGTTTCCAGTCCCTTGTTTCATCTACCAAAATCAAAGAAACACTCAAGAATTTCCATGTCACAACAAAATCAACAAGAATTGTCCCTTGATTCTTTAATCAGCAGCACCCGCAAAGAAGAGGTCCTTGGTGCCATCAAGGGCTCTTTGTCTAATTGTCTCTGGGAGACCAATCTTCTTAAGACTGTCCCTGCTCTCAAATCCAAAGTTAGGGGCAAGGTAATCGTAATTTGATTCTCTTTTTTCCCTTTACTTTCTATTACAATAATACCAATAATGTTAAGATTGACAAAGATGATTAAGCAGTTTGGTTTCTGTTGTAGGTGAGAGATATATATGATGGCGGGGATTATCTTGTTTTGGTCACAACAGATAGGCAGAGCGCATTTGATAAAATTCTCGCTTCTATTCCCTTCAAAGGACAGGTCTGTTCACTAGAGCCCGTGTTTGATTAAACTCGAATATAGTAAATATGTAAATTTTGTTGGAAACTTTTTAAAATTCTTAGTACCTTACTTTCAGGTTTTAAATGAGACCAGTCTATGGTGGTTTGATAGAACTCGGCATATAACCCAGAATGCTATTGTATCATCTCCCGATAAAAATGTCACAATTGCGAAGAAATGTTCTGTTTTTCCTGTTGAATTTGTTGGTAAGTATGAGTTTTTGGGTGTTTGAGGTTGAATATGATGATTAACAATTTAATTGATTTTAATTATGTTGCGAATTTGTAGTTAGAGGTTATGTGACTGGAAGTACTGATACGTCACTATGGACGGTTTATAAAAATGGTGTCCGGAATTACTGCGGCAATGCCCTCCCAGACGGTGAACTTTCCATTTCATCAGTTGGCTCCTCTTTATATATTTATACATATGCAATAACTATCAAATGTTGTAACTGATCCATTACTATTTTACAGGCTTGGTAAAAAGCCAAAAGCTACCTTCAAATATACTCACTCCAACTACCAAAGCTGATGATCATGATGTTCCTATAACCCCTGAGGAGGTTCGATCTTGTATGCCAATTTGGACTTCGGAAAGAATAATGCTAGTGACACTAAACTTTTGTTACTAAATTCTCTTACTAGCTGTGGAATTTTCATCAAGGAAAGTTCTTGTCACAATAACTCATTGCCATCCGAGTTTCTGTCACGTAGCTGATTTATGGGATTTTATTGTTTTGGCCTTATTTCAGCTTCTTTGCTTATTGGTCCATCTCGTTCACTTGCCTTTACTTGCAGATAGTTAAAAGTGGACTGATGACTGAAGCTGATTATTGTGAAGCCAGTAGTAAAGCGTTGAGCCTGTTTGAATATGGGCAGGTGAGTTTGTTTTTTAACTTCTTATTTTTTTTCCTTGTGTGGTTTTGTTTAGTGAAGCCTAATGGCTCAGACTGTCTTGAGGCTTCATGAATCAACAATCAGAAATGTTTTATGGAACAGTGATGATCCATACAAAACCTTTCTAGTAGCTCCATTTAGTATCTTTACTAATACTATTTACTGGATACAGTGTTTATTTTTATTTGCAATATCAGGAATTCTGTTGATCCCATGGGTCACTCTCTATGACTACTGAATGACTTTACCATAGGGGCATGTTAACTATCGTATTGATAAGACAAACTTCAAGTATGTGAGGCTAGCTGATCAGTTTTAGCTGTTATGTAACTTTAACTGATTCTGAATTCAAATATGACTTTCAGTGTTTCCTCCGAAATTCTATTTGCAAGAAGGCATTTATTCTTATTTTGCTCATGCTGACTATTACCTGATGGGCTTTATAATTGCCATTTAACTAGCTCAATGATTTCTTTGGAATTGCAGCGTGTGGCTTTAGAGCATGGCTTGATATTAGTAGACACAAAATATGAATTTGGAAAGGGCTCTGATGGCTCAGTTCTATTGATTGATGAGGTATGGAACTATGTGCACTATAATATTCATGGCTCTCCCACATTCTTTGTGATAGCTCACGCACATGCAGTAAGTCATGCACCCTGCACCTAAAAAATTGTTGTGCTGTCTCGTCTTGAAATTTTAGGTTCATACACCTGACTCAAGCAGATATTGGATTGCCCATTCTTATGAGGAGCGGATTCAGAAAGGCCTCGAACCTGAAAATGTGGATAAGGTGTGTTATTGGGTTTTAAATGTTTGCTTGTTCTATCTCCACATATTTGTGTCCATTTGTGAATAAATGTCTAGGTATGCACCATTTATCTTCTCAACTGTGTTTGAAGCATTGTTATGGACTTTTTTTCTTTACTTTCTGGAAGCATGATTATACCTGACTTTATAAAGATTTGATGTTTCTTAGGAGTTCTTGAGGTTATGGTTCAAGGATCACTGCAATCCTTATGAAGACAAGGCAAGTCAACTTAAAAAGTGCAATTACATTTGCATCAATTGCACCTGTTCTCAAATGCTAAATGTCTTTTGTCAATGCAATATTTAGGTCCTCCCTGATGCTCCTGAAGATCTTGTTTGTGAGCTAGCTTGGCGGTAAGTATTTTATGTTATTGGACCTTTATTCAGGTCACTATGCACAGGGAATTTAAAGAGCAAGATAGTTACTGCTAAAGGGGGTTCCGAAAACCTCAGAAATCCAATGGTCTATTTCCAAAAATTCTTCTTCCAAATCTCATATATTGTGAGTTGATGAAAAATGCATGTTCTAACCACCTTAACTAGGATTGTTTTCTGACTACCAATCTAATCTGAAACTCCCCTGTTCTCTTCCATTTAATGGCGAGAGGGGATTACACTCCCATTTAGGTCAAAGCATTTGTCACAGTAAGATTTATTGAGTGCAATGGGTTGATACTGACTGGAATTTCCCCATTCCAGTTCATTTCTTCATTCCCAGGATGAAAATTGACTTATTGCATTCTTTATGAATGGATTTCTTCATTTCCAGGATAAAAATTGACTTATATTTTACTGTGTAGTTGAAGTAACCACTTATATTGTACTGGGTAGTTGTTTCCTGGAACATAATGTCCAGTTTATCAGGATTTCTTCATTCTTTGTGATCACTGTAGTGATTAATCTAAGGAAAGAAGCTTTTTTGCTGGTCACACCTTATATCTGACTGGTTATAATTGCTTGTTAGTCATTGTAACTAGTTCATATTTGAAGTAACCACTTATATTGCACTGTGTAGTTGTTTCAGCTGTGTGGGTATATTTAGTTCTGATCATTTGTCAAGCTGCCTTCTGACTGCAGGGTGCTAATTCCCTATATATTTCAATTCTTTATGAATGGATTGCAAAGTGCTTTGCTGCTCGGTCTGGTCTGAATATATAATAAAAGTATATGATTTGGCTTGAAATTATATTCTCTTTTATAAATTATGTCAGTGCCAAGCTGTGTGCAAAATGAGAAACCAGAATTGAAGTCTGAATATTCTGGCTAAACATCTTCTTGCCATCCTTGATTTTTCATTTATTGCATGCTTTTTCAGAAAGCAGAGACTACATAATATATTACATTGCTATAATACAAGAATTAGAGTCCGTACACACCAAGCATATGTAATTTGTTTATTCTGTCTTGCTGTGGAATTTCTTTTTCAAGGTTGTCTTGACAAAGTTGGTTTCTAAGTTTTATTTTATTTGTAATATCTGACAATACTTGCGAAACTCACTCCCTACAATTTTCATACAACTTCTTTTGCCATCATGTTTCATGTTAGTTGGCTGACCCTTCCCTTTGGTGATAGGTATATTTTCTTGTATGAGACAATAACAAAATCAAAATTTGAGTTGCCATTGACAGAGGTAAAACTCCTTTTCAACAGACATATTTATGCCACCAAGCAATGTAACTTGTTTGTCTTTCATGCTTGTGTTGAAATTGACAGAATTTTGCATCTTCCCTGCAGGAGCCAATACATGATCGGATCTCAAGAAATGTTGAACTAGCACTCTCATCCTTACGGTGAACTTGAAAAATTGAAGGTTGCTTCTCTCTCTGCCTGAAATCCTACCATAGAGTTGATGCAACCTCTCTTCTTCTTGACATTTTTCACTGGCATTTGATCATGTCTCTTCTTTTAACATTTTTCACTGGCATCTGATCTTGTGTGGAAGTAGACAGATCTGCAATGGAGCTTTTCCTTTTGGGTCAATGTGGTTTCGGTGGGGCAGGCATCAGAAAGTGAACCTTGTGATTTCAGGAAATCCTGATAAACTCGACACTATGTCCCTTACAGGAGAAAATCTTAATTAGAAGATTGTTCATTAGAAATCCTGCATTATACGCTGGCATTGTGCATCATTCAGAATCTTAATTTTGGTGAAGCAATTGGTTCTCATGCTTGTTGACATCTGGAATGGTTGTTTTTAACTGATTAAGTGAATTTATGCCTTCGTGCTAATCCGAAGACTGTTATGTTGCAATATGTTTTACGCAGCTTAATTATTTTTAAGCTTCCTCCACTGTCCAGCTGAAACATGCTGAACGAAAGGAGAGATGCTAGGACGCTTTCATCACAGATTGCCATTATAGGCACAAACGAGAGACATTATTAAGTAGCATTGAGAACTTTCTTGGAATCTCACTCCACATATTAGGTTATATGCATATAATTTAGCATTCATTACAAGCCTGACAAGCCTGATAATTTCTTCGAAGGAAAACCAAAATTTAGGGTCACTCATTAAATGCATATGCATGTAGTGTTATATCAAAGCAATAATCAATTCACATTGTAGTAAAAACTTAAAAGCTGTAGTGTTTTTACTGTTCACTCATACTCATTGTTATTGTAGATTTTAATAATAAATTTTTATAAAATTATTAATTTGATCCTTGAATTTTTATTTTGCACTAGAGTTTTTTTAACCCAAATTAGCATTCAATTGTATATTTTTTTTGGGAGGGAGGGCTGAATTGAAAGACAAGATTAAAGTGAAAAAAGTAGATAAAATAGGTGATGACCTTGAGATTTATTTGAAAAGTTTATTTTAATTTCCCATAATTTTTAGCTATAACGTAACTGGTCTCTTTAATTTTAAAAAATTTAATTTTAGTATCAAATTTAATTTTACTTTTTTTAGTTTATTTTTGGTGGAGAAGAGAGAGGGGCTTGCTGGATTATGATTTTGGCTATTAAAATAGTTGATTTCTGTGTTAAATAGTTTTATATGATAAAAAGATTTCACATTAGATTTTTTTTTTTGAAAAAAACATATAAAAAACATATTTGAGTTCAGAAAATTTTTTGATTTTAAATTAATTTTATGTTTCGAGATGTTTATGGAAGGCAATGTAGTCCATGGGATACTTGGAGAATCATTGAGGGAGGTTTAATATAATTTATGGAAGAAAAAATATTAATTAAATAATTAATTTCATTATCAAACTAGGAATAAGTTATAATTAGCTCCTACCAAATTGTATCGTCTCATGAAAGAAGGATTCTTACATGCATATGTACTTAATGTTTTGCTGCCCACCTATGTACTTGAGACATCAAATTATACTACTAGAAAATTAATAAATATATACAGAAATACTGACGAAATGTTAATTAAATCCTACCAAATTGTATCATCTTATGAAAGAGTGATTTTTACATGCATACATACTTACTATTTTGTTGCCCACTATGTAGTTGAGACATTAAATTACACTATAGAAAGTGACAAATACAAACAGAAATACTGACGAAATGTTTATGTTGGTAAATTCTAATAAATTTTACCAACGGAATATTCACTCACTATATCCATCAGTAAACACCGACAGAAATATTCCCTCAGTATATACCGAGAGAATTACAGTGGGAAAAATAATTAAAACAAAGCTAAAAAGTACGATGACATGTCATTTATACCGATAGAATTACCGATGATATTAGTATTACTGGTAATTCCATCTATAAACTCGTTGGTAAACTATTCACTTCTCCATAACACTGTTTATTATGTTAATTACAAAGGGTATCATCAACGGATTAATTCTATCAGTATTTTCAAGAGAGCTCTGAAACTATTTACTTCTCAATTGCATTGTTAATTATTATTCTTTACAGACGGAATTACTGACGAATTGAAAAGTCATCGGTGATATTGGGAGGGGGGGTTTCCGAAAATTTTTGATTAAATTGAAAATTTAAATTAAATATTATAGATGGAATTACCGACAGATTGAAAAGTCGATGGTGATATTTGGCGGGTTTCTGAAAATTTTCAATTAAATTAAAAATTGAAATTAAATATTACAGATGGAATCACCAACAGAATGATTAAAAATATTAATATTTAATTATCTACTGGTAAAACAGTCAGTAAAATGCCCCAATAAAAAGACTAGAATCCCTTATTTCATAATAGACGCGCCTCTTCTTCTTCTTCCTTCCTTCCCCTTATGTAAAAAACACCAACGTCCCTTTCTTTCTTTCTCTTCTCTCCTCAACTACTTCTCTTCTTTTATTTTCTTCTCCACATGTAGGTATGTCTTCTCATCACTTCTTCTTTTTTGTTCTCAGTTTTTTTTAATTAACATACTTTATGAATTTATTTTTTCTTTTCTCTTCTTAACTTCACTCGTAATTACATTAAGGTAAGATTTTTCTTTTTTCTTCTCTTTTTTTTGTGTTTTTTTGCATTATATATATATATATATATATATATATATTTTCTTGTTCTTAATAATTGTATGAATGTTGTTGTAGGATTTTGTTTTTCATATGAGATCAATTTTGTTGGGTTTTAGTTGGATTTATTTTTCAATTTTGTTGTTTAATTTTAATTAAATTATTTTATTTGTTGCTGAATTATGGGTTCTGAAATAGGTTTTCTAGGTTAGGTAAAAATTGTTTTTAGTTGATTTATTTATTTATTGCTGTTGTTTATTTTTTTGTGTTATTTATTTGAGTTGATTTTCTTCTTCCTTTTCCCAAGCAACTCAGTTCTTGAGTGTTATGGAGTGTTGATTTATATTAATTTAATTATTTTCTACTTCTGTTAAATATATTTTTTTAAATATTTTTAAATAATGTATTACCAATGGATTAAATCCGACGTCGGTATATATATTCTAGTGAGTTGAAAAAGAATTATTGCAAATGCCATTGTTTTATTTTCGGTAGATTTGCTTATGGTACTTCTATTGGTTATATGGCAAAATGCCCGAGGGAAATACCAATGGATTGAGGTGGATAATTTTTTTTTAACGTAGTTTTCCCGTCAGTAAATTCATCGGTAATTTTATTATCGATGAACTCATCAACAAACCAAAAATTACTTACGAGAGTTTCACTGATATAACATTTTCATCCGTGAGCCGATCAATAAATGTATTACTAATAGAATAAAAATATAAATATAAACGGAAAATTCTGTCAGTAGTTTTAAGAATTTTGGCAGTGTTAAGCCTTTGTTACTATGCAACAAACAACAAATCCAATAATTCAGAGCTCAAAAGTAATGGGGAACAAATTTGGTACACAAATTATATGAAAATAAAGTTGATACGGGCCCAATAAAAAATTATTGATTTTTTATTTGGATAACAATAATACATCCAAATTAAATATACGTCCATGTGTTTGTTTAAGCTTTTGCTTTTGTGTCTGCTGTGAGTTACTATCCTTCACAGTATAAAACGCAAGAACAAAACTATAAAAATCATAATTTTACTACTTTTTTATTTTGTATTTTAGTGATAGACTCCATCACTAATAGAAAAATTAGAAGCGTAGGCAAACACAAGTACTGGTTTTGTCAAACTTCTCATTGATTTTCTTAGCCACCAAACAATGTGAAACTTGCATGTATCGTGGTATTCATGCTGGCTAGCTACATCAGTACACTGTCTGTATCGTGCATGGTATTCATGCTTGCTAGCTACATCAGTACACTGTCCGAGTTCGGCATCAATATTGGACATTCATGCTTGCTAGCTACATCAGTACACTGTCCGAGTTCGGCATCAATATTGGACATTCATGCTTGCTAGCTACATCAGTACACTGTCCGAGTTCGGCATCAATATTGGACATTCATGCTTTAAGATAGCAAATTTTGACACAACAAAATCCTGGGGCCTTAATCTTTCTCCAGGTCGCCTTCGGTACATCAGAGATGATGTTAAAGACTGTTCTTTAATTTTGTACGAGATTTCGTATTATTAATCTATGCTTAGACATGTCACTTCACGTTCAAAAGTATTAATTTTGTTCAGATTTTTTCGAGTACTCAATTGTTCTTGTTCATTTCTAATTAGCAATCAAATGACCTTGTTTGTTTTTGAAAATAATAGTAATATAATGATATTAAAAAATTATATCAAACCTTCTAATTATTTTTTCATTTTATTTTCATATTTTAAAAAATTATATTTTACATTCTATAATTTATAATTTATAAGTTGCATAACACATTACATCTACACCAAAATAAAGTCATTAAAAAAGTAAAAGATATTTATAAAATTATTATTATGTTCCATTCAAATTTTGATGATTAAAGAAATTTATATTAAATATTATAATTTTACCATTTAATTAAAAAATAAATTTATGTTGTTAAGGAAATAACTAGTGACATCCTATTAATTACTCAATGAACCTATTTAAAAAAAAAAAATATATACAATAAGAAAAGAGAAATCATAAATAGATATATTTTTATCATTTTTAATGGGTAATAAGTTATATATATATATATATATATATATATATATATATATATATTTTTTTTTATATCTGTTTATTTTTAAGATGAATCTAAAAAATAACTAATAAAATATAACTAGTTATTATATGAAGACCACAATATTTTCCTTTAAAAAAACACCGAAAAAAACCCAGCCACCACCCTGTTAACCTAATTTCTAAATCTTAATCCGAACCCTAAATTCCTAATTTCATCGAACCAAACACAATTTATTGTTTGCCATCTCGCCAGCTCTCCCACAGGACACCATGGCTAAACCTTGTGTAAATCTGGGCACTGTCAGTGAAAGGCTTAGTTTCACCAAGCCAAGTTGGCTGTTTGCTGGGAAAAGGAGGCACTATAATCTTAGAAATGCGTAAGGCAACCAGTACCAGCAATCCCAGAATCTGGCCTTTAATATCGCAGAGAAAGGTTTCCCCATTTCTGTTCATAATCGATCTACCTCAAAAGCTGTTGAGGCTACCGAGAGGGCTAAAAAAGAGGGAGATTTTCCCTTATATGGCTTCCATGATCCCGAATCTTTTGTGAAGTCAATCCAAAAGATGAATCTGTTGAATTACGCTTGCTTTAAGAGTTTCAGGTGGTGAGGAGAGGTGCACGTAATGGACCTTCTTTAATGCATGAAAGGCTTTCACGTAAATTGAAGACATTCTCCTTAAAGTAGCAGCTCAAGTGGCTCCTGTGTGACTTACATAGGCAAAGCTAGGTGTGGTGATATGGTGATATGCAGTTGACTGTCGAAGCTTATGATGTACTGAAATCAGTTGGAAAGAAGCAGCTTGACTTGCCAGAATACATTTTATGGCATTTGTGTCGATGAAATTATAAAATTAGAGTATTATATTTTGAATTTTGAGTTGCTAAAAAATGTAAAATGTAATTTCTCAAAACACAAAGGTAAAATAAAAGATTAATTAAATTATAAAAGAGTCAATGTAATTATTGCTAATAAAAAGCATGTTATTACCGAACATACATTTATATAACTTCAACCTCTATTTTAGCTTGGTACAAGGACGTGCAGCCTTGCAGGCTTGTAAGGGAGAGTGATATGTGACAGCGATACTCTATTAATAAGCCAAATTTCACCCATTATTTCAGATAACATAGCAGCTTGTAAGTTTCCGATATCATCTTTCTTAAAGTGTATTTTAAATAATAAAAACTGTAAAGCATAAGAGCAAGGTGGAATAATAAGTCGTTTGAGCATAATCAACTAACATAATGCACAGCAAATACCAAACGTACATGCCCAGATACCCTCATGATTGCTGCCTTGTATTACAGAGGCCAATGACACTATATTTCGTTCCATTGATAATTTTCCCCTTGCAATGGTTTAGCTTTGGGGTTTTTCCATGATCTGAAAGGTTTGCTTGGGATTCACGTACGACATAAGACCTGGAATAATAGGCTTAATAGTCTCAGTAGTCTTGATAATGGCCAAGAACAAAAGTCTGTAAAAGACAACCATCCCTAGCAAGATTGCTAGGTCAACCCATTTAGAGTAAGCCATTTCCATTTGCCAGAATTCCCTCAAGATTTCTTCGCCCTTTATCAGGCCATTACCTTGATAATTGGTGAATTTTAGCCCTTCAAACTCGTTCTTGAACATACCTTGGTAGGTATATCTATGGAAAGCAACATAGTATAATGGATACTTCCAAAATGGCTTAGGAAGATCATCTGGCAACCTAAAGAACCCACCACCTAAAGCCATAAGCCCTTGAATTCCAGCCCCTGTTATGATTCCCATTAGGTAATTAGGTACAATACTTGCCACTGCCATCATCATACTCTCAACCATTAACAGGCAAGCAAATAAGGTGGAAGCAAAGTATAGAAAGTGTTCATATCCTTTGTGAAGGCCGGAAGGGTAGTAAGCTATAGCTCCAGGAATTAGTGAGATCAGTAGCAAAAATGGTATAGCAGAGAACGTGTTGCCGATAGCGAAAGAAGTGGCACCATAGTGCCCATTTAATCTTTCACGTTCAAATACCTGATTTCGTAAGAAAAGAAGTCAGTAAATTAATTTGTAGATGCAAGAAAACCCATTACATTAATCGCAAGACATATTTACTAGAGGTGGGAAGATCGACCTTCATTTCTTCCACAAAAGAAGGAAATCCACCGATGGCCATGAATGTTAGGAACGTAGATACGAACATAAGAAGTGACCCTCTAGCCTGATACAAAACAGGTTAGAAGATTTAGGTTGTATTGGATGGTTAGATAAGGGCCTAACTCACTCTATTATGCAATATATTTTACATTTACCTGAATGGAACCATAACTAGAGCCAAGATCATGATAAATGGAGGAAAGACCATAACCCAATCCAACATAGATAGCTAGGCGTAACCAGTAGTATCCCAGATCACGAAACATGTTCACGAAAGATCTTTTTGTTAGAACAAGAGACTGAGTTAGAAATCCAGCATGGTCTCTCCTGCTCTCCAATGCTTCAAAATGCTGAAAACCACAAAGTTTAAGTACTCCTTTCGACCTGCCTTAGACATGTCTAGTAAACATATATGTGTCAAGTGCTGGCTTACCTCTTTACATATTTCTTCTACCTTTACTTGAACTTGTTGCCAGTAATCGGAGGACTTGTAGGATTTTACAAGGATGTTAATCACTTCCTCTGTGGGGATTGCATCATCTAAGCCTTGTTCAAGATCCTAGTTTCAATAAAAGAAGTTAGAACTACCGATGAAATACTACGACAGTAAAGGCCTTTTGAGTGAACTTACCTTCTCAAAGTCCTTGTTTATGGTGTTTAGGAAGTGATCGGATGGGTTTTGGAGCGGCGGGCAAGGGAAACTATTTAACGCGAAAAACTACATGTAATCGAACCAAAGAAAGAGATATTAGTTGTCTCATAATTAGCTGCTCCAGCCGTGCAATTAACCTATTAAAAAATAATTTATCCTTACCTCATTTGCTGCAGAAGCAGGGCCAAAATATACTGTTTGGCCTGAAGACAAAAGGCAAAGATTGCTAAAAAGTTGAAATACTTCACTGCTAGGCTGATGAATGGATGCAATGACAGTTCTTCTAACGCCATCTTTGTGATCTAACCTTGCAATTCCTCTCATGACGTAATATGATGCTGCACTATCAAGCCCACTTGTCGGTTCGTCAAGGAAAAGAAGTTTTGGATGTGTTAGGATCTCTATGCAAATACTGACTCTCCTCTTTTGACCACCACTAAGGCCTTTAACTCCCCACCCTCCTATTCTTGTATTCATAGCATCTTGCAATCCCATCTCTCTTATTGTCATCTCCGCTCTTTCCATCTTTTCTAGCTTTGACATTGAGTCTGGCAACTGAAGCTGAGCTGAGTAGTACACAGCCTCTCTAACCGTTAAAGTTGTAACCAAAGTATCATCTTGTGTCACATAGGCCTAGTTAACATTGAAATCATAAAAAATCAACAAAGAGTCAAATATTGCTATATATACCTCATGTGATTGATTCTGTCTGAGGATCTAGTGCTAATTATCAAGAAAACATGCATATCTAATTACATTTCTTCTGTTAATCATCTACTCACCGACGTTCCATAAGCCAATGCTTGCTTATGACCATTGATAAGAATCTCTCCTACTTGCCTTGCGTTGGAACCTAGTCTCCCTGCAAAACGAATCGGTTTAAGGAATTTTAACGGGCATATTTATGCCCGGGAATGTGCACGAGCCTAATTTATCACGATGAACTCACATACATAATATAATTTTTTTAAAAAATATGAGCATGGATTTGTTACCAGCTAAGGCATCAAGAAGTGTAGACTTGCCGCAACCTGAAGGACCCATTATAGCTAGGAGCTCTCCTGGTTGAGCATAACCAGTTAGACCTTGAAGGATTGGCTTGCTTCCATGTTTTCGATTAGGGACTGTAACCCACAAATCGTCCCAAGTCAAGAAAACACCAGGAGTACTTTTAGCGGAGTCATTAACAGCATTTTTACTAATGGTTTCCACTTCCAATGCGGTTTGGATTTCAGAACTTTTCATGGATGCTGTTGGACCACTTTCATTCGGTTGAGTCGAAGGTTGAAGAAAAGAAGCCATGAAGGGTGGTTCCTATGTATTTATGTCTCTTTGAGCTTGTGTTTCTATCTGTGTGTGCAGGAGCTGAAAGAAGGAGAGAGTTCAGGTTGAGGTTGCGGAGCAAGGCTTAAGGGTAGCATTGATTTATAAGGGGGTTCGAGTTGCTATTCATTAGACATAGAGCATTGTTTGCTCATTAAAATGTGTATATATATATCAATATGGAATTTTTGTATGCTCATTAAAGTTGAAAATTCCGACAACCTTTTCAAGGTATCATGGAATTATCTTCATGAGGATTGGCTAAAAATTCGAAGGTTTAACAAAAAGAAATTCTTGTTGTTTTAAGAATATATAACTAAAGTTTTCTAATTATATATATATACATATAGTCTTCGTTCTCTTGATAATCTTAAGGGCACATCCTCCATATTGTCCTAATACATTTAAAAAACTTAATAGTTTTTTATAAAAAAATATTAGCTTTAAAATTTAAATAAAAAAAAAATAAAAAAAAATGAACTTACCAAATGAACCACAGCACTAATACATTAGGAAGGTAAGAATTGCCTTAGTGAAAAAGGATATAAAAGTTGTTTTATTTCGTCCTCCAATAATTTTATTTTAATAAATATGGGTATCTAGATTATTTTTTATATATCTCAATTAATTTTATAAATTTTAAAATTAATAATTATATAAAGTTGAAGAGTAAATATAAAAGTTACATGCGTATCTCCACGAAAGATGGGATACGGAGCTAGACAGCAAAGCTACGAGGGAGAAAGAAGACGGCTCGAGAAACGAGAAACATCTTCCCCCGTGCCCACAATAGGAAATGTGCGATTCCTCTGTAGAGATCGTTTTAGTCCAACAATATTGGATCATTTATGTCTAATATTACCATGATTGAACCGTAGAGGTGTTGGGTCAATGGTTCTTTGGTCAACTTATGGTTCAATGGTTTTCACCAGCTGGTTTTAACATTTATATATAGATATTTGTTGAATTTTTTACAAGTTATATTACGAGATCCAGCGGTTAAATATTTCTTTTAATCAGATAAATTGGTTCGAAATGCTTCAGAAGCTTTTTATTTTATTTGAACAGTTTGATTGTCGTGTTAGGGCTTTGTTAGGAGGTCATCCTTCCATATACGGTCCTCCAGGTTTAAGCCATTTGAAACTTACAAACCTGTATCAATTCTTCTATTATCTTTTTCCTTTATTTTATTCAGAAAAGTTCATATATTTTTGGAAAGATTTGTTTGTTATTCTTATGAGATGTATGGCATCTTTTGTTTGGTTTATCAAATTCCAATTATGGCCCACAAAAAAGTGACAAGATATAAGAAGAAGAAAAATGATATTTATATTTTTTTAATAATATGATATAGAATGCTTTTCAATTGAGAATGTATTAAAATAATATTTTTTTTATTTTTAAATTTTTTTAATATTAACACATTAAAACCATATAAAAAAATTAATTTAAAAATATAAGCTACTGCAATGTCAAATGAGAACTTCACAGAGATATTGAAATGTTAAAATAATTAAGATCAAACATAAAAGGAGGCTATAATTCTCAATAATCTGTTTATTATGAGTGCTTAGGATTAACCTAAATACAAAAAAAAAAAATTATATATTGGTTAAACTGAAAATACTATTCTACCTTTAATAAATAAAACTAAATAAATATTATTTAACATCTCCTCTCAAACTCACAATGCGGCAGTTAAAAGCATCGAGAGTTTGCCAACTAGAAAATGAAAACGAGAAATGAAATGCGCCTTGGTAAAGAAATCTACAATCTGCAAGGAATAAGAAACAAAAGGTAAAGTAATGGTGCCGTGCTTAAGATGATAACGAGTAAGATGAAAATCGATTTCAATGTGTTTAGTTCGCTCATGAAAAATCGAGTTGTGAGCAATCTGAATAGAACTATGGTTGTCACAATACATAAAAGTAGGATAAGAAAATGAAACTCCTATATCAGCAAGTAACCAACCTAACCAAACAATTTCATTGGTAGTAGATGTCATGACACGATATTTTGCTTTAGTGGATGATTGAGAAACAATAGATTGTTTCTTGCTTTTCCAAAAAATAAGAGAATCACCTAAAAAGATTCAGAACCCGATAATAGACTTGCGATATGTGGGATTACTACCATGATCAGCATCAGAGTATGCACACTGCTCCAAGGAAGAGGTGGATAAAAGCAAAAGACTCTGAAAAACTATACCCCGAAGATATCGCAAAATACGAAGAATAGCTGCTCAGTGAACAATAGTAGAAGAAACAACAAACTAACTAACAACATGAATAACATATGCAATATCTGGACGAGTAATTGTGAGATATACCAAGCTCCCAACAATAGTATGGTATAAAGTAGGATCTATCAAAGGTAAACCATCAAAAGAAGAGTACCTTGCGTTAACCTCAATAGAAGTATCTATAGTCTTGTTATCAGTAAGTCTAGCTCGCTCAAGAATATCTGCAACATATTTTGACTAAGAAAGAAGGTAACCTCTAGGTGAGTATGCTACTTAAATACTTAGAAAATATCGAAGATAATCCAAATCCTTCATTTTAAATTGTCTAGCCAACTCTGTCTTCAAAACTGAAATACCATCAATGTCATCACCAGTAATAATCATGTCATCAACATATAAAGACAGAATGATAAGACTTGCATCAGTGCACATAATAAAAATAGTAGAATCATGACTACTAGAAACAAAGCCAAGAGACGAGATCACAATAGAGAATTTCTCAAACCAAGCATGGGGTGCTTGTTTGAGATCATATAATGCTTTCTTAAGTTTACAAACATATCCAGAGTCATGTGAAATACTAGGAGGGGATGCCATATAAACTTGTTCTTGAAGATCTCTATTCAAGAAGACATCTTTAACATCAAGCTGAGAGATATGCCATGATGAATCGAAGCTACGATAATAAGAGTATGAATAGTAGTTATTTTTGCAACAGGGGCAAATGTCTCCTCATAGTCCATACCATATTGTTGAGAGTATCCTTTTGCAACCAGCCTAGCTTTGTATCGCTCAATAGACCCATCGGAATTAGTCTTTATCTTATACAATCAACAACAACCAACAACACTCTTATCAGGAGGTAGAGGAACCAAATCCCAAGTATCTATCTTATGCAAAGCAGAAAGTTTCTCATCCATGGCTTGCTGCTAAAGCAGATCAAGAATTGTCTCTTTATAGAAAAATGGCTCAAAGAGACAATGAATAGAAGCTAAAAAGAAAGTAAATGATGAAGAATAACAAGAATAAGTAAAATCCAGTAGCTTTGTGGACTTACAAATATGGATGGATTGACGTAGAGGTGGATCCACAATCTCAGATGAAGTTTGAGGGGCTGTAAATGAGAATGGAGCTTCAGGTGTGTTAGAGAGCAAAGTATCAATACCTGCAGAGTTATGAGTACAAATTGGTCGAACATGGGGAGAGGTATGACTATCAAAATCCTCAGAAAAGGGATCTTTACGAATAAGATCAGGTTTAGTCAGGCTATGAGTAGTGGATGAAATAGAAAAGAAATGTATGTGCTCGAGAAAGATAACATGACTAGACACATAAAGTTTCTGAGTTATTGGATCAAAACAACGATACCTCTTTTTACCTTCACCATAACCTAGAAAGACACAAATAACAGATCAGGAGGATAACTTACTGCGTTCTACATAAAGACGAAGAACGAAACAAGTACAACAAAAAACTCTAAATGAGGAATAATCAGGTACATACCCATATAACTTTTCAAAAGAAGATAGATCCTAACTATGAGAAGATGAAATTGTATTAATCAAACTTACAGCAGTAAGGACAGTTTTCCCCTAAAACTCACTAGGAACAGAAGTAAACAACAATAGAGAACGAGCAATTTCGACAATCTGCCTATGTTTTCTTTCAGTAACACTATTTTGCTCAGGAGTATCTATACATGAAGTTTGGTGGATGGTTCCATCTAAGGCAAGCAATTGAAAAAATTTATTACAGGTGTATTCCCCACCCAAATCACACATAAAGCATTTGATCACAACAGAATGTTGAGTTTTGACAAGAGCTTGAAAGGCTGCATATATCTCAAAGAATTTAGAATGATGTTTCATTAAATAAACCCAACAATAACGAGTATGATCATAAATAAAAGAGACATAATATCAAAACCCTCCTTTTATGGCAACAAGAGAAGGTCCTTATACATCAGAATGAATCAAGTCAAATGGTGAATAAGAAACATAAATACTTCGATTAAAAGGTAAAACGAAAAATTTTGCTAGTTTACATCCACTACAATTAGAAATATCACAAGTTTTCAAATTTTCTAAAGCTCTTGTTGTAATATCCCACATCGGCGTGTGAGAGTTTGGTAGCTGGCCTTATTAAGAGTGCTGGTTGCCAACTTGTCATACGCGTTTTGGGGCATCAGGCTTAGATGTGGGCTCGCGTCACCAGGAACAAAACTGTGAGGGCGGTAAGGCCCAAAGCGGACAATATATGACAGGTTGGGCCAGACTGTTACATTTGGTATCAAAGCCGACCTCACTGGTTGTCCGATTGTGCCGACGGGGTCGTTGGACTCCTTAAGGGGGGTGGATTGTAATATCCCATATCGGCGGGTGAGGGTTTGGTAGCTAGCCTTATTAAGAGTGCTGGTTGCCAACTTGCTATACGTGTTTTGGGGTGTCAGGCTCAAATGTGGGCTCTCGTCACCAGGAACAAAACCGTGAGGGCGGTAAGGCCCAAAACGGACAATATATGGCAGGTTGGGCTTGGCTGTTACACTTGTGGATGCCAAAAATCTCAAACGAGAAGATGAAACATGTCTTAAACGAGAATGCCATAAATAAAAACTAGAAGATGAAGGATTCAAATGAAAAGAAGACAAATCAACAGTAGCAGCAACAACAACAGCGGGAACTGACACTCCATTCTCCCTACGACCTATCCTAATAAGCTTTTGAGACTGCAGATCTTGTACACAACAAAAAAAAGAGGAAAAAATGACTAAATAATCACAAAAATCATATAATTGACCAACAGAAGCAAGATTCTATTTGAGGTTCAGAATCATATAATTGCAGAAGCTGAAGGGAAGACGAAATACCAGATTTACAAAGACGGAAGACAAAATATCACTATAAAAAATATAGTCTCACTCCATAAAACCAGCTCTGATATCATGATAAAATAATTAAGATCAAACACAAAAAGAGGCTATAATTCTCAATAATTTGTTTATTATGAGTATTTAGGGTTAACCTAAATATAAAGAAATTATATATAGGTTAAACTTAAAATGCTATTCTACCCTTAATAAATAAGACTAAATAAATATTATTTAACATGATATATATATATATATATATATATATATATATATATGTTAAAATTTGATAGTTAAGCTTGAGCTTTATCTAATAAACCCAAGTCATCGTGGTGATGACCCGTTTTGAATTTATATATTATTATTTATTTATTTTTTATAATCTATATTTTAAGGTTAGTTGATAAATTAAGTTTTAGGATTTTCAATATATCATTGAACTTCAATAACACCAATATTATATTGAATTTGATTTACGTTTTATCATAAAAAAAACTTGAGATCTCATGGTGAATATTAATCTATCATTAACTTTATCATTTAAATTGCTTTCAGTGTACTTTGTTTATCAACTAACACCATAAATAATAAAATAAAACAACAAATAGATCAAAAATCAGAATGGGAAAAAATATAACAACAAAACGATCACAAATCACATCGGGAAAACTCTTGTTTCCTAATTTTCTATCGAGTTGCTCAATGGGCAAAAAGCTTTTATTGGGAATTTCGCACATGCTGGTTAGGAGCTTGGATGGCATCCAAGGTTGGTATACTCTAGTCAGAAGAAGAGAGATTTCTATTTGGAGAGAGCTATGGAAATCACACATGCATTTAAGACTAAATAAATAACTTTGAATTCCAATATAAAAACTTATTTGCCATCTTCTTTTTCTTTATGCTATTCTCTATAAAAACACACATCTATAAAAACCACCTTTTTCTCCTCCTTCATTTGTACTACCTTAAACATTAAAAAAATATAAACAATAAACATTCATTATTTGCAGGTTTGTTTTGGATTTTTTATGCATGCCTCAACTAAGAAGACTTTAGTTTTTTTTAGGGTTGGATAATGAATATGATATGTGTAATATGTATCTCAGACTTTGCTACAATTTTAGATTTATAATTCCAAACTTCTAAAATGCCAAAATATAATTCAATATTAAAAAAGTAATCAAATACTTTAATGATTTAAATGTAAATAAGAACTTTAATAATAAAATATTAAAGAGCTTATATTCATGGGATGATTTTTATTTTAATTACAACCACACACTATAATGCATTGGCAAAAGAACATGAACATATATTTTTGGTGTTTTCTAGGTTTTTTTTTTTTTGTAATGGAAATTGTAAGTCTACTAAATTATATGCCTACTGATTATCAATCTACAAGTTACTTGTTTACTGATTACTTGCCTACCAGCTACTAGCTAGTGTGTATTGATAAACAAGTTTTTAGGTTCCTACGAACTTAATTGAATTGTAGTGTTGTTGTTGTGTTTGATTGTCCCTTCTTCTCTCTTTGCCTGGTAACCACCTAATTTCTTTATTCTTCTTGGTTTTAAAGATTGTTATAACCTACTTTTGACCATATTTGTTCTTATTTTAATTTTTAAAAAGAGGTTAAATTTTGATCAAGAGAGTGATTTTTCAACTTGTAAAAAAATAGAGACTATAATTTGTTTTTTGCCATCCTCTCTCTTGATCTTTTGTTAAAAAAATATATGGTAGTTATTCATTTTTAAATTTGATTTTAAATTCTAATTAAATTTAAATTTTAAAAAGATAATGAGTTTGTTTGGAATTTTATTAGTATATACTATGTTGAAGTGTATTCCAAAAAAAGAGAGTAAAGAACAAGATACCTAAATTTGTTTTTCCTATCAATCATCGATCCTTAGAGAAGAATTTAAAATTTTCGAGAGAGCAAAAAAAAAAAAAAAAAAAAAAACACTAGCTCCCTGTCATCTTTTTCCCGTACCGTGACTAAAGGAATGAGGTCACCTAAACAGAAACTTCCTAAAGTAGCCACCAGTCTCCGGTCAGGACCAAGGAACCATCTTAGCAACATCAACACATTGAAGCAACAGTGATCCCTCAAAAAAGGATATATCCACGCAAGCGAATGACCTGCACCCGTGAGTTCAGAATAGTAAATTCTTATAGGATATTGGTGTGCTTTTATATATATATATATATATATATATATATGAATTGCCTTTAGTTTGTTTTACAGCCTAGAGGACACACTACTTTTGAGGATGTTTTAGATTTGTTTTTTTAAATATTTTTTTAGTTAAGTTTTTTTTTTTTTAAAATGCATGTTTTAGCATGATAAAAAAAACACAAAAAAATGTTTATCTTAGTAATTTTTTTAAAAAAGAAAACAAAATATACATTTTTTTTGCTAGTATCTTTATAAAAAGATAATACTTTGGTGTTAACATATTTTCAAGTATATTTTTGGTGTACATAGTAATAACCTGTTTATTAAACCTATTTGAACTTGACCAAAATTAAAAGGTTTATCAGGTTACAATATCTAAATTTTCAAAATAATAAAATTATTAACCCTATCAATGTAAATAAAAAAAAATATTTTTGTCCATATTTGAGGTCAATTGACTCATAATGAGCCACCACCTTAAACAATAAAAAACGCTCTTTCTAGGGACTAAGGGATTTGTTTCCCTGTAGTTTCAGGTTCGAGTTATGTGGTTGCTAATATGATGGCCACTGGAGACTTACATGACCGTTAACTTCAGGGCCCATGGGATTAGTCGAGGTACGCGCAAGCTGGCTTGGACATCCATGTTAATAAAAAAAGACACTCTTCCTAAATTTTCAACAAAAAAAATAATTTTTATAAAAAGTTTTTTTTTTGTTTTTTCTCAATTTGTACTCACGCTACCAGAGTAGTGAACATTTATATACATCAATGCCAGAATTAAGAATACACTTAATATTCATTAACACCAAAGTTAGGTGTATTAGCATTAAAATTAGAAATAATTTTTGTAGCCCAATATTTACTAGCGCTAGAATCTGGAATATTTATATTCACTAATGCCAAAATTAGAAATATTCTCGGTATTTACAAACGTCAGAGTTAAAAATATTAGACACTAGAATTGAAAATTATTCTGAACCTGAATATTCACTGACGCCAAAGTCAGGAATACCATACATTTTCTTCACATAATATTTACTAACGCCAGAGTCAGAAGTATTTGTAGTTGAATATTCACTGGCGCTAGAGTCATTAATATTATAGGCAGACCATCAATAACATAATACAACAACTCCTTAGCAATTTAAGACGAAACCAGCGATGTAGTCCACCTCAGGTAGGATGCCTAAAGGGTGATAGTATCGTTCTTTTTGCGTAATCAGTCATGTATAATAGAATCTCTGTTGATCAGTTATCAGGGTTCCTTATAACCATAATATTAGGTGATGACTCCTTAAACCAGACATTTTTCCTTTTAAGAACAAGATGTTAGATAATCTATTCTTTTTCTTAAAATTTAAAGGCCGTCGTGATGTCGGGTGCAACAAGAATGCATGACTTCAACTGCTCTTCTCTATCACTCCACGTACCTTGTCAGTTTTTCTGTGACAAATCTGGACCACTTCTACTATGTATCCTAATATTTTTTTCATCCTATTTAGACTTTGTTATTTCCTCATGTAATATTAGTTCATCTCATACCCAAATCTTAATCTTTTTAATTTGGCCCAAACTTCATTGCATATCAAGTATTTTTTTCTATTCTTTTAACGTAAACTATCTCTTTATTAATTTTATTGTATAACAAAGTCCCACTAGTTTTAGATCTTTTGCAACTTCACTTCATTTTATCCTAGAGTAACATATTCTTAATAGGGTTTCCACAACCTTATCACTAAGGATATAAGTATTCCACATTAAAATACCAATGAATCCACTTTTAAGAGGGAATTTGGTTTGTATCCTAGGATTTACATGTTTAATAATAATTTACATCCTTGCCCTAATGGGCAATTCTCATTAATAGGAGACCGAGCCCACCATTAGAGTTGGACATTTCCCTTCCTAAATTTCACTGTTCTCTCGTGACTCTCTTGGCTTGAATGATCGGTCCTCCTATAGATTTATGACATTTGATGTATTTTATTTTACGTCTTTTCATCTTGTCCCCAAGAACCTGTGGCTCTCCATGCTTCGATAGCCCACATATTTCGATTTGAAGGTGAAACATAATTTATAACAATATAAAAATCTTCCACATCAATATACTAATCAATCCGTTTGAGGGAATTAATTTGGCCTTCAAATTGACTTCTAAAATATTAAATGGCTGATTTTGGTAATCTCTGTATCCTTGTTTTTTTTTTACACGATAATAAATGTTCTTAGATGAACTTAAATATAGATTAATTTTTTTTTTCAAATGATTTTAAGAATATATCATTCATATTTATCTAATATATTAACAAAATTAAGAATATATATTAAATGATGGTTTCAAATGATTTTAAGAGTATATCATTCATATTTATCGGGATAATCTTTAAAACTCGTGATCCGAATCATGAGACCGAGTTACCCTATATATAGAAGGCAAATTTACAAAAATCATAAAGAAAAATTCTCAATTATCTAAAATTAACAAACAAAACAAATAGCAATTAAAAGAATGAGAACCAAATCTAGTATACAAATAAAATAAAATAAAACAATAAGGGATGAAATCAAAAAAATAAAATAAACCAATAAAAGGATAAAAAAAATAACAATTAAAAGAATGAGGACTAAATTTGGTATAAAATAAAATGAAATAATTTAATAAAGGATATAATTGAAAAATAAAATAAATCTAGAAAATGTTAAAAAATAATAATTAAAAAAATAATAATTAAAGATGATAAATAAAAAAAATATAAAAGGTTGAAATGGTGTTCTTTTCATATATGACGTCTTTTCATATTTTCCTTTTGAATTTGTGGTCTCCATGCTTTGCGGAAATGCGTTGGCATCTCTTCACGAGTGTAATATTTTTGCTTGTCTAGTCTTTGGAATTTATTTACCAAAACAGCACTCACGTCCGCAAGCACAAAGGAATCTTTACTATAATGTCATGATATGAAAATAATGCATTAAATGCTATCCTCGTTGATATGAATTATTTGTGGGGTAATACATGCACCGGCTGCGGAGGGAATGATGGGATGCGTGGAAATGATAATAACAATTATTTTTTAAAATATTTTTATTTAAAAATATATTAAAATAATATTATTTTTAGTTTTTAAAAATTAATTTTTGAGACGATTCATAAATATAAAAAAATTAATTTAAAATAAAAAAATTTAATTTTTTAAAAATATTTTTTAAATATAAAAATAAACAAATTAAGGAGGTTTAGTAAATTTTCAAATTATCAGAAGAAGGTCAAGTTGATCTCGCACATTTCAGCCTTTTGTTAATGCCCTCTTCAAACTTCATATTTTGGTTTATTAATAGAGAACCATTTTAATTTTTATGTTTAAACTCTTGATGGCTTGATTATTAAAGATTTGAAACCATGCCCAAAAAAATATTTATCTTTTAGTAACATTTTTCTTAAAAAAACATAATGAAATAATATACTGTATATATATATATATATATATATATATATATATATATATACACATTATAATTACATTTCATTATTGTTATTAATTATAATATGTCTTCAACAACTCTTATTTGAAAGAGTTGTCATTAAGGAAAGTACTATTTATTTATTTGATATGTCACTAAGGAAAATTATTAAAAACACTACCAGAAATTCGCTAAATACCAACGGATTTACCGACGGAATATTTCGGTCGGTAATTTAAGGTCGGAAATACCGACATACACTTTTCCGTCTGTAATTCAGTCGGTAACTACCGACGGAAAATTTTCCGTCCGTAATTCAGTCGGTAACTACCGACGGAATATTTCCGTCGGTAGTTACCGACTGAATTACGGACGGAAAAGTTT
>Ga0307509_10003411_pt1 | contig 24180 bp, 31 predicted proteins | sample 10_EM_MG_FD_202245 | JGI IMG/M metagenome (GOLD analysis project Ga0307509, IMG submission 202245) | Populus trichocarpa ectomycorrhiza microbial communities from riparian zone in the Pacific Northwest, United States - 10_EM | ecosystem: Host-associated > Plants > Roots > Unclassified | place... | reverse complement strand
CGCATGGGCGAATCACAAGTATCAGTATTTTTACCTTCCCCATCTTTTCCTGACTATCGGAACCAGGTTTCGAATATAATCCTCATGTCTCATCTCTCTTTCTCGGCTGCCATGAGGTCCGCGACGAATCACACTCAATTGTCTGCTGAAGATCGCTTTATCTCTACCGTAGATCGGCTCGCCCATCGCGGAATGTGGCGCCCTCTTCGGCCCTGTGTTCCCTGGAGTGGCTTAGAGAGTCCGAACTTCCATAGTTCAAAAGAATGAATTGCCATCGAAGCGTATACTGTATGTGAGAGCTGTACGTGAGTTGCTGCAGACTGGCAGTCCGGTGGTTTTGACACACACACCGTAGCCGCGTTCTGATCGATTTGAGGACTATGACGTTCGTATCCCGTTTCAAACGAGGTGTTTCGCTGCGTGAGATGGGACAGGAGACGACGGCGAAGCCTATTTACGGGGCGGCGGTGCTGCGTATCAGTCGTCAGTTGTTTCCGCGGTCGAGGGGCGAGAGACGTGGATCGGCGGATCGACCTTAATTCAATTTCAGAGTGCTTTGCGGATGGAGTAAGCGGGCCCCTACGGTTTGGTAACTTGGGGGAGCGTGGACTCCTTCCACAATCAGAGCCTGTTTCACGACGCGCGAAGCATCTTTCCGCTCCAAACAGCCGGAGACGCGAAGGCCAGAGCTAGGGGGCGGTCGGAGAAACCTAGGAACGGGTGGTTAGACTCGCATGGATCATCGGGTTCGAGAATAGTGCATGACATCCACCACGTATCATTTGCCAATAACCTATCTGGGCCGTCGCCAAAGCGCCTCGCATGCGTCCTTCCATCGATAAAACTCGTCGCTATCAGATAATCCGACTCCGACCCTCGGGCGAAGGCGCGAGAGCCGGCCACCAGCACAGTTAGACGGCCTCGGCGTTTGATTATCGATCAACTCCAAATCTGTGAGGTAAATTTGGGCGAGACGGGGGACAGGGGATTGAGTAATGCGGTAATGAGGTGACGCATATGGGGGGGAGGGGAAGGGTGAAAGCCGTCTGGTAGACAGAACGACCCCCTTCCCCCATCGTTTGGTTCCAAACAGCCGGTCCGGGGCTGAAATTTAGAAACGGAGCTTGAAAAATGGCAAGTTCAGTGGATGTGACGCAAGTGATGGGGGGACCGCCGTCTCTCGCAGCCTTGCTGAGGGCACGACGGTACCCGGTCTTATCGTCCCAGATCCCGCGCGCGGATGAACTTGTGCGCCGTGTGGACGGGGTGGGAGAGCGCCGGAACGTCCGAGATGAGCGAAATGATCAAAAAATGCCCGGAGACCGAAAAAATCGGTATAAAACCTGGGGGGCTGGGATGGTTAATCCCCTGGTAACCTCCTCTTCCCCCCCAACTCTTCTGTCCCCCCGCCGCCACCCTGAGGGCTCCCTACCGGTCCCGTGGCAGCTCCCAGGACCAACCAAACACGTCGGAGACCCCAGTAGTTTTCCGGTCGTAGGCTGTCTCAGACTACGAATCTCAAATTCGACCGTTTGGAAGTGCGGCAGCAACCTAACAGGTAGGGCCACCTCCGTGTCATTCCTCCCACTTAAAATCGACACTTACGTGTATTCGAGGAGTTCCATTTTGATGGCTCGCAGAATCGTATCGACCGAACCGGTCGGGGTCGATCCACCCGTTTTGTACATCGCTAGGAAGGGTGAACGAGCGCGTCGGACATCCAAGACTCTTACTTCTCGTGAGCTGTATTTTGAGCTTGCGCCTAAAAGATCCTAGGCGACATGCTGGACATACATTCCATGAGAGGTGAAGAGTCCTGGAAGATCGGCGCTCACGCTCACCTAGCACGAATTGTGGTACCTCCTTTCTTGCTCATTGCTCCCGACGTGGTTTAGGTCCCGAGACCCGGGGGCGTCCTGTTAGGGGTGGGGCAGATTTACCGTCCCTTCGCCTCACCCGATCAAGATTAGGGTCTGGCTCGCCTGGTTGAAAATGTGACGTTCGACTCACAGTTTTCGCTCCCTTCTCATATACCGTTTCATCGTGCCCCGATCTCATCTCATTTCCAGACACTTCTCGTGCGGTCGAATGTTCCAGGAATGTTTTGGGCTCCGTGGGCGCACACGAGTCCAGATCGCCCCACCTCGTGGTTCGACGGTGGCTTGAACTCGTGGCAATACACCGCCATGGGAGCTTCGCCCAGGGCTGCGGAATTGGGAATGAAGGTCTAGTTAATGAGAGACGAAGGTTCATGGTTAGAGGAACCACCCGTGTCCGACCCCCCGCCTGTTCTTGTGGGATGGTGCGTATCTTGTTGTGGTCTTTGAGCGGCATGCATGCTTATTGTGGTGAAAGGCATTAACCAGCCACATGGTGTCCCTCCCCTTGCGCAGTCACCGGTGATACTGGAGTTTTCCCCGAGCTTCTTGCCTTGGGTCTGGGTGCGGTCTAGAAGATGAAGTGACACACCCAGATGCCAACGTTCAATGTCCAGCCTACAGGGCGAACTGGAGTAGCTTCCTATTGCGTCCTGAATCCTTTCTCAAGTGGGGGGAACGACCTGTCACTTGCTCAATGACGTTGGTCTTGGGAACCGATCACCGTCCCGAACGCCACATACAGTGGGTGAAACGTGCAAACATCGTCCTAGCCCAATTTCTCATTCCCAATTGTCTCGTTCAGACTCCGCGACGCCACTCTCAAAGAGGGTACTCCGAGAACCGACACGTGCACACCGTTTTTCTCAAATGAACGGGGCTGTGTTGAAACGCAAAGCAATGTGGTGCAACCGGCGGGAGCAAACGAGGACGACGGTTGGGTGATCGGGGGAGGCAAACTTAAAAAACGCATGTTACTTTGCCTAAATAATAAAACGACGGTATTATGGTATGTTATGCTATATAAACAGAACGTATAAATGCGAAAATACCTGAGGCTGCAGGGGAGTTTTACAGGGCAAAAATACAGGGGTTGTTGATGGTAATCGGAGTTGCGAAAGGAGAAGAGAGAGGAACGCCGGGACAGAAGGAAGGGGTTGGTGTGACGCATGAGGTGAGAAGACGAGAGCTGGTGTTGGAGGGGAAGCGAGAGTGGACCCAGATAACGAGAGGAAAGGTGTATGGACAGCAAGAGGCAAACAACCGGAGACTGATATGGGGGATGGGAAATGGGCGAACGGAGGAGGGTATGTGTTAAGGTGGGAATTAAAACCACTAGAATCGTGGAACCGAGACCAAATAATGATAAATCATACTCGCCCGAAGTAAATGTGTTCAGAACCTCCTCGTGGTCATAAGTGGACCTTCATCGCGACGAGGGGGTGGGTTGTGATTTGTACTAATGCCACTGTCCGTCGCCACGTCGAAGAGGGATTCCTCGTCACCCCGATCGTGGCGCTCCCGACTGGGCCCACTTTGGTTCACCTCGTCGCTGGGACTTTTAACCGGTGACTGGGGCCCAATGTCGATCTCGATGAAGCTATCGAGGAACTCACCAGATGAGCTCTGGATTGTTCCCTGAACCCGCTGGCGGTAGCGGTGCCCGGGATTTCGAGAACTGAGCCCACTCTGACGTTGGGCGGAGCGTAGTCGCGAGCTAACCTCCATGCTCAGTTCCTCAGCCGAGTTCGACAAAGAGACGGTGACTGTCCGCGTCCCGTCCCTACTCGCCGACGCCGAGTCTACTAAATGATTAGCAAATCATATAAACCTCCGAACGGGAAAGCTACATACCGTTCAGGTTGATTAATATCCGCTGACTAAAGATCCACGCAGTGGTATAAGCGACAACCACACTATGGCTCGGTGAGGAGACCCGAAAAGATCGAAGCGGAAGAGCCACTTACAACCCTTGTACGATCGGTTGATCTGTATTGAGGAAGATGATCATGTTCAATGCGTTAAACGCGGTCATAGCGACGAAGTAGACCAGACCGTCGACACACATACTACGATCGGGAGTGTTGGTGAGGGCCGGTCTGACGAGCGCTAAGCGAAATGAACTCACGATCGGGCCAGTTTGGCCATGCTGTGCGAACGTAAGCTGACGAAAGCGGGATTATCAGAAGTGGAAAGGGACTTACAACGGCGATGTTGTCCGTATCCGGGATAGGTAAAACAGCGAAACGAGCAAGGTCACGGTATCCCAAAGCACGCAACACAGATAAAATACCCACTGGATACGGTTATGTGTGATAACAGAACACCTGAGAAACTAAGAGTGAGCTGGTGCAAATACGGCTCAAGACAGCGTCGAGGTCTCACATCCCCTGGAGAGGCATTGTTAGGGGTCGGTTAGCCAGATCAAATATCGTAATTGCTTACCCCTGGCCGCAAGACTAGAAGAACCAACAAATACCGTCAGGTGAGCAAAGGAGTTGTGCCGAGGTATGACCACATACCCACGCGCCGGAAGAAATTCGTGAACCATTGTATCTGGCAATAAGAGCAGGTCAGTGGCTGACGAGAACGTATGACCAGGGGGGGAAAATCATACTGAGACGACCGCAAGATACAGAAAAGTGAAGGAGTACAACACAAGTCTACTCTTCCGTGAGAGGTTGTACGCCCTGTCCGATCGGGGTGAGGATGACCATCCACAGATTGCGAGGGAACGCGTACCTCAAACCCATGATAAACTGCACGACCATGGCTTGTAAACCTAACGCTCAGATACTTCAGCCGGGGGTCCGGGTTAACGGTAGAGCTTGCGCACATTTAAAGATCGTGGGGAGGAGGGAGAACGATTTGCAAGTTTTATCGGAAAACTCTGGCCCCCTCCAAAATGCGTAGGATCCGACTATTATCAAGACAACCGATATGTAGCTGGGGGGCCGAACAAAACGTTATGAGTAGACAGCAGGTGATGAAGGAGGATAAGACTCACCGAACAAGGAAAAACAACAAGGGAGAAATCCTACAATAAATCACGATCAACCCGTGCAACCGCGGGGAACGAGGTAGCGGACAATGCCCCACCGAAAAAAGTATTTCCCCCGTGGGCCGCGATAAATCCTCCATTCGGCTGGTAACGTAAGAAGGAAACTGGAAGCAAGAGAAGAATCTGACGGTCAGCGTTTGCGAAGGCGTCTCGAACCTCCGGGGAAGTGAAGAAACGGAGAAGTGCTCACTCGTAAGCGGCAACCGCGATGCAAGCAATCCGGATATCCGACGCGGTGGAGCGGCCAACGGCGACAGTGTCCCAATGAGATTCGTGAACGAAAACGCTCGACATTGTCGAACTCGTTCAAAGTCGAACTTCACCAGAGGCGGTGTGGCAACTTGAAACCGGTTGTGCCGTGTGGGAAAGTTTTGCCGAATGTATCAACGGATCCGCGGATGACGGGACCGGGCCGCCGTCGGGTCGTCTTCCGTCTTCTTCTTCACTTCAGTCAAGCCCACAGCTGTTCCTAGTGGGCAGGAGGGGCCCGTCGCTCGTGGGTGGGTGGTTTGAGAGGAGGTGGGAGAAAAGCGGGACTGGGAGTGAAATCCAACAATTCAACAGGAACAAACCACTACATTGGGCATGATGAATACGATCACGTCTGTCAGTCCGTGGGTAGTACCTCTGTCCAAAGCCTCGGTTACGAAGCGTACGCGTACCAACCCTCAGAAGGACACCCCAGACCCGTAATCGACATCCATATCCCGGCCTACACCAAAAACGAACCCTCGCAACAGGATGTCTGCGCGCCGAATTAGCAAAAAGTCCTCCAATCGGGGCACCAAATCCGCCTTGGTTGCCTTCTCCATCGACACTGCATCATACCCAGCATGCAGCGAGAGGTTAATTTTGAGTGCGGCGAGGGAAAGCCTCCTGCATTGCGATGGGTCATCGATGAGCGGTGGCCGAACCTCCAATTGGAAAGTTTCTTCCAGACCTGCGTTTCCGGAAACCCGCGATCAGATAAAGAAGGCGAGAACGCATGGTTTGGTCGGGGTTGCGATGCTCACTCTTAAAGTATTTCATCCATTCATGGGAGACGTGAACCCGAGGGCGGGCCCGTCCTGCCTCGTCGACGGAAATTGCAAAGCGTCTCAAACCTTGAAGACTGACGCCCGTATCAACGAGGGAAAGACGGGACAGTTTACTCAACATCAGCAACGGCGTGACGAAATTATCGTCTACCCGAGGATTGGCGCCGACGTAGAGTTCGGTCAACGACCTTCGTAAACTGACCAGGTGGCAGATCCTGGATCGGAAACAATGTAAACCGGACGAAATAATCACTAGGGGGTAATCATGACAAACGCTTCGGTTCCTATCCCGGTATTGTTGAGCCAAAGGACAGAGAGGCGTGGGAGATGATGAATCGATACGATGTCAAAGTCTCGCAGTGGCGTGTCGCTCAAGGACATCTCCGACACGAACAAGAAACTGTTTGGTTTTTGGAATGCTGTTATATGTAAATTGGCGAACCGAGAAGGCGGGAGACACGCATACAGTCGAGAAGGCTCCGGCCGGCAAGGTTTAAGCCCTCGAGATCAAGCATGGAAGGTGCTAGATCAAGGAATTGTATTTCGGAAGACCGAAAGAGATCAAGGATTCTACCGCTGAGGTGACCTGAAGGAGTTTAAGTCAGGGAGCAGCCAGTTGATGGTGACGCGCACACGAACCACCCTCAGCTAGGATGTTGACGATCTTCTGATGGTCGAGATCTGGAATATCAGACAAACGTTCCAATAGTCGAATCCCGGGAAGCAGGGAGTCCAGATGTTCGGACAAGGTGCGTAGGCTCCGGGGAGTTTCGGACCCGATCCTCTGTCCGCGAAGTTCGACTGCCAGCACCAGTATTAACCAGAGAATTGCAACCAATCGGAGCACAGACCCTCGAGTTCCCGTACCCTCGCGACCAAGCTATCAACCCTTGTCTCTTGAGGATGGTATCTGTCGAGCACATGATCCACCGGAGAATACACGAGATTTGGAACAGAGAATTTGATTTTTTCCGCCTTCCCGCTAATTTCGAAGCTCCCACAGTTTACATCGTCGCTTGATTTCGCCCACAACGATGCGCCTCTGAGATCACTCCAGTCGCCTGGTAGTTTTTGCCTAGCATCATGGGTAGAGCTCGAGCTAAGGGGAGACACGGGAGGGGAAGGGGACGAAACGGGAATCCAGAGCCGATCAGTGTGCGTCATGAGAAAATCTTCGGCCTGTGTCGGGACCAAGGGCAGTTTTGGTGCACCTAGGTGGGGTAGGTCCTGCTCCGGAACAACATGCACGTTCGATTCAGGCGCGAAAAACCCGAGATCACCGCATTCGCGAAGGAGACAAGCAGCAAAGGAATGCCTGAGGTGGTGATCGTGAGAGTGACGATGGAGAGCCAATCTAAGCCGGAGATTGTGGAGGAAAGTGGTAGCATCGACGGAACAGTAGAACGGGTTGTAGCCCTCGTCACAGACAAGCATCAGTCGGTGTACGCGTACACGCGGAGGGACAAGGATGAGGATGGTCGGGCAGAGAGGAGTGCGTAGGAGGAAGTATCGCGGGAACGGAGCTCCGTCTCCGGAAGATGAGCCCGCTTGTCCCCGTCCCCGTTCCCCCTCCGGCCCGCCCGGATCTAGGCTTGTTGTGTTTTGGGCTTTATCAACTCTACGCCAGGAACATCCACCACCCCTCTATCCATCTTCCTCCTCTGACCTCCGCGCCTTTCACGAACCATGGGTGACAACCTCGGGATGGCCACAGATATCATTACGGTGACCAGGTTCGCGTTCGGATGACACCCTCTGTGGAAGCTTGAAATAACGTCGTGTGCCATCGTAGACATGTTCTGAGCGACACATTCCGCCTTGGACCAGCAGCCACTGGAGACCTCACCCTTTTGCTCACCGCAATTACCACAACATCAAAGTTCATCGCTACGAATGTGCGAAGGGCCAGACTCATTAACCTGTGAGTTGCAATCTCGACTCCCTCACCCCCTCGGTCTCGGATCTAACCCCGCATATAGTATCGGAATGGCCGGGGAGACGAACGTTCAGGGGGAGGAGCAGAAGAAACTCGACGTACTATCCAACGATATCATGATCAACAGTCTTCGCGCCTCAGGGAAAACGGCGGTCCTTGTCTCAGAGGAGAACGAAGAGGCTATATTCATCGATGACCGCTACAAGGGGAAGTACTGCGTCGTTTTTGATCCTTTGGATGGCAGTAGCAACATCGATGCTGGTGTAAACATCGGAACTATCTTTGGCATCTACCACGTCGTGAGCCCGACAATCCCCAACTGCCGCCAAGTGAAAAATGTTCTAACGCACGCGTTCGCATTCATAGAGCGATCCCAACTCAAAGCCTACCGTCGCAGATGTGCTTAAACCAGGCAACCAAATGGTCGCCGCCGGCTATTGCATGTGATTACCCACCCTCCCCCGGTCTTCATCGGGCCCATGTCGCTCATGATTCGTCTGACCCCCAGGTACGGTTCCTCAGCGAACCTGATTCTCTCGACGGGGAATGGTGTGAACGGGTACACACTCGACCCCGGTCTTGGTGAATTCATCCTCACGCATCCTGATGCAAGTCATGCACCTTACCTCGCTTGCCGGGTTGACTGATGTTGTTTGGTTGGTATGCAGGTCAAGATCCCGACTCGAGGAAAGATTTATTCTTTCAATGAAGGAAATTCGGTCTACTTCCACCCACCGGTAACCAACTACCTCAACTCGATCAAGTTCCCACCGTCGGGCAAGGCGCCGTACTCGGCTAGGTACATCGGGTCCATGGTGGCCGATGTTCACCGAACACTCTTGTACGGTGGTATTTTCGGTTACCCCGGTGACAAAAAGAGCAAGAATGGAAAACTCAGGCTTCTCTATGAGGCCTTCCCCATGGCCTACCTCACCGAGCAGGTATGGACTTTCCAAGGTCGTTAAATCGTCAAGACATCACTGATGTGCCCAAACAGGCTGGGGGACTCGCCACCACGGGAACCAAGAGGATCCTTGACATCCAACCCACTCAGATACACGAACGTTGCCCGGTCTTCCTCGGTAGCAAGGAAGATGTTCAGGACCTGATCAAGTTCTACGAGGCAGATGCTAACAAGGGCAAATAAACGTAGGTGGTGTTGTATTATAAGACAACGGATTGTCATGTCGGACACAATTTGTACACCACATCGACCGAGAACATGGGTTGGACGATCAAAGAATCTCTCCCGGAGACTCTAGGAACACGTTTCTATTGAACAAGAATACAAAGAGTGCTCGAGGCAAAATCATCGGTCCTCGCTCAAAGCCAGCGCCTCCTCTAGGTCATCCTCCATTGGCAGTAAGGTCGAATCCGGTGGCGCATTACCATAGAGTATCCTCTGAATGACGATCACTGTTGGTCATATGAGTGACAAGCTCCAGTACAGTACGGGCTTGGTGGCAACTTACTCATATCGACCGAGAGCTGGAAGATCGCACAAACTTTGAACTGGATTGGGGAGTCGTGAACAAAGAAATAGGCGACCCTGAGAAAGGTTAACACTCGGAACGAGCGGACAACGTGATAAACGTACTTGTATGAGTCTCCTGCGACCCATCCTATCAATGCGGACATGCGGAAGCCATACAGCGATTTTTGCTTGTAGTTGCTGGTCGAGGAGACGGTCAAGGACGGTGGAATAGGGGTGTGTAAGTGCATCGGACCCTACCTGATCAACTGTGGAATGGGGAGAGTGCTCTCCAATCCCAGGGCTACGAACCCCAGGATTGAGATGGAGATCTGGAATCTCCCAAAGATTAGGTATAAGATCGTTTCACAAAGACTAAGAGGCACGTCAACCGACAACCTGGAACGAGAGTACTGCGAACCAGGCGCACATTAGCCCAGCGAGGAATTCGATGTGTTGGACGAATGTTGGCCACTGCCAGAACGACATCGGACGTGTCGGTGAGCCATTCTCCGAACCCAGACGAGGTCTGAACCGGATACAAATATACAACAACGCAAGCTTAATAGCTCCGTAGTTCAGCTTCCACGCACGGGTGAGACAGCGTCCATCTCATACCTGGGCCAAGATCATAAGCACCGACTGCAAGAGCAGCGCCGTTTCGAACGGATCCCCCAACCAAAAGAACCAACTCGTAATGTTGGCAATGAGGCTTGATTTTCCAACGAAACAGCAGAGACGGCGAACAGCGAAACAATCGCGTGAGGTTGATTAGCGGACTTGGGAGGGTGATCCAGAAATGTTTGGGACAAACAGGATTGCGCAGACATCCCGAGAAAACCCGGTCGAGTCCCTGCGCACAATTGGTGTCAACCGGACATACCCCGGAGTAAACTACCGTTGGTACTTACCTCTTCTTGACGATGGAATAAGCCTGATCAGCGTATACCAGCGGCGGGGCAACCGCCATGCCTGCGGTGCGGAAACATCAGGCCAAGTTCCCGTCGGCCTGTGTCGTGAAAGTCCACGCACCGATAGAGGATGCGATGGAGAGCCATTGTGGGAGGACCATTCTAGGATTTGTGGGGGTCAGGCTCTAAGCTGCGGTCGTTTGGATAGAAGATGCTCTGGCAGCGCGATCACTTCGTCATTGGGTTGTACCAAATGGGGAAGGTGTTTCGCATCTGCCATTCGGACGGATTTGGTTCCGTCCTACCCGGACGACGGAACCGCTCGTTCCGCTTTCCCCCACCACAGCCGAGGATAACCGTGGCGTCGACTACTCGTGACCAAACCGACAGCGGCGGGTCGCTGGAGCAGTATCTCATTTACTTTCTACGCTTGAAGCGAAAGGTCTCCCAAAGAGGTGCAGCTCAGCCGGGCTACTGGAGAAGTTCGCGTGGTAGACGTGTCTTCGGTGCGCTTTGTCTCGGATGTATTGTGGTGATTCTGCGAAGACAATCGAACTGGTGGTGGCCTTTGGGCCACCTTTCGCACGTCCCCGTACCATAAAAGAGGCTTGATGGACGTGTTCCCCCCCCCCCACCCGGGTCTTCCTCCTTTCTCCCCCACCTGTGAGTCGATTTCATGCAATCCCAATATTTATTTGGCACTCAAATCCACTTTTCACTAGGGCGCATTCCGTTCCCCCGTTCCGAGCGAGAGCTGGCATGATCCACTGGTCAAACGACGCCCTTTCCGCGATGGTGGCGCGTTACGATACCCAACACCCTATTGCCAAACTCCCCGTAGAACTCGTGGTTTATATCATGAGATCCGGGTTAGACACCTCCTCCCAACGCTCCCTCTCCCAAATCTCCCGTGGTTTCCGCGACATATCATTCCTCGTCCCCGAGTTCTGGTCCACCATCGTCCCGAAGTTCCCGCTAGACAAGGATCAGCTCGGCTATTGGAAGTGGTCTATAGTCAACTCCAAGACCGTCCCGCTCGATATCAAACTCAACATCGCCGAACGGGGCCCATTCTCCGAGGTTGACCAGAACCAAGGTTTCCTACTCCTCTTCCCTGAGTTGGTCAGCAACGCGACTCGTTGGCGTACCTTTGAGCTCGTAACCGAACTCCCCGGGCCGATGAATCTGCTACTTACGGAGATCACCCCAGTGATGGGTTTTCCTCAACTTGAAAACCTCAGGCTCGCTTCCTTGGAGCCGGTTGGCCCACACACCTGGTTCACCGATTCCAGGCCGGGAGAGTCAAGACAGGTTATGCCGAGGCTTCGGAGCCTTACACTCTGGAACGTGCAGACACGCTACCCCGGAACCAGGACCCTGAACGATCTCGTAGACCTAAAGCTTATCGCCGATCTACGCGGAACTATGCCACCGCTCGAAGAAATTGTCAACACGTTGAAGTCAACACCTCATCTCGAGGTGCTCTGTCTCACTGCAGCCCCTCCCCCCACCAACAACTTATCTCCCCCGCCTGTTACCAACGAGGCACTCCATGTCGTTCTTCCGCGTTTGCGGTCCCTCACTTTCAGGGGATTGTCCAAGATGGCCGGGATATGTATCCTGCCCCTCTTGCACCTCCCCGCATTGGAAGGGTTTCACTTGGAGAATACCTCGGCATGGCTCGACAGCTCCGTCAGTGTTCCGGATCGTCCTCGGATACCCGAGGATTACAGTTCCGTGATCCAAATAATCACATACCTCAACATGCCATGGGGGGGATCGGGAAACATGTTCACCGCCCCCACTGGCCCACAATGGCCACAAGGGAAGCTAAAGGAACTAACGTTGGGGTGGGTGACGGCGGAAGTGATGCCCCTTCTCGACTGGCTCTCCTTCATGCATGAATTAACCACGCTTCGGATCAAGTTCTCTGATGTGGACCTTCTCAGGGTCCTCCAGGATGGGAACGTGTGTCCTCAGTTGCAGGTGTTGTATGTGGAGGGTTTCATGGACCCGGCCAACCGTAATGAGCTCGAACGAGTGATGCGCGCCAGACCTAACCTAGAAGTTAACGTTGAAGCAACTCTATCAGGCGCTGGCCATTTTTCACACAGCCGATGGTAGCTACCTTTTCCCTCTTCGATACTTTAGGCCCCTTACCCCTTTAATACATTACTTTCGATACTACTCAAACCCGTTCATAGTAATCGCAACAGCTCCGTGGGTAGGGTGGCTCGAGCGACGCGCCGATCCCACAGTGAATTCGGGACATTCGATCCTCCAACGGTTATCATTTGGATTGGGGTTGACCGCTAATGTTGGGGTGGGGGATTTCATTCCTCCCAGGTCGCGCCTTGTTGGAGTTATCTTTCACTGTTTTCCAGTTTCAACAAGACCGAGCCTCACGTGTGCCGGGTGAGTGAACATTTCGATGGTAAGCTCAGGAAAGTTTAGTGTACAATATAGAACCAACGGGATAGTAAGAAATAGGTCAATATCGGAACAACGGACCAGGAAACGGGACGGGGGATTCATCTGCTGTAACGTACAAGGGGCGATACCACGAACCTGGTCACGGAGAACGAATCCCGGTGGGTGTCGCCCATCACGTAACGCGTAGAAAGAAACGTCCATCAACATTCTTCGATTAGTACCTTGGGAACAACGGTGGAGCCTGTTGCCGGGGTCCCGGTCGCCCCTAAAAATGGGAATGAGCATACTACTTCAACCCCCCAAAACGCAAACCGGACTTACACCACCAGCATTGGCCATCCACATCTGCATCCCTGGAATGACGGCAACGGGGTCCTTCTCTTCGAGCATGAAGCTATCCTGGCTGGAGTGATATCCATACGGTATTGGTTGTGTCGCTGCAGCGGTTGCCAACAATGAATCATAGCCAGCCTGTCCCCCAGCAGAACCTGGACCAGCTTGCCCAGTACCAACCCCGGAACCTCCAGGGGTGTCAGGGTTTTCCCCCGAAGGATGCTCGTTTTCAGTACCAGTCGATTTTTCCGGGAAGAAGGGATAAAATAGTCCGGTGGGGACATCGGCGAGGTGGCCAGGGGATTGCTGGCCGTACCCAGCTTTTGGTGTTCCCTGTCCGTTAAACCCGTTACCATAAGTTGAGCCACCACTTCCGCTGCCCGGTGCGCTCCCTGTAGACCTGGGAGAACGCCCGAGCTTCGGTGTGGAGATAGATGCCATTTTCGCGGCGTCCTGCTCCCAGTCCGGTTCACTAAGGAGGACCGGGTGGGAAGGAGGTCCAACTTGATGGAGGTTGACGGCCAGAATCTTCTCCGCCAGACGCGCGATAAGCGGATGACCTCCGTTGAGGTCCTTTCGTTCCCATCTCCAACGGATGCTTGGGAGAACGTCGAGAGCCATCCAAACATCTTCCAGTGCCACTTGGTGAGGAATCCGATCACAGTGAGACATATGCCCATACAGAATGACCATGGCGGCGATGTGAAGAGGGATCGGCGAGACGAAGAACGCAATATCGGGGAACTTGATCAGCTGGTTGTGAAGGATGATGATGTTGTGCGAGGATACGATCGCTGGAACGTATGTCGATTAACGCTAGTTCATGCCTGACCCTCGAACGAAAGGTGCATACCATCCTCCAAAGCTTTGTGTCTCTGTGAATACTCCAGTCGCTCCGAGCTGAACAGAGCTCTAAGGAGCAAAAGTCTCGAGATACCGAGCTTCAAGAGCGTCAGCCCTTGGTCGGCGGTAACATCTTCCACAAGTCCAGCCCTCCTATCCAAAGACCAATCGTCCGTTCCCCCAAAGAGTGTCTTGTAGCTCTCCGGGAGTTGGTTGCGGAAAGCAACCATGCTATTGATAATCCTTGTCGCATGTCGCATGATAGTATCCGCGCTCTGCCATGTTGGGGTGTATAGCGAATTGATAATGTCTGCCTGGATCTCCACAAGCGGGGGGCTGTACAAATAATGATCGGAAAGTTCTAGCTTTAGGCCTTTCAATCTTGTTGGCCTGGGAGTGTTGGAGTCGGACGGCGCAATAGCCAACGGTCGGCCGAGCAGGATCGACGTTCCCCGGTCGTGAATCAAGATGATATTCCACAGCCTGATCCTCAATTGGCATTCCTCCTCGGAGAAGGTTTTACCCTGTGTGATTGGGTCGTGGTGCAAGCCTAGTTCGATTCCGAGCCTGACCAAGCTTCCAACGAGACGCCAAAGGGTCCTTCCTTGTCGCTGTTGATATGGGTCAGCCCATGTTACATCTCGACAAAAGGGTAGGAACGCACCTCAGTATACAAGTACCAATGCAATAAGATTAACGCTTGCAAGCTAGATACGGTGACGCGCAGATCGGGCTTGACGAGCAAGGCGCAATCGAAGAATTCCTCGTGTCGCGGCCATCCAGAACCCATCAATTCTTTCACAGGGGGGATCTGGTCGGAATCTTGCCTCGCTCCGTCACGCTCGAACACGCGGTGGTTCAGTTCGCTCAAGGTTCCGAGCCCGAAGATGAGATACATGCTGCACAAGAAGCCCGGGTCGTGCTGTTGAGCTTTTCCGTCGTACAATTCCTCCAGGGTCCGCTCAAAGTCGTTTCTGAGAAAGATAGGGCGATGGGGGTTGAGCCTCTCGAAGTAAGCGTCAACAACCTGCTTGACCATCTCACGATCGCGAGGGAGGGACACCTCAAATGCCGTGTCTCCATCCACAGCGACCTTGACCTGCTTCCACTTGACGGGATCGCGCGAGAACATGATCTCACGGTCGCGGCCAGAGCTTAGTCCGTGAGAGCCAACAGCGAGGTCTTCCCTGTCCACTGGAGTGGGGGCGAGCCTTAGGTTGTTGACAATGGAAGATGATACGCCAAAAATCTTGGCCAGCGACTGCGGATAATAAATACCCCATCAGCATGGTGTTTGAGAATGGGTTGGGATAAGACACTGACCTGAGAATTGGAGAGGTCGTTGGATTGAGGATCTGTGCCCTTAAGCTCTCCGTCGGCGGAACTTGGCCGTGGTTGCACGTGAACGGGAGTTGGCTGAGGCGGGACCTGGGGCGGGTGCTGGAAGGATGGATGGATTTGTGGGTTATAGGGGCCTGGAGGGCCCTGCATGCCTAGGGGTGGGGGCGGATAAGGGGAACCCGGGGGCCCGTACATTGGCATGGGAGGATAGCCGGGAGGGATCATGTGTGGTTGTGGGATGGGCGGGTAAGGTGGGAAGCCTTTTGGAGGCATGGGGTCACCCGGTCTGAGGGGAGGGTAGGGTCGCGCCTGCCACTGGTAACCGACTAAGGGGGCGACGTTGGGGTCGATTTCAAGCCCTTCGCGGGCGCATATCTCGTCGACATTATTTAGGTCAAAACCAGGAATATGGCGCTTGAGCAGTGCCACGGTTTGTAGGAGCTGACGCTCGATGCGTTCGGCATGGCCACGAGGCGTGAGGGTCTGACGATGGCGGTCCTCTTGCTCGCAAGCAGTACCGGCGGTCGCACAAGCGGTACATCTTGGGTACTTCGAATCACACTGTGAGTCGTTAGTAGAGTGATGTTAGCGAGCGGTGGCGGAAGTTTGCGGTCGGGCGACACCGACGGGACTTGCCTTGATTTTCTTGCCCCTACAACGAGCACATGCCTCATGAGAACGGCGCAAACGGCGAGGCTCTGCTGGTCCGGCATCTTCTCCATTGTCCGTCTTTCTGCGTTTTCGACCTGATCCTGAGGAGGGGGGCTGCTGGCCGGGCTGTTGTGGGGTTTGTTGAGGTTGGTTGGGGTCGATTTGGAGGCCGCTCTGGAGACCGGGGTGGTTGAGCGCGATGTCAGAGTGAGGGGGCAACATATGCGTCATGGCCGTCGCGGTCGTCGTAGGCGATGGCGAGGGACGATAACGTTCGTATCGATTCAAGCGTCGTGAATTTCCTGACGCTCAGGCCACCCCCGTTACTCGTCCGTCACGGAGGGTCACGTTCCCCCGTCACGCACCCATCCGCCCAAGTCGCGTAAATTGCGGAGAAAATGCAGGAATTATTCGAGAACGCTTCCAACGGTTCGTTGACCATCGCGTGAATCGTTCCGGACTTTTTGTTGAATTTCCGCGTTACTGTGTACGTTGACCGGCTAAAACCTGCGTTGTCGGCGTTCGCCGCGGTTTGCAAAAAGGTGTTTTTACAGCGAGTCACTCCGTTCTCCGTCTCTTTCTCTATCCATGTCCTTTTCCTCTCGCTCCGCCGCCCGTGCCCTCAGATCCGTCTCTCGACGTGCACCAAAGCCATTCACCCAACAGTCCGCTTCTTACTCCCTTCTCGCTGCCAGGACCGCTGCTGTCACTGCAAACCTCCCCAAAAGGACTACCGTCCAGGTACGCACGCCGTCGAGGTGCCCACGAAAATACCCATACTGAATGCGGTGCATATAGTCTGCTCGTGGAATGAAGACCCTCGACTTTGCGGGAACTGAAGAGGTTGTGTACGAGCGAACCGACTGGCCGTTGCCCAAGCTCCAAGAGTACTTCAAAAATGATACCCTCGCATTGATCGGCTATGGTTCTCAAGGTCATGGTCAGGGTCTCAATGCTCGTGACAATGGTCTCAACGTCATCATCGGTGTTCGTGAGGGTGGTGAAAGCTGGAAACAAGCCCAGGAGGATGGCTGGGTTCCTGGAGAGACCCTCTTCCCCATCGAGGAGGCCATTAACCGTGGCACCATCATCATGAACCTCCTTTCCGACGCCGCCCAATCCTCCACCTGGCCCAAGTTGGGGCCCCTGATTACGAAGGGCAAGACCCTCTACTTCTCCCACGGATTCTCCATCGTTTACAAGGATGATACCCACGTCGTCCCCCCCGAGGATATTGATGTTATCCTTGTCGCCCCCAAGGGGTCGGGCCGTACCGTCCGAACTCTGTTCAAGGAGGGTCGTGGTATCAACTCCTCGATCGCGGTCTGGCAAGACGTTACTGGTAAGGCCAAGGAGAAGGCTATCGCCCTTGGTGTCGCCATCGGTTCTGGCTACATGTATGAGACCACCTTCAAGAAGGAGGTCTACTCCGACCTCTACGGTGAACGTGGCGTGGTGAGTACCTTCATGACTCCAAACGAGGACGCAACTCTGACGTATTTTTTGGTCAGTTGATGGGGGCTATCCGTAAGTGACTATTGATCCGACATGTCTGTTCCCCCGTTTGATCGGGATTTTCTCGACAGAGGGTCTCTTCCTCGCTCAGTACAAGGTCCTTCGTGCCAATGGACACACACCGTCTGAGGCTTTCAACGAGACGGTTGAGGAGGCCACCCAGTCGCTCTATCCCCTCATCGGCCAGAAGGGGTGAGTTCAATTTCTACGCGCGTGTTGAATGAGCACTGATGCTGTATGGTTACCAGCATGGACTACATGTACAATGCTTGCTCCACTACTGCCCGTCGCGGTGCTCTCGACTGGGCTCCAGTTTTCGAGAAGGCCAACACCCCCATCTTCGAGCAGCTCTATCAGAGCGTAAAGGACGGAACGGAGACCCGCAAGTCCCTTGAGTTCAACGGCAGGAGCACTTACCGTGAGGATCTCGCAAGGGAGCTGGCTGAAATCGACAACCAAGAGATTTGGAGAGCCGGAAAGACCGTTCGTTCCCTCCGGCCGGACATCCAAAACTGAACGAGAGACGGATCTGAGTTGGCATATCTAAACTGACATAACGCTTGGATCGTTGCGAACTTGCAAAAGCCCTCAAGCAGGGCAGGAACGGATGTTGTAGCTGTAGATCTAATGAAAACTCGTCAACAACCCGTGTTCACCATGGTGGATCGGGGCAGCAGAGTCTGATGCCGATCACAGTCTCTGATGAAGCGGTCCCACTCCGTTCCGATCGTTCTCAACTCAATCCGTCACCACGAAGCGGTCCCGCAGTGGTTCACGGAAGTTATTCGCTTGCCACCGTTCCGTCCGCTCCTGGAACGGCCCCAACGTCCCCCAAAAGTCACGTTTCCTCTCATCGACAAATTGATGGCTCCAGCTGTTCGCCGTCCTCTGGCTCAACGAACTCAATGGCATCGTTGGTGGCACAACCAGACTGAGGGACATTTCCTATAAATAGGGATGGGGTTGGGTCTATCCAGCTCCTTATCTCTGATCAGCTTCCCTCATGCTCGACGATTCGAAGCTATTCTCCCATTTGGCCATCCCAGTTTGCGTCGCCATATCCTTTGTCGCACTTGCGAGGTACTTCCGGCCTCAAGGTTCTCCCAGGAGGTCAAAGCTCCCTTACCCACCAGGACCCAAGGGTCTGCCGTTGATTGGGAACATACTGGACCTCCCCCGCGATATACCGGTATGGGAAGGGTTTGCACAGATGGCCGAAACGTACCGTGCGTCGACGGTTCCCACGATCTGATGAAAAACTTATGACCGAGGTCTTACATAGGGACCCTTGTTCGGCAAAGGCTAACGCGACCGTGTACCCCTCCCCTCGATAGCCTCAAACACCGATAGTGGAACTGACAGGTTTGAACAAGTGGGCGTTCACGGTATTCGAATACGGCGAGAAGTGGAGGATATATCGTCGTCTCTTCCACGAGTTCTTCAATGTTGCGACCGTGGGGAGGTATGACGAAGAGCAAAAGAAGGCAGCTTCGAGGCTCTTAAAGGACCTAAGCGAGCGCCCAGCGGATTTCTACCATCACACCCAGCTAGCGACGGGCTCCCTTGCCCTCTCGATTGCGTACGATATCCGAGTGGACTCCTCAGAAAATCCCTACTTCCATGCGGCGGAAGCAGCGACCGAAAGTCTCCGAGAGGCTCTAGTTCCGGGAGCATTTTCAGTTGAATTCTTGCCTATCCGTGGGCCCCCTTTGCTGTAACAACTCTTGAAGCCTTTCACCAAACACAAACCTATGGATAGTTCGTTATATTCCATCAGGGCTCCCTGGAGGCGGCGCCCACAGTTAGGGGAAATAAGTTTACGAGCATTCAATGGACAGTATACAGCTACCGATGCAATACGCCACGGAGCAACTCGAGGTACGTTCCGTTCGCCCGTGTGTGAATGCATCACCTAAAATAAACAGGCCGGTGGTGACAGCGGTGGCTCCGTAGTTGCTGACTGTTTAGAGAATCTTGAGAATCTTCGGGAACAGGGCGTGGACAAGGAAGTAATCAGGACCGTTGCAGGGTCGACGTACATGGGTAAGGCTACATCTTCTCATACGTGCCTAAACTTCGGCCTCATCCCGGCGTGTAGCGATGGCGACCGTTCGTATCTCCATGATATACGAAGACGTTCCTCCGCCTCACGAGGTTGGCTTAGACAAATGCAGTGATGAACACATTCTTCCTCGCGATGGCCCGCAACAGATATCGACGAGCTTCTCTACATCGCCGCAATTATTAAGGAAACCTTCCGGTGGTCCCCTCCAGTTCCCATGGGCATCACCCACCGCTTGATGGAGGATGATTTATATAAAGGAATGTCCATTCCTGCGGGAACAACACTGTTGGAAAACATCTGGTTTGTCCATCCCTTTCGGTTGAGACCGGACGGCTCTCGACATGTCGGCTAGGGGAATATGTCATGATGAGAAGGTGTACCCAGACCCGGAAACGTTCAGCCCAGAAAGGTTCCTTGGTCCGCCGGATGGAAAGATCGACCCATCGGTCAAGGATCCCGAGGTGAGGATCTTTGGGAGTGGACGAAGGTAGGGCGTATGTTGGGTCCACCATCATGCCACGCTGAAAGTCAACGATATCATAGGATCTGTCCCGGGCGACATTTCGCCCTCCGAAACCTGCACCTTGTGGCCGCCAACATCCTTGCCACATTCGGCGTCCTCCCTCTCGTCGATGAGAATGGGTACCTGCAACCACCTCCGCTAGCGTTCAAGTACTCGCTAATACGGTCAGTGGATCTCATTCCCGTTGCCATTCAACTGTATTGTAAAGCCTCGGTCCGAAACGGCCCTTGGTTTCGCGAAGGATTTTTACGCTCGTTACTGGTCTTAAGAGTTGGAATCAAACATTATCTGTCCCTACACACGCACCCCCATGTGCTCGGCAAAAGGCCACTACGGGAGTTGGAGCTTCTTCCAAGTCTACGGTTATGGGACCGGTTCGCCGGGCAATGCTTCGACGCGGGGACTATGCATTATCATCTAGCTTCGCAGGGCACCAAGTACAAGCGCAACCCCAGGCACACATGACAACGCTCGTGACCCCTGATCGACGTCCGGCAGGTGGTTTCAGTTCCCCTTTCTGGCCCATCTTCCCAGACTCTGGACAATAGGAAAGGTCAATCATCGAGCCGCAGATATGATGTGATGCTCAACGTCAACACTCGTTTGTCTCATTTCCATACAGATGGGCGCCTCGAGTCTACAAATGCGCATATTCTGGTTTTCGATGAACAACTCGACGTGCTGGCAATGCTGGCGATTTCAAACCCGGTATTGGATGAACGTGAGGCGGCCACTCCGACGAGGTGGCGGTTTCCGCTCACCTGCCACGGGGCGTGGTAGGCGCACTCCAAGGCCCCACACCACGAGCTACCGAATACAGCAGAGTCCGCCCGTCCTATTGTCTCTCCTACCGTTCTCCGCGTTATTGTAGTGTGTTCGAACCCCGGCTGTGCATGAAAGGGAGGGGTGATTTACCCTACCGTGTATCACAACCTCGAGGACGCGAACACGTCATGAATATTGCACACTCTTACGTACGCTGACACTGCGGTGTCTCTTGGGGTACTTAAGTGACAGTTGCAGGCCGCTGGAACCCCCCATTCGAACCGGACCCTGCACCATGCTCGGCGATACGAAGATACTCTCCCCTATGGCTGTACCTCTTGGTGCTACCATTTTACTTATCGTTCTTGCGAGGTACCTTAGGACCCGAGATTCCCTCGACAAGCCCAAGCTCCCGTATCCACCAGGACCCAAGGGTTTGCCGTTGATTGGGAACGCACTGGATTTCCCTCGTGGCATGCCGATATGGGAAGGGTTTGGACAAATGGCCGAAAAGTATCGTACGTCAATGGTCCCCATGGTTGGGAGAGCTTATGATCGAACCCTACTGCAGAGACGGATATTATGTACCTTAACATGCTTGGAACGGACATAGTGGTTTTGAACTCGAGCGAGACCATCGCGGATCTATTGGACAAGAGGTCGGCAATCTACTCGGACAAGGTGACCACCATACGCCGTACTCGTTCAGCCGGGGGCTGATGCAATTGCGGACCTCTTCCTCGCGACAGCCTCAAACACCGATAACGGACCTGACGGGCCTGAGCAAATGGTCGTTCACAGTCTTCGAATACGGCGAAAAATGGAGGACATACCGTCGACTCTTTCACGAGTTCTTCAATGTTGCAACCGTGGGGAGGTATGACGAAAACCAAAATAAGACAACCTCCAGGCTTTTGAAGAATCTGAGCGAGCGCCCAGAGGATTTCCACCAGCACATCCAATTGGCGACTGGCTCCCTTGCTCTCTCTATTGCGTATGGCATCCAAGTGGACTCCGTTGACAATCCCTACTTCCACGTCGCCGAAGAGGCGACTGAAAGTCTCCAAGCGGTCCTAGTTCCGGGAGCATTCCCGGTTGAATTCCTACCTATTCGTGCGCTGTCTTTGTTGGGTCGCTTTTCCAACATCACACTCAACCCTCTGAGTAGTCCGTTACTTTCCATCGTGGCTCCCTGGAGGTGGTGCCCGCAGCTACGGGGAACGCGTTTACAAGTGCTCAATGGACAGCTTAACGCTGACAATGCAATATGTCGCGGAACGACTCAAGGTACGCTCAGTTCGTCTGTGTGAGAAGGCAGAATCTAAACCAGATAGTCTGCCAGTGGTGAAGGTAGTGGTTCCGTGGCCGCGGATTGTTTAGAGAATCTCGCGGACCTCCAGCAACAAGGCGTAAACGAGGAAGTGATCACGAACATTGCGGGGATAGTGTACATTGGTAAGCCTACATTTTCCCACATACCCCTAAACCTTGACCTCACCTCGACGTGTAGCGATGGCCGACACCGTTCGTATCTGTGAATTCTACAAAAGGATCATCAGTCTCACGAAATTTACTCAGACAAACACGGTTCTGAACACATTCTTCCTGGCAATGGCCCGCAACACACATGTAATGAAGAAAGCGCAAAAACAATTAGACGAAGTAATCGGTGGGGAGAGACTACCCGAGCATTCAGATATCGATGATCTTCCCTACATCACCGCGATTATCAAGGAAACCTTCCGGTGGTCCCCTCCAGTTCCCATTGGCACCTCCCACCGCTTGATGGAGGATGATGTATATAAAGGGATGTTTATTCCCGCGGGGACAACACTATTGGAAAACATCTGGTTTGTCCATCCATTTCGGTAGAGATCGGACGACTCCTGACGTGCCGTTTAGGGGAATATGTCATGATGGGAAGGTGTACCCAGACCCTGGGACGTTTAACCCAGACAGGTTCCTTGGCTCGGATGGAAAGATTGACCCATCAGTCAAGGATCCTGAGGTAAGAATCTTTGGCAGCGGCCGAAGGTGGGCGTATGTTGGGATCTACCATCACAATATGCTGAATTTCAACGACATAGAATATGTCCCGGGCGGCACTTTGCTCTTCGAAACCTGCACCTTGTGATCGCCAATGTCCTTGCCACCTTCGACATTCTCCCCCCTGTCGATGAGAATGGCTACCCACAACCACCTCCGCCAGCATTCAAGCACGCGCTTGTACGGTAGGCAACATTTTGTTCCCTCGTTTTTAGCAGCGTGCTGACAGTTTTTTGTCGTGAGCAGGCACCCATTACCATTCAACTGCGTTGTAAAGCCTCGGTCCGAGACGGTCCTCGGTTTCGCGAAGAACCTGTACTCTCACCACTGGTCGTGAGTGGTTCGGCACACACCTCCGACGTGCTCCATGAAGACCGCTGCAAGAATTTAGGCTCCTACCAAATGTATGAATGTAACTATTTTCCGGTTCCGGGCTCCTCAGGCTGTAGTGGGTTCAAGACATGGACGATACAGGATCAAATCCGCCTCACCACTTTCCTGGGGTTCAGCCAGATCATCTTATTCCCTTGAAGGGATGGTTGGTTCCCATCTCCCGCTACGGAAATCCTGACATTGCCTCGATATCCGATTGCAAAGACTATATATAAGTACGTAGGCGCACATCGTGGCGCGGCAATTCTTTCTACATAATTCACAACACCACTATGCTAGCACCTCGATCGTCACTCGATACGCTCAACCTGGTTGTGTGAGTGAGTACCGGAGTTCTGATGTAATTTTGCCATCGAGAAACGCCGACGGGCTCCATCTTCTCTGGGTTACTAAGCCCGCTCCAAGTTGGCTGTGGCAGTGGGTGAACTTCCGTCTTCCGCTGTTTGCCCTCGGCAACGGCGACTGGACGGGTAATTTCGAGCATGGCCAAAAAAGGAAGTTCAATTTGATCTTTGATGGAAGGTCACGTGTTTGCCACAAAAAGCACTGCTGATTCCATGGCCCGCGTTAAATCTTATCTTTCGCGTCCACCGTCTCTCTCTCAGACGCGTTGGGCGAAATGTTGCTCACACCAGCGCTCGCACTCCTCGCCGTCGTATTCAATTTCTGCGCACTTCTTCATGTTACAAATAATCGGAATGGCCACTCTGCAAGCAGGTGGCACTTCCTCGACCGTGACATCTACGCTCTGGACGAAGCAACAGCCATGGCCTACGCGAACTACTTGGATACATCTGCCCCCCCACCTTCTGCCCCCTCCCCAGTCTATTCCCCCGCCCTACGCCACGCAGAATGGGCCTATCGCAGTTCTGCCGTCAGAATAGTCGACCTGGTCGACGGCTCCAGTAAGGCTCGAACGGCCTCGGATCGTAGTCACCTCCCGTTGCTCCCCCAGTCTCCCCCTTCCCCCACCAAACCA
>Ga0307509_10003410_pt1 | contig 24187 bp, 21 predicted proteins | sample 10_EM_MG_FD_202245 | JGI IMG/M metagenome (GOLD analysis project Ga0307509, IMG submission 202245) | Populus trichocarpa ectomycorrhiza microbial communities from riparian zone in the Pacific Northwest, United States - 10_EM | ecosystem: Host-associated > Plants > Roots > Unclassified | place... | reverse complement strand
TCGAAGAATGAGGCTCCTTTTGTACCTGTGTACGAAAATTGGAGGCATCTTCGAGTTGGTGTCCAGTTTGACGCAGTAGGTCTAGGTAATCCATATATGCTACTGGATGGGGGGTTTTCATGGACCATGCAGCTTTGAGGACGTCAGTCATGCCAATGCGTGCTCTGTCTTTCACAAACTCCTCACTATATCCTAACACTGCTGCAAGGCGGATAGGTTTGTCGATAAAGCGATCGACCTTTCCGTCCTTCATGTACAACTGGCTCCATTCCCTCAGAGCGCGATTCCTATCCGCGTGACCGCCAAAGCTGCCTTCCAAACGCTTGTGAAACCCTTCCCAGGTTGGCAACTCATTCTTGGGATCAAACTTGATCCCTCGTCGTTTGACCGCATCTTTGTTAATGTGCGGGTGTATGGCGTTATACCATTCTTTCGCAGTATCTCTCAAGAGAGGGATGACGAGGCTGACTTTATCGATTTCCTTCACCAAGGAATCGGGGAGGTAGTCCAGCTTAATCTCGACATCATGTACGAAGCCTTGTGTGTCCTTGGGATCCCCGGTGAAGGGGTCAACTCCAGGTTTCTCTGGCGTCTTAGGCCGATGAGATGACTTCTTAGCCTTATGACACTCCTGAATAAACTTATTCTGAGCCGCATATCGTCTATCGTACTTGTCCTTCTTTTCTCGACTCCAGTGGCGCTTGCGACTGCCAAGGAAGTCTCTCGGATCGGGGGGTAAGGCATCGGATCCATCACTATTGGACGAAGAAGAACTGGAATCACCCGGATCATCTCCTGCAGCCAACTTTCAGCCTCTGGGAGGTTGTCCACCTCCAGCCCCTCTGGTGTTTCCACTTTCTGGCACCCCCAGGCATCTCATAGCCGTCAAACCGTTCTTCCTCGAGCTCGTCCTCATCCATCTGATCTGACGGGGGGTGAGCGGGCAAACGTGGTGAGGGCGGTTGACAGACGGATTGTTGAGATTGGGGTCTCTGGTAATGACGCTGAAAGTCCCCACAGTCGGTTACCTTATGTCGGGTCGACTCACAATTGGTACAACAGCTCTTCGTTGTGATGGCGTTTTTTTCTTCCGCGCCCAGTATAATGGCTTGGTTCATCCCTTTAACACAGGGTGCCCGATGCGAAAAATAAAACTCACTACCGTCTCCCTCAACCATGCGACATCCTTCCCTATAATACTTCGAAGCGAATTGTCCTGGTTGGTCTGAGAAGCCTGACCATCCAGCTCGGCCCAAAGGCTTTGCCGGAGCCTGTGGTACCAGTGCCGAAGCAGAGGCTGCCGGAGTGTGAGGAGTGGCGGGTATTGGCCTTGAGGCCGCAACCACGTAGGGCTGATCTGATTCTCCCCGTATCGCCGGTGCCGGTGTGGCAGGTTCAACTACGGGCGGGATAGGTACGTTCGATGGAGCTCGAGGCGGTGGCTATGGCGAGGGTTGCCTCCAGCTTTGTTTCGAAGCTAGGCTTCTAGACTTGGTAGCACCACTCCGCTGAGCTGCGACTCGAAGCTTCCTGAGGTTTGCCACAGGGCTTACACCTCAAGATCTCATGGCTTCTTCGAATGCCACTGTCAACGGGGCCGGTTGAGAAAGGACCAACACTTGCAATTGCTGTTCCAAATGTCTGACTCGCTCTTGCGATTCGAAAGCAGTCTGAGCGACTTGAGTCAAAAATGATACCATTTCCTTATGCCACATGACAGCCGCCATCTCAGCTGCGTATTGTGGAGGAGGCTCAATTGCGAGAGGTAGCGGAGGTGCTGTACGCATGTTGACGTCGTTGTCGGAGTCTATCGAGTACCCTTTCTGCACAGCCAACCCCAAAGCTGTCAGGTGTGCCGTGACCATTCAATCTGAAAGGGCGAATTTACGGTCCTCTACCTGCTGAATTTTCATCCAGCGGTTGGCATTGGCTACCATCTCGTTTTGCCATTCGAGATGAGTAGTGGTGATGAAATCTCCCATAGGAGCCTTGGTCTCTTGAAACCTCTTGGTTACTTCTCTCACTATGTAGGGTTCAAATAGTTCCCTAGTGAAGTTGGCAAAGGTCATGGGAGTTCGTCTTTGTGGAGGGATTCTGTGTCCCACCGAAGGGTCATGCGTGAAGCTTTGAAGAAAGGTAACAGGGTTTAATATTTCTAACTCCTGGACTTCTTCAGGGATCTCTGTGGGTTCCAGGACGGCTATCTGCTCTGCGATGCACTTCGATCCTATTCCGCGCAAGTGTGCAATAGCATTATAGCGGGAAAGGTCATAGTAATACTCGACTACATCCATATCTGAAAACCTTGTTCTTTCCACCCGATGCTTCTTGGACAAGACAACCAACTCGTAATCAAACAAATGTCAGGATAATGGAGTTGAACAATTCTCAGAAGAGGGTTAAGCGAGTGCGCTTAACAATATACTGTAACGGGGGCACCCTGTAGAGAGGTGAACTCTGAGGTTGGGACCGCACCAAAACGCAACGTAGAAGATAAAGATAGAGTAAACAATTCACGAAGAATAAAAACGGTTAAACTTAATATCGTTAAGCTGAAAGCTTCACACAATAAGTTCTCGCGAGGAAAGTTGGTTATCGAAGTAGAATGCCAAACGCTTAAACTTCAGTAGATATAAGATTTAAGCCTTGGACATTCACCACTACTCCGACCTTGTGCGAGCACCCTGTCCTGCTCAGGGTTTGTCCGAGGTCTACTCTCCATCAAGAACTATCCTGCTGGAAGTGTCGGACGCACTGGGGTACACTTAACTCCGTCAATGGGATGTGAGTTTCTGCAATACATCTCCAATACAACCGCAGGTGGAAAAACTCTTCCTATCGAAGTCATACCAGTGGCTAACTGTTATGACAACAACCGGAGTCAATACCTAGGTGGTGGACTCACTGGCCCAGTGGTAGTTTCGGCTATACAAGCTATGCAGTCCATCATTTCATCTACGCGACTATGCAATGTGATAAATTGACATGCCAGCTCCCCCGGCGAGATGTAGCCGATGGTTGGCTAAGTGGGCGCTACCCCTGGCCATCCTCTCGGGACATACTCTACCGTGATAAGACTCATACCCCTAGAGTCCAATAACAACCCATAGTAATGCTACAAATCAAGAGGAGAAGGTGGGGGCTGGTTACTGAGGTATTTGTCTCGAAAGCACCCTGGCCTCCTGAGACTACCTGAGTACCACTAGGAAGACTACCCTACAACCCGTAGGCTAGAATGGACTCCTAGATGCCCGAGAGACCATATATGGGTGACCTCCATTTTGGCGGTTACCCATACTCCCCTTATATATGCTGCGAACGACATTCAGTGGGACGGACGGCGACGACTTATACCGTATTACGGCAGCTACTCCAATGACCTCTTTTTACTAGCAAACGAGCAACTATGCAGCCATCTACCTATGACGCGGGTCCCAACGCTGGGGCCAGAAGCGGGTGTTATCAAAACCCGCCCATGTTCAATAGTATGTTCGGGCCACCATTATACAGGTGTGGGGCCTCCCCGTGCAGATGGATGCGCATCCAACAACATCTAAGAGCCCATAGAATCTGCCGCAATCGACCTCTAAGTTCTAGGATGACTTTGCCGGTGAAGGTAGGGTAACTTGGGTTCCTCAGTAGGGTAACTGGGACCTATGGGCATAATGACCAAATTCCCAAGGTAGGGTAACTTTGCCCTCTTATGCCTTTAACTGCTCAGGAAGTCCTCCAGTCGACCACAGAAGTCGTCTCGGAGGTCCGTGTAACATTCCCATAATTCTCTCGACCTTATGGGAATTTTCTCCCAAAAGGTTACCCTGCCGAGTTGAGTACCTCAAGGCTACTCAACTATTCCCTAGGCCTTATCCTTGGTTTACCAGCCATTTGTATAATATGTATACGAGACCATACCACCTCTGGTTACCACTTGGTATACCATTTGAGCTAAGGTGATAGTGATTGTAGCTACCTATCGTAGGGTCGTTACAGTAATAGACGAGCTCTGAGGGCTTGGTAGGTGATGGAATGTATCCTCGACAGGCTGAGCACTACGTGATCGGTTGAGGCGTGCGGGAGGATAGAGATTTCTTCAATAAGGTCTGAAACCCCCTGACATAAGGAGTCTAGTGGTAGGTAGTTGGCGGAATTCACCGCCGGGTCAAGCCATGAAGTAAGGGGGAGGGCTTTGCAGGAGCCTCAGAGGAGCAAGCAATGATCGTCCGCAGAGCGACCCTAGTCCCAGGTGCACACAGACTTGCGTATCCGGGCGGTACCGGGGTTGAATTCTGAAGGGGTGCAGACCAAGCGGATGGCAGCTGACCGATGGCGGTGTTTGCAGGTGCAGGAAGTGGGTGGTAGCCAGGCCTCCAGGTACAGAGCGCCGAGGGGGATGGTGTACAAGCAATTAGTTGTCCACCGGAGCATCACATGCCAGAACGAGTTGACTATCTTAAGAGTGGCTGTGTCCTGAACAAAATGGTTGTAGCCGCAGATGAGAATAGGAAGAATGGCGCCGAAGACTAACTTTCTGTCGCACCAGGCGTAGAGGCCTTTGCCAGCTGCGCTACGCTGTCGGATTGGAGTACAAGAGGCTTTGGAAAGTGCCGGCCGTCTCACGAAATAAACGGAGAAGTGTAAAGTCCGGGTGAGCCAGTAGCCAAGCCACCTCACAGCTTGAGAGGGTGGAAAAAGCATGTTGTTGATCACAATTGGGGCGAAGGAATCATCCGAGCTGTCCTTCGGAGTTCTCCAGTGAATGAGTTTAGTTTTGGGAACCGAAACAGCCACCCCCATGTCGGCACCCTGCCTTTGGATGATGCCGAAATAGTATTGAAGACCGTGGATACTCGAACGTACACAGTCTGCGCCGAGCGTAATGGTGAGGTTGTCGACATATGAAATCACCAGACCTTGGGGGATAGTTGAGTGCAAGTTGGCTATATAAAGCACAAAAAGGAGAGGAGAAATTGGTGAGCCTTGAGGGGTGCCACCAGCCACCGGGCAGAAAACCTTAGGCACGCCATGGAATATGAGTCGGCACTGGCGTTTGGAGAGGAAAGACTTGATCCAGGCAATCCGGTAGGCCGAGACACCTCTTCTGGTGAGAATATTAGCCCGCTTGTTTGCCCTGACGTTGTCAAATCCACCTTCGACATCCAGGAAGAGAGTTGATACTTGGAAGGAAGCAGGCTGAAGTAGGCGGACTTCGTGGATTAGAATAACGACAGCGTCGAAGCCGCCCAGCCAGGCCCGGGACCCACACTGATTGGGGTTTAAGAGGCCAAGAGAGCTGGCGGCTGAGGCCTGCCGAAGAGCAGAAAGTCTTTCGCAGATCTTGGAGACAGTTTCTTGCAGGAGAATGATGCGAAAGCAAGCAGGTGTATGGTAATCAGGTTTGCCTGGTTTATCCAGAACAATGCCATTGGCCTTCTTCAAACCTAGGGGGTGGTACCCGTGGGTGAGGAGAGGAGTGAACAGAGATGGAAGGAGCCGCTCGTGGGCCTTATGGACCTGCTTGCAGATAGAGTATGGAATACCACTTGGGCCAGAGGCTGACGTGTTGGAGGATTTTAGAAGTGGGGAGGAAGGTTCTGCTGGTAAAACCGGAGGGACGTCCTTAAATGCAGGAAGGATGCGGGGAGGAGGTGGAGAGGGTCTAGCAGGGAAGCAATGTTGTAGAAGTGTATTGTTAATTCCGGTAGGGGAGGAGGCGTTCTCGAGTGTGGGGAAACCATCAGGGGCTGTGCCGGCCGGAATCGTTCTGGCATCCCAGACTGATCGCGAGTCAACGTTGGCCAGAAACTGCGCCCAGTGGACTCTTTTGGCAGATTGAATAGCCTTGAAATACTTGTTTCGAGCCACACGGGCCAGGGCGGGCGAGGTGTGATTCTTCCGCATCAGGCGGGAGGTATGGTGATGAATGCGTTGTAGCTGTGTAAGTTCTGGAGCCCACCTTGGTTTAGAGTAGGAGGATGGGCATTTGGTTAGGGGGTTGGAGGTGATGAGGTGCATGATCTTGGCAAGGCAGCCGTCGAACCATAGGTCAAGTGAGTGCCGCGTGCGCAGAGCAGGAGGAGCTGGAAGCGTAAGATCGGGGAGCAGCGCGGAGATGTGATCCCAATCCGTGTACTTCCAGTTTAGGCCCTTGGGCGGTGGCTTCATCAGCGGAGTGGAGAGAATGATTGGGAGGGTGGTGTGATCCGAACCTGTTGGCCGGAGGGAGGTATTCCTGGAGGAGAAATATGGGACCAAGGCAGTATTGGCAAAGGACAAGTTAAGTCCTGCAGGGCGATGATTGGTGGTGAACGGGATCCTAGTGACACCTCGGGTGTCTTGTGGAGAGAAAACAACTGGGCCGATATTTTGTCGAAATACGGAGAACTTATAAACTGATCGTATTTGGAAAGCCAACGAGTCAGGTCGGAAGCGGAGTGATCAATGTTGAGGTCCCCAAGAACAAGTGCAGGAAAATCATGCTTGGGAAATTAATCAACAAGATAAACTGACCTAGTGTGACCACTAGGGATAGAATATCCGTTGTACAAACGAAAATAATTATGAGAAATATCAAAAAGTCCCTCGTGGGAATGAAAATTCATTGCCACAAGGTCGCCCCTTTCAAAAAACAATGGATCAACAGATATCACTGTTTGTAACCTTTCATGAACATAAGTTGCCACTCAGGGTTTATAGCTGTCAGTTGGAGGGGAAAAAAAACATATATAGTTGCGAAAAACAGGAGGACAGTTCCTCCAGAGAGCAATATACTGAAGAGCGACAATATGAGGAGAACCTTCTACCAAAGTAAGAAAACTAAAAATACTTTGAAAAACATTACTGCTACCGAGACAATTATGCTGAACAATGGAAAGATTAAAACAAGCAGGATCATGAGATGATTGGGAAATTAAAGGACTCTGTGTTGGGGCTGGGTTTGTCGACATCTAAAGATCCATGTGGACTTCGGTTGGAGCAGGGGCGCTCGAGTCGGCACCGTTGCTAGCTCTGAAGAGGGTGCTGCCAGCACCAAAGAGGTTCTTGCGGGGGAGGGGAGCAGCAAGGTTAAACTGGGCGGAAGCGCTGAACCAGTGTAATGGTTTCGGGTTGCGCAGATTCTCTAGCGGGAGGGACACGAGGACGGTGCCTGGCTGGAGCATCCGGTACAGTCGGGTGCGCAGTTGGACCCTGAGGGGTAGTTTGGGGGAGGGCCGCTACGGGGGCATCGGGAATGTCTTGGTCCCTTGGCAGACAGAGAGAGGAGGGACTTCGCGGAGGATGCGATATGTGTCATCGGAAGAGGCATACTGACCAACACAGTTGATACAGAGAGGAGTGGAGAGGTTGCAGCATCCCACGACAGACTTCTCAACGCCCTCTTTCGAACAGCTTTTGTTAGCACATTTGTGGGCGGAACGGTGATGGAAGAGAGTGCAGATCGGGAAAGCTTGAGCCTCTTCTTTGCCTAGAGGAGCGGAGGAACCAAAAGGCCCCCACTTTCCGGACTGCGTGGATTTGGAGGCAGAGTAGGAGTGGGCGACCGTGCGGGCCCGGGAGAAAGGTGAGAGGGATTAGCCGAACCGGGAAACATGAAGTTGGTCGACTGCCACAACCACCGAGGTTGTGCGCTTCTCTCCCCTTTTATGCTGGTCTGACTGTAGGAATCTAGCGCCAAATATGGGGAGGTGAATAGCATTGCTAATTGATTCAAGGAGTGAAGGGAAGAGGTCAGTAGGCGGGTGCGGAAGAATGGGGAGAGGAAGATTGTGAATGAGGAGTTCGACACTTGTAGGTGCCTCCCTGAAACCGTGATATGGATTATCTCCAACATGCAAACTCTGATTAAGCTTCTTCGTCATTGCATCAAACAAAGGGGAGTAAGTAGAAGACGGGGTGTAGGGTTGGCTGTCAGAGTAAAAGCACCATTGCGATTTACTGAGGCAGTAAGGGAGAGGGGTAGGGAGCAGTTGGCCTCTTTAAGCACAGCGGCCATGAAGTCTGAAAGTGTAGCAGTCATGATGAACCAATCGTTCGGGAGCGTTGGGGAGGTGCCCGGGGCAAAGCAATAACGTTGAGGAGCTGGGAGCGGTGGGGGTCCTTTGGGGACACTACTGTTGCTTGACACCACCACTTGTGCAGCAGTGACGTTTTTCTTGCCCTTACCGCCCGTCCTGGTAACCTGTGCCCAGGTTGGTTACTGGGGCTGCGGGAGATCAGAAACAGTGAAAGTGGGGGGGGGACCTGTATGGAAAGGTGAGGTGGCTGGGTAATGCTCAGAGTCAAGTTTGGCTTGCTCTGACATGGGATGGCAAGACACGAAAGGGATAGCCGCTTGCGGTGAGTCTGTGTGGCGTTTGGCGTATTTGTCCGGGTTACCATACCATTTTCCCACAAAAAGGAAGGGAAAATCTGGGGCGGCGACCGTACGAGACGAGTGGTAGGTGGCGAGTTTCTTTTTCTGCGGAGCAGGTTTAGCTTGGATAGCAGGGGCGGGAGGGGTTGGCGCTTGAGGCAGCGGGGGTGCCACTTGTGTGGCGCGGTGTGAGGAGAGAGCAGCAACAAGAGAGGACAAGTCCTTGAGGGACGCCCCCTGCTTGGTTGTGGCTGGTGGTGGTGGCGTGGCTGAGGGCTCTGCCTGGGCGGAGGTATGGGTCTCAACCTGCGATGTCAGGAAGGTAATAGAGGGACCAAGGTCATTAACAACGGCGATGAGTTGGGCAACAAGGGGGGCCATTGGGAGCTGACTATCAGGGAAGGTAGGGGTGGAGGCATTGTAGACAGTGGGGAATGAAGCCGGGTCAGGGCGAGCAAGCCTGGCAGCATGCCCAAGCATATTGGCGACATTGTCAGCCTCCCCGGAGAGAGAGGTATGACTGGACTGGGATGATGACGAATGAGAGATAGGATCAGCCCTACGGTCTTGGCGAGAGGAGGGAGAGCAAGCAGGACCAAGAGACAGGGCTGGGCCTGCCCCAGTAGAACGAGAGGGATAGACGACATCAGGACAAGGTCAACAGGCCAGGCCACACGACAGGGAGGAGGGGGCGAGCGAAAGTAAAGTCAAACTACCTGATTGACTTTCCAAGAATAACAATCCTCTCAGCAAAGGTGAAATATATATTTCAGTTGAAAATGAAGCCCAAGTGAAAAGCGAAAATAGATGTATCAGCATGAAAGAAAGACCAAACCCCAAGGTTTATGATGGCCGAATGAGGAAAGTATTTTAAGCGAGAGGAAAACAGAGGGCGCGGGGCATGTGGGTTCTTGTACCTTTTTTTGTTTTTTTCTTTTTTGAATAATGTGATTATTGATTTAGGTACAAAACCCTGCATGCAGCTCGCGCTATGGCATATAAAAAACCTTAATTCAAAAATCTAACAAAGGAAACAAGAAAGTTCAAACAACACGTGTAAAAACACTCCAAGCGGGATCATCAGAACCTTGTCGCATCGCCATCAATGTCTCACAAAACAAAAGTAAAGTAAAATCCTTCTTATAACTCATAAGAAAAACATTCAAAAGTAATAAAACCTCCCCGCCCTACCTGACCACTGCCGCAGCCAGCTAGAAACAAAGGAAACTCATAACCCAAAAAGAAAATACCCTAAAGAAAAACTCAATCAGGGAAGATAAAAGTAGGGATACCTAGAAGGCCAGGGCCGAGCTAGGGTGTTTTAATGTGCTAAGCACTATCTGAGTCCGACCCCGGCTCAGGACTAGCAGTACTGGCGCGAATACGCAACATGGCTGGAGGAAATCCTGTGCCCGTAGTGAAGAGATACTCAGCCAACCCTCTAAGGAGGGGGACCGAGTGGCAGAGAGGAGCGTCAGGGCCAATGTCATCCACACCTGAGAGATGGGTGAGGCGAGGCAGGGCCTTAGCGGGACAGAGGAGAATCGCATGTTGGAAGGACACATCGTCTTGCTCACAGAACGGGCAGAGGGTGCCAGAGTTTATGTTCCTCCAGGAGATATGTGCAGCAAGGTGGCTAGCACCTGTGCGCATCTGATCAATGCGGCCACATATAAACTGTGAAAGGCCAGTGAAGTCATGAGGAGTGAGACAGGCACTGTACGGATAAGAGAGGGGTACCGGCGGACTTGTGCTAAGCTAGTTGGTGAGTAGTGACTGTATCAGACGAGTTCTGAGGGCTTGGTAGGTGGTGGAGGGTTTCTTGACAGTGGGAGCGATACAAGATCAGTCGAGGCAAGCGGGAGGATAGGGATTTGCCCAAAGAGGTCCGAAGCTTTGTGGCACAAGAAGTCTAGAGGCAGGTGCTTAGCAGAATTAACTGCCGGATGGAGCCATGAAGTAAGGTGGAAGGCTTTGGAAGAGCCCTGGAGGAGAAAACGATGATCATCCGCAGAACATCCCTGGTCCCAGGTGGGTACAGACTGGAGTATCCGGGCGGTGGTAGGATTGAATTCCAAAGAGGCGTAGACCAAGCGGATGGCAGCTGACCTACGGCGGTGCTTGCAAATTTAGGAGATAGGTGGCAATGAGGTTTCCCGATATAGAGCGCCACCGGTGGTGGTGTAAAAACAATTAGTTGTCCACTGGAGCACCCTGAGCCAGAATGAGTCGAGTTGCTTAAGTGTGCCTGCGTCCGGGATAAAGAGGCCGCAGCCATATGTGAGGATCGGAAGGATGGCACCAAAAATGAGTTTTCTGTTACACCAGGTGGAGATACCTTTGCCAGCTACACTAAGCTATCAGATTGTAGTGAAAGAGGCCTGGGCAAGTGCCAGCCGTCTTTGCCAGTGGATAGAGGTTTGGATCGCTGGGGTGAGCCAGTAGCCAAGCCACCTTACAGATTGTGATGGAGGAAAAAGCATATCGTTAATCACTATGGGGGCAAAGGAAACATCTGCGCGGTCCTTCGGGGTACTCCTGTGCATGAGTTCAGTTTTGTGGACGGAAAAGGCTGTTAGGCGGGAGCCTATCTCCAAGTCTTGCGAGATAACTCAGGCCGATAATCTTAATCGTAGACGGAGATTGTCTAGCAAGGCTCAATGTCTCAAAAATAGAGGTAGGGATGTGATAAAGATTTTTCTAGTGTAAAAACTTATATTGATAAGATCTCTTCTCCATTGCTTGATAATGTTCGTATAGCTCGGGAGGCACCTCAGTATTTATATGCCATGTCTGGGTGGTCGTGGCCTACATCTAGTTCTCATGCTAACCAAGTACCTACTAACAAACTCCAGCTTCTTCTTAAAAGTGCGAACACCATTTGACCCTCACAATTTCTGTTCTCTCACTTTGACTTCCAAATCGCAATACCATGAGTTTTCCTGACGGTGCTCCCACACATCAGTCCATTGGTTACGATCCATCTTCGTCAACATGGAGTCCTGCTTACCCTTTGCATACGCAGAATGGTCTCCATGATCAAACCAACAAAGGGGCCAGCTTTGTTATCGAACCTCTCAGCATTGCAGATGCTTTCTGCACTCGACAGCTGCAAGGCATAAGACAGACTTGTCACGATAATCGCGCCAATAGCCATTATCCTTCCATAGTCATATCGTTATTGTATGGTTCCGTCAGTATCCGAAGGATACTATTGACGTGTGTGAGTGCGGGTATGCCCGATTTCTCAAACTACCTCATCCAACAATACTATTCACTTCTGCGACTTTCATCGCGAGAGCGTGGAGTATAGAATGTGTTGCTTAACCATTGTCTGTAACCACGTCCCGTTACCTAGTGACCACCTTCCTGATTCTCGTCTTTAGTGCTCAGTAACCTTATGCGACGACGGCCGATTTGCCTCGAACCACTTGCATAAGCCCACCAAAGGCCTTCCCTAATTTATACTGCGAACGGGATCCGGTCGGACTCATGGCCGCGACGTATACGGGCTTACGAAGAGGGTTCCAATGACTATGTCTTTGGTGAGGGGACGCAACTACGGCAGTGTCTGCCGATGTAGCACCGTCCCAACGCTGGTGCGGGAGGGTGGTGTTGGCTTGTCCTTTTGAACTCAGAATCCTAACGTAGGGTAACTATAGGTCTTTATTCACTAATAGAAGGCTAAGCCTTCTGGTATGCCTAACACGAGCTTCCTGTATCTCAGCTTCGTCCTCGAATGCTTCTAAGATTTTTCTTAAAAACAAATGAAATCTTTTTTGAACTCCGGGTAGAAGCGTGAAAAACCTCATGCTTTTGCTTGTCCACACGAGGAAAACCTTTCTTCCCTATTCAACATCTGCCCTACTTGGCATATCTGGGTTTTCCTGATGAAAACACTCTACAATTCCTGAGCGTTTTCCAAACTCTCAGGTGGCTCCCAAGTGTTCTCATCTTGTGAACACCCTTTCCATTTAAGAAAATACCTTAGTTCGCGCATTCGCTAATTCCGACCACGAACCTTCCTTGTATAAGAGATTATTTCACTCTTTACAATCCGTTCCACTTCCTATTCGAGATCGCCATCGATCTCTTCTTCCTCTCGTGGAGGCTGTTCTCTTCCTTCTCGAATTGATGTCCGGTAAGGTTCCAACAGCGAAACATGGAAAGTTGGGTGTATCTTCCATGTAGGCGATATTTCAAGCTTGAAAGCGCACTGTCCTCTTGTCTCTATGATTTTGAAAGGTCCACAGAGCTCTGGACTTAATTTCTTCGAGGGCCGTTTCGTACGAATATTTTTTCCATTTAACATTACCAAATCGCCTTCTTTATAGTCCGGCTGTTGTAATGCTTGTTGGTCGTAGTATCTTTTCATTGCCTCTCGGGTATAATCTAGCGCTTCTACCACTCGTTTGTGACTTACCTTCATCCAGTGGCTGTACAACTCAGCCCCTGGGTTCTGAGCTTGTTGCTCTCGCATCCATTCTGTCTGTAGATGATAACCGTAATTCGCGAAGAAGGGCGACATTCCGTGTGCATTGGTTGCGGAATTGTTGTACGCAAATTCGGCTAAGGGTAACAGCTGATACCAGTCATCTTGGTCGTAGTTGACGAAATTTCTTAAGTAACCTTCCAGCACTTGGTTGGTTCGTTCCGTCTGACCGTCCGTCTGTGGGTGGTACGCTGTTGACATTTTTCTTTTAATCCCTAGCAACTTGCATAGGGGCTCCCAAAATTCCCCTGAGAATTTTGGATCCCTGTTGGATCTGATTTCCCTGGGTAGACCGTGGAGTTTCCAAACTTCTTGTAGGAAAACATTAGCGACGTCCTTTGCGGTCGCGTTTGTCAGGAAACCAATAAAGTATGCCATTTTTGTGAATCGATCGACTACTACTATAATCTGAGTGTAGCCTTGTGATTCTGGTAGTTGGGTGATGAAATTGGTTGAGATAGAGTTCCATGCTGCGTATGGTGTTTCGAGAGGTTGAAGCAATCCCCATTGCGCATGTCATGGACATTTATTGTGTTGACACTTATCGCATAACCGAACATAGTCATTTATCCATTCGGTGAGTCCTTTCCAATAAAAATCTCTCATGATTATCTCTATTTTTTTTTCCATCCCAAAAGGTCCTGCTACCTTCAAATCGTGGTATCCTCTTGCAATCTTTGTTTTTAGCGCATCATTCGCAGGTATGTATCGCTCATGTTTGAAATTGGGAAACCAGTCCTTGTATTGCCAATTCGTAGGCAATTATTTGCCACTGGTTATAGGATCTTTTAGCGTCGCTTCCCTGCTTAACCATTCAAGATCATTTCTTGACGCTTCTCAGACCTCTTCCAAATGTTCTAACTCGGATTCCTGCAGTAGAGCTTTGGATATTATAGCGCTTGACACCATGACTTCTTCCTGGAGGAGCAATGGGTTTCGTCCGATATCGTTTTCGCTAAATAATCTATTTTCTCCGCTGTCTGCATATAGCTGACATATGATTGGCTGTACCTGTTCCACCGCAATGGTTCGCTTAGGCGATAGGTCTGTGCTCCCAAATCCCTTGTTTCCCCGATCAGGTATTTGTAGGTTGTCTACCTCCATCGTTCCCGACATGTCCATTTTTTCGATAATCATTTATGCAATCCGGTCACCTTCCTGTACCTGATAGCTCTTTTTGCCATGATTCATCATAATAACTTTGACTTCTTTTGTATAGTTGGCGTCTATTACTCCTCCGCCGATTCCTATACTCTCTTTGTATGCTAGGCCGCTTCGTGGGGCTATTCAAGCATAAGTCCCTTGAGGTATTCCTATAGCAATTTCAGTTCTGATAAGCCTTTGTCCTCTTGCTGGGATCAGCACGTCTTCCAGAGCGTATAAGTCGTGTCCTGCTAAAAACCATGAGCCTCTTGATGGTAACTAGGCCTTGGCTGCCATTTTCATTACTTGAATGGCTGCGGCTTGTTGTATCAGCATCCGTTTTGTCAATTTTTCTTGAACCGGTTGGTCTTGTACAAGACATATTGAGAAATGTTCTGGTTTTAGGATTGACTGTTCGGTATGCTCAGCTCCCTCTTCAGGACGATACTCCGGTCGTCAGCTTAATCTGTCTGGTTTATCACTTGTAGACCCTGGTCGATAGATAATCTTGAAGTTGAACGATGCAAGCAATTACGCCCAAGAATTTGCCTCTGATTCCACTTTTTTGTTGTTAAAAAGTGTTGCAAATTTTGGTGATCGGTATAAACAGTAATCAGCTTATCCGCACCGTTCAAGTAGTGTTTCCATTCCATGAACGCTTTCCATATGGCTAGGAGTTCCTTATTGTGAATCTCATAGTTGAGTTCGGCCGAATTCAATTTTGGGGAATGGAACGCCACTGGGTGAAGCCTTTTAACCTGAAATTCAGATAAAATTGCTTCAAGTGCAAAGTGACTTGCGTCGGTTTCAATTACCGTTTCTCGTTCCAGGTAAAAATGCGCCAGAATTGGCGCCATCGTGAACCGCTGTTTGAGTTTTTCAAATGCTATATTCTGCTCTCGTCCTGAGCTGAACTTTTGCTTATCTCCTTTCAGCGTTTCCATTATTGGCTTGCATCTCTTCGAGAAGTTTTCAATAAATCTTCGATAGAAGTTTGCAAAGCCAAGAAAAATTTGAACTTCTTTCACTGACCTTGGTGCTTTCCATTTCCTTATGGAGTCCACCTTCCTCGTGCTCATTGTCACCCCGTCTGTTGCCACAATATATCCCAGGAATTCAACAGCTTTCACATAAAACTCGGACTTTTTAATAGACACCGCTAATTGGTATTCCATTAATCGTGAAAGTACTTTCTTGACCATTGCGACATGTTCCGCATGCGTCTTGGAGTAGATGAGGATGTCATCTAGGTATACCACTGCCCCTTGGTCGAGATATTCGCGTAATATTTTATTCATCATGTGTTGGAAAGTCGCGGGAGCATTGACTAGTCCAAACGGCATGACTTTGTATTTGTATTGTCCATACCGAGTTCTGACCGCTGATTTCCATTCATCACCCTTCTTAATCCTAATCAGGTGATAACAATCCTTAAGGTCTAGCTTCGTAAATATTGTGGCACCTGCAACCCGGTCTCGTAATTCGCTCATTAAAGGGAGCGGATATTTATCGAGAATCGTCAACTGGTTGAGTTGTCGGTAGTCCACACATAATCGTAAGCGACCGTCTGGTTTTGGTACAAATAATATTGGCGCTCCAGCAGGTGACTGGCTATGGGTAATCTTCCCTTGTGCCAACATCTCATCTAGGTAGGTTTTCAGGGTATTTAATTGGTATTGTGACATAGGGCAAACGGGTCCCCAAGGAGGTTCTGATCCTTCCTTAAGGTCAATCGCGTGATCGAACGTCCATCTCGGGGGCATTTTTTCCCACGCTTCTAGTCGAAAACAATGCTTAAACTGAGCATATTCCTGTTGCAAGGTTTCCAATTCCACAGGATCCTTTTCTTCCACCCTTCCTATTCTTCCCACATATTGGGCCTTTGGATCGTATGCGACTGTCTTGTCGTACTCAAATAGGTCCTTTACGGCCTCATCCTCGACATGATCATGACATGTTTCTTGTCCAAAATTCCATTTTGTCGGTTCGTCTAAGTGTGATAAGTGGTGTTCGTGGTACCACCATCCAAAGGGTATGATAAGGTCAAAAGGTCCAGTGGGTGCTATTTCTCCGGAAATGGGAGATCTATGTCCATTTCTGATTTCTAATGTGATGGGGCGGGTATATCTTTGACCGCCTGACGAACTTGAGTGTCCAATAAATCAGACTATGTTTATGGGTTTTTTTCGGACTTGGTATAAGATGTCGAGTCGTTCGACCAATTTTTCGCTTAGGAGGAAACAACTGGCTCCTGAGTTCTGTAAAACATGAATGCGCGTGCATTTGCCCTGAACATGTAATTGGGCAGGTCCTTCCGGACACGAATAAGGTTTTGGAGAACTCGGTATCGGCCTTTGAGCGTCATCCAGTTCTGCGTTTTTTCTTTTGAAATGCATTGTCTCGTTCCCTGTGGTTGTTTATGACCGCGCCCGCGCAGTTTCGTCCAGAGAGGACTCCTCAGATCAACTTTCTGAATTAGTATTTCGGGCAGCCCACTACAAGCGGTTTTTACCTCCTGCTAAGGAGTTCCCAAATACTAGGCATTACCGTCTCGGAAAATGTCTCGATCTTGCAACTAGGCCTGCGCAGTTTGGATAGTGGACTTATTTCATGGATCATTGGTGACTGATCGGGAATAGTACCTTCGTCTATACCATTTGGCTTTAACCGAGAAACCTGTTGGGCCATGGATAGCTTAGAGGCTTAGATAAGCGTGCCCTGGTCAGTAAAGCCACAGCTCTGGTAATTATCCTCGCCCAAGCTCTTGCTCAACATATTGGGAAGCCTTGTGCTAGAGCGGCACCAGTCTCGGTCTCAGGGATAGTATAAACTAGATAGTGTGTCTGAATACCCGATGTATCCTAGCTTTTCACTTCACGTGCCTTTTATCTATCCCCAACTGGGCAGCGTCCGCTTTCACTAGGTTCCGCTAATTTTGGGCCATCTTGTCCCTTAGATCCAGGTAGAATAGTCTCGTCTCTATTGGCTAGCTTCCCGGCATGCAAAGTCGAAAATTATCTCGCTTTTTCACATCCTCCCCGCCCTTCAAGATCTCTCTATGTTTCCTCAATCCGTACCCTGCTTTCTTCCCTTGTCTAGTTCCAGTACTTTTAACGCGATTGAACTCAACTGCCAACTTCCATGAACTATTACATTGGGCTATGTTGTCTTGGTGCCTGGCTGGGCTCTCTTCCTGCTGCTTATGACCAGGGTCCCCTTCTTCCGATTTGTCTAACCGTCGTTTCTCTGAGGTACACCGACCAATTTTTCATGCATTTTGTTCTTTTTTTTGTTTTTTTTTTTGAATGATATGCATATGTTTAAGGTACAAAGACAACATCCTCCGTCTCCTCTACACACCCGGTGATTGAAATCTCAACACCACGAGATTATCACCACTTTTCCAAACTCCACCCCCCGTTATGAGTTTGCTCTAGGGGTTGGAGTCATACCTCCTCTACACTCCCCTTCCCTTAGGTTCATCCCTTTGGGCTTTCTTCACTTTGGGTTGATGGATTTCGTCTTCTTTTGATGATGTTTCCTCTCCCTACCCCGCTTTTGCTCTGCCTCGCTTAGAGCATTTGCACGGGCGGCAACACTCTTCTCAACGCCCATGTTACAGACGGCCGGGTACACAGTTTGCAATAAGAGAAAACACTTCAACAGGCCACGGTCGATTTCTCTACTCTCTTTCTTTTTAAGAGGCTGCCTAGTCAAGACACGAACGCGTTTTCTGATAGTTTCAACGGCACGGAGTTGGGTCTACCCCTCTTTCTCTACCTCCTCAGACGGTCGGATCGGCTGGCACCCTACTGCTTCTTCACCTTCTTGGCTGGTACCCACAACTACCTGGCTGTTATCCATAACTACTTCTTCACCATTCGGACCTTGACCACGGTCCCTCACGGCTTGCCTCTGGGAAGATGGTATGGCACTCTCTCCTTCTTCTTTTTCGGGGTATTGCCAAAACACATGGCATTCGAGCCTCCCCAGGACATCGATCATGGCGAGCCTGGCCCCTCCCGCACGGAGTGTGCGGATTTTTCAACTGGTCTCCGCTTTGTTTGCTTTTTGTTTTCCCTTTTTTCAGATGATTGTGCCATGGGTTTTCCTGAGTCTTCCTGCTTGTTCTTTGATTTGATTACTTTCGTCTATCTTCTTAGCTAGTCAAGGGTTTCTTGTTGAGGGCGAGATGTGCGGGTGGTTCCATACAAGAGGGACTTGGGGGGTTGGCTTTTTCCCAGGGGTAGTTGGGGGTTTTTTTATGCCATAGCGTAAGCTGTATGGAAGATTTTGTACCCTAAAACAATAATGATATGATTCAAAAAAAAAAAGAAAAAAAAAAAGAAAAAGGTACAAAGACAACATCCTCCGTCTCCTCTACACACCGGGCGATTGAAATCTCAACACTACGAGATTATCACGACTTTTCCAAACTCCACCCCCCGTTGTGAGTTCGCTCTAGGGGGTGGGGTCATACCTCCTCAACACGTCCGTTACCTTAGGTTTACCCCATTGGGCTTTGTTCTCTCTGGGTTGATAGATTTTGTCTTCTTTTTGATGATGTTTTCTCTCCCTACCCCGCTTTTACTCTGCGTCGCTTAGAGCATTTGCACGGTCCGCAACACTCTTCTCAACGCCCATGTTACAGACGGCCGGGAACACGGTTTGCAGCAAGAGAAAACATTTCAACATGCCACGGTCGATTTCTCTACTTTCTTTCAAGAGGCTGGCTAGTCAAGACACGAACGCGTTTTCCGATAGCTCCTACGGCACAGAGTTGGGTCTACCCCTGTAACGGGGGCACCCTGTAGAGAGGTGAACTCTAAGGTTGCGACCGCACCAAAAACTCAAAGTAGTAGATAAAGATGAGGTAAACAATTCAGAAGAATCAACGGTAAAACTTAATATAGTTAAGCTCCAAGCTTCACTCAATTTAGTTCTCTCGAGGAAAAGTTGGTTGTCGAAGTAGAATGCCAAACGCTTAAACTTAAGTAGATATCAGATTTAAGCCTTTGACATTCACCACTCCTTCCGACCTTTGTGCGAGCACCCTGTCCTGCTCAGGGTCTGTCCGAAGTCTACCCTCCATCAGGATTTGTCCTGCCGGAAGTGTCGGACCAACTCGGGTATACTTAACTCCGTCAATAGGATATGAGTTTCTGCAATGCATCTCCAATACAACCGCAGGTGAAAAACTCTTCCTATCGAAGTCATACCAGTGGCTAACTGTAATGACAACAACCGGAATCAATACCAAGGTGGTGGACTCACTGGCCCAGTGGCGGTTTCGTCTATACAAGCTATGCAGTCCATCATTTAATCTACGTGACTATTCAATGTGATAAATTGACATGCAAGCTCCCCCGGTGAGATGTAGCCGATGGTTGGCTAAGTGGGCACTACCCATAGCCTGCCTCTCGGGACATACTCTACCGTGATAAGACTCATACCTCTAGAGTCCAATAACAACCCATAGTAATGCTACAAATCAAGGGGAGAAGGTCCGGGCTGGTTACTAAGGTATTTGTCTCGAGAGCACCCTGGCCTTCTGAGACTACCTGAGTACCACTAGGAAGACTACCCTACAACCCGTAGGCTAGAATAGACTCCTAGATGCCCCAGAGACCATATATGAGCGACCCCCATTTTGGCGGTTACCCATACTCCCCTTATATATCCTGCGAACGACTTTCAGTCGGACGAACGGCGACGACCTATACGGTGTTACGGCCGCTGCTCCAATGACCTCTTTTATCTAGCAAACGAGCAACCACACAGCCGTCTGCCTATGACGCGCCGTCCCAACGCTGGGGCCAGAGGGGGGTGTTAGCTAAACCAGCCCAAGTTCAATAGTATGTTTGGGCCACCCTTTTACACGCGTGGGGCTTCCCGCGCAGATGCGTGTGCGCCCAAGAACATCTAAGAGCCCATAGAATCTGAGGCAATCGACCTCTAAGTTCTAGGATGACTTTGCCGGTGAAGGTAGGGTAACTTGGGTTCCTCAGTAGGTTAACTGGGACCCATGGGCATAATGACCAAATTCCCAAGGTAGTGTAACTTTGCCCTCTTATGCCTTTAACCACTCAGATAGTCCACCCCGCGACCACAGAACTCGTCTCGGAGGTCCGTGTAACATTCCCATAATTCTCTTGACCATATGCGAATGTTCTCCCGAAAGGTTACCCTGCCTAGTAGAGTACCTCAAGGTTAATCAACAATTCCCTAGGCCTTATCCTAGGTTTACCAGCTATGTGTATAAAGTATACGAGACCATACCACCTCTGGTTACCTCTTGGTATACCATTTGGGCTAAAGTGATTGTGATTGTAGCTACCTATCGTAGGGTCGTTACACTACTCCCCTCTTCTCTGGGTCTGTCCTCAGACCGTCAATGTCGTCTCTGAGTTCCACGGTTTGGATTGTCTATAACCCTATGGTCTTTAGGTTTAGACGGATACCTCTCATGCAACTGTTGCAATGCTTGCATTGCCGTCTCCTCTAACATCTCGAACGGTTCCCAAGAATTCTCTTCTGGACCGTACCCTTCCCAAGCAACCATATATTGCACAAAGCGGTGTGGAAACTTTCACTTAGGATTCCCATACCATCTGCTATCAACCACTTCCGCAACAACATAGCTAGGCTCATTGTCTACTATGTCAGGTGTTGGTATTATCTTTTGAGGCCTGCCCACAGGATCCTCACGATAGGGTTCCAACAGACTAACATGGAATACAGGATGGATGTCCCATCTCTCCGGCAGCTCAACCTCATAGGCCTTAGACCCCACCTTGCATTTGACAACAAATGGTCCAAACATTTTATCGTCGAGTTTTTCCATTGGCCTTTTTGTACGGAGGTTCTTGCAGTTTAGCATAACCCTATCCGCTTTCTTGGCTCTGCCCTGTGAGATATCCTCTAATGTAACATACTCCGGAGCAGGCTGTCTCTTTTGATCATGCCATTTCCCTTGTCTTTCCTGTGCCTGCTTTATTGTCTCTCGGATCTCCTGCCATGTACCTTCCCAATCCTTCACAACAAGCTCGCTGTCTGGGTGGATTCCTTTGTTATCCGACACTATCCCTGACCACTGAGTCTGTGGCGAGAATCCATAATTTATTTCAAAGGGACTAGCCTTTGTGGATTCCTACATTGAAGTATTATACGCATGTTCCGCAAAGGGCAACAGCGATACCCAATCCTCTTGCTGATATGAACAATAACTTCTTAAATATTGTTCTAGTATCTTATTAGCCCTTTCAGTTTGCCCCTCACTTTCTGGGTGGAATGCAGTAGAGAGGTTTAGCTTTACTTGCAATAGCTGGATCAGGCTTGTCCAAAACTTGGACGTGAATCGGGTATATCGGTCAGAGACAATTGATTCATGAAGCCCATGGAGGCGCCAGATTTCTTTCACAAATGTCAAGGCCAATTCCTTAATGTGTTCCTCCGTCTTTAGCGGTATGAAGTGTGCCATCTTGGAGAACCTGTCTACGATGACCCATATCTTTGTATACCCGTCGGACTTTGGTAAACCGACAATGAAGTCCATGGATATTGCCGTCCGTGGCCTCATGGGAACTTCTAAGGGTTCTAGCTGTCTAAACTTCTTGTGCCGGATGACTTTATTACGTTGATATACATCGCAAGAGCGAACGTACTCGGTAATGTTCTCATCCATCTTTGGCCAATAGAAGTTAGCCCTAACCCTACCAATGGTCTTGTACGTTCCGAAGTGTCCAGCAATTTTTGAATCATGTTCTGCCTCCATGATCGTTCGCCTTAGACCTTCGTTCTTTGGAATGTACCACCTGTTTTTATACAGGAGCAAGTCCTTTTCGATACTAAAATTTGTATCGACCTTACTATCGCTTTTGAGGAGTGCCTTTAGCGTTGCTAAATAGGTTTGATCACTATCGGCTGCTTTCATAAGAGCCTCATGAAATGTTTTCTGCAACCGAAAACCTTGGCAAGCCTGCAACACATGTGGTCGCAAGATGACAGGCTCCTCACCTATATACTGTCCAGGGCGAAAAAATGTAAAAGGTTCGGAATTACTCCCCCCTTCAGGGCGGTAGTCCCTACGCCTCGACAAAGCTTCAGGCTTTTCATTCAACCGTCCTTCTCTATAGATAACCTTAAAGTTCAATCGTTGTAGAAACTCTGCCCAGCAGTGTTGTCTGCGGTTTAGAGTCTTTGTAGTATTAAAGTCCTCTAAATTCTTATGATCGGTATACACCAATATCTGATCATCAACCGACATCAACATATAGGCCCATTCTTTACAGGCTGCCACTATTGCGGCCATTTCCTTATCATGGACGTCATAATTTATCTCTGCTGGCGAGAACTTTCTACTATGAAAAGCTACAGGATGCCATTTCTCATCTTCACAGAGTTGAGATAATACGGCTCCTAACGCAAAGTCACTAGCGTCGGTTTCCAACTTTGTTGGACGAGTGTCATCAAAGTGTGTCAGAATTTGACCTGTGGTAAACATCTCCTTCAATTTGTCAAAAGCATCCTCACATGAAGGAGTCCACATCCATTTGATACCTTTCTTTGTCAAGTCCGTTAATGGTTTCGCTATCTTGCTAAAACCTTTTATGAACCGACGATAGAAATTAGCAAAGCCCGTAAAGCTTTGCACAGTGACGACTTTCTCGGGCGTTGACCATGCCCGAATCTCTTCAACTTTTGTACTTGTCATAGAGATTCCTCTATCGGATATTTTATACCCAAGGAACTCTACTTCCCGTTGATGGAAGCTTGACTTCTTAATGCTAACGCAAAGGCGTGCTTTTCTCAGCCTTTCCATGACCCGCCTTACCAGGGCGACATGTTCTTCAACTGATTCCGTACAGATCAGAATGTCATCCATATAGGCGATGACTCCGACATCTAACATGTCACGGAATACATTGTTAATCATAGTTTGGAACGTTGATGGTGCGTTGAATAACCCAAAGGGCATCACGGTGTACTCATAAAGACCATATCTGCTTTTGAAAGCGGTCTTCCCTTCTTCACCTTCCATCATGCGCATAAGGTAATAGCCATTCTTCAAATCCAGTTTTGTGAAGATAGTGGCTTTACCGAGCCTGCTCCTATGCTCGCTCATCAAGGGTAACGGAAACTTATTCTTGATCGTAATCTTGTTTAACCCTCGGTAATCAACACATAACCGAAGCGTTCCATCAGGCTTCGGCACAAATAATATAGGGGCGCCTATTGGCGAGGAAGATCATCTAATCTTTCCATGGTCTTCCATTTCCCTAATATAATCCCAAAGCGTGTCTAATTCCTTCTTAGACAAGGGATAGATAGGCCCATCTGGTAGTTTGGCCTCTGGAATCAAGTCGATATGATGATCGTATTTACTATGCTCAGGCAAAACATTGATTTTCCCTTGACTGAATATATCTGCATAGTCTCTATATTCAGGGAGAATCTTAATCTTGATGTCATCGCCGTCTTCATCAGTGTAAAGGGCCATGCCCATGACAAAGATATTGTCTGGGTCCTCGGCTAAGAGTTCCTCTTCCGTAATAAACTCTAAGCGCCTTTCTTTCCTTAGGCAGTGGACTTTACAATATTCTGATCACCACTTAAGACTGCCCTTCTCCCAGTTAATATCTGGGTTGTGGTCCTTTAGCCACAACATTGGCAGGTAACCATTCACTTTGCCTGCCGGCATATCTGCGACTTGAAATCGCATCATATTCATATGGTCACCTATATACATATCCACCGTAGTGGTATAGTGTAGACCTGAGCCTGGGATGTGGTTCCCACTGGCATCTAAAATTGGTGTCGGTTCCTTCCGACGTACACAAGGTACTTGGGGATTCTCAACCCAATCGCTGCTTAATACAGCCCCAGTAGCGCCACTATCTAACAATAAGAGGGCTTCACCACTTAGCCTCTCTTGATTGTGGCTCCATCCCAATCTCACTCTCACGTGAATGGATCTTGTATGTGGCTGTGGGCCTGCAAGCCTCAACCGCTTATCGGGTCTCTTGTCCCTAAACATTGCGGTTAGTAACTTTCCAGAAGAATTTGGTATGGTTTTACATTGCTGATTGATTCAAGGAGAGAAGGGAAGAGGTCAGCCGGCTCATCCGGGAGAATAGAAAGGGGAAGATTGTGGATGAGGAGTTCGACACTTGTAGGTGCTTCTCTAAAAACCTGAAATGGGT
>Ga0307509_10003409_pt1 | contig 24188 bp, 30 predicted proteins | sample 10_EM_MG_FD_202245 | JGI IMG/M metagenome (GOLD analysis project Ga0307509, IMG submission 202245) | Populus trichocarpa ectomycorrhiza microbial communities from riparian zone in the Pacific Northwest, United States - 10_EM | ecosystem: Host-associated > Plants > Roots > Unclassified | place... | reverse complement strand
TACGAGAACACTGGAAGTTCCAGCTTGCATACTCCAGCAGGTAAATACTAGCCAGGGCAATAATTCAACCTCACGCTTGGCTGGACATTGGACTTGCCTCCCTCCCTCCCTCCCTCCCTCCCTCCATTCCCCAAAGAGAAGTCTATAATATTGTTATTACACTGCTGTGTCCAGGAGTACCGTACTCCAGAGACGCTTGGCAAGCAACAGAGGTATGATACTGTACAGGTACGGGTGCTCGAGCACGAGTCGGTTGTCAAATATTATTGAGCACCGGTAGTTCATACAGGTATTCGACTTATCTGTAATTTCTCTTATCCAATTTGAGGACTTGCAAGGATTTGCAATTTTCACTTGTTTCTGAATATACGATAACATCTTCTTTTGATCTCTTTGCAGATAGACCGTGGAGGGGAGCATCTTGTGTCAAGCCTTATATATACATACAAAGTATGGTATAATATCCCCTCTCTTAATCACCCCTCCAACAGTTGACCGAGCTAGTCCTTTTCTTTTTCATGCGATCTCTTCCGCCGGTAAGTTAGCAGCCCAATATCAGAGCAATTTCACGATTCCGTTCATGCCTCTCCGTAGCCCTTGCTGGAGTGGTGGCGGTGGTGCTGGAGTGCCATTGCTTGGTGGTTGACTGAGGTTTTACTAGTCGGTCTTTCTTGGTTACTGCACTGTAGTTATTGATATGATAACTTTATTTTGCCGCCTAGCCCCTGCCGGAGCACCGTAGGTAGGTACTTTTAGATCAGCGAGAGACTTTTTGGTGTATATTTCTTGTTTGAACAGATGGCCGGGGGTCAGCTTTCTTTTTTTTTCTTTTTCTTTTCTTTTCAGAGTGATCCCCCCCTCTCCCATCTCTCTTTATCCAGAGCGGGGGGGAATTCTGGAAGGGGGGAGGGAGGAGGTTAGCCTGGACTACGAGTATTCCGGTCCTCACAGGGTATCATACTCCTTGAGATTTTTGGTCTCTGGAGGCACCCTCCCCCTGTGGGGATATTAGATCGTCCGAGTATATATACTATATCTCCTCCTTCTTCACCACTTTCCCATCGATACCACCATACACACGACCATAGTTCGTATTTGATCCAAAAGATACATCTGAGGGTGCATGGTTTAGGGGTATAATATCTCATTCGCAATGACTTTTTTTTCTTTTCCCGAGGGGCTTCATGAAAATTTGAGATGATCCTGGGTTCGGTTCCCAGTACGGTATCATACGTCCTTTTTATTTTATTTTTAATATCTGAATATCCTCCTCCCTCTAGGTGCATGTTCTATTGTTGTTGCTCGCCCACGATATGGTGTCTATCCTACTGTACTACCCCATTTGTCAAATCACTACGAGTAGTGTCTCATCTACTACCCATTTCTATCCCTTCGTTTGATTTCGCTACTTGCATACAGTAGTGTGGCAACAAGGCTTGGGCGAGCGCGGTGCCCATCAGAGCATCGTTGACTATGTATGGTACCGTAAAACCGAAATAATTGAGAATGACGCTAAGACGTCCAGAATTTCCGGCTTTGGATTTACCCTAGGGGCAGGGGGGGGGGGCACAGTGAGAAGATTCTCCTTCAGACCCTCCACTTGAGACACAGACCTTACTACCGGTATTGGACTTTATACTACCGGTATAGGAGAGGCAACTCCAACGTCCAAGAGAGATTCTTAATTATTTCGGTTTTTACGGTATGCAATTGGCAATTATCCCCTAAAGCTAAACCTCGTGGGGCACCCACCCTGGCTTGAAATGGTGGGCCCTAGCCCATTTGAGCGATCAGGAGTAAATATATGCGCACAATCCTCTTTTCATCATGGGCTACTGATTCTGCTGCATTCCGAGCGCTACACTGCTTCTCAAGCAAGAAGTTCTCTATCATGGTTGCGCGGGATAGGCTGGTTCCCGGTGGTGTGAATGAGTCTGAGCATCATGGTGATTTAAGGTATACTTTGCTCATCGCTGACTATTCATTGCTGACCACTGCAACGCTAAAAAGCCCTGAAATTCGGTATCAAACAAAAGGATAAATATAGTATAAGGCAACTGAGAAATTTACGATAAGTTTTTCTTCTTTAAGAGAGGGGATTTTTATCTACAAGTGTTTTTTCCCTTTTTTTAAAACCCACACCTCGCACTCAGAAATAGCAATTCAAGTCAGAAAATGAGCTCCCGTCCTGATAAAACCATTGCGCCAGTGTGAAGGAGCATTTCCGCATCCTTTCACCATATCCGAACAGCTGCCCGGCCACCTATATGTATATCTGCCTATTTAGGAGCAATCATAAGCTCGGGACGAACGAGCCGATCAAACTAAAACCCCGTCAGCACTTACCCATCCGTCCAAACCACCCCCGCGTGAAAGGAGAGTAATACGTACCTCATCACTAGTCAAAGCGCCCAACTCCAACGCCGACTGCTTCAGCGTAATCCCCTTCTTGTGCGCGTTCTTGGCAACTTTACTCGCCATGTCATACCCAATCTCTGAATTCAGACAGGTGACCAGCATCAAGCTCTCGTGCAAGAGCTTTCCAATCCTGTCCTCATTCGCCTGGATCCCCACGACGCAGTTATCTTTGAAACTGGTCATGCCATCGGCGAGGAGGGTTATGGAATGGAGGAGGTTCTTGATAAGGACGGGTTTGAAAACGTTAAGTTCGAACTGGCCTTGTGAGCCAGCTACGGTTATTGTGGTGTTGTTGCCTAGAAGAGGTTAGTTGGTAGACGGAGGGAGGAGGAAAGAATAGAAGGTACCCATCACTTGCGCGCAAACCATAGTCATGGCTTCGCATTGGGTTGGGTTGACCTTTCCAGGCATGATGGAGCTACCAGGTTCGTTCTCTGGAAGACTCAATTCACCGAGACCGCAGCGGGGCCCAGATCCCAAATACCTAATGTCGTTGGCAATTTTCATCAAGGAGCAGGCGAGGGTGTTAAGCGCCCCGCTGGCCTCTACGATGGCGTCGTGGGCTGCCAATGCTTCGAATTTGTTGGGCGCAGTCTTGAACTCAATTCCAGTCAACTTGGACACTTCTGCGGCGACAGCAACATCGAACCCCTTCTTAGTATTGAGTCCAGTACCAACAGCAGTTCCTCCCTGTGCTAATAGCTTGAGTCTAGGAAGAGTGGCCTCAACCCTCTCAATTCCGTATGCCAACTGGGCAGCATACCCCGAAAACTCCTGGCCTAATGTCAAAGGCGTAGCATCCTGGAGATGCGTCCTCCCAATCTTAATGACACCCTCAAAGGACTTAACCTTCTCTTGGAACACTGCTAACAAAGATTTTAGGCTCGGCAACAACTTCTCCTGAATCTCCATGACGGCCGCAATATGCATCACTGTGGGGAAGGTATCATTGGAAGAAGCGCTCATGTTGACATGGTCGTTCGGGTGAACCGGCCTCTTACTGCCCACCTCCCCTCCAAGAATCTCGATGGCTCTATTGCTGATGACCTCGTTTGCGTTCATGTTAGATTGGGTGCCGCTACCAGTTTGCCAGACAACAAGTGGGAAGTGCGGGAGGAGTTTTAGAGAAATGACTTCATCTGCCGCTTGCTGGATTGCCTTGCCAATGTCCTCTGGTAAGCCGTGGCTCATGTTCACCGTTGCCGCTGCACGCTTGAGGATACCGAAAGCTTTGATGATTGCTGGGGGCATGCGGTCGAAGGGTTGATTGATCTTGAAGTTGGTGAGGGAACTGGCGGGATGATCGTCTTTATTAGCCTTTGGTCCTGTAGGTCCTTGTATGCAAGGAGGTGAATAAACAAACCGTTCAGTCTGCGCCCCCCAGTACTTGTCCGCTCCAACCTTGATCTCGCCGAAGGCATCTTTTTCAATCCTAAAATTATCTGCCTGCAAACCAAAAAAAATTAGCTCACTGACCGATCCCAAACAAACACTAACAGGCCAGAACAGAACAAAGGGAGAAGCAAACCATGGTATGGGGGCTCGTGGAAAACTGTCTGGGGAGCTGTGGCCTTGTGGTGTTGGTGAGGAGGGTGGTGTTGTTGCAAACACTTGGGCAACACACCCCACGCCATAGCGAGCGCCCAGCAGAGCGAAACATCTGAACCTCGGTCCGGATTTAAACAGTGGCTAGTACGAGTACTCGGGTAGGGACGAAAAGGATCAGCAAGATGATCTGGGAAGTGAGGTACGAGGGCGGCCGATAAATATAACGGTCACGTGGATCTGATAAGAAAAATTTGGTGCAAGTCTTGGTTGCAGTGAGCCTCGATAAGGCACGTGACTGTCATACTTATCTGCGGGGCTCGTACCGTACTGTGCTCGTAGAGAGGGAAGCACTTTGGAAGAAAGAAAGAAAGGGCTTGGTAGACATCAGAAAGCAGGAGGATGATTTAGCCCAGAGGGAAGAAAATCCTCCACTACTAGTACATATCATACTAGAGTGCAGAATATTTCGTAAACTTGACTATTTGCTTCACATCCAGCTTTATTGGGTTCCGAATAGGCATCATATCGAGTGCATACCGTAAAAACCGAAATAATTGGGCATCACGCTAAGACGTTGGAGTTGCCTCTCATAGTATGGTCTGTTGTCTCAGGTGAGGGTTGAAGGAGAATCTTTGTGGTGTGTTTTCCCCCCTAATCCAAAGGGGAAATTCTGGACGTCCTAGCGCCATGCCCAATTATTTCGGTTTTTACGGTATTTTTAACCCTCTACTTACAGGTAAATGCTATAGTACCTCAATATACTTATGACGCCACAACATTAAATTTTGATGATCATGAACCCCCCCCCCCTTTTTTTTTTGTTTATAAAGCAATACTCATGGCTATCTCTCCCGCCCCCCCAAGTCCGCCCATCCGCAACTTATACAACAACCGTCAAGACTGATAGTTTTTCCCTTTTCCAAAAGAGCAACAAAGCCATCCTAACCGTGATATAAAAAAATACCCCCAAAATAAGATAACCCCACCAAGAGAAGACGTTAGAATATTGGATCGAGAAACAACTCTTTTCACAGAAAAACGAGTGGAATGAAAGGGGAGAAAAGGCGAAAAAGAACCGAACCAACAATGTATCAAATCATGTGGCAACTAAGCTACGGAAAAAGATGATCGAAATAAACCCCGTTGCCCCAAACCCGCAAGAATAAGCCTTGATGATGAGATCGAAGAAAACTGAGAATTGAAAAATAATATAGCACCAACCCACCAAACCAATCGAAAATGACATCGCCGGAAGCACCAGAAAAAATAAAAGATGAAAGACCCAGACTATTTTGTCTATAAGAACCCTGACTCTTGTAGTAATCTGTAGAAATAGATCGGCTTACGTCAGAACCTAAATTTCCCTATTTATAGTTCTAGAGTGTGCTCGTTCCCCCACCGACTCTCATGTCCCTTGAAGTTTTAGGACTTCCTATAGCTTGGCTTTCATCATAACCAAAAAGAGGGAGCCGGTGAAGGAACGAAGGAAAAGATATAATGCAAGAGGGTAAGGAAATATCAGGGGAGGGATTATAGGAAATCGAAGTACCTCGCGATCTTCTCATCCTCACGCTCTCTAGGCTCGAGGCTTAGAGACAGGTTATACATATCATTGACATCTCTAGCTGACTGCATGTTTGAAATGATATAATCCTGGAGCTCTGGGACAGGTTGCAAGGGGTACGGGACCGATTGATATTGTTGTATCTCTCGGATAATGTTCGCCGTCTTGACTCGCTTGTCGAAGTTGATAAGCCTCTGGTCCCCTTTGATGAAGTCGTCGTTGCCATCTGCGACAAAGGTAAGATCTTTCAGATAGACACCTAGGACCCAAAGTAAGCACAATACCATTGAACGCGTAGATTAGACGAAACAAACCCAAGAACGGAACACACGGAGGATTGACTATGTGCAGCATCTCTCGATATTCCGCAAAGTTCATAGTAGCACCCATAAGAGTATTCATCCCCTCCAGTGTCTGGTTGGTTCTAGAGGGAACATGTTCCCATGTCCTCTTCAAACGGTGTATAGAGGATGTCTGTAACGCAGCAAGAATAGCGGTAAGTGTCGAAAAGTTATTCAAAAGCCGGCATTTCTATCACAAGTTAGCACTTGAAATCAGTGGCTCTACTTCCGCAAATATCTACCTCAGCGACAGCAATGAAATGCTTAATGACGATCACACGTTTCCGAACTTCAGTCTGGGTGAGAATCATCTCCGCAACCCAGTTTGTCAAGCGATTCGATTGCATGATAATCGCACGAATGTTTTCAGCCGGATCGGGACCTCCAGACGAGGGCTGCTTACTCCAGCCCTTACTAAGACATTCGGCAGCTTTTAACTTGCCATATGACTTGGACTCTATGATTGTGAGCTGTCTCGCAAACTCCAATGCATCAATGTCCAAGAATTTGAGCTTCTTCATATGTTTTGGCATAATCGGAGGAGGTGGCTGGACGACCATATTAAGAATTAACCGCTTCATCTCTGGTTCTTGTCCCCGAAGACGAGTTTCAATCAAGGGCAGCACTTGACTAGTGCCAGAAAGTTGCGGAAGCATGACATCCTTCGCAAATTGATACATCTTCTTCAAGAGTTCCCTTGCGTTGTCATCCAAGCCCTCCATCCAATTTTGTTCCAACCACATCTTCAAAATACTCAACACGCGGACCCTGATAAGCTTCTGTTTCTTCTCAGTCCATATCTCGAATTCAGAACTGCTCAAGGCCGAAGGAGGCTGGACAGTAAATCTCCTGACAAGCTGGTTAAACAATTCGGAAGCAGTTGTGAAAGATCGATATGTCAGTAAAAAGGTGCTAATGAAATTCGAATCCAGCATGTCATGACGAGTAACCCGTTCAACCAAAGCAACCAATGTCCCACCCTTAACCTTGTTCTTTGCGCCATAGATGATTTCTTTGTCATAATCACAGTCAAGATACCAAGGAGTTTCCTGTGGTGGCTCTTCACCAAACACTCGAGCAGCCTTCGATCCGCCGCCATTCGGCCTACCAGCACGATCCATGGACGGCGTAGTCCGAGGTGTTTGACGCGAACTTGTACGTTGATGCAATGGACCTGGAGTGCGATTGACTTGATCGACAGGCGAAGCATCTGGTTTCCGAAGATCTTCAGTCCGAACATCCTTATTCGGCTCCCTCTCTCGTCTCTCCTCAACAAGCAATTGAGTTGAGAAGTTGAGAGAACTAATGCCACTCTCTACTTCTTTAACGTAGATGCGCACCGAGTTCAATCTTTCTTCTAAAGGCTCCCCACGTACAGCAGTCCACTCGTCGGCTAACGGTGCTGTCACGGCTTGACAAGCGAGGAAAAGTTCGGCAAAGGAATCGTGCAATCGCTGCTTCTGTGTCGAGAAATCAACCAAGGTAGGATGCTGAGGAGTAGCCGACAACGGAGACATATTTATACTCTCAATTAGGTTGAAGTACCTCTTGATCGCATCGAAAGCACCCTGGGCTGCGCTGATAACATGCGTGCCTATGATATCCTGCTCATATTCAGAAACAACAGATTCGGTATTCTCAAGAGTACCCTCCAAGCGCCTTAGAGCAGGTTTGACGATGCCACAAATTTCCTCCATTCTCTCAATCAAATTTGGTGTGAGAGGTAGCAAAGGATCCTCTACAGGGGAGAGTGCGGCAACTCCCGATATCTTCGATGAAACAACTGCTTTACCAACACCCTTCCAGCTTCCGCCAGCATGACTTCCATAAACAAAGCCCGGCTTCAACCGTGGGAGCTTTTCGCCCCGCTGCGCTCTAGCAACATCAGCAAATCCAAACACTCCTATCATCACTTCATCGGCCTCGCCCAAACACTTTGATTCTGCATCAGCTGGTGGGCAATCTGTAGCAGCAACATGTGAGGATAAAACTAGCTTCGAAAATGCTGCCATGAAATGCCTGTAATGTGGGTTGAGAGCTTTATTACTAATTATTATCGAGGGCTGTCCAGAGTGGTTGTCGGTGGTCGCTGAGCCCGCCGCAATCAACAACCGAAGCATATCAGAAACATCCTCAGCTCGGGCGACATATTGAGCGCGATCGAAGGTATTAACTGCCTGTCGGTACCTCTCTACAGCGAGCCTTGTGTTCTCGACAAGTTCGTCCCAAGATGTGGGCACGGGCATCCCTCCGTCGTGATAGGCGCTCGGAGCAGATTTCGTGTTGATAGTAGGAGAACCAGCGTTCAGATTAACAGCGGTGGCAGTTGTTGATACGGAGAGCGACCGCAAATGGCCGGGCTGGAACGAACCGTTGAGGCTGCGGGTGGTGTCGATGGATGTTGAGGCGCTGTCTACAAGGGTAGCTTGCGATTCGCGACCTACAAAAAATTGTGTCAGCTTACGGATAACCAAACACTGATAGGGCATAAACGCTGCAAGTGAACACTGACTTCCTGGGTCCTGCTAGCCTCTCGTTAGCAAAAACTAAAATAAAAAAACCACATCTGGGGATTGGTCTGAGGGGAAACCCTACTCTTGACGGACTGTGCATGGACAAGACCAGCATTTCTCCTTCTTTATCCGACGCGGACTCCACATCGTCATCTCCAAGGTCATGATAGGCTGGCTCTTCTCTTTCATAACCCCTAGCCATCAGCTCCGGTGGTGGGCGTGTCTGCTCAGGAGCTGAGAAATTCGATCGATCCCGGGGGCCAGACTCCGTCGTTGATGTCGGCGTCTCCAACGGAAGTTCAGTTCTCGTTACCCCCGTTATGGTATTAAAGTAATATAACCTCCCGTCTGGCGTCGCCTGTGGAATCCAGAACGCCGCCTCATCGTCGGCCCTATCGTCTGTTCCTTCCAGCGGTAATACTGGAGAAGCCAAACCATCTCGTTCTGAGTCATCGTCATCGTCATCATATTCATCATAAGAATCGTCCTCGTACATTCCATCGCTATCATCTAAAGGTGATTGGGTATTTCCATTTCCATTCAAATCATCTGGAGAGACCAAAGCACAATAGTTGCTCGGAAACCACCCTCTCTGGTCATGCACTATTCCATCCCACCACCCACTTTCCAGCTGTGTGATAACCTGGATCACGTCTCCCTGACTAAAGCTCAAACTAGTAGGGTCTTCAGAAGCGTAATTGTATAAGGCGCGCACATACATTCTGGAGGGTACTTGAATTTCCTCCCGCCGTATAATTCTCTGGGGCATGGCTGATGACTCCCTAACGTTTGAAGAAGAGCGTTCCCGGGAAAAGGAATTTGATGTGCTGTTGGACCTACCCTCCCGAACCCCACTGTCAGATACTCCGTTTCCCCCGCTCCCGTTACTCAGTCCGTTTCTATCAACGTGTGATGAGTTTGGCGAAAAGAGAGGGGAGTGTCGGGCGGTTGCAGTGGCAATCATCACAGGAGAAGGATGAAGTGAGAGAAGATTGATTTAGTGTCCGAAAGTTAAACGGACGAGAAAATAACAAGCCACGAAGCTAAGCCAGCCGGGGTGACCTGTCGAACGAAACCGAGAGCGACGTCGTTGGTCCCTGTGAGGATGTAGGGGGTTGCGGAACCCAGAAAGAATTGGATCAAGGCGCTGAACAACAGGCGAGCAGCGGGGTCGGAGGACACTCAACCACGACGAAAAAAGTCGAACACTTTAGGGGGTTGTTCTAACTTGAACAAGAGGAAAGCCACCAAGATGATGTTCGACGACGCTTCCCTACTGTTGCGAAAGGTCGCTAAGGAGCAAAAGTTGCGACGGAAGAGTAAGGAGGGGGGAGTTGCAAGATGTGTGTGTGGAGAAGGGCGACTGTAGGGAGAGGAGGACAGACGGAGACAGGCCTGGTGACCGGCAGTCGACAAACTCAGCAACAAGCTCTGGCGGCTCCGGAGATAGCCTTCTGAGTTTGTTCTTTTTGCTGTGCTAGTCCTCGAAGATGTTCGCTTGATCGCTTTTCCTCCTTCTCGTAACCTCTCTTTCTTTCCTTTTCCTTCCTTTTTTTATTTTCTTTCCCTCCGTAGATGATGATGAATTCGAAGCAAGGATTTTTAGACTACCGCATGCAGCGGAAAAAAAAGGAAAGAAAAAAGCACAGTAAAATAACAAGTCAGTGGTGCCGGTGGGGAAAGGGATGTGAAAAACCCGAAAAAGAGTCTGGGAAGAGAGTGAAGGAAAAAAAAAAAGCGAAAGCAATGGGCCGAGCGAGCAAGCGGACAGGCAAGCAAAGCACACGTAGGGCCAGGGCAAGGAAGGAAGCAGTGGGTGGAGGGCGGACGGTGGTGGTGATGGTGATGGTGGTGAATGAGAGGAGAATTATCCTACAAAGTCGGGAAGAGAAAGGATGAGTGAGAGAAGAGGGGGAAGGTTCACACTCGCTCCTAGCTTCAAGTCTAGATCCCCCCAGTCTCGACAGTCTACGTGCAATACTTCACTTGGGCTGTAATGTACTGTACGTATCCAGCTCAGATTTATTTATTTATTTTCGCGAGGTCTTCCAGAGACAATGGCTCTTGATACCTTTCTCCCTCCTAAGGCAAACTTCGAGCCCCCCAGCTCAAAATAGTGGGTTTGCTGCAGTGTCTTTTTACGTCCTCGCCCCGCCAAAGTTGTCTTGCCCCTGCGTCTCAGAAATCCATCTAGTTAGCACGATTGCCCTCATCTGCAAAACAAGCCGCCGCCATTCTGCTCGTACACCCACCTCCACTTTCTCCGACAACAATTGAATCCATTCATACAATTACATTTCCTCCCCCTACACAGGCAACCCCGTCCTCTCCATCTAACTCTGCCGGCACTGTACCCTACAGTACAGCAACAGTGCCCTTATCTCTATCTCCATCGAACATCCATCACCCCACCACTACCTCCATTCTCTCTATCCTTCCATCCTTCCATTCATCCTTCCATACCAGAATAAATACCGAAAAAAAGAAAAATAAGAGGAGGGAGCCGAGAGAAGAGAATCAATCAAAAGACAAAGAGAGCAGGAAAACCCCCCAATTCCAAGATATGATGGTCAGATTGTGCACCAAAACCTTCAACCATCTTCCCTGCTCCGGCTCAACACGCGAGCAGCACAGACAACACAAGCTGATCAGACTTCACCCAGCGAAAGCTCTCCAGGCGGCGCCCCAATTGCTATGATAAAGTACCCGCACTCCAGTAAATACCCCAAAAGCCACCATTACCGAGAGGAAAAATACTGTGGGCAACCCTTTCCTCTTCGCCCTTTTTACCCCGTCCGTTCGTTTCGCTCGCTCCCTCTTTCACCCTCACTTGGGGGAAATCCCCCGCCCCGCGTCCCCCATATGAGAAGGAATTGAATACAGTACCGGTACATTCTACCGGTATGCGAGTATCTATACTTGTAAGGATTTCAGATTGGCCAGTTAGTGGAGTGGAGACTTCAAGTCATACTGATGCCGACGTCCAATGGTACCAGAGGGTAGACCATAAATAATTTGCAAAAGAAAAAAAAAAACCACGTTTTTTCCCCCATCCTCTTCCTATCATTGATTGCTTCGCTCCAGTATCAAATCGACAAACTATTTGGGATGAGCATCTGCCGTAGTGGGCCTAGGCTTTCCCAACTACATAATTGTGCCGTACCTGAGAACACTACACCGGTATTGAAATTGCTTGAGGTGCACATCTCCCCTTTGCTCTCCTATCATTCATGCACACTCGACCGAATGCAACGCCCTACAGTGCAGCAATTGATATTATATAAACCCGAAGCCTAAGAAGGGGGAATAGACAGGAGAGAATGTACAAGAAAAACCCCTCAAGCCCACCATTCCTCTTGCCGTTAATTAACCAAAATCATTTAAGTACCGGTTTTACGGTACCTGTGCGAAAACAGAACAATACGACCCCAGTCCCACATGTTTCCCACAATTCCACAACTTTGAACCTTACTCGTACTTTACCCCGAATAGAATAGCGAGATCCTGCTCTAGGCACCTATGCCGAGAGAAACATCGGTGTATACTCCTTTCAGGTCTGCTGAAGGAATCCACATAGTTAGAGAAACTAGGCAACATAAGCGGTAAGGATAGGGAATAGCAGCCCAGCTCCGTGCCAGGAATTAGGAGGACGAAAATCAAACTGCCAGCCTAGCAGTATCGGAAGGTCTGAGATTCTTTTTGATGGGGCTAGCTGCAGTCTGTCCTCAGCTGCTTATCTTTCTATTGCTGCATATCTCTGCACGAAGTCAATTTAGCTTTCAGTCGACACAAAAAAAAAAGGTTTCTAGATACCACCACCACTCATCCCGTAGAATACATACAAATCGCTGCCTAGACTCTGCATAAATCTCCTCGCCGAAAATGCCTACCTTATCATTTTCAGCCAATGCACACAGTGTTCGCTGTCGATCTCCGCTCTAAGGAGGGCCGGATTCAGGTTTCTGGCGCCGTAGCCGAATCCTCGCCGTCTCTCTGGCAACATATAAGTAGACGTAGACGATAGAGCAGAATCTCGCTGACAATGAACAGCCTTTTCGCTGGACCAGAGCCTACGAGTACTGTACTGCAGCTGTTCGAGTACCGTGGCGCGAATTTACCATCTTAGACCCAGCAAGCACCAAATACCGGTAGGCACAGAACTAACGCTAATCCTACTAAACCCCAAAACACCATCCCCCGCCTCCCCCCTCCCTCCCTTTCCCCCAACGACCCGTCATCCAGCAGTCGTAATACGGTACTCGAGTAGTCCAGCACTACAATTTGTCCTAACGCACAACGCACTAGCAATTTTTGGACAGGGAGTCTAGAAGGCGAAGGGAACGATGGAAGGCTGCCAACCACGTTTTCCCCCTTTTCTGCTTTCCCTTGCATTACCTGCATTGCCATTCATATTTCCGCATAGGGGGGTGGTGGGGGGAGGGGACGTGAGGTCAGGAAAGGACGAAGGAAGGGAAAGAAGACTAGATGCGGCAGGTCGGAAAGTCTCCTTGGGAAGGAATTGTTACAGATCACTGGTGGTCTCTCACTTTTCTCTCCTCCTCCTCCTCCTCCTCCTCCTCCTCCTCCTCCTCCTCCTCCTCTCCTGATGGCGGTTTACGGGGGGAGGATGCGGCGAGCTCCTTATGAATTCATTGGAAGAAAAGAATAGCGTGGCTCGGGAAGCAACAGGTGAAGAAAGTCAATTGAGTGAGTTGCAGAATGGAGATCTCGTCCCTCCCGCAGGAAAAAGAAAGTGAAGGCTATATTTGGGGTTCATCCAAACTATGATATTGTCGGCATTTGATTTTTATCCTGATCATTAGATATTTGGACCATCGCCAGAGTTACCGTTCTTTCTTCCTTTACCAGCCATCACCAATGTTACTTGCTAGTCCCAATAGTATCCGGAAATTTCGGCGTTTCCTGGGCCTGCGCCATACCAGGATCTCGGATACTTCTGGAATGGGCAAGTACCGAAGGCTCAAATGCACCGATGGAGAGCATCACAAACCCAATTCCATACAATATCATGGCATACCATCAGGGGCACGCCAGCTCACCAATCCCCCCATTCAAACTTGACCCCCTCCTCCATCTATCTAAAACAGATCTGTCAATACCCCCAGCCATCTCCCACACCTCATCTCCTCTTCTCGAAGCCTTCCATGTGGTCCCGGAGAATAAGAGAAATCCCTCATATCGTGCCCATCCGTACCGTGTCCGCACTTTCCCCTGTTCAAGTACCGTACGAGCGCTAGTCTACGCATACTCGTCCGTCAACTTGCGAGCGGGTCGCTCGCTCCCAGATGAATGGTACCGGCGCTCGCAGGGGAGGGAGGAAAGGGCAGAAAAGAGGAAAAAATAGCCAAGCTAAGCCAGCCTAATCAGATTTAGGAACCATCTCCCCTCCTTCCTTCGTGCGCACACCAGAAACCGAAGGTGGGGAGAAGAAAGAAAGAATGGAACCTATGATAAACAGAAACCCAAGACAATCATAAAAAGAAATATAAGAGCCCGAAAGAAATCGGGCTTGTCCGTTCAAAGGGGCATTTCCCCCATTCTTTTCCTTTTCCCCCTCTCCCCTTCTCGCCCTGCGGCCAGGCCGGCCAGGGCTGGCAGGTTGACACCTTGATGTGCACGGCGCTGGATGTAAGTATCAGCAAGTTAATGGTTCCCCTCCTTCTCCTTCCCTCTCCCGGCTGCAGTACGGCAGATGAGATGGACATGCGGGCCCCCTTTCCTCTATACGTGACCATATGATACCTGAACCTACTACACAGTACCATCTTTTGCCATGATATTCACCAATGTATGGACAGGTCGTGTGTATGAGATTGATTTACGCACAGTACCGCTTATAAAGAGCAACACGGGAAACCACTTGTCGGAAGGGTGGGAACTCTCTCACACTCTTCCTTTCTCGTTATTTCCACGGGTAAGGTGAGGCGTTGTGTGGAACCAGACGAGCATCGAAATTCGGCGGGCTTTTTTTTCTTCTTCTCTTTCTTCTCTGGTATGATACCCCCGGGGTACAAGTAAATACTTGTCCCAGGCAATAAAGTACCCGAAAAACGGGGATTAAAGAAATAGGATGGGATACCGGTATTCTCCCCCTGGGATCGGATAAATAAATGAATAAGTGATAAAGTGTGAGGAAGCAGAGGAAGAAGAAGGGGGGTGAATTCATTCACTTTTCCGATTTTTTTTTGCTTTTGCTCCGAAATTCAATCCAATTCAGACGTTTTGTGCTCGACCACGGTAGCACAGTTTACCTATGATATTACGCATGGAACATATGACATTGCACTCCGCACACTCCGCACCCACGCCGCACACACACCACCACCAAAAAGTTGTTTCCCCAAGAGAGAGAGAGCACCGGTATTCGGCGGTGAGTTACACATGGTAGATCCAGTAAGCAAAGTATCTTGGTTCCAGCAGCCGTTTTCCAACAGAAAGTCGACACGAACACCACATCACATCCTACCGTTGTCCCACGTTTCACCCCTTTCCCTTGAAACGTATTATAAGTTATGGTTTTATCACAACACCATACCGTACCGTATTACACATGTCTGTATCGTGACTTATCACATCTTTATCTATGGATGACATTCGCACTTTGCGAAATAGATAGATAGATAGATACAGTTTTATTACCATTACCAGTACAGTTGATTTGCATCTATCGTAGACTATCTCTCCACGCGCACCTAATCTACTTTGTCCACAGTGCAATCAACTTTTTATCAGATTTTGTGTTTATCACTACTGCTTGTATCAATACCGGTACTGTATCATACAGGAGGTCGAACTTCTTTTTGTTTTTTTCTTATTTTGCTTGTTTTGCTTGTTTTGATTTTGCTTTTTTGCTCACGTTTGGTGGGGCTGACAGCAGTAAGTAGATTAGATCTCCGATGAGATAGAGCATCGTTCCGGTTCCGTACTTACCGGTATTATGCTTTACATAAACTACCGTAGCCGATGATGATACTTGTGCCGAGCGGGGAAATGACAAAGAGGAAAGGGAAAAAAAGGAAAAAAAGATGCTAAGGTCAGTCAGCCCCGGGGGAATGAGTGAATGAACGGGTTTTCACAAAAAGAGATCTTGCACTCCCCGCACTTTTTTTTACTTCACTTTCACTTCACTTTGTACGGTACACAATCACGTTCTCGGTGATAACGATACGGTAGGTGCCGTATGAGAGATTGATTGATTGATACGATACGAGGATATGATGCCCCCCTCCCCCCCCCACCTTCCCTCATATCTACACCTATTAGTCCGTCGACCCCAGGTTAACTGGAATACAGTCACCAGCTCAGCCCAGCCTCACCTATGGTACTCGAGCCTCATATAGGATAGCGCAGTATCTATTATATGTTACCCATCAATCAACCACCCTCCTCCTCCTCTGACAGAGTAAATATAAATAAAATACCCCACCCAACCAACCAACCAACCACATAACCGCGCGCCTTTTGCCTTCCCCCCTTCCATCCATCCATCTATCCACCCATCACATCCAATCCAATCCAGGATCCGCGTCTTTTATTTCCCCTTCACTTTGTTTTCCGATGAGCTTGGTATGTACGAGTACTCGAGTAATGATACGGTAGGTTGAAGATGAGGTGTGTGTACTGGTATATGCTGCCAAAGTAGAAAGAGAGAAAGAAAGAAAGACCCTATTAGTTGTATCATAACGCACCGGACCGAACCGAGCTGGACCGGACCGGAGGGGTTAGGGTATAGTACCAGTATGGTTAGAGCACCCGTGAAGCGCTATCGGGCAGGCGGGCGCTCACGGAGGTGCTTGTTGGTATTGCGGGGGAAGGGAGGGGGGAAGAGAGAGAGGGGGGGGAATGGCGGGGTTGAAAGATATGGTGCTCTGCTGGTAATGTGCATAACCTGGTTGTCTGGGGTGCATTGTTATGCTGGCGTAGGAGGGGTGGGACGGGGCGGGGCGGGGCTTGAGGTCTGCGCGCCGATAGAGAGACAGTGGGGAGGTTTCCGGGAGGTTTGTTCGGTCGGCGGGGTACTAATGCCGTGCCAGTTTGGAGATGCGATGGTGACGATGATGAACCACCATCACCATCATCATCACCACCAGCAACATAACCCAATAAGAAAGGTATTTTAGAATAGATAATAGTTCAAGCACAGTACCATACCATAGTAGATACAGCACGATAGATGCCTCATCCACCGCCGGCCACAAGCCACAGCACACCACCACCGCCACCACTACCAGTTTTATGGAATACCACACACCACAGACCAGCCGATCTGTATGAATACACCTATGTAACGGTCGATACACCAATAATCATAATACTCCCCCATCACATCACATCGCGATACAGTAGTAGTACAATAAAAACGGTATGTATGCATTATATCCTATTTTACACATACACACATCCGTAACCGCTCCTCCTCCTCCTCCCCTCATCATCACCCCTCACTCGCACCTCCCCAGAGTTGGAAATAGAAATAGAACAACAACCAAAAACCCCCTCCCCACATTTTGATAGCCCTATCCCTATCCATCCACCCGCCTAACCGCCAGCCGGCCCCGCCTATTACCGGTACGATACTAGCAGTGTAAATGAGAGATACTGGCACACATTATGCGCTACGGCGGACAGGCCATGCCAGAGCAGGCCAGAAAAAGGACTGGAGAAAATCGTACCGCTCTCTGGATGGGTAGGTTCTTCGATACGAATGCGATGCAATACGAGAAGGATGGGTTTGGTCCATTATCTTGGGACTTTCTTTTATTTTTGTTTTTAATACGTTCTCATATCATAGCTCATACCGTACTGTAGAGCACAGTAAAGTACTAGTGCTGTACCGGTGCTACCGGTATGGGAAGCCCCGTATGGGTTATCACACAACTTTGTGATTGGCTTTGTCTTACGGTGCACCGGTATCGTATTTATTTATTTATTTCATTTATTCGCCGGTTCCATTGTGAAGGTGAGGAAGGTGGTAAGGAATTAATTTAGAAGAGAGAGAGAGAGAGAGGGGTCAATTCTTCCTTCCTTCCTTCCTTCCATTCATTCCGTGCTCGCTCAGCACCGGGGAATACGCGCCGTGGGTAGAGAGTATCATAATATCATATGTGGAAACGATAACGCGGGTATGGGGCTGAATTATTGTGTTTATTTATGTTTCCTCTGCGTTTCCTCCTCCTCCTATCGACCAGGTGCACCGACCGAGGTCAAATCTGCACTGCTGTATTATCATAAGAGTGAAGTCTCCAGCCTTCTTCTCCAAGACTATTTATTACACTGGTTATTGTTGCAGCCTACAAACCTGTACTCGTACGAGTGCCAGTATGACAAAACGCGGGACTAAATCATACTCGAGTACAAACCACCCACGATAGGCAGGTATGCAAAAACCAAACCATCCCACAACAAAATTTTACCATACCGATAACTAAATTACGATACCCGCGTAACCTACCCGCCCAAGCCAAAACACTCAATTCCATACTGTATCCCATCGAGTAGAGCGCCGTACGGTACTTACTTACCCATCCCCCCTCCAGACACCTGCAAAACCGAAGAACCAAAAACCCAAAACCAGCAAGAATAACCCACACCGCAACCGCACCCGAGTAGGTAGGAAAGAAAAAAAAGAAAAAAAGAGAAAAAAAAAGAAAAACGTCAAATAGTTAGTAATAAATCTACAAAGTAAATTTAGTTAACCAACCAACCAACCAACCAACCAACCAACTACTCGAGCACCGTACCATATCGACAGCGAACAAATATGATACGTGTTCGCAGGGAAGGAAGGAAGGAAGGAAGGAACAAAAAAGAAAGAATGCGAGTGAGTGAGTGAGGAAAGGAAGGAGGAAGCTGTTTCGATGCACCTTTTTTTTTTGCATGTGTGTGTGCATTGCAGACGGGCAGACAGAATTTTTCTGCTTTGCTGTTTCGGAGGTTGTTGTTATTGTTTTTCCCGGGATGGGGATGGGGGGATGGGGATGAGATGGGGGGTGGATGGATGGATGAGATGGGACGTGCACAGATCAATTGGCGTCGTGGCTTCTTCTTTTTCTTTTTCTTTTTTGTTCGGCTTCGGATTGGAAGGATGGAGGAAGGATGGATGGAGGGGTGGCGGGTGGACACGGTCCCATAAAGTGCGGGCCGGAGGTGGGGGGGGGGGTATATCATAACAATGGGTTGCCGTAGCCTTACTGTGCTCGCGTCGTGCTAAGGTAGAAACGAGGGGAGGGGAGGAAGGAAGGAAGGAAGGATTCACGATAGATGGATAAGCTGAGAGAACCGAAACACGGGTTACTGGGAAGGGGGTGGAAGGGGAGTTGGTTTGGTATTTTTCAATGACCATAATTATCTAGGTAAGGTAAGGTACCGTAGCGTATGATACGGCATCGTAATTTACCTTTCTGTCATGATGCCGATAACGGCAGGTTTTTTTTTTTTTTTTGTTGGGTCCGACGCCGCGGCTCTTAACGACGTTTTTCTCCTTAACCGTGTTTGGGGGACGTGTGGGGCGTACTTTACTCGTACTGTTATTAGAGGTAGGTACCGAAGTGGTACTAGCACAGTACCGTAGCACTTGTAGTACTGGGTACCTGGGTGGGTGGGTTAAATGCGTGGGGAACTATTAATTATCAAGTTAGACTTGAATCGATACGGTACCGTCCCGGTACCTGTGCAGAGAGTACCCTTTTTTTTTGTTCCTTTTTCTCCTTTTTGTTGTCATTTTCATTTTCATTTTCAGTTTCTTTTCCCTCTCTCTATTTCTTACGACACTCACTGTATCACGGGGAGTTAGATATGATACCGCTCCCTGCCTCCTCCCCTTTATGATACCCACGCCTTGCCTTATGGTACATAAATTACTGTACGGGTACAGTATCATATTGGTACTCCCTCGCACCCCACTCCGGGAAACCCCTAGGGTAAGGTAAGGTAAGCCGTGCACGGTAATAGATGTTAGGGTGTAAGTTGAAGAAAATTTGCCTTCGCCCTCTTCCCACCGCCACTGTGCTACCGTACCTGCCGTACCGGTTACAGCACTCTTCATACATAACCGGGATGTGGGGTGGAACGGTGGGGTCTTGAAGAACTTTTTCTTTCTTTTCTTCTTTCTCCTTTCCTTCTAAATTGCAAGACATTTTTTGATGATGCATGAGGCGAAGGAGAAAAAAAGGAAGAAAAAAAAAGGAAAAGTTTGATCGTGGCTTGATTAGATTCGCCCATTGGAAGAGGGAAGGAAGGGAGAAGGGAGAAGTTTTTCTTTCCCAAGGATGTCAACTGTGCAAGTATCGTACCTACGTGATTGCTGTAGACTATACGAGTAAGGCAATAAGCAATCCAACCGACTTACCCTACGCTAATACGGTGAGAGAGGCCTGTACAGTACCCGTAGTACCCTGCCAAGGAAAAATATTGCTGAACTTTTAACCCCGGGAGGGCTTTCAACCACCACTCTGATGGGAATGGTGGCCCTGTTAGATGATGGGGTAGGTAATTCTCGACAAATTGATACCAGTTAGAGGGATATCTCGAGCTTTCAGAGATGTTGGGGCTAAAAGTAGGCCAAATCTCTAGCGGGAGCAGGTGAATGACAACGACATGTTAACCACTGTTGCTTCCCTTGGCAAAGAATAGTCAATAGATGTTTGATAGGAGGTAACCTGTGCGCTTAGCAAATTAACATACCATTTCCAAGTGAGAAACGCATGTCCTCTTGTTCAAGCTTTAGGGGACCCTTCACAATACCATTCGTTAGCACTAGGATGCGACCTGATACTGGTATGGGGGTGCTTGTGCGATAGTTGTCAGAACACACCAGCACTGTAGTGCCGGTAGGACAGTGTAGGCGTCGTATGCCTGGTGCAGTAGCACTTTCTCTGAAAGGGCTATTGTACCTAAAGAGCGGTCAGAGCAAGATCAAGACAATGACAGGGCAGGATGCCAGATATGTAGGTCCCTGCAAGTACTTATGCATTACTTGCCTCCCATCCAGAACTATGACAGCTAATCGATTAACTAACTCGCTATTATGTGATAGAGGCGTATAGCTACTCAAGTAGGTAGGTAGGGAGGGAGGGAGGGAGGGAGAGGGAGAGAGAGAGAGAGAGAGAGAAAACCTACGACAAAAGAGACATGCACCATACACGAATCTTATCATAAAAGAATAGGTATGATAGGGGTGGAAAGAAAGAAAGAAAAAAGATGCAAGCTTCATCACAGTCTTCCGTGACAAGAACTACATTAGCAGAATGTAAAAACAACACATTCATCTGCTGCAGTCGTTACAGTATGATGGTAAGGAACTGCCCTATCCCATCCTGTCCTGTCGAGTTTGTCCTTCTCTCCCCGGTAAGGTATGTATGACCCTCAGTTGAAGCCATGTGGATGGATGAATGAATGAATGGGGTCAACCCCTGACCTTGCCTGCTATCGTATGCCGCTTGGGCAGGCTGAGGTTGCTGCATCTCATTAACTGGAATTATTTACTTTATTAACATACTCCACCAAGCCTACTGCAGCCTGGTGTAGTGATTCCCGCTGCCTAATCCGATAGCGCAGTAAATTTAACGAGTTTTCGCTGTATCGTCATTATTCCTCTTCCCCTTTCACCCCGTTAACAGTTTGCCTAGCCTGACCACTTTTTTCCAAAGATTTCAAAAAAAAAAACCCCCCCCTCATGTTTTTTTAACTTACCGTACCGCCCAGCACAGTATCCCGAGAATTTGGGAGATGGGGGAGAAGCCATCTCCAAAGGTGCGGTTGCCCTTCCCGAAGAAGGAATAAATGGGGTGAAGTGAAATGAAACCAGAGATAAATACTCGCACACTCTAGGCAGTGTAACGAGAAAAAGGAGGAAGCATAAAGCTTCAGGCTTGCATTGGCCTATTTCGTATTCTGGGCGAATGGCCGAGAAATAATTCGTCTTGGCAGAAACAGACAACACAGTGAAAAGCTCTTGCTGTATGTATGTGTATGTATGTGGGTGTTTATGTATGTATGTGTGCATGTCACAAGGTCGGAGGGAGATAACGAAAAATAACCGGAAGGGTCAGGGGAAGATGAGAATAAATTATTCCACTTTGTGCAGCATAGGGAATGAAGGGAGGATGGCTGGATGGCTAGATGGCTGGGTGGGTGGGTGTATGGGGATGGGGGACAAAATATGTTGTATGGTTCATGATGGTCGTGATGGATGATACAAGTAGAGGGCAGGCAAGAGGCTGGTAGGAGTGTACGTACGTATAATCGGCACTCACGAAAGGCAATTCAAAGTTAGGAAGGAAGCCAAAGAAGGCGGGTCAGTTCAGTCAATGGGCAAGCAAGAGAGAGAGCAGGAAACTGCCAGCATTACGGTAAGGCAGCTGGCAGTGGCAGTTTTAATGGGCAACGAAGACGAGGGCTGGTTTTGAACGATCTGCCAGCACATTAGAAAAGGGCCCCGCGTAAGCTAATAGCCATTCTGAGGTGGAGTCGTTCTCTCTCAGCCCGGTGGTGGGCAAAGGTACACTTTGGAGGAAGGAAAGAGGAAATTGTTTTTCGGCATGGAACTGGGGGGGAGGGTAAGGCTGTTATGAGGAGGGTTGTTGGGGGTTGGGGATGAAGGGGAGGGAGGGAGAGAGAGGAGGGATGGATATGGTATGTATGTGTGCGAACTTTGTTGCTTGTTCATGTTGTGATGGACGGATGCGTGTGTGGATTCTGTGTAAGGTGGTGATGGTGGAGGTGGTGGTGTAGGTGTGGGTGGGCTTCTGTTGACCAAAGGCAGTTTTTTTTTCCTTTCCCGCTTCGTTGGTGTATTTGTGGAGAACGGTAATTAGCATGGGTTTCAACTTTTCGGGCAAACCGTTTTTGCCATAAATCCTGACACTCCTGGCCTTACACTCCTGGCTCGATAGAACGAAATCCCGGCAGGGCGATTTTTGGTTGGGTTATCCTCGCTTCCGCGGTCCAAGTCTTCCCACACAACAGCCGAACCCCACTGGCGGCCCTTCAAAACGCACTGCGGATCACATTTTCTTTTATTTTTTTATCGAGGACGGGGCGATGGGAAGAGGAACGACACTCTGCAGGGCTTGGTCCTTGAAGGAAAGCTTTCCATTTGCTGAACTCGGGGAAAGGGACCTGACAGATCTATTTCCTCCATTTTGGGTAGTGACCGAAGGTGGACAGTACGGATAATGTGTACTTTTCCAGGAGGGAGGGGTGGTTTGTCGAAGTGAGGATGGTCATGGGTGATGCCGGTGGGCGAATGGGTAATGATGGAGGGGGATGGTTGGAGGGAGGGGCGGCAAGTGTTTTTTTTTTTTTTGGTGGGGGGGGGGAATAAATAATAAATTAAATTTCCTTCCCTCTTATTATTTCTTCCTGCCCTTTTCTCTTTTGGATCCTTTGCTTTGTTTTGTTTTGTTTGGGGGCTGTTTTGTTTTGACATTCGATGTTATTTTGGTTTTTCTTTTTTCTCGCAACGAGTGACTGATCGGTGTCGGAGTGAGAGTGGAGGCGGATGGAAATGGATCGTAAATTCCTGGTGAATGAGGTTGGGGTTGGGGTTAAAACCTCCATTGCTGTCTCGTATGGAAAGGGAAAAGAAGGGGGAGGAAGGAGAGGTTGACAGGGGTGATTGAGGTAGGATTGTGGAAGGACAGGGAGAGAAGGAAGAGAGGGAAGACAGAGAGGAGAGAGAGGGTGGTGAGTTAAGCCAATAGCATAAGGCAAGGATTCTTGGTGTGGGTGAGGGAACTTAAGACCAAACAAATCAAAAAAGAGGCCACAGCTACGCCTACAGCCACACACCTCTCAACCTCTCACTCAGCTCTCCGAGTCCGGTTCTCCTTCCATTCTTCGAGACTCGAGGTCTCCCATCTCTTTCGTCCACTCACTTTTGCCTCCTGCTCACTCACTTCTCTCGCTCACTCGCACTCCACACCACACAAAACTCCCACGGGATATTATAGGTTACGCATCCGGCTTTCTTCAGAGGTTGGAGGCGAAGGCCAAACAAGGGTGTGTGTGAGTGAGTGTGTGTGGATAGTTCTGGGAGGGTAACGCGCGCTGCGACGGCACGTAAGTCAGCAGCACACTAGCCTCCCACCTCCTTTAGCTCCCCGATTTCCTCGCACCTTCACCTGAGCTCATGTCGGAGGCTGCAGAATCACCAAGGGCAACGAGCAGTTTCGACTGCTACCTTCTGCACTACAAGCGTAATGCTTTTCTTCCTTCATCCATGATCCCATCCCTCGACCCATCTTGCTCCCTACCTCCTCCTCGACAATAGTCCCCAGGCAGCATGAGTTGGGGAGAGGATAGTGGGCATACCGGGAGGAGGAGCACAAGAGCATAACAAGCGTAATAAGCGTAAAGAGGGAAAAGGGCGCCCACGGGAACTGAGCGATAGGCGACCTCAAGCGAGCGAGGTATCGTTCTTTAAAGGGACGGAGGCTACGGTAGCATACCTGCTTCACTGGGGGCACTGGTATTATGATGGTATAATGACACCCGTACTGGTGCTCGAGTGCTTGTATTTGCAGTAAGCTAGGTAAGCTATATACGGTACATGTAGAGCTCTCACACGCCAACCATCGCTTACTGGTACAGTAGCATACTCGTAATTTTCTGACGTTTGTAAAAACAACTAGGTCCGCATATGCAGCGAAGAGGCGCCCATCTGACCCCAGCTCAAGTACATTTGAGGTATGGTTTTGGTGAGAAACCCTCAGGAAAGGGAACTCGAAGGTACTTGAATTTAGGTCAGAGTTTTCATTTTATGAGTTGTTACCGTCGATATCA
>Ga0307509_10003408_pt1 | contig 24189 bp, 21 predicted proteins | sample 10_EM_MG_FD_202245 | JGI IMG/M metagenome (GOLD analysis project Ga0307509, IMG submission 202245) | Populus trichocarpa ectomycorrhiza microbial communities from riparian zone in the Pacific Northwest, United States - 10_EM | ecosystem: Host-associated > Plants > Roots > Unclassified | place... | reverse complement strand
GCTAGGACGTTGGAGTTGCCTCTCCTAGTAAGGCGCCTCGTATATTCCTTTTCTTTTGTCTCAACTGGGGGCTGAGTTTGCGGTGTTTTCCCCTCGCGTAGCTCAGAAGGGAAATTCCAACGTCCTAGCACATTTTTCTTCTACTCGAGTATTCGGGTTTTTACGGTGATCGTGAACTCCACTTCTCCCCACCACTGCCGCTATAACAAACGCTAAAAGTTCGGGATTTTTTTGTTCGTTATACCGAGGTTTTGGAAGAAATTCCTTAATACCGAGGGCAATTTGTATGAGGGTGTAAATTTCCAGAGGGCTCATTCTTAATAGTGGGGTTTCCCTTAGAGCCAGTCCATTACCGTATAGAGCGGTCCGACCGTAGTTGTAGTTATCCCTTGGTCTACTGAGACCTCGCAAAATCTCTCCCATGCATTACATGTAGGGTCTCTGTTTTAGCCTATTGTAACTAGCGATCTATGTGGCTTCGAACTGAGCCTCTTTATGGGGGTGGCAACCATATCAAGCTGACCACTCACAACGGCATATTCTTGCCATGACTGAGCCTCCCGTGTTGTGTAGTATTGAGTACCGGAAGAACTTGGACAGTGAGCTATGTCGTTGGACTTTCCTCTCTCAGCAAGGTCGAGAAATTTTTTCTTCTTTTTTTTCTGTCCGGAGTGGGGAACGGGGCTGTGTTTTTGCTGTATCGTTTGCCCCCTTTCTGGGGAAGGGGATTCTGGACTGCATAGCATACGGTCCAATTATTCAAGTTCTTACGGTACACATGCTTTTGATATCACTCGAATGCCAAGAGACTAGCTATAATGCTAATGCATGAGAGAGATTTTTTCTAGGTTTCAGTAGACCAGGGATAGTATTAATTTAAATCTAGTAGAGATTGTGGGGCCATCAAGGTGTTGTACTGCGCCGTGGTAGATTTAATATCCAACACGAGCCTTCACCCGGCTGGATGCTTGGAGAATCGGGCGATAACCAAGAGAGCAATTGTTTGGGGTTCCTTTCAAGCAGTGATAGGAAAAATTTGAAACCTTCCCTATTAAAAAAATTGAGTTCTACACATCTTGTGATGCGGAACATGATTCTAACAGGGGAGGGAAGCTGAAGCTGTGATATGCAGAGTGCACAAATGAGGTTCCTATGAGGGGTTTATCTAGATTAGGACTACGATCGGAAGCCTTGTTCATATCGCACCAGTAATTCATGCAGAAATATTGTCTAACATTTGGGGGGGGGGATAATAATAAATGAAATACAGAAGATATGTCTCATAAGAGCTCAATTGCTACCCAGATGGTACTTAAGGTAGGGACAAAATCCATGAAAAGGGTTAATTCAATATATTTGTTGTATCCTAGTTAAAACTATCCGGGGTAGTGATTGGCAACAAGCTCGATAACCAAATATTCGAGCCTAGCTAGTTAGCACCTTAGGAGATCAAAATTTGCCAATTAAGATTCTTAAAGCGTTCACAGAATTTCCCCTCTTTTAACTTCCACACTCCTGCACCTGCAGGCTGCCTATAAACTTTATTCCTACCCATCCCAAATACTGTTTAGCTAGGAAAATCTATTGAATTACTCCTGTTCACGGATTAACCCTGGTACACAAGTATTTCTCTTAGATTAAAGTTTGTTCTCATCTCATTTCGGTTGGTGTCGTGCGTGATATAGAATACACGCACATAGACATCGTCGTTGCTATCATCGTTTGAAAGTGTGGGTTTAGTAAATTATACTGGGCAAGTAATATTATTTGATAAAAAATATTTTTTATTAGGAGATCAGAGGTAGCTAGTGGCACATTGTAAATTCGACGCGTTCTGGAAAATTTGCCTGCGGGGTGATGTAACAATACATTGATCTGTTGCATTACCCCACTACCCCGCTTTTTTGAATCAAAAATATTGTGATAGTGGCACTCTGGGAGAAGGCTGCTCGTCAGTCCAACTTCCACCCATCATAGACTGACAGGAGAAGCCATTTTCTTCTTGTACCGTAATCGCAATATTGAAGCGTTTTTTAAAAAGACTGCTATTGAATCCCGCCAAAATTTAGCCTTTTCCCTTAGATTTAGACGGTATGCAATAGCAGTCTTTTTTAAAACCGCTTGGACATTGCGAGTGCTCGAGTACACCATGCCCGGGAAAGGAGGCACAGTAGCTGTACACATCTATGGTTGGCCAACTCACTGGTGGCAAGCCCGAGTAGTGAGTAAAGGTGGGTAATGATGGATGAAAACACCTGCGTGATCGTTAGCCCCCATGTTGGAGGTTCTGCGGGGTCTTGAATACTCACCAATCTGGGGTCGGTGAAATGGGCGAGTTTTCAATCGCTGGCAAACGAAGAGCCCTACACATGTATCTCTAGATGTGCCACCAACAAGTACTCTAGTTGGTTGATGCGCCTCGTGCCGTTGGCTGCGCATGTTTCTACCATCAAGATTTCTCTCGCTGCGCACGAATGGGCCAGCCTGTGTAAGCTTGGTTCAATCAATCGCGGATGGGCACTGGGGGGGGAGGGGTTAGGAGGGAATTGGAGGGGAAGAAGCTATATAGTTTCTAAGATGACCGCTACCTTCGTATTTTAAAAATACCCTAGTAGCCTACGCCGGGAGTTGCTTTCCTACCCTCTCATACATCCTCTCTGTCTAATAGTTCAGACCCGTCACCTCCACCTCCTCCCATAATATCCCTTGCAAGCCGGACCACGAAATGTCAAACCCACCTCGAAAAACTAGAAGCCAGATAGGGATGCACGAGGCTGGCAGTGCGGAGGGTCAGCAAAAGGCCGGCTCGGAAGACCAGAAGAGTTCCGACACAGGCGTCTCCGGGAAGGGAGGAGATGCGAACAATCAAAAGCAAGCAGGAAAACGGGCGCCAACACAGCCAAAGGACAAAACACCTCCTACCGGCGATGTGATTAGTCAAGGGCTCAGGGAATTGGTGATGGGGCACCGAAAGGGCTTGCAAAATATGTATGGCACTGTAGAAACGGGGTTGGATGAGAAATTGAAGACACAAATCGACAGGGGAGTAGTGATGGCAAGAAAGTTGGTTGATATGGGATGCGGTCCTGAGGTCGCGAAAGATTTAACTGCTCTGACGCTTTACGATCTGGCCATCTTAATCGGTATGTTCTGGGGTTAGTGTGCACTGGTTGGGGCTTGTTTTGCTTATGGCTGGGTGGATGGATAGATGACTCCGATTCCATGATTAGCGAGGATGATGGCGAGAGGAAGGATACCCTGATTAAGTTTGTCGACCACGTCACGGAAATCTATACCTTGGCAAATGAATCCGGTGTCTCTGCTATGCGCTTTATGAACCGTGGGGGAGGCAAAAAGAATTGGAAGGACAAGTCGCAAGACTATCTTGATAACCACACTTATGGCGGCGTAACGAGGATAGGAACAGAGCTTAAAAAGAAGATTCTAGATAAATTTGCGATCGGAAAACCCAATCAGAGCAAGCCCTTGCTGGTGCTAATTGTCACTGATGGCGCAGTATGCCTTTCTCCTAATATTTATAAAGCTATATAATAACCTCGAGGGAATAGGTTGAGGGCGAGAAAAAAGGTCATCTGAAAAACGTTATTTGGGACTGCGTGAACGAGCGCCAACGAGCTGGCAAAGGGTTCGAAGGTTAGTCTGCCGTGGGTTTGATGATTACCTTTATTTCAATACTTACAAGGTGCCCGCAGCTGTAACATTCCAATTCTCACGCATTGGAAGCGATCCTGGCGCACTTCAGCTATTGATAGACCTAGACAACGATTCAGATCTCGGAGATTTCATCGACGTGTTGCCAGTCGAATTCAATCCCAGCCTGGACTCGGATGAGGATGACAAGTGGTGGGTGGTATGTCATAATCTGCCCCCTTAAGCGCATTGATTTAAAACAGGGGTCCACTAACCCCTAACTTCGTATCGGCTTTTGAAAAAATAGCTACCAAAGATCTTGCTCGGGGCGATCCTACCTAAGGTAACTCCTCCTTACTTCAACTCGCTAACTCGACAGTTTGCTAACAACGGACAACAGTGGGACCAACAAGATTACTATGATTATGCCAAGGAAGAGGACCAACGCACTGAAGGGCAGGAGGGTCCTAGGAAGAACGATTCTGGAAGCGACTGGGATGACCAAGAATAACTTGAGCTTGGTATGGGGGTTCCCGGCACCGCACTTTGAGGGGATGTTTTTGAAATTTAAATTAAGTGGGCGTCTTCTTGTTTGGCCATAGCCTTTAGTTTCTGCGGGATTTTTTCTTTCGTTCTGTTTATAGGGTCCGGGGGTGTGGGGAATTCCGAGGGGATCCTCATTTGCTCATTTGCGTAGGCCTAGGGGCATAGTCTGGAAAGGCGATGGAAAACTTAGTTTTTTGAATCTGAAGTATGAGTTTTCCGGCAGGCTCTGCCTGTGATTTCGTGCTGCGACTCCGTACGAACAGGCATAGTGAAAGTGTGGAAGCTTAGTTTCTGTTTCGAGTGAGGAGGTTACCACCAGCTGCCGCCTTGCCTCAGAATCTTTGGGCTCAGATAGCAATTTACAGTAACACTCTTGAACGGCAGAGCTGATAACCCCTTTCACAGAATATCACTCGGTGCACTTCTGCAACTTCATGTTGAAACATACTTCTGGCACTAGTGGTGTCACTTACACTATTGGTTTTTTTCTCCTTGCATCAAACCTTATCATATATCTACACCTCCGACACTATTGAAGATACCTCCTTGCATTTCCTTCATTCTTCTTTTCTTGTTATTGTTATTGTTCGCTCGACCTATTTGTCTCGCTCCCAAATGGTAGATAGTCAGGGCCATTCGCCCTTCTCCTTGAGATAGTTAGTGTGCTCAGTTTTCCCTCAAGCAATCAATTACTTCTTCATTATCTCGTACTATCATTCCATTCAATATTTCCACAACACTTCATGCGCCAGGGCTCTCCATAGAAGACTCAGAATAGTAGTCCGCCTGGGGCTGGTGGATTGTGTTTCATAAGGGGAAGTTAGAGGACGGTAAGCCCAGGTGTTGGACACGGCGCCACCGAACGACGCGGCCCGAGGATGAGTTGTGTAGGTACTGCGTGGTACTTACTGTTGGACACGGATCCTTTTCAGCAGCTCACCACATACTTTCCCATTCCCCGGAGACAAGGAGCGCAACCACTATCATCTGTTACACACCATTACCTGAAGGCCGTCCCACTACTGTTAGCTTCGTACCAACTCCCATATCGCCCCTGCATATCTAATGCGACAGCATCAAACACTGACTCACCTACAATAAAACACGAACACTCATGGTAGCCGAACAACTTCATATTCGACCAGATATTCAACCCTCGGCAATCGGCTTAACTACATCCCCCGCCATCCCGCTTTCACCTCGGAAATGACCCGGAGGAGAAAAAGGAAAGATGTTAGAGTAAATGGCCGATGAAAGATTTAACATGCGTAGGAAGCATGCCAAAGAGGAGGGTTTTGTCTCAAGAAAGATATAGGGCATCCTGTTTTTCCTTTTGTTCATTTGTTATCTGTTTATTGCATGTCCATTCTCGTTTCACTCTGTTGCCAGTTCTTTCTGTGTCAGTCACCCATTATCACATTTTATGCCCTCACCGTTACCTTCTGTTCTCCGGTATCTTTTTACCATTACACTTTGTACCAATAAAAGCTTACTACCGTCCGGCGATTGCGGGAAGGAACCGCTAGGCGTGCCCCCCTATTGTTGAAGACCTACCGTAAAAACTGGAATAATCGAGTCGTGTGCTGTGTAGTCAGAACCCCCTCTGGTAAGGTCTGATTTTTTGTTTTTTTGTCTCTCAGAGGGGCTGATCCGCTCTTCTTTTGCTGTGTTTTTGGCCTCTTTTCTAAAGTAGGGAATTCTCAACGACATAGTACACGACTCGATTATTCCAGTTTTTATACCCCAGCCTACTCGTAGTTAGGGTGCATATGAATTGTAGGCAACCAAGAGCTGTGTTTTCCCTCGAGGATTCATTCGCCGGGGTCATCACCGAAGCGGTGTGCTGCGATACTCTACTTCTAGCAAAAGTCTTGGTTTTCCAATCAACTGTAGTGCCTCTTCACATCATTCATAAAGTCTGGCAATAGTGGTGGCCTAAGAGGGGGGGGGGGACCGACAGTGAAGAGATTGGTAAAAGGCTGAAGGATGTGATGATCAAGCAGGATTATCCTCCATATTCACCAGATCTCAACCCCATTGAACATGGCTGGGTACACCTCAAGAAGCTTTACCATGAACATTATACTCACTTGGCTAAAGACACCAGATCAGCAGACAAGGTCACTAATTGAGCAGGCCCTTATTCATTGTTGGGAGTTGATACCAGATTATTTATTTGAAAGGTTGGTTGAGGGTATTCCTAGGAGGATTCTTGCACTGGCAGTCATCAAGGCAAAAGGGTGGTATACTAAAATATGAAATCGATATCTTGTATTTAATCCTCTTATCCTATCCATTCTACAAAAAATTCTATAGCTCCATGTACATCTGATATTGCATGGGGAGTTGATGTTGAAAAAGTGGTGAGCGGGCGTGCCCGTTGTCGAGCACGGTAACGATCACATTTGTCAACGAGTTGTATGATACTGTACCACAAGCGAGGTTTGCTGCCCTTAGCCCCTGTGGAAAATACAAAACTTAAGAGCCGTACGGGACCTCTGTGCACTCAAACTAATCGAAACTACAAAAACCCTAAGCCTCACCTTTACCCTTCTTCTATGATACTTCCTTTTGTTGCGATCATATCCATACCGTAAAAATCCTTCAAATCCACTATCGGGGATCGGGCCCAAAGCCTTCGCAATCTAAAACAAAACACTCTGAGAAGGAATAGTGTTATCCAGACAGAGTACTCGAGTATAGCATGGGGAGGGTGCGCTTTCTGGATCTAATTAACGGGCATTTGTTATTTCGCTAACTACCTAGTTAAGCCTATTGTGGTTTAGATAGTAATCTCTGTTTGAGATCTCCGATGGTGGACTTAAAGGATTTTTATGGTACCCTCACTCCACCTTCATCCCCGTCGCTCCTATCTCCTCCAGCCACTCTCCCGCCTTCCTCAACTCCTCATCCCAAGCCGCCTGCATGTAAACACCCTTTCCCAAACTTCCCACCTTCCCCATCCACCCCAAACTCCCAACCCCCATACCCCCATACCCCCTCAGCCCCACCTCCACCTCTCCTTTCGGCTTAGAAGGTCCCGGCGTACGAAAATTTCACCCATGGCACTTGTGTCAGTAGATAGTACTAGTAGTGCTCAAATGGGTGCGACATTTCCTGCTTCTCATGTGGTAGGCACAGATCTGGGGGGGGGGACTGATAAGACAGCCCGGAGACATCCGGGAGGTTCCACAAATACCCCGCTTTTCTTCAGCTGAGTAGGCTTACCTCTGGAATGTACTCGAGTAATGCCGTAGGGTTGTGCAAGCCTAGGTGGGTAGTCGCTCCCTCACCTGTACTCATAGTTTGAATAAAGATATTGAATCTTCAGCCCCCAGGATTGAACGGTCGACTGACTCCATCCTCCAATATCTACAATATCCTAACTTGCGAAACAGTGAAAATGTCGCAATCTTTCCATCACAATAACAACTCTTTTAACACGAACTACACTTTTAACGCCCCGAATAACTTTATTGTTGCTGATGACCGATCCAATATCCTTGCCTGGCTATCCCCACTAGATCCCAGGTCACGACATCAAGATATCCAAGATCGTCGAGTCGCAAGTATAGGGGAATGGTTGTTACAAACTGAGGAATTTAGAAGCTGGCACACCGGTAGCAATTGTCTCGAGGTCCCGGTCTTATTTTGTTATGGAGATCCGGGGGTCGGCAAGACTTATATTAGGTAACAAGGACGAACCTCATGGAATAGAGAAGAAGGGCGGGCGCTGACAAGTCGTGATGTTAGCTCATTGGTGATAGATAGCTTGTGTGATCAGGCTGGACAAAATGTCGCCATTGCGTGCTTCTACCTTGACTTCGCCGCTCAACAAGCACAGTCATCAACGAGTATGCTGTGCTCCCTGCTCAAACAGCTTGTGGCACGGCCGGGGGATGTGCCGAGGGAGATCGTGCAAGCCTATGAGGGGCAGAAGGATTTCATTGGTGGACGGAGACTACGAGATACCGATGTTGTGAAGATGCTGCAGACTGCCTCTTCCAAAAAAAATCGCACGTTCATATGTATCGACGCTTTAGACGAGTGTGTGCCAGAGCAGAGAGCCAAGCTTCTCAATTCGCTAAATGAAATTCTCCAAAATTCTCCAGGCACTAGAATATTCGTGACTGGAAGGCCGCAAATTCGGCCTGAGATCGGAAGGCGCCTTTCTGGAAGAGTGGCGAGCCTACCCATAAGGACTAAGAGAGATGATATTATCAGATATCTTCACAGCAAGCTGGAACAGGACGCAACCCCCGATGCAATGAACGATAGTCTGAAGGCAGAGATCCTGAGGAAAATTCCTCAAGACGTTTCCGAAATGTATGTATCATAGGAACAACAACACCAGAGAAGGCTAGCTCGATCATCCACTGACAGATACATATCTAGATTCTTGCTAGTCTCGCTGAATATCGATGCCGTCCTGCAGGAAACTACAATCCATCGCAGGCGACAAAAGCTCAGCGCAATGACCGACGGCTTAGGGTTGGGGGATGCTTATGGCACAACGCTGGGTAGGATAAAGGGACAAGGGGGGGAGAAAGCTAGGCTCGGCATGGCCGCTTTGATGTGGATATCTCACGCGGAGCGGGCCCTGAAGGCCGATGAACTCTGCCACGCCCTAGCAGTCGAAATCGGGTCGCCGAATCTCGATATCGACAATGTTCCCTCAATAAGTACATTATTGACCTGCTGTCAAGGACTCGTTGTCGTGGAAAAGGGAGCTTCCACTGTCCGCTTAATCCACTTTACGTTTCAAGAATACCTCAAGGCTTATCCCGCCCTTTTCGGCACAGCTCACTCGACAATGGCAGAAACTTGCTTAAGTTATCTGAATTCCCCCCAGGTCGGGGCCTTTTCGACCGGTCTCTCACCTGATCTCCAAGACACACCATTCCTCGAATATTCTTCTCTATATTGGGGAGTGCACGCAAAAAAGGATTTTTCGGATTGCGCGAAGCAGCTTGCGCTGAAGCTGTTTGACAACTACGATTGCCATATATCCGCCAGAATCCTCTTGGGAGCACAGGAGATGTTCTGGGATGCTATAGATTTCGATGGACCTTCCCTGTTCAGTGGCCTACATTGTGCATCTTTCTTCGGGATTGTTGAGATTGTAGCTGATTTGGTAGAGATGGAAGGTTGTGATATCAACCAAATGGACTTTACGGGTAATACACCACTCAATTGGGCTGCTTTGAATGGGCACGAGGGAGTAGTGGAAACACTGCTCGGACGGGGTGACCTCGGCCCCGACAGACCAGACAGTTCTGGTCGAATACCGCTCCATCATGCTGCTGGGAGAGGGTATGAGGGAGTGGTGAAAATACTGCTTGAACGGGGCGGCGTCAACCCAGAGATACCAGATGAGAACGGCCGAACACCACTCGGGTGTGCTGCTTCGGCCGGCCGCGAGGGAGTAGTGAAAATGCTAATTGAGCGAGACGACGTCAACCCCAACAGACCTAATAACGACGGCCAAACACCGCTCTGGTGGGCTGCTTGCAATGGGAACGAGGGAGTGGTGAAAATACTACTCGGGCGAGAGGAGATTAACCCCCAAAAACCAGATCACCGCGGCCAAACACCGCTCTTCATTGCTGCTCGCTATGGACACGAGGGGGTTGTGAAAACACTACTTAGACGAGACGATGTCAGCCCCGATGAACCAGATAACCACGGCCAAACACCACTCTGGTGGGCTGCTTCGAATGGGCGCGAGGAGGTGTTGAAAGTACTACTGGGACGAGAAGACGTCAACCCCGACAAACCGGATAACAGCTGCCGAACACCACTCTGGGGTGCTGCCGAGTGTGGGGAAGAGGGGGTGGTGAAGGTGCTTCTCGGACGGGACGACGTCAACCCCGAAAAACCAGATAACAACGGCCGAACACCATTTTTCATTGCTGCTGTTAATGGACACGAGGGAGTGGTGAATATGCTACTCGGACTAGACGGTATCAACCCCGACAAACCAGATAACAACGGCCAAACACCGCTCTGGTGGGCTGCCGGGAATGGGCGCGGGGGGGTGGTGAAAATACTGCTCGGGCGAGGCGACGTCAACCCCGACAAACTCGATAATAATGGTCGAACACCACTCTTTATTGCTGCTTGCTTTGGGCACGAAGGAATAGTGAACATGCTACTCGGGCGAGGCGCTAAGCCCGACGCTCCAAATATCAAAGGCCGAACCCCACTCTATCTTGCCGCTTCGAATGGGAAAGAGGGGGTGGTGAAAATACTACTCAGGCGGGACGATGTCAACCCCAACCGCTTAGATAAGGATGGCAAAACCCCACTCGATCGGGCTACTAAGAGAGGGCACCGGGGAGTGATAGCGCTACTCCAGCCTCCAGAATCTGCCCCCAGCCTGCCATAAGGGCGAGGAGCCATCGCCCCCTCACAGCTTCCAAATGTGGATAACCTGCGTGCCATTCCCGCATGGGCCGCAACAGTCCACAGCATGCCCATCACCGCCGTTTCCTCCCTTCTCACCCCCGTCTAACCTCCCAGTGTTCACTCCCACCTTGCGCTAATTCCCGTTTTCCCCTTCCTCCTGGAATATGCCGACGACAGAGCCTCATCTTAAATAATATTTCTCTCTCGGCAAAAGGGTAATACCCGTCCAAACCTCTACGAAGATTTTCCTTCGTAGCCGAGTCAGGATTTATTGGTTTCGGTTTTTACTGTGGTCTAGAATCTGGCGTTGGTGGGGATATTTCTATTGTATTGAGATAAGCCAGTATGTCCAGAGAATTTCATCGTATTCACTCGGTCTCATTCCTCGCTTTCTCGTTGTATACCCTCTTTGCGGATAGATGTGTTCTTGTAGTCCCCCCGTAGTCCCCGTTTTCCCCTGTTCCCCCAACTCCGTTGTAGATGTGGGGGCTATTTAGATCTAGATAGAGAAAAGTGTCAAAGTAGGGAAATGAGGGTCGCACGGAAGTAGCCAATAGACTAAGAGATTTCGCCTGGAACTTAGGCACTTTGGAGGAAGGATATGGAACGTAAGTTTCCCGCCTGTAATGCTTCGTTCATTCGCTCTCGCTCTCAACTCTACTCTTCTCTACCCTTAACTAAAATCAAACTATCGGCAGAGATAGGTGTATAAGTAAAAATAAAACATAATACTTATACGACTTCCTGATCCTCCCAATGATCACCACACCTATCTCTGTGTTTGCCACATGTCTCTATTCCTCCGCACACTACCGTGATAACAAAGAAAAGGACATTGCGGATAAAGACTTTTATAGAACATTCTCCCGTATCCGTTCAGTCTGCATATCTCCTGAACTATCCTTCCCACCGTAGCAAACCCAAGCATATCCGTCTAATAATAAAAAGGATACAAAGTTCAAGTGTTACTAATTGCTCGTGAAAAGCGATGGAAGGCTAGATGTTGACGAAGGTATTAGTGCAGTGATTTGTTCCCACCAAAGGCACAATCCGACGAAGGTAATATTCATATATACTGTCCTGTAGCCCGGGCCCGCAACAAAATCCGGAAGACCACCGACACTTTGCATCCCTCTGGATCCTGGAAAAGCCAATGTACAGTCGCACCCCGCTATCCCGGATGGCCATTTTTCGCAGATTTCATCCGGGACAACGGGGTATCCGGAACGACGGGGTATTGTGAATAACGGCAGGAGATTCAAAGAACTTTTATTCCCATTCTCTTAAGAATTGACCGCACTGTTTGTACTTTTGCAAAGTTGTCAATCCGGCTTTCCTTGTCGACCTTGTTGTATGGCAATTGAATGAATGCAAGATATGATAACTTCCTACTTAAAAACCAGATTCTCTACTGGTCTTTCCTGTAGAAATACATCAGAACCCGGCCGCTACCTTTTCTCCAAGCCTGCCTTCCTCGTTTTCCATCAAGTTCCCCTTAACACCCCTCTCTATTCAGGGCCCTTTTTTCCTTTTCAAGCTTACAGTAAGAACTCGAATAATTGGACCCGAGGCAAAGACGTCCGAAATTCCCTCTCCTGGATAGGGGGGTGAGCGCACAGCGAAAACTGAACCCCCTCAGCCCCTGCTTGAGACAAAAGAAAAAGAAAAAAGAGCCAGACCTTACCAGCAAAGGCAACTCCAACGTCCTAGCCTCGGGTCCAATTATTCGAGTTCCTACGGTAGTTCACCTGACAGCCTAGGAAGGATCCGGCTCAGCAGATCAACTTTCTATGAGGACAAGGGGGGGTATTCTCCAAGATATCATACGAATCCGAAACTTGCCTGCTTCCGGTTCAACGGGGCGAATTGTATGACAGTCCAGAGCTGCCACAGAATTCGTCCGGTTCAGCGCGGTATCCGGTTCAGCGCGTTCCGGGATAGCGGGGTGCGACTTTACTGCAGATTCTGTTGCTAATACCCGAATTTGTATAGGGTTGATAGTTGCAGTTAGCATGAGGGAGGGTTTGAGGGGTTTCGAGGGGGTAGCTTTTAGACATAGATCAACTGCGACAATTAAACGAAACAGCGACTGGAAAACGGAACGCCAATATTTCTCACGCGAAAAATGATCGCATACTCAAGAGCCGGGAATTCAATAATTTTGTAGTAATAAAGGTTAGGGAGGGACCACCCATCTAGGCTTGCGCAACTGTGACATGTATCCATGTTCCAGTAGCGTGATAGTATAATACTGTTAGCATTGATGGATTTCCTTTGTTGGTTTTTGTCTTTGTTTGATTTGATTTCGGCTCCAGAATTGCCTAGGATCTGGGGGCATTACGGGTAGCATTGGATAAACTGGCAAGAACTAGCCGGAGTTACGGTAGTATGTTCGAATAAGACTTTTATCCTAGTTTTGCTTTTGTCTCAAGATCGCAACAAGGCACATTGGCCAACTCTTTATAGCCAGGGCTAAGCCCTTCAGAGCCCTTATTTTGACACAATCGTAAATTTCACCTTGGTCGCTTCTTATTTCGACGTAAAAGTGTAGGCCCGTTCTTGCCGGTTTATGCGGTACTTGAGTACAACCATATGGTTGGAAGCCCGAGTGGTGAGTAAAGGTGGGTAATGATGGATGAAAACACCTGCGTGATCGCTAGCCCCCATGTTGGAGGTTCTGCGGAGTCTTGAATACTCACCAATCTGGGGTCGGTGAAATGGGCGAGTTTTCAATGGCTGGCAACCGAAGAGCCCTACGCATGTACTCGAGTACCGGTAGATGTGCTACTAATGAGTGGCTTACTCTAGTTGGTTGATGTGCTTTGTGCTGTGGGCTGCGCATGTTTCTACTACAGAGCTTCCCGCTACGGACGGATAGACGAGCCTGCGTAGGCTCTGGTTCAATCAATCGCGGATGGGCACGGGGGGGGGGTTAGGAGAGAATGGGAGGGAAGAAGCTAGTCGCGGGAAAATGTGGAGTTCACACTGCTCATTCGGCAACCACGACCACAGCCAAACTTTGCATTCTAAGAGAGAATGAGTGCATCCATACCTATGAAACTTATTACAATACATGTTTACATACTCTCCGGAGCGGTTAACTCTCGTCTTCCCCATCATCGAAGAAAGGAATTTTGTCGCTGAGGAGCAATGGGTTGGGAGAGCGGGGGTGTTACTATCTCGTTTGGTGCCAAGCCATCAGCGAGAACTCCACTTTTTCTTCTCCCAGGACTGAAGCTATATGGTTTCTAAGATGACCCACGCTCGAAGTTGCTATCCTATCCTCTCATGCATCCTCTCTGTCTAATAATTCAGAGCCATCTCATTCCACCTCCCACAATATTTCTTGCAAGCCTGACTACGAAATGTCAAACTCACCTCGGGAAACTCGGGGCCAGGCGAAGGGTCCCGAGCCTGATGGTACGGAGGGTCACAAGAGCGCTGACACAGGCGTCTCGGTAAAAGGGGGGGATACAAACAATCAAAAACAGGCAGCAAAACAAGCGGCAGCACAGCCAACAGACAAAAGAGTTCCTAGCCGCGAAATGATTAGTGATAGGCTCAAGGAATTGGTGATGGGGCACTTGCAAAATATGTATGGCGCGACAAAAATGGGACTGGATGAAGACTTGAAGGCGCAAATCGACAGGGGAGTAGTGATGGCAGGAAAGTTGGTTGATATGGGATGCGGTCCTGAAGTTGCGAAAGATTTAACTGCTCTGACGCTCTACGATGTGGCCATCTTAATCGGTATGTTCTGGGGTTAGTGTGCACTGGTTGGGGCTTGTTTTGTTTATTCCTGGCTGGATGGATAGATGACTCCGATTCCATGATTAGCGAGGATGATGGCGAGAGGAAGGATACCCTGATTCAGTTTGTCGACCACGTCACGGAAATCTATACCTTGGCAAATGAATCTGGCGTCTTTGCAATGCGCTTCATGAACCGCGGAGGAGGCAAGAAGAATTGGAAGGACAAGTCGCAAGACTATCTTGATAACCACACTTATGGCGGCGTGACGAGGATAGGAACAGAGCTTAAGAAGAAGATTCTAGATAAATTTGCGATCGGAAATCCCAATCAGCGCAAACCCTTGCTGGTTCTAATTGTCACTAATAGCGCAGTATGCCTTCCTCCTAACGTTTCTAAAGATATCTAATAACTATTAGACAATAGGTTGAGGGCGAGAAAAAAGGTCATCTGAAAAACGTCATTCGGGACTGTGTGAACGAGCGCAAACGAGCCGGCAAAGGGCTCGAAGGTCAGTCTGTCGTGGGTTTTTATGATAACCTTTATTTCAACACTCACAAGGTGCCCACAGCTGTGGCATTCCAATTCTCACGCATTGGAAGCGATCCTGGCGCACTTCAGCTATTGATAGACCTAGACAGAGATTCAGATCTCGGAGAATTCATCGACGTGTTGCCAGTCGAATTCAATCCCAGCCTGGACTCGGATGAGGATGACAAGTGGTGGGTGGTATGTCATAATCTGCTCCCTCAAGCGCATTGATTTAAAGCGGGGGTCCGCTAACCGGTAACTTCGTATCGGCTCTTGAAAAAATAGTTACCAAAGATCTTGCTCGGGGCGATTCTACCTAAGGTAACTCCTCCTTACTTCAACTCGCTAACTCGACAGTTCGCTAACAATGAACAGAAGTGGGACCACCAAGATTACTATGATTATGCCAAGGAAGAAGACCAACGCACTGGGGCGGGGGATGGTTCTGGAACCGACTGGGATGACTAAGTATCACTTGAGCTTGGTATGGAGGTTTCTGTCACCGCACTTTGAGGGGATGTTTTTGAAATTCAAATTAAGTGGGCGTCTCCTTGTTTGGCCATAGCCTTTGGCTTCTACGGGATTTTTTCTTTCGTTCCATTATGGGCTGCGGCTCCGGGGGTGTGAGGAGTTCCGAGGGGATCCTCATTTGCTCTTTTGTGTAGGCCTAGGGGCACAGGTTGGAAAGGCGATGAAAAACTTGGTTTTTTGAATCTGAAGTGTGGGTAGTCTGGTCGGCTCTGCCTGTGATTTCGTGCTGTGATTCTAAAAAATAGGTTATGTTAGGAGTGAGTAACTTGGGGTCCTTATTCTTTCTATGCCCCCGGAGGTGCCCTATATATACACAAACTTAACTTTATAGAAAAACTCTTCATCCTCAATATCGCCCATCTCTCAACCTTTCACCCCTCCCACACAACTCCCTCAAACTTTCCCCGAAACCTTGTACCCTTATTGCCCTTTTTCCGGTTTCGTCCTCTCACACTATTTCTATCATCTTCCGCAATCCTTAGAAGTCTTGGCACCGTCTTTAGGTTCCCGGTCATCACAGTGCGACGCTGATCTGTCCCGACACCTAGCAAACCTCAATCCCTGACCTCCGGCATTCCATGAGCCAATTCCTAAAACATCCCGAACATTCCTGCTTTGTCTAACCCCTGGATCATACACACCATCGCTCTTCTGATACCATATTCCTCTGTCCTCCCACCTCCTTCGAACGAAATTATACTCGGCCGTCCGCCAGCCGTGTTTCAACTATGGTCGAGATATGGAAGCTTCGTAAATTTTAAACAATGATTTCATACCAACAAGTACAGAGAAAATGGAAGTTTCATTTCTGTTTCAAATAAGGAGGTTAACGCAGGCTTCCTCCTTGCCTCGGGATCTTTAGCCTCAGACCGTAATTTACAGTAACACTCCCGAAAAACATGGAGCTAATAAACACCTTCATGGAATATCACTCGGTGTCCGGTTCTACAACTTCATGCACCAGTGCTCTCAGAATAGTAATCCACCTGGGGCTGGTGAATTATGTTTGATCAGGGGAAGTTAGAGGACCGTAAGGCCCGGTGGTCGACACTGCTCCACCAAACGACGTGGCCCGGGGATGGGAGGTGTGGGTACCGTACCCACCCCAGCCCACTCGTAACAAAGGTGCACATGAATTGGAGGCAAACAAGCGCTGTGTTTCCCCCTGAAGATTCATTCGCTGAGGTTATTACTCAGGCAGTGCGCTGTGGAATTCCACTTCCTGCAAAGGTCTTGGTTTTCCAACCAACTACCGCCCCTCTCCCCGTCATCATAAAGTCTGGCCATAATGGTAGTCTCGAAGGAGGGGGGGCGCCTATAGATCTGACTCACATCCCGACTACCAATGAGGGTCGTAGGGAAGTAGACGATGGATTAAGAGAATTCACGTGGATCTTAGGCACCTTAGAGGAAGGATATGGAGTGTAAGTTTCACCACTCGTAGTTTGTTGATTCGCTCGTTTTCAACCCGCTCTCAGCTAAAAGCTAAACTAATGGTAGAGGCAGGTGTATGAATAAAGCGCAAATGCCACATCCTGATCCTTCCATCGACAACAATACTTATCTCTGTATTTCCCACATGCCCTCTTTCCTCCGTACACTCCAGTGATAACAAAGGAAAGACATATCAGTAAAATCTATTGTTGAACTATCTCCCGTATCCATACCATCTGCATGTCTCCGGAGAGATCCTTCACAATCCTTCCACAAAGCCAAGCCCATCCGCCCAACGACAATGAGAAAAAATATTTCTTCGTTATCCCCCTTCCCCAGACAAGGAGGGAATAAAAACCATGAACTAGCTAGTAAACCATGTTCGTGCTCCACAGTACTGCACTGTGCGGTCCTGCCCAGAATGTCCTTGTATGTCCCACTGCCACGCAACTCAGCTGCCCGCTCTACCGCCTCTTCAATAATTTGTTTTCTACTCAATAAATTGGTACGAAATTATATGCCCAGTCTTCTCTAGTTCTACTAACTTGAACTACTCTTTTTCCTTTCTTCTCAAAATGGGATGTTTCATAGTACTTTGGGACAAATTGTCCCTTGTGCACAATAATTGAGGGGTACAGTACTCATATTGAATGACGTCTGTGAGCCGGAACACTATTGCTCAATACAGGGATTTGGGCAAAAAAGCTGAACTTTAGCGGTATGCAATAGTAGCTGTGTTCACAAATACTATTGAATTACGAGTAGGTTGTCCTAACCCAAATTCCCACTTTTCTTTTCTGATTTTTCTGTATTTAGTAAGGCAAATTCCCCACTCTAATGGATGAGAATTGATTCTACTATAATAATTACCACCTTAGCTTTGGACCTCTTAAACACATTACTGCATGTTAACACGATTAGTTAATTCTATAAAGTATGGTAATACAAGATCTGGCCCTGACTTTCATTGGAAAATTATTTCTTTGAGCTCTGAATACCCTCACTGGTAGCACTTTTGGGTATACGACTGCTAATGAACTTGAAATACTAATTTTTTTTGAGAAATTTCAAGCTCTGAGACCTTGCTCTCCTGAAGGCGAGGAACATGTGCTCGTTTACAGGAGCCCAGTAGTTTCCTGGAATACCCTTTTGGTGGTTCATTCAGAGGCACTAGGGTATTGTGATGTGATCTAAGATAGTATTGTGTAACTGATTAGTTGGTGTTCATATTATCTTGGTGTTCAGTTATTATTCATACTTAACAATACTTTTCTACATGTACTGCTGGTAGATAGTCACTTGGAATTTGGGCTTAAAGAAGCTTGACAGTAAGAGGGATCACAACTGCTGGTAGAATACCATGATAGAGACAGTAGAGCAACGGTGCCCCCTCGCATGAATCAAAGTTAAAAGTTAGAAGTGCGAAACCTTGCCACCCATGCCCAAGGCAACGCCGGAGAACACAATGAATACGCAGTGACACAAATTTCTTGTTGTGAAGGAGTTTTCTTTCCTCATAAATATTCCCTGAGAGTTTCAACTGTTGGATGGGTAGACGGGGTGGATGTGAGAGAACTTATTTTATTCTCAGATGCGCGCTACTGCTAACTAAATAGGACTAACAAACATGTGTGCGCAACAAGTGGTTTACCCTCAACGCCGTCCTATCTTCTCCACAACACAACTAGGGTGGTTGCCTGTACCCTACTACACTCAACACTCCCCCTACGGGTGCCACCCGTATACATGCCCATATAATACTCCCCCACACTCCATCGCTGGGCATCACCCTTATATGAGCTATCAAAAATAATAATTTTAAGTAAAAAGTAGAAAGCATATCAAGACAATCCACACATCTGCAGAAACAGAATATGCTTGCTAAGTACAAGGGGTTTAGTCAACCCATCTGCAACCATATCGTTTATCCTGCAATAATCCATCGTAACCTCCCTTCTATCTTCTATAAATTCTCTGATCTGATGCACGGAACGCTACTGTGTTTACTGTGAGGTTTATAGGCGGTGTCTTTAAACGTAGAAAGTGAGGCTTGATTGTCGTTATATAAACTACTGACAGGTATAGTGCAAGAACGTATAAGTGTCAACCTCGTTTAGAGGAGTTTGCAATCGAACATAACCCACACTACAGTGGTTTAAATAATATAAAAAAACCGTACAAATGTAGATCAAGTGAAGTAGAATAAAAGAACGGTTTTTTAATTTAGTAGAGGCAAGTAGAGAAAGTGGCATGCGGGATTCAAAACTTCAGTATTTGGTGTGAATCTCAGGTGTTGGCATAAAAATGCAACATAAAATTGTTGAGTAATCATATAATTTAGAGGTGAGATGGAAAAAAAAAACCAAAGTATGACTGTATAGTGATACCTTTAATGCTCAAAGAAGTTACTTGAAGCAAAGATTGAATTAAAAGACTTGGAATACACAGTTTGTTTTTTCTATATTTATTATAGTAAACTCAATTTTATTGGGAATTTTTGGAGGGGTTCAAAGTGCTATACTGGTTGAATAATATGTAGATACAATATCCAAGCATTGCACGAAATGGTGTGTGCATGCTTGAATTCAGTAAAATCAACATTGATTTAAAAGTTGTTGACACATACTGAGAGAATGATAAGAGCATACCATAAAGGTATTGCTTATAGTACTCTAGACTTTAAAGAGAAGATTACAAAAACACACAGAAGCCATTATAGAGCCTTAGACTCTCAAACTGTTGTATTTAATTAATTAATATCATTAGATTCTTATTTCTTATGATGGTTTACACTTGTTCATTGTCAATCACTCACAGTCTTGGCAATTATTTTGCACAGCCACTGTTGCATTTCGCTGTGCCACATGGTTGACAGTCTTCCCTTCTTGAACCCATAATGCGGATCTAATGATCTCTTTTATCAAGTTTTGAAACCAAACGAGCTCTTGAATGATTGCTGATGCACTAGTGATAAACTTTGCATCTGCAGTGCTCATAGCTGTGAGAGCTTGATGTTTCGAATGCCACTGAATCACTTCCATTCCCAGAAGAAAGACATATGCGGAAGTTGATTTCAGCATTCCTGCATCGCCGGTGAACTCTGAATCCACAAATCTAGCTAAACATATGGGTGCTCGCATTTCGCCCCCCAGACTGAGCTGGAGCTTCTTCGTACCTGCAAGATATCTGAGGACCTGTTTTGCACAAAGCCAGTGACGATCATCAGGGTCTGCGTTGAACCTTCCCAGGTATGAAACTGTAAGAGCAATATTAGGACGGGTACCCATGGCAATTCAGCCAAGACTTCCAATAAGCTGCAAATAGAGAGTGCGATCACACGAGTTTGTCTCCCCCTTCTTTCATGCCAGGCTTGTCCTTTTCTATTGGTATTCCTACGGGCTTGCAACTTGCCATGCCAAACCTCTCCAACACCCTGTCAATATACCATTCCTGTGGCAAGGAAACTGTATGACCACTCGTATCTATCAATACAATCATACCAAGAAAATAGGTCACAGTTCCAAGATCAACCATCTCACCCTTGCTTTTTAACTTGTCACATCCGAGCTGCACCTCTCCCAACGCTCCTGCAATGAGCATATCAGCAGCGTAGAGTACCAGTATCATTCCGTTGTCATGAGTATAAATGCAGCAATTAAACCTGCCTTGGCGAAACCCCATTTTTGTGATTAGAAAGTTGTTGATTGTGGTGTACCAGCATCGTGGAGACTGTCTTAACCTGTAGAGACTGCGATTGAGACATGCCAGCCTTTCTCCTCCAAACACCCTAACCGGTAGCAACACATACATCAGTAAAAATAATACCTTGTGTCGTGTGGGCCCCGTGCGTCTGACGCCCGGGACGTCAGAATGCTAATCGCGAATCAGGACGTGATGTCGGATCGACGTTGCGTGCTGACTTTGCGTTACATAGCGCCATCCGTCCTGACCCCATCCGGACACGGACACCTACGTCCTGTGCGTCCTGACTGCGTCTGGTGCTCCTCTATTACCTTCTAACTCCCCCTGATCTACGACTCCTCCGTTCCTACTGCGTCAGGTCCTGCGCTATTGCGTTCTGACTGCGTTGGATCTACTATGACTCTCCCACCCTGATGCCGGTTCCTTCTCGGCGAACTTCAGGGCTTCGCTCATTTTCAGATCTCGGGTCCTAATGTTTTCACACCCTGCTGACCTCGTCCGGATCCCATGATCCGCATCTCTCCCTTCCAGACGCCTGCTCACTTCTTCCTGATCTTACGCACTATATATGCCGCGTCCTGATCCAATCCTGACTCTATCTGACGCCGCGTTTTCATTCGGACGCATCGTGTACTTAGTCTAATGCCATCCTGATCCTACGCCTAGGCACTTCTCTTCTTTAAAACGCTGTCACGATGTGTTTTACTATCCTGATCGCCAAGATGCACCTGTTAAGCGTTGCTTCTATTAATTCTATTCTGAATTCCTTGGCTAGACTCCCACATCTTAATACGACTATGCTCCTCGCACACTTTCCTATATGTGAGAACGCATCCCAAAACCACTACACTACACATGCTCAGCATTCTAACTACCCGCATCTATGCTCGCACCTTCCCCCTGCTCCATATCCCATGGATCAGTAGTCTCTTCCGCCGGCTCTAGATCATCAAGGCTTAGCGCGAGCTCTCGCAATGTAGTCGGAGTCACAGTATTGTCCAAAGTTAGCCCCCCAACCACCTCCTGTGAGCTGTCCGGAGTCTGTTGGTCCGAATTGGGGAGGTTGAGTAGCCGGGTTACCGACCGCTGGGTGAAATCGAAAGACGTGATAGTTTTCTGTGAATCGTTTGAGTTATCCGGGGCTCCAGCCAGGGCTCCAATACGCAGGTTGCTGGGAGTTTGACTCTCAATCTGGGAAGTTGGAGGTGTCTGAATACGTGGAGTTGGGCGTGTCTGAATCCGAGGAGTTGCCCATGGGGGGGCCGTCTAGACATCTCACTCTGCACCTCTGCCGCCACTGCTTCCCAATCGTCAGTAAACCCTTCACGGCGATCTTCCTGTATCCCATGCTCCTTCTCCATTTTTGCTTTGATGGTCTCGCGAATGTTCTTGAGGATCATCGTCAGTACCCAGTCTGGGCACGTGGCCCACGTCTGACGCTGGCGGGCAAAAAGGTCTTCCGAGCTCATCAGGAGGTTAGCATCCTGGCTGGAACTAGAGAACACCAGGTTCAGGGTCAGGCTCACCTGCTACTGCGTCCAGCTTGAAGACGCATGTTTCAAGATGGATTCCGGTTTGCCATGCTCGCAGAGTATAGCAGAGTATGGCACAGGTTAAACATACCATGGTGCCATTGATGCGACCAAGAAAATCAGGTTCGGCAATCCCACGCATTTTCCTGCCCTGGAAGTACTTTCCCCATATTGCCTCGGGGATCTGGGGCGCGAGGAATCGATTCGTTACTTGCTGGGTCAAGTCCATAAGCATTAGTTGTGGCCGGGCTATCACAAAGCACACACTTACCTCATACCCTCTCGGGGAACACATGAATCTATCCCTCTCGAGGAGGTAGTCCACACTACCCGCAATCACCGTCGGGTCTCGGGGGAGATCGTAATATCTTCCAATGCGTTCCTTTACGTGGAACAGAAACTGGAATCTTACTGCAGAGTGTCTGGCGCGTATCTGTCACATTTAGTAAGCACCCACGACGAGTGCATCAAGTTTGAGTATCAGCGTCCACTTACTATTTTATGCTTGCCACCGATGGTTTAATATTTCCTGCGTCGGATATGTCCTTGAGAGCCTTCAGCCAAACACGGTGGACCTCCGATATCAATATAGCGGGTGCTGGGAGAGGATTCACAAACAGGGTGTACCATAGAATAAGAGTCTTGGCCCGCACTATTACAGCAGCCGCGGTTCTGGTGGCTGTATTTCGCCGTGAGTTAGTATCCGGCCAGATGTGATGCTCGTGTTGTTGATTATTGGGATGGCGGGGACGACTCGAGCTCCGGACTCCGGACGTAGTGGGACTATGGGTCGCCAGCGGCGACGAATATGGTGGTACACAGGAAGATATGAACACCGGTGGAGTATACGCACCACCCTGAATTATACGTGGTCGAGCAGCTTCGGTGCGCCCGACTTGCGCAGCTCCTTGAGATCCGAAGGTGGTCGAAACTCGCACAGTTGAAACCCAGGTATTTGCTTGTCGTCTGTCTGCAGTTCGTGATCAGTGACAAGACGCTGATCCAGTGTCGTCATCCGGGACATCATTGTCTTCTGTGTCTGGTTCTGTGTCCGATTCAGTTTCATCAGATCTGTGGGAGTTCTGGTACTCATCGCTGCTCTCATCGCTCAGATGAACTGTCGCTATTTGTTGTTGTGCATCTGGTTCCCTCTCAGGTTCACTATACGCCGTGGTCTGTAAGGTCGTCCTTCTGGCGCGCTTCACGGGTCGCGATGTGGGGCGTCTTGTAGTTTGTGGTAGGGAAGAACTGCGACCGGACGACTGTGTACCGTGGGAGCTGCTTGATTCGGCAGGCAGTGTTCTTGTACAATGGGAGCGCCTGACTCGGTCCGCAGTGTTCCTGATCCAGATCCTCTCTGCACGGGTATGGCGTCGCATCTACGCTGCTCCAGATTGCCTACTCGTGAAGTTGGCTGACTGAGTGATTTGCCTTGAGGTTGTCTAGACATTGTAGAATACCGGAGATTGATGAAGATTTTTCAGAGAGAATAGGGATTATAATGCGAGAGTGTAATGTATCCCACGCGAGGTGGATATTTGTACTTTGTAGTTGTTGTGCAATGGAACGCGTCAGGTCTTATACGCTACATCTTTTAGCGGGGGTGGGGGGGTGAGATTCATGTACTATCGCTCGGTATTGAAAGAATCTATTCAACTGCAAAAAGGTGTTTTCTGCTTGTTCAACATTATGTTCATACTCTGCATCAGCAAAAACGGACCCTGCGTCTGATCCGTCAGCGTTGCGTCCTGACGCAAGCGACGCATCTCCTGCGCCCCATGCGTCCTGTGCGTCCTGACTTGCGTTGCAACGCCCCGCCACATCCCACGCTTCCAGATGCTACCTGGCAACGTTCCTTGCGTCCTGACGCAACCTGGCGCCCTCCCTACGTCTGGACTACCCCAGACTCTTTCTCTCATCTCTTCTTTCTCCTGATGCGGCGATAGCTCCTCATCACCTCTTCTCCGCGTCCTGACCTACCCCTCATCCCCGCTCGTGTAATCACACCTAATTTGCTGCTTGCTCCGACGTCGCCTGGTGTCTGGGGCGGCAGCACCTTTTTTGGTCCCTCCCGGGTCTCACGTCTCACGCCTCACTGGTCTGG